>JAEEGL015164355.1_pt1 | contig 10248 bp, 4 predicted proteins | sample 9134231 | NCBI WGS metagenome assembly JAEEGL01 (sample SAMN16246548, study PRJNA631951) | gut metagenome | biome: gut microbiome; feature: rumen; material: fiber-attached | host: Bos | place: Iran: Karaj | collected 2018-10 | reverse complement strand
TGATGATTATCCTATACCTACCCTAGAGGAGTTTGACCTCCTGAAATCAGAAATGCCTCTTTATTCAACGGGTGACCTGAATAATGACGGATGCTGCGACATTGTTTATATAGAAAACGAACTGGTCAACGGACATTATCCAGTATCGATACTTCAATATAACGCTAGTTATGTCTCAGGTGGCTCCGGTATCAGCCCGTTCAACTCTTCGCTTCTTTATCTGAGCCTGCCATCAGCGCCAAAATCATTGTACATCAGTGATTTTAACGGTAATGGAATGAATGATATGCTTGTTGTATGTAATGATGGCTACACTGTTTTCTGGAACACGAACGGTGGTATTGGATCAAGTTATTCTGATACCAACAAGACTCAGGGAACAAACCTTTCCGACAAGCACATATTCCGTCCTGGTGATTTCAACGGCGACGGTTTGCTGGATTTTCTTACCAATGCGGCAGGTAGTGAAAGCTGGACAATATATCTCAGTAACGGTGACGGCAGTTTCACAGCATATCCGGCTTTCACTCATTATCTCACCGAACAGAGTTTTACATCGCATGATAACGACAAATTCCATGTTGACATCCTGGACTTTGATGGTGACGGTCTCTCGGATGCCATCATCACAAAGTCCGTATACGATAGAGAATGGAGCATAATAGGAGGCTACTATGGAGAATTTGTAAAAACGCATACCTTCTGGATGCATTCTACCGGCACAACTCTTACAGAGGTTCTTCACGCCACATCGGACAGGCCGGAGGATGGCCTCTCCCGTAGGTACATGAGCGGTGACTTTGACGGTGACGGCATTGTCGAGCTTGCTAACTACGGCTATGACTGCGCCAACGGTACCAATTCTAACAGTGATCCCGTCTGGCGCATATACAAGAACAGCAGCCTGACCGTGCAGAGTGGGAGAGTGACCTCCGTGACAGGCGATTTCGGTGCTACCACCACTATCACGTATTCCACACTCTCCAACCCTATGGTATATAGCAAGGGAGGCACCGATGTCTATCCCGCACCTCGCTACACCATCCCGCTGAATGTTGTCAGGCAGACTGTTGAGAGCAACGGTGCCGCCGGCAGCCAGACCACCCAGTACTCATACAATGGCCTCAGGATTCACCTCCAGGGCCGTGGTCTCCTGGGGTTCAACAAGGTCACAGCCAGCAACACCACCATGGGTGTCACCACCGAAAGCGGCGTCACGCAGTGGGATAATTTACGATATATCCCAAAGGTGACGTATTCCAAGACCACAGTAGGCTCGCAGACGGCACAGACGACCAATACATTGACCATTGTTGACAAGCAGGACAAGAAATATTTCGCCTATCCGTCACAGACCGTAGAGACCGACCTGGACGCCAATACCGTCACCACCACACGCACATACAATACCGCTAACGGATATATCACTCAAGAGACGTCCACCTACACCACAGGTATGTACCGTACCGTGAACTATCAGGACTATGCCCAGAAGGGAGGTTCATATCGTCCTGGGACTGTAGTTATGATACAGAAGCATCCCAATGACAACTCCAGTTTCAGCCGCACCACCCAGTATGCCTACGACAGCACCACTGGCCTTGTGACCCAGCGCAAGGACAACCAGGGCACCTCGCTTGAGCTGACCACGAACTATACGTATGATGCCTGGGGCAACGTCCTTAGCGAGCAGGTAAGCGCCACCGACATCACCACGCTCACCACGTACCATAAATACGACTCCACACACCGGTTCCCCCTGAGGACCTACACCAGCCCCTCATCCTCAGTCCTGAGGCGCACCTACGACACCTGGGGCCACGTCCTCACTGAGCAGGACAGCGTTAACGCGAGCATCCAGAACACCGTCACCCGTACATACGACGGCTGGGGCAACCTCACTCTCACCGGGATCCCCGGCGGCGGTGAGACAAGCTACACGCGCGGCTGGTCCCATGACCCCGCCCAGCGCTTTTTCGTTCTGGAGCAGGGCAGCCACCGCCCTTGGGTCAAGACCTGGTATGACAACCGTGGGCGTGAGGTCAGGACAGAGAGCGTGGGCCCCGACAACGTCTCCCTTACAAGCACCACCTCATACAACAGCAAGGGCCTGGTGAGTGGCCAGACCTCCGCAGAAGGCAGCCTGACCCTCTCCACCACCTATACTTATGACAGCCGCGGCCGCGTACTGACTGAGACCGCCCCGGGCAATGATGTCACCACCTACAGCTATGCAGGCCCTCAGGCAAACAGCATCGTCACCAGCCGTGTCACCGTCACTCATAACGGCCGCAGCGTCACCACGGCTTACGACGGATGGGGAGGCGTAGTCAGTGTCACCGACCCGTCATCACAGAACATAACCTACAGCTACACCTCCAACGGCCAGCCTGATAGCACAACAGTAGGCAGCATAGCCTACACATTCAGTTATGACGCTGCAGGCAACCGCATCTCCTTCAGCGACCCCGATGCCGGCACCACCACATACACATACGATGCCCTGGGACGTGAAACGAGCAAAACAGATGGCCGGGGTATTGCATTTTCAACAACTTATGACTATCTTGGCCGCGTGACAGCACGTACTGCCGGCAGCGAGCAGATAACCTACACCTACGGAACGACCGGTACAGGTGCCATGCACCTTGTACAGGAGACCAAAGGCAGTATGACTAAAAGCTACGAGTACGACAGTTACGGCCGCCGCACCAAGGTAACTCACATGGGCAACGCCACCACATACAGCTACACCACGGACGGTCTGGTCTCCACGATCAGCCGTCCCGGCAGCAAGACCGACACCTACACGTATGACAGTTACGGCAACGTGAGCGGCCTGAACGCCTTGTCCGGAGGGATGACCTGGAGCAGGACCGGCTATACAGGAGCCTCCTCCACCTCCTCCCTTGCCCTGCAGAACGGCACCTACCCGTATGTGCGCACTACGTCCCTTGACTCCAACGGCCTGCCTGGCTCCATGTCGCTGACAAGGAACAGCGCGACCCTGCGCGGCGAGACATACACCTTCAGCCCCGTCACCGGCAACCTCACGTCCCGCACGGTAGGCAATACCACCGAGACCTTTACCTACGACGTTCTGGACCGCCTCAAGAAAGTGCAGACAGGAGGCCAGACCACCCTTGAGATGACCTACGGCGCCAACGGCAACATCCTCTCCAAGACCGGCATAGGCGGTTACGAGTACAGCACGGGCTCCAAGCCCCACGCCGTCACGGCCGTTGACAACACCGCAGGCCTTATCCCCGATCACACCCAGACGGTGACCTACAACGCCTGGGGCAGGGTAAGCGAGATAACGTATGTATCTGGCGGTGACACCTACCAGTACACCATCACCTACGGCCCTGACCAGGAACGCTGGTTCAGCTACTACAAGAAGAACGGCGTGATCCAGAACTACACCTATTACGGTGTAGGCTATGAGAACTGCTACCACCAGGAGCCCGGTACTACCGCCTACACTCTGCGCACCTACTACGTGGACACGCCAGACGGCCTGTCCGGAATAGTGCGTTATGACAGCCGCACGAGCACATACACGCCTTACGCGGTTGAGACGGATCATCTGGGCAGTATAACCGCCCTGTACAACAGCAGCGGCACCAAGGTCATGGGTGCGTCGTTCGACGCCTGGGGCAAGCGCACGCAGACCACCTCCACGCTGGAGTTCCGCAGGGGCTTCACCGGTCACGAGCACATAGACGGCTTTGACCTGATAAACATGAACGGCCGTGTTTATGACCCGCTGATAGGCCGTTTCCTCAGTCCTGACCCGTTCGTCCAGATGCCTGACTTCTCTCAGAACTTCAACCGCTACTCTTACTGTCTTAACAATCCGTATAAATACACTGATCCGGACGGAGAATCAATAATAGGCGCTGTTATATTCGGTGCAATAATAGGAACATATTCAGGAGGAGTGTTGGCTAACAATGGTGAATTCAATCCAATTCAATGGGATTGGCAATCAGGAAAGACATGGGGCTATATGGCAGGCGGAATGCTGACAGGCGCACTGTCAGGTGCAGCAGGAGCAGCCATTGCAACATCAGGAATACCTATTGCAAACACATTGTCTATTATGGGTGGTTCATTGACCAATTCGTTGGGTACGTTCGCATATACTGGTGGCCAAACTGATATAACAATGAGTTTTGGTTTTGCTTCATACAATTTCACTCAAGACTCTTGGGGGTGGTTAGGGGAGGACGGTAACTCAAAGTTAGAGAACGTTGGTTATGCATTGGGCGCATTGGGAAATTTGGGAGATATATTAATGTTGGGCAACCAAATTGAGAAAATAGACTTAATAACAGAACATAGTGATTCCAAAGGACATAGTTCCATTGTGTATGGGGACGGGAAAAAACTAATTTCTGTTGGTCCTGATAAAGGAGGAGTATATTCAACAAAAGAATTGGCCACAGGTGTAGGTGGCACTAACAATTGGGAAACATATTCAGATTTCCAATATAAAGAGATTGCATTTAAAACGCCGATCCGTGTTAATAGTAAAAGAATTGCATGGTATGCTGAAAAGTTGAATAACAAAGTACTAAACAACAAATTTCAATATAATTTACTTACAAGTAGTTGTGTCTCTCACACATCTATTGCATTAAATCTATCTGGAGTGTTTAACGTTGGAATTCATCCTGCGATACTCTATACCCAGATGTATTTACGTAATATAGGATTCAGGCCAACTTTATTTTCGTATTATTTAAATCCTCATGAATAAATTATTTATAACTCTTTTATTTATTGCTGACGTATTGGGCATTGGCATCTTTATTCCTATGGAAAAAACCAAAAATAACCTGTACAAAGCAAAAGAAACTGATGTGCAAACATTTTTTCATAGAAGAATGAAAAATTATCACAGCCCAGAAAATGAGAAAGTATTAGGAATGCGATGGGAACTTTTATTAACAGACGAAGAATATGTTTATTATGGGCAAAGAACTTCCAAAGGAGGTAAAATCGGTATTAAAAAGTTGTTTAAAGTAAGTAAATCTGATATTGAGAGAGAACTACCCAGTTACAAATTATGTGAAGAATTCTATATTAGCCACATAGTAGTCAATTATTTATATTCCATTGAGCCTAATATAAAAACAATCAGGAAGATGATATTTTTTTTGGGACAAGACAACATCATTGTTAATTTGAAATATGTTACGCTATTTGGAGAGAAGAAGAATAATGAAATATTACTTGATAAAAAAACGCTATTGATATCAAACTAACTACCTCTTAAACTCGATTGAGGTGGTGACAAGTCTGTCAAGAAAGTGAAAACAGAGAGTTCGTGTACACCTATATATTAACTAAATGCTTGTAAATATGAAAAGTTTATCTTCAATTGCAATTCTGGTTGCTCTGAGCGGAATGTCATTGTCATTGAGCTCATGTAAGAATGACGAGAATCTTGATCTGGATTCTGATCCGTTATCGGTAGATACAAGGCTCTCCATAACCGGCCGTTGGTACATATCGGAAATAGACTACCTTTTTGACGGTAAGAAGCTGGATTACCATGAAGGAAGGATAGGTTACAGTACAACGGCAGATGGTCCGGTCAGGTATTATAGTGTTCAGGGAGTCTTCATGTTCAATGATGACGGAACAGGTACAGTTACCGGTATGGGTGAGAACGAGAGTGATTCCTTTGCCATCAATTATGATGAGAAGGATGGTGTTTACAGCATAACGTCCGAGTATAACAAGAACATTGCGCTCAAGATGCAGCTTGACGGTGAGCGTTTGTACTACAGCTTCCTCCTTCCGGATGTTTACGGTTGGTCCACATCCCAGGACAGTCACACCATACGGGACGCTGATGGCAAAGGCGGTCATAAGATTGAGGTGGTGACTTATATGACCAGGGCAAAATAGCCGCACAAGTACACGTGCAAAAGGGGACAGGCCCCAATTGCACAGGCCCCAATTGCACTGTTTTTGTATTCTTGTAAGGATTTTTTCTATCCGGAGCATTCGGCCGGCGCCTTATGTCCTCAACTCCCCGGCTGTCTCTCCAGTAGGTAAAAATTTACGCCCCAACTGGGAAAAATTTTTTTCCTAACTGAAGCGTAAGTTTTTCCGTTCATAATGGCAACACAAGTGGTACAGAAGGGTCAGGTTCCCCTTTGTACTACTTTGTAAATGTTTTTTATTTCCTGAATATTCTGGCACTGTCAACCTTTTCAGGAAAATGTCAACCTTTTCAGGAAAAAAAGGCCTAATTTGTTACAGTTGTTACAGTGTTACAGTTAAAATCATGGTTATCCCATATATCGTGTGTACGCTAAAAATAACTGTAACAACTGTAACAACTGTAACGCTTGAACCGCTCGATATGTAGATTGGATAAGCGATACTTTATAGCCAATATGGGGAGGTGGAAACTTTTTTAGGTCAAAATTGTGATTGGTTTGAAATAATCGTTATATTCGCAGAGATATAACGGTCTGTGCCTCCGCAAAGCCGGTGCAGGACAGTTGAAAAATAAAGGCTTATGAGAAAAATTCTACTTCTTTCATTTGTTGTATTATTCACTCTGGCAGCTAATGCCAAGGACAAGCTTGTCTATATTGAGAAGTTTGACAAGTCATCCGTGGGCGATGTTTTCAAGGTATATGATATTGATGGTAATGAACTGACTGACGCCTCCGCTGTGGTGGAGGCTGATCCTGCTTCACCTCTGTCGCTGTGCCTGCATGTCAAAACAGGCTCAAAGGCGGCATTTGTGGAGTTCCAGAATCCAGGTAACATTTCCGGCTCCGCAGTCATAAAGACATACGAGAGGATTTATATGCAGTTCTATGTTCCTGAGAGCAACACTGCCGCTCTGAACAGTAATGTGGTTGTAATTCTGGGGGTCTCAAACAAGACGGTGGATGCAGCTTCCGGTGTAAATGAGGCAGGGAAGTGGATTCCCACCACACAGGTACTCGGAAAGGCATCGTCCATAAGGAAGACCGTGAGGGTTGGTCTGAATGTCAAGGGAGGTGATTATTACGTTAAGCTGATACGTTATCTGACCACTGATTACGGCTATGATTACAATGATCCTACACAGACGGCCCGTTACTATGCTGACCAGCTGGGGCTGAATTTCGGTGTTTGCGTGAGCCCTGGCCAGCTCAACGACAATTCCCGTATGGGTCAGACCATCTGGAGGAACTTCAACATGATGGTGGGTGAAAACGCCATGAAGATGGATGCCACTGAGCCGAGCCAGAACGGATTCAACTTCAGTCAGGGTGATGCCATATTGAGTTTCGCTGAAAAGCATGACATGAAGGTGCGAGGCCATACGCTCTGCTGGCACAGCCAGATACCCTCATGGATAGGTGACAGCAATTCAGGCAGCAATCCTAAGGGATGGAGCAAGAAACAGCTTCTCGATATTCTTAAAAACCATATCTATGGGGTGGTTCAGCATTATGCCGGTAAGATAGTGGAGTGGGATGTGGTGAATGAGTGCCTGGCTGACGGACAGAACGGTAACGGATATGTGCTCCGCACCAATTCCATCTGGTACAGCGTGATAGGTGAGGAGTTCCTGGATTCTGCGTTCGTGTGGGCTCGCCGCGCTGCCGATGAGGCCGGTGACCATGATGTCAAGCTCTATCTGAATGACTACAGTGTGGATGCCTGGAGCGGCGGCAAGACCAAGGCTCTTTATAATCTGGCTGTCAGGCTGAAGAACTCCGGTGTCCCCATTGACGGCGTTGGTATGCAGACTCACACTCAGATAAACAATTATAATCTGTCAGGAGTGAAGGAATCCCTGGAGAAATTCAAGGCTGCCGGACTCAACTGCATATTCACGGAAATAGATATTGAGGGAAGTAACCCCATTACTACCACTCAGCTCAAGACCACCCAGGGTGAAAAATATGCCGGTATAGCTGATTTTGTATGCAGCTACGATATTTCTCCGACAATGGTGGTATGGGGAATATCCGACGGTAACTCATGGCTTAGCAATGCTGCCACCACCAAACCGCTTCTCTTCACTGCCGATATGGAGGCCAAACCTGCTTATCTGGCCGTGGTGAACAAGTTCAAGGAGTATGCTGAGAAAGCGGGTGTGGAACCTGTATATTCTGAGGATGATCCCTGGGGTGACTCCGTGGTGGATGTTTATAATATCACCGGTCAGAAAATAGCTTCCGGTGTCACGATTGATTTCATTGACAACCTGCCTGAGGGTCTCTACATTGTAGGTGGCAGGAAGTTATACGTGAGATAACAAGTTCCTTTATCTGATTCCGGACCGGTTCAGTGCCTGGCGGTAACGTGCGGCATTGGCGTTGTGCTGTGTGAGGTTGGTGGCGAAATTATGATACCCTGAGAAATCCTCCTTGGCACACATGTACAGATAGTTGTGGTCCGTGTAGTTCAGGACGGCATCAATGGAACTTATATTCACGAACCTGATGGGGGCTGGTGGAAGTCCCTGTATCTTATAGGTGTTATATGGGGAATCAATCTCAAGGTGTGTGTTGAGGACTCTTTTGGGCCTCTCACCACCGAGTGCGAATATCACCGTCGGGTCAGCCTGCAGAGGCATTCCCTGTTTCAGGCGGTTAATGTACAGACCGGCCACAACCGGCAGTTCTTCGGCTTTGGCGGTCTCTTCCTCAACAATGGAGGCAAGCGTCATGACCTGGTTCCCGTCCATCCCGAGCCGTGCTGCTTTCTGTTTGCGTTCATCGTTCCAGAATCTGTCTTTCTCCTGGAGCAACCGTTTGACAAGGGCCTGAGGAGTTATGTTCCACCACACTTCGTATGTGTTGGGGATAATCATGCAGAATACTGTTTGAGGGGTATATCCAATGGAGTCCAGATACAGTTTGTCCGTCAGCAGCGTACTTACTTGTGCTGAATCCATCATTAGTTGGGACGATATGATTGATGCCATCCTGTCCACTGTCCTGACGCTGCTTATTCTTAGCTTGACGGGAGTCTGTATTCCGCCTGACAGCATATTGGCCACTTCCCTGGCTGATGCGCCTGAGTTTACGGTGTAACATCCGGTGAGGACGTTGTCGGGATAGTTACGGTGGTTGAGCCATAGCCTGAGTCCCCGGACATTGGCATCCGGGTCATGAAGCAGGATGTTTTCCAAAACGTTATTCTGAGTGGTGCCCGGTGTTATATAAATCTGGAACGTTTCTTTCTCTGTAACAGGGGATTCCAGCTTGGAGTACAATGTGTACATAACGGTTCCAGAAACTGCTGCAAGTAATAATAAGACTAAGGCGGCTTTTTTAAAGATATTATTCATTATTTTTCTTTGTCCGTTTGCAAAGATAGTTTATATTTGCACACAAAATAACCTAGTTTTAACCTTCTTATGGACAAAATCAAATCTGTCGTAGTCAAAGTTTTGTCAGTGACTGCTTTGGCTTTCACGATGAACGGCTGTCTTGATGAGATGCATCCGGGTACATATTATACCTTTGAGGATCATACCATCTCCAGTTTCCTTGAGGATAACGGTGTGTATGATTTCAGCTATTTCATTGAGATTCTTAAGAAAGCTCACCTATGGGGTGAGATGGCCACATACGGCGAATATACCTGTTTCGCTCCTACGAATGAGGCCATTGAGCAATATCTGAGGGAAAAAGGCTATGCAAGTGTTGCTGATATCCCTGACATCGTTTGTGATACCATCGGTCAGACTCATCTGCTTAACAACCCTTATTTTACGACAGACCTTGTGGAAGGTGCATTCCCTGCACCCAACAGACTTGACCGTTATCTTTCATTCTCATGTGATTACGGTCCAGACAGCTCTGCCAGATATTATGTGAACAAGGATTCCTGGCTTATGAGGATGAACGATACCGTGCAGAACGGTGTGGTCCATATTGTTGACCGTGTTATTGAGCCCAGTACCCTTATGCTTCCTGAGCTTCTGGCTACTGACTCCGCCATATCACTGTTCTACAAGGCTCTGATCCTTACCCACATGAATGACTCCCTTGAAAAGTATATGGACTTGAAATACCGTGCTCCAGGAGGTGACTCCTGCACCATAGGCGTGTATTACCACACGGGAAATGAGTGGGAGTATGCCATATTCCCGGAGAAACGCTATTTCAAATATACCGCATTCGTGGAGCCTGACAGCGTTTATCACAAGCATGGCATCTACACTCTGGAAGACCTGATACAGTATGCCAAGGACGTTTATCATGAGTCATA
>JAEEGL015092400.1_pt1 | contig 10248 bp, 5 predicted proteins | sample 9134231 | NCBI WGS metagenome assembly JAEEGL01 (sample SAMN16246548, study PRJNA631951) | gut metagenome | biome: gut microbiome; feature: rumen; material: fiber-attached | host: Bos | place: Iran: Karaj | collected 2018-10 | reverse complement strand
TGCTGTACGTAAATCCACTCATACGACGCAGTGGAATATTAATGCCGGAGTTAGTGTTGCGCATGGCTCCGCAGGTGGATCTTATAGCGAGTCTGATTATACCATCACTACCGATTTCCTCGATATGAATGGTGATGGATATCCTGATGTGGTACATCCTGGTTCTATTCAATACACTCAACCTTGGGGTGGGCTCGGGGCATTAAAGCAAATGAACGTATTACCATATTCTAATCATAGTGTTACAACAGGAGCTTCTGTTGCAGGCAGTTATGCTGTTCCATTAAAACTCTCTGGGAATAATCCCAAAAATGGAAGATTTGCCGTACATGCTTATTTGCCCAGTAATTTCGGCGCAAATGGTGCTCGCTCAGAGAGCGAAACCACCCAGGCATATATAGATATAAATGCTGACGGATTGCCAGACAGAATCGTAAAATGGAAGAATGATACTTCGTTAGTTTATTACAATATAGGATATGGCTTTGTGTCTATACCTGATACATTACCTTCCTTATCACAGATTGATGATAACATCAGTTCTTCTATAAGCGGTAATCTTGGATTAAGCTTATTTCAACGAAGTTTGGCCTTAGGTTTCAATAACACCTTATCTGGTAATACTATGCAAATCCGCTTGTTGGATATGAACGGCGATGGTTATCCCGATATTGTTAGACAAATATCAAACGACATAGAGATACTTCTATATTCTCCCAATGGCGCAATGGGTATTCAGGGTGATATTTCCGGCAAAGAGATTCAACATAGCACGACCACCAGTACAGATGTTAATCTGGCAGTTACAGGCGGATTTACTATGATGTTTTTCAAAGTATGTCTCGGAATCAGCGGCTCTCCCTATAACCATTCCGCTACAAGGACTACGCATGATCTCATTGACATGAATGGTGACGGATTGCCCGATCTGGTGTGGAAAGATAATCAGGGAATTCATGTTTTGGAGAATCAGATGGGTAAACATAACCTGTTGAAAAAAATAACCAATCCTACCGGACAAGAGATTCTGCTTGACTATACTCTATCCGATCCAAGTCAGGAACTGCGAGGCAGACAGTGGTTGCTTTCCGAGGTAAAAGATGTCATTCCTGATGGAGGTGTACTCCGAGCAGACACAATGGCGCGGAGGTTTGTGTATTCTGACCCGTATTACGACAGAGCGGAGCGGGTAATGCTCGGTTATGGTGCTGTTGAAACCCATGATTTGCATACCAATACATATCCTAACACCGTCTATCGTAAGACCAAACGACGCTATAACAATGTGGATTTCATTGATCGGGGAAGGCTTGTCTATGAGGCTCTTACTGATTCTATTGACAGAAGATATAAAGAGTATAAACTGGATATGCTTTATGTTGATGAGAACGGACTAAACACTGATAACCTGTGTCAGGACGTCACTATCAGGGTTGGAACCGAATCACATATAACGACCTATTTTGAAGGCTTGCAAGATAGCATTGTTACCGCAGAACAATACAACAATGACAGATACCACAATGTTGTGGAATACAATAATCTTGGTGATGTTAATCTGAGCAACGATGATCTTAGTGCTACAATAACCTATGCCAATGCAACTCAAGGCTCGGCATATACAAACAATCTCATTTCGCTTCCCACCGAACTTACTATATATAACAACAATAATGCTGTAAGAAGAGCAAATGCTACTTATAACGACAAAGGTAAAATAACCAAATACAAGCAAACAGACCTTGCCACATTAGACACTGCTACTACAAATTATGAATATGACAATTTCGGATTGGTATCCCAATATCTGCTTCCCAAGAATTATAGGAGTCAAAGGGCTACTATCAGTGTTGCTTACGACAACTATTCTCACACTTTACCTGCAATCGTTACAGATCAGTGGAACAGAACAGTCAGAACCGCTTATCATAAATTTTGGCAAACTCCGGATACTATTATCGATACTGCAAATAAACGATTTAAATATACATATGATGATTTCGGAAGATTAATAAAAATACAAACTCCATATGATTCTATAAAGACTAGTATAACAAATAATACATATACCGTTATTTATACATATTATCCTGATATCATATTAACCGGTTCTTCTCAATATGGCGTCTCCTCCACTACACATATGCGTTATGAAGGGGCTTACCTACCTGATGTGGTATATACGAGATCCGAGTATGATAAACGTGGCGATCTGTTATATCGTAAAATAAAACGTGGTAACCAATGGGTGGTAAAAGATATATCACGAAAGGATTGTCATGGAAGACAAGTGGCTACATACCATCCTCAGACGGTGTCGACTGAAACAACAAATATTGACAACAACAGCCTGCAACTGCTCACTTCGTTCAGATATGATGTTATGGATCGCAATACACTTACTTCGTGGCAAGATAATAATACTTCCGTTACTGCTTATGGTATAGGCAACGATGCGTTAGGTGTTAAGCGTCTGATGCAACTCCTTACAGATGAGAACAACAAACTCTGGAAGACATTCACATCACCGCAGGGTTGGACCACTACAACGATAACTCCCGATACTGCAATCACGAAATTCACATATGATGCATTCGGACAACTTCTGTCATCAACAGATCCTGACAATCTTACCACGACACACACTTATGATGGATTCGGCAGACGTACTCAACGCAACCATCCCGATGCAGGCATCTCACGATGGACTTACGATCCGGCAGGGAACATGATTGCATCTCAGACGCAACGACAAATCACTGCTAACCAACAGACTACATATCATTATTCATACGACCGTTTGGATTCGGTTTGCTATCCACAGCATCCCCAAATGAATGTGTATTACTATTATGAGCCGCTTAGCGGACGGATTTCAAAACGAACTGACTTGACTGGATATGAACGATTCAAATATGATCCATTAGGCAATATCTGTGAATCGGAGAGACGTATCATACTGCCTAATGAGAGTTATGCCTATACTTTCTTGACTAAATTCAAATACGATGTAACAGGTAAGATACGCGAAATTATCTATCCGGATAATGAAACAGTCACATATGTTTACCACGATGGTCTTCTCTATAGTATAAGTGGCTCTATATCTAACCAGACAACCCCGTATATTAGAGAAATTACTTACGATAATTTTGACCGGCAAACAATGGTCGAATATGGAAATTATATTACATCTAATTATACGTATGACAATAACCGACTTTGGCTCTTAGGAAGAGCAACAAATCTCAGCAATAATACAAGTATAGAGAATGTAAATTACACTTATGATGGTGTCGGTAATATAACGCAGATTCAACAAACTGCAAATTCTGTTCAGACTCTTGGTGGAGGATATACAACGTCCTATACTTATGACAAACAAAACCGCTTGAAGACTGCAGTCCAACAGAGTACAGATCTCGGAAACTATAACTATTCCATGACTTATAGTCTCTCCGGACTACTCGGACAAAAACAATGTGCTGCAAACAACACAAACCTCATATATGCATACCGAGGAACTGGTAATAGTCATACAAACCATCAAGTGGCAGGAATATATGATAGCCAAACAGGGAAAACAACCCGACTGCGTTGGGATTCCGATGGTCAATTGAATTATTTCTACGGTCCATGTTTTGAAGGTCTGAGGCAACATAAATGGAACGAAGCAGGCGAATTGGCGGCATGTTATGGTAATAGCGGTGGAGGCTACTATGGATATGACGGGAATGGAGAAAGAGTATATAAATTGTTGTGCAACGCTTCCGTTACACAATCTTATTACGGAGTAGAAAGCGTAATACTCACATTTACTAATCCCGTACTATACGTTAATCCATATTTGATTGTCACGCCACAAGGTTATACAAAACATTATTATTGGGAGAACGCTCGTATCGCTTCCCGGATAGGTAATATCCTAAATTTGCAAGCACAATATACGCAATCGGATTCTATTACGACCCTTGTAAATAGGTCACATACTTATATGGAATCAGTGATAGGGAATATGGATAATTATGGAGAAAACTTCAAAGATATAGCTGCTCTTTCTGGATATGAACCTCCAGATAATTATTGGAACTGTGAGTCAGATTTGGAACGCAACATTACCACTGTATCATATCAGAACTTATTATTGCCGGTTATAGAAGGAAATATTCAGGGAATAGAATCTGACCCGCTAGTTCCTGCATTGTATTATTACCACTCCGATCATCTCGGTAGTGCGACATGGATCACCGATGCTTCTTCCGATGTGGTACAATATTTGCACTACTTGCCATACGGAGAGATATGGCGCAATCAGCAGCGGGCGGGGTATGATGAGAGGTTCAAATTCACAGGCAAGGAGCGCGATTCAGAGACGGGTTATGACTACTTTGGCAAGAGGTATTATGACTCGCGAGCTCTGACGAGTTGGTTATCTGTTGACCCACTTGCAGATAAGTATCCAAACATTTCTCCCTATGCTTATTGTTCTTGGAATCCTATCATTAAATTTGATCCAAATGGGGAAGAAGAATGGAATCTGGATGTTAATATAGGCAAGTTTCAAAATATTGGTAACAAAGGTGGATCTACAACAGATTATTATAATATTGGTACATATGAGGGAGATTCTTTCTCTTCGTATTCTAATTATAAAATAGAACGTGGTGATGGCGCAATAAACTCATTTCGCATAGAAGAAACTGATAAAAGTACAATTAGTGCATTTCATATTCCAGAAATCAATACCGAAGGGTTCTTTTTAGAACGTCCTGGTCCAGATACGGAGCTATCAGGGCAATCATTACGCATACCAGAGGGACAATATGGTTTACATGAAAATGTTAGTTCTAAATATCCTGGGGTACCCCGATTATATCTGCAGGGTGAAGGTATAGGGGGATTTTTTGATAAAAGAGGAATATTAATACATGTTGGAAATAATCCCAGCAATACTGCAGGTTGCTTGTTACCTGGCAGTAATAGATCTGAAAATTTTGTGGGGAATAGTAAATCTACTCTTCCCAAAATAACGAATTATGTTGAAACTAAAGGTTGGACGGTCAATTTGAACATTTTTAACGCTTTTAAATGATTAAGCATGAAAAAGAAAATTATAATTATATTGTGCCTTTTATTGATCTTGTCATGTTGCATTACTCCTACGCATGTTAATACATCAACATTTGATGTACAACGTTTGAAGGTAAACTATAGTTTGGTGTGTGATAGTGCATGTTATGACTCCGATAAAAAATATTTTGATGCTTTTCCAAATACATTTGATGACTTCAAGAATGTTTTTGGATATGAGGAGACTTCTGATTCCGTTAAGTTTGGTGAACTTTATTCGAAATCGTTGGATTATATTACGAAATTTTTTCAATTGAATGTAAGTATTAATCCTCATGATTTTTCTAATAAGATTATAAACTTATGCATTGATGGAGAGTGGCAGGCTGATGGAGTAAACTATCTTAATGCAAATGTTGTTAATATTGTTACTTCATCTAACCAACGTATAGATTGTTACTACAATTATTTAGATGTTTTTGCTTGTTACAATGATACTTTGAGAGATACGTTGTTGAATTGTTTGATGTTATATAATGATGATGAAGTGTTGTCTTTTTGGGAATTTTATTTAGATGGACCTGAAAACATACCCATAGATAATGCTTTATATTATAAAACCAGACACATCTTATTTGAACACCAGAAGTTAATTAGACAATTAGACAATGCTTATTTGTTTTTAAAGAGAAAAAGAAATTAAAAGAACAACGGCCAGTTTTGGACCATATGATCCCTGTATACACTGCAAATAGTTATAGGTTCAAGACATCCATAGGATTGTAGTTCTAAAATTAATCAGTAACAAATTGTATATAAATTTACCTTTTAAACCACCATGAAAATTTATAATTGTATATTATCCATCTTCTTATTTGTACTGCCATTTCAAAATAGTGATGGCAGCTGAAGACAATACTGTATCGTCAGTCAATGCTGAAAATAACGTGAAGGGAATATCTATAAAATATGATAAGAATGAAGCTAAGAAAACAAACGGTAGTATTAAAGAAAAACTAAAAGGAAACGAAAATGAAAAGATTCCTATTTTTATGAGAACCAAGTTCGACAAAAACAAGGTGAGCCAGCAAGATCTTATGACTACTACAAAGCAAATAAAGAGAGCAATCTGTAATATTGGTATAGTTCTATTATTAATATGTTTAGGAGGGTGTCGTCACTCATCTACGGGTGTGAAAGATTTAATAGATTTACCTTTCGGTTCAGTCTATGTGAATATTCATTGTACTCAAAGTGGCAAAAATGATACAATGGAGCTATGCTATACATATGATGATATAGTATATGGATTGGAGGAAGATAGTTTGACTCTACATCTATGTAATAAAATTGATGATTATATATTGAAGGGGGAGTTATTAGTTTTGCCAGAGAATCACTTTTTGTTACAAAGAACTATTATCCCCGATTCTTCTGTGGATTCTATCTATTCGTTGGGATATAATAGATTATTCAGAGAATATTTCTTTTGTTATGACAATTTGAAAAAAGAAAGGAGTTGCTGTTTAGACTGGTTACATAGTGCATGTGGAAATAGTGTGTATTTCGGTCATTGGAGGACGCCATATTATTATAAAGATGGCGACGATATTATGGATGACAATAAACAAAAATACATCATATCGCTATTGTATAAGAATAATATATTTTGTATGATGGATGAAAATGGTAATATCCGTTTGTTGGATTGTAATATGAAGAAAGAAGATTTCTATCATATCCCATTCCCTATTGTTGAAATTAGATAGATGATGAAAGCTTCAAGTTCACTGGCAAGGAGCGCGATTCAGAGACAGGTTATGACTATTTTGGCGCACGATACTACTCTTCAGCAATGCCACAGTGGCTCTCACCAGATCCGTTGGCGGACAAATATCCTAATCTAAATCCCTATGCTTATTGCGCATGGAATCCGTTAATTATTTATGATCCTGATGGTAGATATGTAAATGTAATAAACAATGAAGATGGAACATTTACAACTTATTATGGGGAGTTAGATAGTGATCTAAACGTATACATAGTAAATAATAATGGAGAAAGAACGGGTGAGGTTTTAGGCCAAACCTTAACTCCTTATACCTTTTTTGGAAACAATAATCAATTCATAGAAGGAGCAGTTATAGATATGAATGATTATTCAGGTCAAGTTTTTCTTAATCATGTAATGATTGATTATCCGAATCCCCTCATATACTCACTCAATGCCATACCCAAAGGAATCTATGATTTTAAAAATAATGGATTGACTAATGGTATGAATGTTACTAAACATCATTATAGGGCAATGCCTATTAATATGTTTGATGGGAATGGAACTAAAATAGCGACAGGACGAGATATCGGTAATTATGCCGCCGGTTTTATTGCTGGAAGTAATGGTTTAACATGGGATCAAACACGTATTATGTTTGATAGAGTTCAAGGAGGTTTTTTTAGTTCACGTTCAGAACCTAATGTTTCAACTTTTGCGCAATACGCTGGGTATATATATGGATATCAAGTTTTAGGACAATTCCTTAATAAGTAAACTTTCGACATGAGAAGGATCAAGAGTATTATAGTTTTTGTCGGGATAGCAGTCATATCATATATGATCTACATTTTATCTACACGGGATTTTTACTATGTAAATAAGATCCCAATTACTATATATAAAGAAAAACTGATCCTCGGCTATTTTTATTGGGGTTTTTTGACTCCTAAAGAAGACTATATTATTTTTGACACGTATTCTGTTGGTGAAATAGTATATTTTAACAACAAAACAGATTTGGTTATTCTGACATCTTCATCAAAACCTGAAATAATGTTGCAAAAATTCCATTGTAAAGGGATCTACCATATAGGAGATTATTCAATTGGTGAGTTTGAAAATACTTACCCACTTGAGGATGCATATATTATGATTAATATGTATTGGGATTTTGGAAGGTTCAGGCCAATATTGTATTATAAAACAGATGATGATAAAATAAGATATGTCTCTCACTTGGGATTTTTTAATTGGAAAAGAGGTTCACTTTAAATAATGTTACTGTGCACTTCCCCTTTACGGACAGAGTTAAAATAGACATTTCTAGTTCGTTATTTATTTAAAATTGATTCATAGATTCTGTTGGAGACTATCTTCTAGTCATAATATTCTTGTATTTAGTATTCTTTGGTAAAAACCGAAGCTTCCTTTCGGGACGCAAAATGAAAACGGTGTGTCCCCTTTTCACACATTGCTCGAACAAACATAAATGTGCGCTAAAAAGTTTGCGGAAGCGCAAACTTTTTTATATCTTTGCACTTCAATTGTGGCTATGGTAAGAAGATTGGTTATATCATTGGTTGCGGCGATTATGCTGGCAGGTTGTTCCGTTTGGGTGCAGCCCGAACCGGTCGATCCCGATACCGCCAATCCCGATTCGGTCGACATGGATGCCATCTATGCCGATACAACACTGAGGATGATGCAACAATTCATCATTGCCAAAGCGGAAAACCCGCAACTGAAAAATGACATGGTTTTCGAATACGACTCGCTGACCAACACCTTCTCCTACACGACACAACGATGGATAGAGGGTATCGACAGTCTGCGACCCACCTTCGTGGCAGACGGTGAGGTGTATATCGGCAACAAAAAGCAACTGTCGGGTGTCACACCTTGCAACTTCTCGAATTGCATAGTTGAATTCACAGTGCGTGATACCGCTCTGCTGACGCAAAACAAGTGCACCGTGAGCATCATCTCGCCCCAGACAACCGGTCTGCCCGTTATGCGAATCGACGTCGAAGGTAACCGTGTCGTGGCAGAGAAAGACCGGTATCTGCCTGCCGATTTCACTATCAAAACGGCCGACTCAACAATAGCGGGTTCGCTTGAGATACGAGGTCGTGGCAATACCACATGGTCGATGCGAAAGAAACCGTACAAAATAAAACTGGCAAAGTCTGCTCCTTTGTTCGGTATGCATAAAGCGCGTACATGGGTGTTGCTCGCTAATTTTCAGGATGTGACGCTGCTAACCAACACGGTGGCATTCGAACTCGCCAGAAGGATGGAGATGCCATTCACCAATCACGGTCAGCATCTGGAACTCTACCTGAACGGCAAATACGAAGGCAACTATCTCCTTACCGAGCAGATCGACGTGCACAAAGGCAGAGTGGAGGTGGATACACTGGCAGGAGGATTCCTGGCAGAGATAGATCTGAATTTCGACGAAGAATACAAATGGACATCTACTGTCTACAAACTACCCGTGATGCTGCAAAAGCCGGAGAGCAGCGCATCGCTGGATCAGGTGAAAATTTTCTTCACCAGGATAGAGCGACTGCTTTCAAGGGCTAATCCCAGCTACGAGCGATTGTCGGAACTGATCGACATGCAATCGCTCGTAAGATACATGATACTGAATGAACTGGTATACAACATCGAGTTGGGTCATCCGAAGAGCGTCTATTGCTTCCGCCGAAAAGCCGGCGCACCGTTGGAGTGGGGGCCGGTGTGGGACTTCGACTGGGCATTCGGATATGCGGGTTATAATTACGATTACTTTCATGAGGCCGACAAGTTGATGTTCGATATCTCGCAGCAGTCGGAGAAGATGTGGGGAGCGGGAGGAGAGTTCTTTACGCGCTTCACCAAGATGCCGGAGTTTTGCGAGTTGTACAGGCAGGAGTGGCAGAAGATGTTACCGCAAGTGTCTACCATAGGGAGTTATATCTGGACTCAAGGTCAGATGCTGGACAACTCATGGATTGAAAACCGTAAGCGCTGGGGCTCGCCCGACGTCATGAGGCGCAATTCGTATATGGAGATGATGGTGTTCGTCGACCGCAGAACCAACCTGATAACAGAATCCACCCGCAGGTGAACGAAAGATATATGATTTAGGATTGCCATGCGGCTGAAGAGTTGAAAAAAATAATAAAAACAGATTTGTGATATAGGTGTTATCACACCCTCATGTTTACCGCATTATGCTGATTATCAAGTAAACTTGTAATGCAGCCTTCCGCTTCTAACCATCCGCTAACGCTCTATATCACAAATCCAAAAACATAAAAAACCTTGCGCTAGCACCACCATAACCTCTAACCCCATAGGGTTGTTTAGGATGGTTCTTTACCCCGCAAGGGGGTACGATCGGCCACATTTATGAT
>JAEEGL014825555.1_pt1 | contig 10248 bp, 7 predicted proteins | sample 9134231 | NCBI WGS metagenome assembly JAEEGL01 (sample SAMN16246548, study PRJNA631951) | gut metagenome | biome: gut microbiome; feature: rumen; material: fiber-attached | host: Bos | place: Iran: Karaj | collected 2018-10 | reverse complement strand
GCAGGGGAAGTTTTTCTTCCGTCCGGCAGCATGGTCTGGCCTGTCCCTGCCGGTGAACACCGCCTCGCCTATGCGCCGGGAATCTTTGATGCTCCCTGCCACGTCGTTTTTGCAAAAGCCATGCGGGAGGAAGAACTGGTCGTGTGCCGGAACCTTGCCCGCAATCCTGCCGATCTCCGCGGGAATACGGATTTCTTTCCGCACTGCTATGCCAATGTGGAAACCCGCAACGAGGCATGTTTCTGTGCCCGTAATGTGATTGACGGTTTTCGGCTGAACCATTTCCATGGTGAATGGCCCTTTCAGAGCTGGGGCATCGGCGCGCGGGAGGACGCGTGGTGTGAACTGGATTTCGGCCGGCCGGTCATCGCGGAGAGGATGGCGCTGACCCTCCGGGCGGATTTCCCGCATGATGCTTATTGGACCGGAGGCCATGTCGTCCTGTCCGACGGAACCGATCTTTCCTTTTGTTTGCAGAAAACAGCCGACCGGCAGTGGATCAGCCTCGGAAACAGAAAAATCAGCCGTCTTCGTCTTGAACGGCTGATCAAAAGCGATGATCCTTCAGCCTTCCCTGCCCTGACGCAATGGGAAGTGTTCGGACGGGACCTGCCGCCCGCCGGTGAAATCCATTCGTAAAAACATCCTCCTGTCAGCATGGCGCCGGCAGTTGGATCAGCAAGCTCTTCTTTCCGGAATTCAGAGTGTTTCCGCGATCCGTTCCAAAGTCAGCCGCGCTTCCTCCGCGTTGTCCGGAACCGTGTTCTCCAGGGTCATCGGCAGATCCCGGCAAGCCGCAAAGGACAGCAACTGTTCATAACGCATGGATCCCAGGCCGCAGGCGCAGGCATTCATTTTCCCTTCCGGTGTGATCACAAAATCCTTCATATGCAGAATCCGCACCCGTTCTCCCAGCAGGGAAATCGCTCTGTAAATGGTTTCCTCCGCCCGGTCTGCTTCATCCGGGGAAATCAGGTTGACCGCATCCAGGATGATTTGCAGGTTGTCTGACGGCAGTTCCTCCAGCAGGCGCGCAGCACGTTCCGGTGTGGAAATGATGTGATTCCAGACCGGTTCCACCGCCAGAACCGCACCGCATTCCTCCGCGCAGCGAACCACCGGCCGCAGGCTGTCTGTCAGCAGGCGGAAAGCATCCTCGCTCTGCCGGGCCGGTTCAGGAAAAACGGATTTCGGATTCGCCTTTGTCTCCGTTCCCACAACCCGTGCGCCGATCATCGGTGCGAAACGGAGATGCGCCATATAAATTTCCTGGGTCGCCGCCCTGCGTTCCGGATCCGGATCCGCCAGGTTCAGGTAGCACCCCAGCACCGCACACTCCAGTCCGGACTCGTCAAAATCCTTTCGTACGGACCGGGCATACGCCTCCGTCAGTTTCTCCGGCGCCTCCGCCATGGAGAAATTGTCCAGCACCTTGCTCAGGGCCACATGAGCGCACGAGAATCCCTGAACCCGTGCAAAGGACAGCCGTTCCGCCAGATTTCCCGGTGCCGTGTCATGAAGCCGAATACCGATATTCATACTTGCCTCCTGAAATACTCAGTATAAAGGTTGTCCATTTATCAGAACGTCACCGGACGTCGATCCTTACGGTTTCTCCGGCGGGAATACAAAGGATCGTCCCGTCGTTCACGGCAATCCAGCAGTCCCTTCCGTTAGGATTGTACACGAAGCTGTTGTCTGCTGCAAATTGCAGCCTGGCAAAATCATCCATGCAATCCATGAACTCGATGTTGGTGCAGTACCAGATATCCTCTTTTCCGCCCATCATGCGGCAGAAGGCTTCCATCAGATCCCAGTTGTCCCTGTCATCAAATTCATAGCTGTGCCCCCATACGTACATCAGGTACAGGTACTGCTTCTTGAAAAGGCGGAGGAATTCTTCGCCCAGTTCCAGCAGTCTGTGGTTGTGATGGCAGGTTGCCTCCCAGCGGTAGGGATTTTCAGGCAGGGAAAAGCTTTCGGAGGAACCCACCACCCTGGAATAGCGAATCCCCATGGCCGGCAGCATCTTCTCGATATCCCGGGTCACCGAGCCGTTTGGATAGCTGAGCCCCCGCACCGGATAGCCGGTTCGTTCCTCCAGGAACTTCCTGTCCGCCAGCACCTCCTGCGCCACCTCCGGCAGGGGGCATCGTGCGATTGTGGGATGGGTCGCCGTATGGCAGGCCACCTCATGGCCCGCATACAGGGTGGCGATTTCCTCCGGACGCACCCGGTTCTCCTGTTCAAAAAGGCCGCTGTTCAGATGAAAAGTGCCCTTGATTCCGTTTCGGTTGAAAATTTCCACCAGGCGGCGGTCCTGGGTACGGCCGTCATCGTAGCTCATGGTCAGTGCTTTATGCTTTCCGCCCGGAAAGCAGCAGTAAACTTTATTCACGGTGTACTCCTCCTGTGTTGTCTCGTGGATTCCTATAAAACAGTTTAAGAAAAAACTCAGCTTATGGATGGAATGATTGTACTACACAGGAATCCCCTCTGTCCAGAAAGAAACCGCACCGGTTGTCACGATTGTCTGAAATGGGCCCGCAAAAAAAGCCTGAACGGGTTTGCCCCGTCAGGCAGCTTTTCTGATTCTCACAATCTTCTGCTTCGCAGAATGAAGATTCGGCTGAAGCCGTCCCCGCTGGGATCTCATCACCCGCCGGTAGCACGGAAACAGGAACAGATCCGCCAGAACCCAGGCGGCCGGATTCGCGAAGCAGGCGCCGGTAAAGCCGGCTGCCGGCACCACCAGCAGCGCTACGGACATTCTTGCCAGCATCTCGCAAAGCCCGGCAAACATCGCCACGCGGGTAAAGCCCATTCCCTGGATCGACAGCCGTACGATATTCACAAACAGAAGAGGGATATAGAACGCGGCGTTGATTCTGAGGTAGCGGAATGCCATGCTCATCACGGCAGCATTCTCTCCGCCGTCGATAAACAGCCCCAGCATGCTGTCGCCGAACAGAAGCACCACGCCCAGCGCAAGCAGGCAGTAAATCGTCCCGACCGCTGCAGCGGCGCGAAGGCCCTGGCTGACCCGGTCCAGCTTCCCCGCGCCGATATTCTGCCCTGCGAATGTTGCCATGGTCGAGGCCAGGGCATCGAAGACGCAGGCGAAGAACATGCTCAGTTTCCCGGCTGCGCTGACAGCAGCCACCGCAGCCACTCCCAGCCCGTTCACCGACCACTGAACCAGCACCGAGCCGATCGCCGTAATGGAAAACTGCAGCCCCATGGGCAGGCCGACGCCCAGCATGCTGCGGGCCAGTTTCGGTGAAAACATCCTGTCCTTTTTGGTCAGCTTCAGAATCGGGAACCGCCGCATGATCACGGCAACACATCCCAGCCCGGCAACCAGCTGGCTGACAGCCGTCGCCGCTGCGGCGCCGGCCACGTCCATCCCGCAGACGAGAATCAGGAACAGATCCAGCACGATGTTCACAAGGGAGGCCAGCACCAGGAAGGCCACCGGTGTCCTGCTGTCACCCAGGGACCGCAGGATCCCGCTTGCCATATTGTACAGCACACAGCAGGGAATCGCCGCGAAAATGATCCCGATATAGCTTGCCGAGGCATCCAGGATCTCCTCCGGTGTATTCATCAGCCGCAGCAGCGGCTTGCACAGCAGCGTGGCAGCCAGCCCGAACAGCAGGCTCAGCCCGGCGCTGAGCACCGCCGCATGCCATACGTTCCGCCGCACCTGTTGTTCATCCTTCGCCCCGAAAGCCTGTGCGATCGGGATGGCAAAGCCGGAGCAGAAGCCCAGGCAAAGTCCGATGACCAGAAAGTTCACCGATCCGGTCGCGCCGACTGCCGCAAGCTTGTCTGCGCCGAGATACCGGCCTACGATTGCGGTATCCACAAAGCTGTAAAACTGCTGAAACAGCATCCCGAAAAGCAGCGGGAATGCAAAGGAGAGGACAAGCTTCAGCGGCTTTCCCTCCGTCAGGTCTTTCGTCATGGAACGTGCCATCCCGTTCAGGCTCCTTCTGCAAATCCGTTGATTTGCCTGCGATGTTATAGCACTAATTTCCCGGATCTGCAATCCTCCGCTTCTGGCTGCATTGATCCCTTTTTATACAAATCCGGCTCCGGTCATCTTGTTCGGACTGTTGGATACGTTTCTTCCCGGTGCAGGGCAGTTTCGTTTGCCGCTCCGGATCGTTTCTTGTATAATAAGTCAACGATCTCGATGGAGGAAAAAGATATGCAACATGGAAATCCGCTTCTGAAGGGGCAGAATATGGACCACCGTTTCATCACCATGGGAGAAATCATGCTGCGGCTGACCCCGCCGAACTACGACAAAATCCGTGTGGCGAACAGCTTTGAAGCCAGTTACGGAGGTTCTGAAGCAAATATTGCCCTGGCACTCGCCAATCTCGGTACAGACGCCACTTTCTTTTCCGTCGTTCCGGACAACAGTCTGGGAAAAAGCGCCGTGCGGGCCCTGCGCTCCAATGATGTCCACTGCACGCCCGTCATTCTCTCCACCCCTGAAGAAACGCCTTCGCACCGGCTGGGTACCTATTATCTAGAAACCGGATACGGAATCCGTCCCAGCAAAGTGATTTATGACCGGAAGCATTCCGCCATTACAGAGTACGATTTTTCCGGAGTGGACCTGAAAGCCCTGCTGAAGGATTTCACCTGGCTGCACCTTTCCGGTATCACCCCCGCCCTTGGACCCGGCTGCGCGGAGCTGGTGCTGAATATGCTGAAAACCGCGAAGGAGCTCGGACTGACCGTTTCCTTCGACGGCAATTTCCGCTCCAGGCTGTGGAGCTGGGAAGAAGCGCGGGATTACTGTACCCAGTGCCTTCCCTATGTGGATGTACTGCTTGGAATTGAGCCTTATCATCTGTATAAGGATCCCGGGCATCCCGAGCTCGGAGACTGGAAGGACGGCGTTCCGCTGCAGCCCGCTTACGAGCAGCAGGATGAAATCTTCCGTGCCTTTGTCGCCGCATACCCGAATCTGAAATGCATTGCCCGCCATGTGCGCTATGCGCATTCCGGTTCGGAAAACAGCCTGAAAGCTTTTATGTGGTATGACGGGCACACCTTTGAAAGCAAGCAGTTCACCTTTACCATTCTGGACCGGGTGGGCGGCGGAGATGCGTTTGCTTCCGGCCTGATCTATGCCATGATGCATGAGCACCGTCCCATGGATATCCTGAATTTCGCGGTGGCTTCCAGCGTCATCAAGCATACCATTCACGGGGATGCCAACATCATTGATGACGTGCAGACCATCAAAAACCTGATGAATATGAATTACGATATCAAACGGTAATCCTGCCGGATTCCCCGCAGGTCATGCCGTTCCGGCACAGCGTTTCTTCATCTTTCAGGCCGGGATCTCATGAATTACAGTCTGGAACGGATCAGCGCGATCAGTTCGTCATACTCCTGTCCGGAAAGGGTTTCCCTGCCGGGATTCATGGCAAAAACCCCGCCCCATTCAAATCCGTCCCGGTACTTTGGGACCAGATGGAAATGCAGGTGGTGCATCGTATCACCATAGGCTCCGAAGTTGATTTTATCCGGATGGAACAGCTCATGAAGGATCTCCGCCACGTGGTTTACGTCCTCCATAAACTGCACCCGTTCCTCCCCGGACAGATCGGTGATATCGTCCACATGCGTTGTGCATGCGACAATCACCCGGCCGCGGTGGCTCTGTTCCCTGAACAGGATCACCTTGGACATGGGCAGCTCTCCGATCTTGATCCCAAAGGCATTCAGCAGGTCCCCCTCGGAACAGTAGGAACAGTTTTTCATTTCCTCCGTCATGGTTATTCCTTCCTTTCTGAAAAAGCCGCAGCTTTTGCTTGATTTCTATTTTACCCAATTCCCGGAAAACAATCAATCGTTCAATGCTTTGCCGTCCGATCCCGGTTAGTTCTGGAAGATGCTTCCAATCCTTTTCCGTCTGTGATAGAATAAAAGGGAAGGAACCCCGGTTTTCTGAGACGCAAAACACAGAATAAAGACCCTGATCGCTGTACATCCCGGAAGGAGGTTTTGCTGCCGTGATCACAAACGACAAAGGAATAGTTGAACTCAAACATCAGATTCTCCGTGAGGTTTGCCGTCTGGCCTGGAACCATCAGCTGACGCCGGACAACTGCGAGCGGCTGATGCTGGAAATCATTCCCGGTCCCAAGCCCCAGTACCGCTGCTGTATCTACAAGGAACGGGAAATCGTCCGCGGACGGATCCGCCTTGCGATGGGGCTCAATCCGGATGTGAACAGCGAATCCCGTAACGTGGTGTCCGTTATTCCGGCCGCCTGTGACGACTGTCCGATTCAGGATTACCTAATCACGGATATCTGCCGCTTCTGCCTCGGAAAAGCCTGCCTCAATGCGTGCCGCTTCGGTGCCATCGTTCCCGGCGATACCCGCATGCATATTGACCCCGCAAAGTGCAAATCCTGCGGCATGTGCGCGAAGTCCTGCCCCTACGGCGCCATTGTGCATATGGAAAGGCCCTGCAAAAAAGCATGCCCTGTCGGCGCAATCACCTATTCGGAGAATGGTCTGTGCAAAATTGACGATGAAAAATGCGTCCACTGCGGCCATTGCATTCACAGCTGCCCCTTCGGCGCGATCGGGTCCAGGATTTACGCGGTGGACATCATTCAGGATATACAGCAGGGCAAGAAAGTCTATGCCATGTGCGCTCCCGCCACCGAAGGCCAGTTCGGCAAGGATATTTCCATGGCCGCCATCCGTTCGGCGCTGAAAAAACTGGGCTTTGCCGACATGGTGGAAGTCGGCCTCGGCGGGGATATGACTGCGGCGTATGAGGCGCTGGAGTGGATCGAAGCCAGGAAAGAGGGCCGTAAAATGACCACTTCCTGCTGTCCGGCTTTTATCTCGATGCTTCGGCATCATTTCCCCGAAGAGTATCAGAAATACAAATCCAACACCGTCAGCCCGATGGTCGCCGTATCCAGGTATCTGAAGCATCTGGATCCGGATTGCGTCACCGTGTTCATCGGGCCGTGCATCGCCAAAAAGGGAGAAACGCTGAACGAGTTCATCGCTGACCGGCCGGATTATGCGCTGACCTATGGTGAAATCGTGGCTTTGCTGGATTCCCGGGATATTACCGTTGAGCCTGTGGAGGATACCTATCAGGAATCTTCCATCTTCGGCAAACAGTTTGCCGGCAGTGGAGGCGTCGCCGCAGCTGTGCTGCAGGTTATGAAAGAGCTGGGTGAAGATCCTTCCGGTATTCGGCTTCTGCAGTGTTCCGGCGGGGATGAATGTAAAAAGGCGATGATGCTGCTGAAGGCCGGAAAGCTTCAGGAGGACTTTGTGGAGGGGATGATGTGCCCCGGCGGCTGTGTCGGAGGTCCTTCCAAGCATCAGGCGGAGGCACAGGTTCTGCGCGACCGGAAAGAGCTCTTAAGCCGTGCGGATGGGCGCACGATCCTCGAAAACCTTGAAAAATACCCGATGGACCAGTTCTCGATGTTCCGGGACGGGCACCTGGATCCCTCCGTGTCCCCGTTCGGCAAAAAGGATTGACGGCACAGAATCAGATTCCGTTATTTTACTCAAACTGCGCCGCATAGAGCTGATGGTAGAATCCTTTCCGGCTGATCAGCTCCCTGTGGGTTCCCTGCTCAACCACATCCCCGTCCCGGAGCACTAGAATCCGGTCTGCGTTTTCAATTGTGGAAAGCCGGTGGGCAATCACAAAACAGGTTTTCTGCTTCATCAGTTCCCGCATGGCTTTCTGGATTTCCCGCTCCGTCGCGGTATCCACATTCGAGGTAGCCTCATCCAGAATCAGCATCGGCGCGTCGTACAGCATGGCCCGTGCGATCGTCAGCAGCTGCTTCTGTCCCTTGGATATATTGCCTCCGTCCTCGCTGATCACCGTATCATAGCCTTTCGGAAGACGCATAATGAAGGAGTGGATTCTGGCAGCCTTTGCCGCCGCGACTACTTCCTCCATGGATGCGTTTTCTTTTCCGTAAGCGATATTTTCATAGATGGTACCCTGGAAAACCCAGGTATCCTGCAGCACCATGGCATAAGCTCCCCGGACGCTGCTGCGTACAGCCGTGCGGATTTCCTGGCCGTCGATCCGGATGGAGCCGCTGTCCGGATCATAGAACCGCATCAGCAGGTTGATAATCGTTGTTTTGCCGGCGCCTGTGGGGCCGACGATCGCGGTCAGCTCCCCGGCCGGAGCTTCCAGGTTCAGGTCGTGCAGGATGATCTTTTCCGGATCATACCCAAAGGACACATGCTCAGCGCTGACATTCCCCCGCACATTTGCCAGCAGCTTCGCTCCCGGTACGTCCGCGCTTTCCTCTGCCTCATCCAGCAGGCTGAAAACCCGTTCGGAAGCAGCCAACGCCGAAAACAGCTCGTTGAACACCTCGGCCACCGCATTGATCGGTCCCGCAAACTTCCGGCTGTACAGCACGAAGGATGAAATCCGGCCCAGATCGATCCGCCCGTACAGGAACAGCACCCCGCCCAGCAGAGCGATCAGGCTGAGTCCCAGGTTGTTGATTGCCGTCATGGTCGGTCCCAGCGTCACACCGTAATGCTCCGCGTCGGAAAATGCATCCGCCGCATCCCGGTTGATCCTGTCAAATCGTTCGTCCACACGGTTCTCATAGGCGTAGGCCAGAATCGTTTTCTGCCCGGACAGCATTTCTTCCACAAACCCGTTCATCGTTCCGTAGCATTTTGATCTTTTTGCATAGCGCGGCTGGGTTTTTTTGCGCATATGGACAGTGTAAATCACCGATACCGGAACGGTCACCAGCGTCAGGGCGGACAGCGGAAGGGAAATCGTGACCATCATGACCAGGGATCCGATCACCGTCACGAGGCTCGAAAGAATCTGCACGATATCCGTTGCCATACTGGTGGAAATCACATCAACATCATAACTGACCCGGCTGATCACATCCCCGGCCTGATGCCGGTCAAAAAAGCCCACCGGCAGCCGCATCAGCTTGTCGAAAACGTCCTGCCGCATTCTCCGGGCAACCCGCTTGCTGACCAGCGTCATAATCAGGCTGATTCCGAATCCGATCAGAGCTGAACTGAGATAGCACAGAAGCATCAGCCCGGCGTACCTCCGGACCGCATCAAAATTGACCTTTCCCGGCCCTGCAGCCGCCTCCCGGATTGCGGAACCGGCCAGGCTGGGGCCCCACAGGTTCAGCAGATTGCCGGTCAGGCTCAGCGCAATGACCCCCAGGATCACATACTTCCATGGGCCGAGATAGGTCAGCATCCGGCGGAGTGTTCCGCGGGTATCCTTCGGTTTTTTCATCACAGTGTCCCGGGCCATTCACTTCGCCCCCTCTCCGCCCATCTGTGCGCGGTAGATTTCCCGGTATTCAGGGCAGGAGTCCATCAGCTCCGTGTGGCTTCCGCGGCCGATGACTTTTCCTTCATGCAGAACAAGGATTTCGTCCATGGAGAGAATGGAGGAAATCCGCTGGGCGATGACGACAGTGGTCGCCTCCCCGTGGTGTTCCTGGATCGCTTTGCGCAGTTTCGCGTCCGTCCGGTAATCCAGTGCGGAGGAGGCATCGTCCAGGATCAGGATCTCCGGTTCTGCAGCCAGCGCCCGGGTAATCAGCAGGCGCTGCTTCTGCCCTCCCGAAAAGTTTGCGCCGCGGATGGCTGCCTTATATTCATAGGCGTCGCTGTACGACTCGACAAATTCCCTGGCCATGGCGTCCTCCGCCGCCCGGACCATCATTGAGTCGCTGATTTCCCGGCCGAAGATAACGTTTTCCCGGATGGAATCGGCAAAAATGACATCGTTCTGGAAAACAACGCCGAACCTGCGGTGCAGGTCGTCCCGGTCATAGCCGCGTACATCCTTCCCGTCCACAAAGACATGCCCCTCCTGCGGATCGTAAAATCGCATCAGCAGGTTGATAATGCTGGTCTTGCCGCTGCCTGTGGCTCCGATGATTCCCAGGCTTCCGCCTTTCTTCACGCGGAAAGACAGATCCTGCAGGCACTTCTGCCGTTCCTCTCCCAGAAACTGGCCGTGGGCCTCTGCCGGATCGTCCGCATGATAATTGAAGGATACGTGGTCAAAAATCAGCATATCCTCTCCGGGAGCTTTCGCAAGCTCTTCCTCCGGCAGCGGAGTCAGTTCCTCCGGCAGGTCGATGATTTCGCCGATCCTGTTGGCGGAAGCATTGGCTTTGGACATCATCATAAAAATCCGGTTCAGGCCCAT
>JAEEGL014390895.1_pt1 | contig 10248 bp, 7 predicted proteins | sample 9134231 | NCBI WGS metagenome assembly JAEEGL01 (sample SAMN16246548, study PRJNA631951) | gut metagenome | biome: gut microbiome; feature: rumen; material: fiber-attached | host: Bos | place: Iran: Karaj | collected 2018-10 | reverse complement strand
GATTGGCATCGACTTCAAACTAAACGACCACTTCAACTTCGCCGCCAAATATGAATTCAAGACTCAGATTCGCATGCTGAATGAGTCGACAGTGAACAAAGCCAGTGAGATTGCTGCCGTCAACAAGTTCCGTGATGGTGAGAAGATCAACGAAGATATGCCTGCACAACTGGCAGTAGGTGCCATGTGGAGCCCTATCAACGAAATCCGCCTCAATGCAGGATGGCACCACTACTTTGACAGGAGTGCTTCATGGTACAATAATGCCCAGAACCTGCTCAACCACGACTCCAACGAGTACCTACTAGGTGCCGAATGGGATGTCACCGACCGCTTCACCGTGTCAATTGGTGGCCAGTTGACCCGCTATGGTCTGAGCGATGAGTACATGAACGATATGTCGTTCGTCACCAACAGTTACAGCATCGGCTTCGGCGCCAACTACAAAGCCAACGAACACATCACGCTTAAAGCCGGCTATTTCCAGACCGACTACGATGATTACAACCGTACAGACTATCCCCCATTGTCAGGCCAAAGCGACTCGTTCACACGTACCAACCGTGTACTCGGTCTGGGAATTGAGGTTAGCCTCTAATATCCGTCAGAATACTATAGCGGATCTACATCATAGTAGATTTGAAGCGAACTGTAGCGCTTGTCTTGCAGCATCTGCTGTTGGACAAGCGCTAAATATTGTCGCACACGTGGCATATCGATACCCGTCTCCAGTTTGAGCACTATCTTACGGATGCTCAGGGTCTTGATACGAGAGACAGCAGGCTTGTCAGGCCCCAGGACACGGTCGCCGAACCACTGGCGCAGACGGGTACCCAGTTCGATACCAGCCGTTGTAACAATGTCGTCACGGCGATGTTTCAGATAGACATAGACAAGCCTATAGTATGGCGGATAGTGGAACGACTGTCGTTCGGTAGCCAACACACTGTAAAAAGCGTCATAATCATTCTTCACTACCTGCCGGACAATCGGTAAATCAGGATTCTTAGTCTGTAGGATAACCAGTCCACGCTTGCCTTTGCGGCCCGCACGTCCGCTGACTTGAGCCATCATCATAAAAGCATGTTCATAGGCACGGAAGTCAGGCTGGTTGAGCATGCCGTCAGCATCAAGAATTCCTACCACCGATACACGGTCGAAGTCGAGACCCTTTGAGATCATCTGCGTGCCAATGAGCAGATTGGTGCGCCCATTAGAGAAGTCTGTGATGATACGCTCATAGGCATTACGTGTCCGGGTCGTATCGAGATCCATACGTGCCACACGGACATTGGGGAATATTTCGCGTATCTGATCCTCTATTTTCTCTGTACCATACCCTCGTCCCTTCAATTCCTTATTGCCACAGGCCGGACATTTATCTGGAATCTGATAGGAGAACCCACAATAGTGGCACGTCAGTTGGTTAAGATTTCTATGAAGGGTCAGACTGACGTCGCAGTGCTCGCATCGGGGAACCCAGCCACACTGGCTGCACTCAATCATCGGTGCCCAGCCACGACGGTTCTGGAAAAGAATAGCCTGTTCATTACGCTCCAGGGCCTCACGCACTTTCTGCAACAGCAGCGGTGAAAAGGGGCCGTGCATCATTTTCCTACGTTGCAAGTCCTTCGTGTCAACGACCTGGATCTCTGGCATCTCAATCCCCTGATAGCGTTCCTTCAGTTCTACCAGTCCATACTTGCCCGTCCGGGCATTATGGTAAGTCTCCATAGCCGGTGTAGCCGTGCCAAGAAGGACCTTAGCGCCTAACATGATGGCTGCACTTCGGGCATGATACCTTGGTGCAGGATCCTGCTGCTTGTAACTGGTCTCATGCTCCTCATCAACAATGACGAGTCCCAAGCGCTGGAACGGGAGAAAGACAGCACTGCGGGCTCCCAAGATAATGTCGTAGGGATTGCCCGACAACTGCTTCTGCCATATCTCCACGCGCTCGGCATCACTGTATTTAGAATGATAAATACCCAGCCTGTTGCCAAATACTCGCTGCAGGCGCTGCATCATCTGTACGGTAAGTGCAATTTCCGGCATGAGATAAAGCACCTGTCGATGTTGTTCCAGTTCGCGCTGGATGAGATGGATAAATATTTCCGTCTTACCACTCGATGTCACGCCATGCAAGAGCGTGACACGCTTCTTCATAAACGAAAAGAGTATCTGATTATAGGCTTCCTGTTGGGCAGGGTTCAGTGTCTTAATCTGCTCAGGATGTGGCTCACCGCCATGATTCAGCCGCCCCACTTCAACTTCATAGGTCTCCAACAGGCCTCGCTTGACCAACTGGTTGATAATAGGAAGCGTTGTCTCTGCGGCATTCATCAGTTCTTCGCGGGTAATTTCCACTACCGGCTCACGGCATAGATTTCCCTCGAAGGTGTCCCATCGCGAGAGCGAGAGATCGGCTATGAAGGCCTCTTGCTGCTTGGCAGCCCTGTTCAGCATGTTAAGGGCGACATGGAGTGTCGGCTCGTTGCGATAGGGAGCCGTCAGACGGATGTAGGTCTCCGTGCGAGGCTTGTAACCCTCCTCGGCCTTCAGACCGGCAGGTAAAGCAGCCTTATAGACCTCGCCGATGGGAGACATGTAGTAGTCAGAAATCCATTGCCACTGCTTCAGTTGCGCTGGCAATAGAATCGGGCTGGAATCAAGCACCTGCATGACAGACTTCACCTCGTAATTCTGCGGTGGCTGATCGTGCAGGCGAGCCACAATGCCCACATAGGTCTTATTCTTTCCAAAAGGTACGAGCACACGCTTGCCCTCCTTCACCTCGTCCCGACAAGCATCTGTCACGGCATAGGTAAAACAGCCGTCAAGCGGCACGGGCAATATCACGTCTGCGTAATTCAATGCTAAAAGATATAGGTCAGCGATAACGACCAGGCATTAGTTGCAGATTTCGCATGATGCAACGACTGGTCGGCAAGTTGTGTATTCAGCGTGTCCCAAGTAAAGTCCGCCGTCTTACCTAACTGAATGTTATAATAGGCGGCGCACTCTAGGTGGTTACCCACCTGTACGCCACATCCTAGATTCAGGCTAAGTTTGGTGTCCTGTAACGAGAAACTGTTGCGATAGCCCTTTGAGTCTTCCCAATAAAAAGTACCAGGCCCCACATTGAATGCCAGTTGAGGGCCGGCACTGGCAAAGACACCAACGATTCCTCCCAGATGGACACCAGCCCTGAGATTGCCAGGAATAATAATTGTCTTATGGGTCAAAGACTCTTCAGCCACCTTCAGGGTCCGCTGGTCATAGAGCACAGAAGCATCTATGCTCAGGAAAGGTAGCGGAGTACTGATATAAAGACTAGGTCCAAAAAAGAATCCCGCACGGTTCGACTTTCCAAGCAAATCACTGTTGAAGTCCATACTGGTCACATCAAGACCACCTCGGACTCCCACCCTGAGACTCTGAGAAAATGATGGTACGGCCCAAAGCCATACCACCAATACCGCGAATGCTACGTAAAGTTTCCTACCCTCCATTATTCCTTTATGTTAGCCTACTAATGACGCTCACGGCGTACTGAAACACGGGGTGACGATGAACCACCCGACGACTTTGAAGAGCCTTTTGACCGACTGACATTTGATGACCGGCTCTTACGCTCTTTCTTAAGAGCCGCCTTCGCCTGCTTGGGATCGAGGCTAGCAATACTGTCCAGTGAATCGCGCTTGGCCTTGTCACCGAAGATGTTGTTACGGAAAGCCTCCAGTTCCTTCTCAATACGTTTCTGCTCGGAAGTCAGTTTCGTAGAGTCATTACCAGCCATCTGTGCCAGCGTCTTGCCCAGTCGGTTAGCAGTCTTGTAGATGGTGCCCTTATACTTATTGAGCGTAAAATAATCGTCTAGGTTCATGATAGCAGCATCATTCACATCACTAGTCTTCACGGTCTGACGGCTCAGGAAGGGTTCCACTTCTGAGTACTTCACCCAGAAGAGCGGATACTTGGCAGCCTCACCACCAAAGTCATCCTCACGAAGCATCACGGGACAGATGGCCTGCGGCTTGATATGGAATGACGAGTTGGCCTGATCGTAATAGGCACTCTCCTTCAGATAGTACATTTTGACCTCTGCTGACGGGATGTCACTATTCTCTACTTTCAGTTTGCCATCTTTCTCCTCGTACCAGATATGGTAGTTATCGAGGATGGTCTTCATATCGACTTTAGCAGTAGCATCGAGCACCTCATTGCCATCGAGACGATACTCATAGACAGGGATATAGCCATTGAGTGCCAGTTTGAACACATAGGTGAAGAGGTTCAGTTGTTTGCCCACCGGCTCCACAGGGTCGTAGAGTCCAGCGTTGGCCTCATCGTTAAGGTCTATCTCCCTATAGATGTCGCGCCGCCACACCACATCCTCCGGCATATCAAGTGCCGTGGGATACTGGATGCGCATACGCTGTGTCATCCCTTGGCCGTTGGTCTGTTGCTGTTGCTGCTGAGCGGCCTGTTGCTGCTGGGCACGGCTTTTCTTGGGCTGGGCCTGCGCTTCGCTAATTGACAATTGACAAATGATCAATGATAAACCAATCACCATCATCCATCGTTTGCCTATTTGGAACTCTTTCAATTTCATATTATTATTCTTTTATCTATTTCATCTATCATTAAGGCCGTAGGCCGCTATTTCACAATGATCTCCATCGAAGTGGGCAGTGTACGCTCGATACCATCGGGGCCGATGGCCTTCACACGTGAGATGTAGAAGCGACGATTACGCGTCAACTTTCGGAAAGTATCCTTCTGACGGGCAGAGAACTTGTCGCCATCACCAACCATCGGCACGGCATTACCCATATTGTCATAGAATACGGTTTCAAACGAGAGTACCCGGAATCCGATGTCGAGAATACCATCATCGATAGCAGCCCCGATGCCATCGATGGACATCAGACTGGCCTTGGCGAGGCCTCCGCCCTTGTAGCGCAACGGATTACCATTCTCGTCCTTCATATCAATATAAGGTATTGGGTCTGGCAGACGGCGTACTCTGAAGGTGAACTGTCCCATCTGCTGCGGACGGCCTGTATTGGTCGACACCACTGTAATGGTGGCATTCTGTCCGATCTGGGCAGGCTTAGCAATATAGCGACCAGGACCCGTTGGGGTCAGGGTGCCGTTAGTCATTGTAGCCGAGATCTTGTTCTGGGGCACGCCTGGCACAGAGATGCTGATTGGGTTGGCATAGCCCGCATAGAGCATATTCATCAGGTCAGCCGAAACTGTGGCCGATGGATCAACGACAGTATATTTCTGAGAGAAGTCACGACGTATCCTGTCGCCATTGCCATTGATGGTCTGAATATAGCCCGACAGGGTGAAATCACCTGTGCTGGTGCATATCCTCTCATAAATATTGTCCTGTAGGTCTACCTTCTGGTCACCGATGTAAATCTCAGGAATCTGTGTTGTATCGACGGCAGCCATCACGATATGAGCCGAGAACTTATCTCCACGTACGATTGTCTGCGAGTTTGGTATGACGAAAGCCTCCAGAAGGTTAACGCGGATATCCTTCACGTCGATATTTTGTACCAATGTATGGAGCACTTCCTTCTCCGCATTACGCACATCGCTCTGCAATTTAGAGAGCAGGGTGACAGCAGCGGCTGCAGGCATCGATTCGAACATATACTCCTGCCAGTTCTTGCCCAAGCCAGTAGGAGGCACCTCAGTAGTCAGGTCACTGGCTATGCGACGCTGCTGAGCCGTATCCGGCAACAGTTGCAGTATTTTGGTACGGTATTCGTCGATAGCGTTTTTCAGTTCTTCACCACGTCCTCGGTTAGGAGACAGCATTACCTGATTGGCGGCCTCCAGATCCTCTTTGTTTTTCAGATTGGCAGGGTCGCCATCCGCGCCGTCGGCCTCAATGGCGATAGCGACCTTCAACTCCTGTGCCAGATTATAGAGTTCATGACTCTTGAGTTTCACGAACTGGGCCTTATCGTACCAAGGACCCACCTTGGCAGGATTCGCCCTCAACTGGTCATCGAAGTCTTCGTATATGGCTTGGTTCTCCTTTGCCGCGTTCTCTGTAGTGCGTTTCAGGCTTTCCTCAACAATGGAGAAGCCGTTGAGCACCTCATTCGAGACGTTCAGCGCAAGCATGGCCATCAAGACGACATACATCAGGTTGATCATCTTCTGGCGCGGAGATATGGGTCTTTTCTTTATTGCCATAACTTTTTCTTTCTATTATCTCTAGTCTTTCTAGTTTGTCTAGATTGTCTAGCCTTTCTATGATTGTGGTGCCACCTTCGGCATATTCACCGTCATGGCCTCAATCATACGTGTGTAGATCTTATTGAGTTCGGCAATCTGCTCAGCCATACGGCGGCTCTGCTCATTAATCTGATCGATGGTACCAATTTGCTGAGAGGCGCCCTTCAACTGCATCTCATAAACCTTACAGATACCTGTCAGCGTGCGATTCAGGTTCTCCATCTCCTCAGAGTCGCGAGTCAGTCGTTCACTCTGATCAGACACCTTCTGCAGGGTCTCGGTGAGTTTCTTCAACTGCTCCACATAGTTATTTGTGGCCTCCTCCATATCGGGATTCAGTTCAGGCAACTCTGGAGCCACGACACCACCAATACCGCCTATGACGCCACCGCCCATGACATTGGTGCCTTCTGACTGGAGGTTTGCCGGGTTCTCGCCAGCAGTTTGCACATTGCCCTCCGGCAGTCCGCCGCCACCACCGATAATGATGGTGCCACCGCCACCACCGCTGCCAACAGCGACATTGCCCTCTCCGTTGACGACGACGCCAGACAATTGTTCCTCGCCAACATGGGTAGGTAGATCCATGCCGTCGGCTGTCTTGTCAAACGGCCGGTCGAAGGCTGCAATGAAGAACACCACAACCTCAGTACCCATGCCTAGGAACAGCATGAAGTTGGCACCTGGCAGGTGGGTCAGTTTGAAGAGCGTACCGAGAATCACAATCGATGCACCCCAACTATAGGCATAGTTCATGAACGTCTGCCCAGGAACGCTATCCAGCCACTTCTGCAAGCGGTAGATAATATTCAATTTGCTGTATTTCGTCATTTCGTTTTTTCGATATTACGTTATACGATATTTCGTCATTACGACTTTCCATTCTATTTTCTTACCTTCTTGGCAGAAGCCTTCACGGGCTTCGCCTTGTCGCTGGTGGTATTAGCCAGGCTGCGCACACAACGGAAGCCGATGTACGAGCGCGGCTGGTTTTGATACTCACTTGAACGCCAGGCAGAGCGGATATAACTCTCTGGATCCTTCCACGAGCCACCACGAACACTCTTCTTTTTCAGACGGTAGGGGTCTTCTGCAGCAGCGTTATACTTCAACTGCGGATTGATGTCGTTCATAGCATCCACACCAGCCTCGGTATAGATGGTCGAAGTCCATTCGGCCACATTGCCTGCCATATCATAGAGGCCATTCGAGTTGGAACTGTAGATACCCACTTTCGAGGTAATCAGGTTACCATCCTTGGTGTAGTTGCCGTTATCGGGTTTGAAGTTGGCATAGAAGCAACCCTTGCCGCTGGCCACATCCTCGTTATCCCAAGGAAACTCGTTCTGGTCTTTGCCGCGTGCGGCATACTCCCACTCGGCCTCAGTCGGCAGACGGTAGCGCTGCACGAAACGGGCAGCAGGTCCGAGACCCTTCAGCAAAAACTCAGTACGCCATGCACAGAAGGCGTTGGCTTGCTCCCAAGTGACACCCACCACGGGATAGTCGTTGTAGGCCGAATTGGAGAAGTAACTGCGCATATACGTCTCATTGTCGGCATTGGGAAAGTCGTTCACCCAGCAGGTCGTATCAGGATATATATTAATAATGTACGTATTGAGAAAGTCCCACGGACCTGTCAACTGGCGGTTGATGGTCTGACGCACAATTTTTCCCTCGTCATCGATATAGGCCGTATCTTTTGATATCCATACCTGCTCATTGGGATTGACGGCCACATCGGTATTCAAGTTACGCTCACTGGGGTTCAGTCGGTTACGGCGCAAGGCAGCCTCGGTGTAGTCGTAGATTTCGTAGCGGTAATTCATCTGACTAGCATCAAGCATCTTCTCGCCCGTCACAGGATTGGTCACGTAGACACTCTCTATGGCACGCAACTCGTCCTCATTAGGCTTACGAGGCAGAGACTTTTTCCAGTTCAGGTGCGGCTTCACAGGATCGCCATTCTTGTCTTCCTCAATCTTGTAACTCTCGTCACCACCATAGTTGGGGTCAGCCAGACGCTCGCGGATGATGGAATCGCGCACATAGTTGACAAACTGGCGATACTCAGAGTTCGTAATCTCCGTATCATCCATCCAGAAGCCCTCTACCGAGATATCCCTCACAGGTGTCTGCTTGCCCCAAAGGGAGTCAGTATTCTCTATACCCATACGCAGATGGCCTCGTTTGACGAGCACCATACCATAGGGCGCAGGCTCAGAAAAAGCCTTGCCGCTGGCTCCTGTCAACTCACCTCCCGACGAAGTGGCGGTCTTGCCGCCGAAACAACTCGTCAGTAAAAACAAAAAGGCAATAAGGTAAAAAGGTAAAACCACCTTTGCACCCTTTTCTTCTTGTCTGGTCGTATTCACAATTGGTCTCATATCATTATGTCTTATATTTTTTCAACTTTTCACTTCTTTACCTATTCTCAAAGTATTCTCACACTCTGATGCCGGTTACGCCCCTTTTTAAAGAGGTTGATGTCAGTCTGATAGCCCACGAACAGTTCGTGGCTACCATTGCCCATATTGACGGCTGAGGTGTACATCTCGTAACTGTAGCCCAGCATGATGCCATGAAACGTACCACCCAGATAGACGGTTACCGAGTTAGTGGGACTATAGCCCGCCCCGGCATACATCACCTTTCCGTCATGCGAATAAGTCAGACGGGCTGTCACGTCGGCACGATAGCCAACACCGTCATAACGTCCCATTACAGAGGGCTGTATTGATAAGAACGGATTTTTAAAGCGAATATTGCATCCGGCCATCAAATAATACGTCCTGGCCACATCCAGTTCGTTCGTTTCTCCCAGTTCCACCTGCGGTTCCATAGCATGTTGTACGGATGCTCCCAGATACCACCATTTACGCTGATAGTAGAGTCCGACACTCACGTCGAAGGCGGTTCCAGTGACATCGGAGGTTGAGAATGCCTCATCACCCGTATCTTCCAAATCGAGTTTCGAACCCTTCAACGACTCGCTCAAGAACCCGGGCTGAACACCGATGCTCAGCGTGCCGCCCAACAATTTCTGCTTATAGGCATAGATCACTGAGAACTTCTTATGCGAGAAGGCACCGATATCGTCGTTTATCAACTGAGCACCCACACCGTGATAGGCACCTGCGAAGAAAAACGGCATATCGGCCGCAGCATACAAGGTTCGCGGGTTATTCTCAAAACCCACCATCGACATGTTATAGGCAGCCACCACGTTCAATTTCGACTCTTTACCAGCCGCAGCCGGATTATAGGCCGTTTCCATCGTCCAGTAGTGACTGAACGACGGGTCGTACTGTGCCGTTGCTTCCTGCAGAGCCATCAGTAACAGGGCCAATATCGTGAGACTTCGCCTTAACACGTTGATAATAACGCCCAACTCACCTTTTTATTATAAAAATTTGGGGAAAAGGCAAAAATATTGTATATTTGCACCCTCAAACTGAATTTTAATACATTCTAAACAACATGAACAAAAGATTACTACTAGGCGACGAGGCTATTGCTTTGGGTGCCATCCACGCAGGACTGAGTGGTGTGTATGCCTATCCCGGCACGCCGTCGACAGAGATCACAGAGTTTATTCAGGGCAACCCACTGGCCAAGGAGCGTGGCATCCACAGCCGTTGGAGCACCAACGAGAAGACGGCTATGGAGGCTGCCTTAGGTATGTCGTTTATGGGTAAGCGTGCACTGGTATGTATGAAACACGTAGGACTGAACGTCTGCGCCGACCCGTTTGTCAACAGCGGTATGACGGGTGTCAACGGTGGTGTTGTCGTGCTGGTTGCCGATGACCCCTCCATGCGCTCTTCTCAGGACGAGCAGGACTCGCGCTTCTATGCGAAGTTTGCCATGATTCCTACGCTCGCACCGAGCAGTCAGCAGGAAGCCTACGACATGATGCAGGAGGCTTTCGACCTCTCAGAACAGCTCCATCTTCCCATCCTGATGCGTGTCACCACGCGTATG
>JAEEGL014383825.1_pt1 | contig 10248 bp, 9 predicted proteins | sample 9134231 | NCBI WGS metagenome assembly JAEEGL01 (sample SAMN16246548, study PRJNA631951) | gut metagenome | biome: gut microbiome; feature: rumen; material: fiber-attached | host: Bos | place: Iran: Karaj | collected 2018-10 | reverse complement strand
TGGAGTGAAGAAAAAAAACAGCAAAATTAACGCTGACTCTACTTCACTGCCTCGCTTATCGCTTTCAGTACCAGTTCCTCCATGATGAAATAGGTGTCGGGGTTGGGGTGGCAGCCGTCGTCGCTCAACTGCTTCAAAAAGCCGTTCTGTTTGTCGGCGAGGGCGGTGTGGTAATCGACATACACGATGCCGTTGGCATCGGCGTAGGCTCTCAGTTTCTTGTTGATATCGACGATGGTCTGGGCAGCGTTCTTGATATCGGGATTCCACCGGAAGGCGGCACAGGGCGGGATGGAACTGATGATAGGCACAATGCCGTTAGCCCGGGCCAGAAGACACATCGCCACAACGTTGTCAACCACCTTGTCGGGCTCCACCCAATAGATGTTATGTGCCACATCGTTAGTGCCAGCCATGATGGCCACCGCTTTGGGGTGAAGGTTGATAACGTCAGCAGTAAAGCGCATCAGCATCTGTGCCGAAGTCTGTCCGCCAATGCCTCTGCCGCAATAATTGTGGCTGCTGAAAAAACCGGGGTGGTAGAAAGCCCAGTTTTCGGTGATGGAGTTCCCCATAAACACCACTTCAGGGTATTCACCACTCTTAATAATACGTTCATTGTCGGCCTTGTAACGGTTAAAACCAAACCAATCGTCTTGTGAAAAAACAGAGAATGTCATAGTAAGCATAAGGATGATAAACGCGATTTTTTTCATGGTGTATTTTTTTGCAAAGATAGCATTTTTTCTTGAATTGACGTGATTGCATAGCAACTGATTAACTAAAATCATGGTGACTTCTATAGGGTTATTTCCCACTTACGAAACGGATAACAGGTGGGGAAAACATCGGAGGTGGGATGTTAGATGGGTCTCTGGTCTCTAAAAATAGGAGAGTGTCAAAATACCCACACAGTGAAGTATTTGAGTTAGTCTAAAATGCGCACTTGATTCAAGATGGTATGGCGTGAAGAGGTCACAGCCAGCTGAAATTCTCATGACCTGCACCAACCTCAAAGTGGTACTTGACAATGCCGAGATCCATCTTGCCATAGCCAACCAACGTGAAACGGGCACGGGCGCAGACTGTGTGGTCGTCCACCAGTTCGAACTCGAACTTCTGCTGATGGACTGCCGTGGGTGCCAGCAAAACAGCTTCCATGCCACGCTTAAACCATTCCGGCATCGTCCCATTTACTTTCACAAACTGCTCCATTGGTCGCATGAGGTGCTGCACGCCTTGGTTGGCACCATAGCCGAGGGCGATGACGCAGTGCAACTTCTCTCCGTTGGCAATCTGATACTGGTCGGGCTGTTTGCGAAACGACAACCCCACCCAGCAACTATTCAACCCCAGCGTCTGAGCCAACAGCACCAGCCGCTCGCCATAGTAGCCGATGGCCTCGTCTGCACCTTTGGATCCAATCATGGCGAGATAGTTGCTCACCCCGCTGAATTTGCCATACTTTGCCAACCCACCTGCGAAAGCCTTCGGTTCGTTCGCCACCAATTGGATGTGCAACTTGCCTTCTTGGTTACAAATGGCAATTTCCTCATTGAGACGGTTAATAATACTATCCTCAAGAGGTTTCTCCTGATACTGCCGCACCGAATGCCGTGCGACGATTGCTTCGTGTAATGTCATATATTTCTGTTTATTATAAAATCCACTAAAAGACCTTTCTTATTGATGATTAGAGTAGCATCCATATCGTTGGCATTGCCAGGTGAAGCGGGGTCATTGCTTGGGAAATAGTTGATGTTCACTACATAGCAGTTTTTTACACACTCGACCCATCGTATGTTACCGTATTGAGGGAAGCGGTATCCTCGTGCCGCCATTTCCTTTACAACAGCATCATAGACCTTCGTTTTGCCTGTCATCCGTTGCACTTCTTCTTTATAGATTAGTGGCTACTCCCAGTTTCCGATTCCTCAAGGCGGGAGTCATATTCACCGAATGTCGTAAGGCTGTCCGGGTCAAACGGACCATTGTAGTATTCGCCGAAGTTGGGAGCGTCATTAAGGTTTTCATCACCTGCCTCGCGGGCATTGGTGTAAGCCATGACCTCCTCTTCCGGAATGCCAATAGCTGCCATATTACCCTGATTGTGATAACGCATGGTGGCTGCCATATAGTAGAGCCAAGCCCGCCAATAGTGGATGCCTTTCAATGTATGGCGCACTTTCTCAGAGCGGAGGCTTTTGATGGCTATAGTGCTGCCCTCGTAATTCTCCGGGTGATCCCTGATGATGCGTATATTGCTCTCGGTTTCGGCCACCCAATTGTTCCAGCGCTCCTCCACTTTATTCATGGCAGAGAAGCATTCCCCCACACGGTCAATAAACTGCACATTACCCATGTTCTTCCACGTCTCCATGTTGTTTGAGAAAATATTCTCAGCCGACTTGTCATAGGTCAGATATATCATGTTAATAGATTTACCCAGCAGGTTATCCAAGTCCTCTTCGGGCATTAATTCCAGCTTTTCTATGTCCTTGCTGAGCAGCCACGCGGCCACGCTGTCGTTGGGAGCCATATAATTTGCAATGTCTTCCAAGTTTCGGGCAAATCGCTCGATATTGCTCATCACCATCATCGCCGACATACGGCGGTCCTTGGCACGCTGGATATTTTCAGTCACCTTAGCCGCCACCAGCGTAAACACCAACGAAATGGTGGTACCAATGATAATCATTCCTAATTGTTTCCAGAATCCGCCACTTTTGGTGTTAACATTGACTCTTGGTGGTTTAATGTTAAGTTTAACCATATTATAGATATGTTTATTTGTCAATAATTTATCTAACTATCACACATTTACATATTTACAATCACACACAGCTATATATCATCTTCCATTTCAACGTCGCAAAGATACACATTTCTTGCGATATAAAAGAAGAAATCACACACAATTTCAAAAACCTCTACTTCGGCGGGGAGCTGTGGAGATTACCGCACTACGAGGACGGATATTGGCGGCACTGCTATTTGCTGGTTTGCTCTTAACTGGTGAGGCTGCGCTTACGGGCTTCTTTTTGGCAGGCAAAGCTTTGCTTGCAGGTTTACTGTTGACTGGGGTGGTACTCGTGGGAGTCGATGCCGTTGGCCTGTTTTCTGACACTACAGGCTCTGTCACAGCAGGACTCTTATAATCCGTTGGGGTATAGTTGCCACGGCTGCGTTTATAGTTGGTCATCGAATTGACCCTGTTGATTTTCGACGACAAGTTGTGTCCGCCGGTAGTCAGCAGGTCGTTGTAGGTGATAATGAGCGACGAGGTCTTCATATACCGTCCCGTATTGCCTTTCAGATTTGCGGCAAACCAGTTCTTTACTTCCTTCAGGTCTATCCCCACGAGGTCAAGATTGTTCTTGCCTATTTCACGCATCAACTGGTTGACGCGCCGTCCACGAAGCATAGTGTTGTAACTCTCGCGGTCGCGAATCCTCACCCCTCGGGGATAAGAGAGGAACCGTGCCAGTTGCTTGAACTGCTCCTCAGTAAGACCACCAAGCATATTTTTCACCTCCTGCAGGCTTCGGCCTATGCCTGCCTGCGTATTACGATGCACATTGCGATAAATGGCCTCAACGTCATCTTCACTGTATGTTATGTTGTGCCTCTGCTCGTTCTCGTGCAACTGCTGGTCAACCTGCTCTTTCTGATAGAGCCGAAATGTGCGCTGCGACAGGCTGTCAGCCAGCAGAGAAACCGCATTGCCAGTCAGTCCCCGCAGCGTATCAAGCAGTTCAACCGTAGGCTTATACAACAGAAAAGGTTTGTTCTTCGGAAACGAGAGGTATGTGTTACCCGAATAACTGATGTTATTATCAATAAACAGCTGATATAATGCTGTGTACTGTACCACTCGTGCCAAGTCGGTGTTGCCAAGTGTGGCGAAATAATGATAGGCTTGACTCTCGTAACGGTAGCCTATTGACTGGCTGCGCTCCGGGGAATTGAAATAGCTCACTGGCAACGACCCAGTGCGACCTAAAGTATAAACAGTATAACCATCGCAATCGATAGCGTACATAGCACCGGCAGTGTTCCAGTTATAGACCAATTCATTCAGTCCCAACTTGCGGAATAGTGGTTTGTCAAAGGGGTAGTATCCTGGCTCGGGATAGCGGTAATAGCCCTCCTGGATGGTTCCATTCTCAGACCAATCCTTCAACAACACATCAGTGATAGTCATCAGATCGCCGAATTCGGTATTCTCCAGTTCTCGACTCAGATAGGTTGGGCACCAGTCCTTGCCATTCTTCATCTTACCAGCCATCAAGTCATTGACATCCAGACTTTGCGACAACTCCTTCTCGGTAGTGGAAGCCAATAACAGGATACTCTCTATTTGTAATGGTGGCAATTCACACAATAGAGACTGACGCTCGCGACCAATGATGACCAATGTACTACTATCGGCTAAAGCACCCAATATCAGGTCGGCATCAAGCGTGAATTGCCGTATGTTAGCAAGGGCACCCCGCCCCTCCACCGGGATACGGGCACCCTGCCCGTCCTCTGGATTACGGGCACCTTGCCCGTCCACTGAAACACGGGCACCATGCCCGTCCACTGAAACACGGGCACCCTGCCCCTCCACCGGGATACGGGCACCTTGCCCGTCCAACGGAACACGGGCACCTTGCCCGTCTAACGGAACACAGGCACCATGCCCGTCCAACGGAACACGGGCACCTTGCCCGTAACCCGCAAGATCAGCATTCTTAGCAATAGCCCAAGCCACAAAGCCCGGCTGTTGACTAAAGTAGACACCGCGTGCTTTCTTGGCAAAAAGGTCTCTAATTGTCAACACCGTATTGGTGTCATCAAGATGGATGAAACCCTCGCCATTCTCCATAAACCAAGTGTTGAACTCTTCCAATGTAATCTGATAGTCAATGTTCTCCTTGGCGAAATACCGACGTTTCTCTTCGGCCGGTAATTTCATCACTGCAGGTTTATATTCGCTAAAGAACAACTCATTGTTCAGCCGTTTTATCAGCCTGTTACAGTTCTCCTGCGTAGCATTGCCAAGTATAATGAGCACATCCGTCACATAGCCGTCATATCCGATAGGATGCTTACGCAATTCTGTCTTGTGCGTAAATTGGGCAAATATAGAGGTCAACGAGTCCGTCTCAAAATGCGGTGGTATATCGCTCAGCAGAATCATGCGGCTGCTATCCGGGAACGATGCCATCCCGATAGTCTGGTAATGGAAACGGTATTTCCCCCGGAAGTCCTTGTATATGGAGTCCGCCATCTCCGTTGCCTTGCACCGATTGATGTCCACGTTCTGGTTAGGAATATACTCATACTCAAACAGCCGTGCACTCTCCCGTCTCACGCTCTCCCCCACCCCCGTCCGTGACAGAAGCAATACTGTCGCAGCGATGATTACACAGACAGCTATCAGCCAACAGAGTGATTTATGAGATTTTGATTCCACTTTTATTCCTATTAGTCATATATTTTTACTTCATCCTCTTTTTTATTAACAGGCAATCTCTACTATAGTCGGCACGATTCTCTCATCCACCCTGCTTTAACCCCAATCGGTCATTAGGACGGGAAGTACACTAATTATCGGATAATGTCTCCTTTTCATGCCATAGCGGCATTTCTTTATGTTCCATGACGTTACTATGGTTCGGCATAGCAAGCAAGCTTGCTCTGCTCTCGCCTTGGGTAACGTTCGGAATCTTGCCAACGAAACCATTTCGCCGTAGCCCGCTACGCCTACAATGGTTTCGCCGACAATCTTCTCGAAACAAATACCACTCTGGCATAAAACCTAACGACCGATTTGGGTTTAAAAATATAGTGGGTTGATTGTATCAACCCACTTTCACGATTCTCTTTGCTCCCGACCGATGGCGTACCACATACATGCCTTCAGGCAAGTGGCTGATGTCCACCATTTGTTTGCCATGGCAGTCCACAGACATCATCTGCCTGCCATGCATGTCGCTGATGGTTATCTGTCCCTCAGCCTCGACATAGAGCTTGCCTAAAGTGGGATTAGGATAAACCACAAACATTCCAGTCTCTTCCGCTTCATGTACACCAGTGGTCGGTTCGGGCATGCCTGCTGTCAACACCACCCTATATTCCTTCACCGTCACACCGTCCTCTGCCACAACTTGCAGTTTCACCAATGCTGTAGAATCATTGGTACGGGTGCGTTCAATACTCAATGTGGCATCAGAAACCTCAGTAGTAGCCGTCACTTCGGCAGTCATCAGCTGCGACGTGTCCGACACATGGACTGAATAATCAAAACCATCCTTGACAAAATTAGACAATGACACACCATCCACAGCGATGTTTGTAAGCCAGGCACTATAGATAAACACGATATCGTCTATTGAAAGCGAGTCGTTGGCATCGCCGGAACCCGGCTGGTTGTTGGTAGTCATGTTCACCAACATATAGTTAGCTGACGAAGTGCCGCTGTACACAAAAGGCACGCGCAGCTGCTGCCACTGCATTTGCGATGAAGAGGTGGTGGTACGCTGTGTCTGTGCCACGGCACGGGCTTTGTACATCGAAGTCTCGCCCACATTATTCGGTGCCTTGAAATCATTGTCTCCATGCAAAATGGCTTCCACCTGTGCTGTCGATCCACTGCTGCCGGCATAGAAACTCACCCACACATACATTGAGTCGGGCGTAGCCGTAAAAGGAAGACTATGGTCGGCATTGCCTCGCTCAGTGTAATTATAATTGTCCTCGCTCGTAGCCGAAAGGCCACCGGCATGGATGCGACCCGTGGTCATATTTCCATTGGCTTTCACTCCGATGATACTCATCGTGTAAATAGTCAGATAATGTTGTCCCTCGCCTTCCGGACGGCTACCGTTGCGGCGATAGTGGTGGGGGGTCGAAGCGAAGCTGGCCCATGTGCCGTCACTCGAAGCAAACGAGTTCCAATGTGTCGGTTCCGACTCATTGCTGCTACCGTCCCAAGCCTCAAAACCTCCATTGGGTAATTGATAAACATTTTGCCCCTTAACAGGCATGGATGCAGCCCAGACAAGACCCAGAATTGTCAATCCGATAAGAGTCCTTTTCATAAATAGCATTATTTGTTAAACATACAATGTGCACCGATAATGTCAATACGATTTCCATAAAATAACGCAAAAAACACAAAAATGTTGAGCCTTGCATCAAAAAAAATCAATTTTCGAGGAAAAAGAAGTATTTTTGCAAAAAATACTCACCGAATATAACACCATACACAGCATGCTACGAATACGCGAAATGGAGCAATGTCTCGACCAAGCCACCGAGGCCGTCAAACAGCTCGAGAATGCCCTTCTCTCCTACCAAGCCGCACAACCGGCCATCGCCATGCTCTCCTCCTACCTGGGCAGCGACGACTGGCGCAAAGACCTTGCCGACGATGAACGGGGACTCCTTCCTCCCGACCTGAAACGCGGAGTACTGAGCGAGGACGGCATATGGAATCTCCTTGAGAGCAACCGAGAGCTCCTCGAACAAATGCAGACCCTCTCCCAACAACTACTCCAGAATAAATAGCCAATAATCCCGTAAAGCCTTTCATCCTATGAAAAAAGCCCTCATCCCTCTTTTGCTACTATTCCTGTCAGTTCCGGCAGCCAACAGTCAGGAGCCAATCTCCAAAAGCCATCCCCTCACCCTCACAGGCTACGGTTTCTACGATTTCCACTACGCCACAGGCGACAACGGCGGTGGAGTCCTTGTACTCGACTGGCAGGCATCACCCTCTTTCAAACTCGGTATAGGAGCCGAATATGCCAGCAGCAACCGTATCGCTGCCCGACTCACAGGCCAAGCCACCCTGCTAACCACACCCATAGGTCAACGCCTCACGCTCGAAAACAGCTACCTCTGGCGTCACTTCCCCTCGCTCAACCTGCAAGAGTTCACCGGAGCCTTGCAAGTGGGATGGCATGCCCGGCATCTCAACCTCCATCTCGGTCTCTGCAACCGATATATTGCTGAACTCATCCAACGCAGCAACGGCGGCCAAGGCACCGTCTTCGAACCCATGAACGTCATGTTTGCCATCGAAGGCTGGTGGTACAACCAACTCGTTCCCCGGCAATGGAATATCGGCCTCCGCTGGAGCAATTACAACGACTTTGTCATCGAACGTGTGGCCAACTGGTTCTTCAGTGCCAAAGCCCTCTACCAACTGCCGGAGAACACACATCTCTATGCCGAAATAGGCATCCACCCCGTAGGCTCGCTCAACCTCACAGCCTCCTACGACGGTTGGTTTCTCCACCTTGGCGCAATAAGAACCTTTTAAAAAAACCATAACATGAAACCTCAATACCTCTTCATCCTCACAGCCACACTGGCACTTGCTTCCTGCAACCGCCTCGACGTCACCGGCATGTTCTTCTCCCACGGCACCCATACCGAGGACCGTGTAGCCCAATGGCTCGAATGGAACGACCAGCACCCTGCCACCGTCATCGCCGGTGCCCCCGACCAATACCGCGTCTACGTCTGTTCCGACATCCACCTCGAGGGCAACACCGACCGCGTGGAGCGTTTTCTGCGTGCAGAAGGAGCCGACTCCCAAGGCCTCTTCAGCATCGTCAACGGCGACATAGCCAACGAAAGCGGCTCCCGTCCCTTCCGTCAGCTGGACAGCCTGATGCGTAGCGACGCGGCTGCGGACACCTGTTTCGTCACCATCGGCAACCACGACATCTATTTCGACTGTCAGCAATACTTCCAGCAGTATTTCCACACCTCCACCTACGCCGTCACCGTGCAGACTGTGGGGGGTGCCAAAGACCTCTTCATCTTCCTCGACAGCGGCAACGCTACCCACGGCCGTCGCCAGCTGCAATGGCTGCGCGAGCTGCTGCAACACCGCAACGAGTACCGCCACATGGTGGTAGCCACCCACACCTGCCTCTTCCGCACCTCCTACAACTACAGCACCACCCCCGCCGCCAACCTGCCCGAAGAAGAGTACTACGAATTGCTTGACCTCATGAGCCAACACCAAGTCAGCCTCTTCCTCATGGGACACTTCCACCACAAAGAGCAGCACACCCTGGGCAATGTACCATACGTCATGACCAGCAACCTGAACGAAGACCCCTCCTACCTCGTGGTCACCTGCGCCGACCAAGTAGCCTACCGTTACGAAGAGATTTAGGAATGCTTGATTGTGTGAATGCGTTAATGTGTTAGTCGATTGACGCATTATTACATTTGGCGACTTCTATCAATCACCCCGAAGGGGTGAGATATGCATAACACGGTACAAGAGGACAAAGTCCTCGCAGTGCCGTGAGGAGACTGCCAATGGAACAGCATCCCGTCAGGGACGCGACAACGTGATAATCGGGCAGAGCATGAACCAAACTTGGGAGCCAGTCGACTAACGAATTAACACATTAACACGTTAACGAATTCACCGCCGCCTCATACAGCTGCGGAAACCGTTCCGCCAGCTTCACCGGCCTGCCGTTTTCCATAAAGCAATGCACACTGCGACCCGTGCAGACCACCTTGTCTCCCACGCGCATCGTGTAGCCGAAGGCAATCTTCAGCGCACTCATCTCCGCCACTTTCACCTCGACCTCCACCACATCCTTGAACGTAGTGGGATGCTTATACACGCACTCCACGCTCACCACGGGCGACACCACCCCTTCTGCCTCCATCCTGTCGAACCCGTAGCCCACCTGGTCCATCCAGTCCACACGCGCCTCTTCCATAAAGCGCACATAATTCGAGTGGTGCGTAATCCCCATCCGGTCGCACTCATAATACTTCACTTCGTGTTGATAACATTTCATATAGCGTTCCAATTTGTTTTAATAATGATACCTCTTCCGGTTGGCGAGGAGCAGTGCCGCCGACATTAGCAGCGACAGGCTTTCCGCCACAACCACCGAAAACCATATACTCCCAGCCCCGAACACCGCAGGCAGCACAAACACCGCCGCCGTCTCGAACACCAATGCCCGCACCGTGGCCAGCAGGGCGGACACCACGCCGTTGTTCAGCGCAGTGAAGAAGGCCGACGCGTAGAAGTTGAACCCCACCAACAGGTACGATGCGCCGTATATCATGAATGCCCGCCGCGTGAGCGCAAACAGCGCCTCGTCGTACCCCACAAACACCGCCGTCAACGGCCAAGCCAGCAGTTCCAGCACCGCCGTCAACAGCACCCCCAGCACCGCCATAATCCGAAGGCTGCGGGCGAAGATATTGTGC
>JAEEGL014032349.1_pt1 | contig 10248 bp, 7 predicted proteins | sample 9134231 | NCBI WGS metagenome assembly JAEEGL01 (sample SAMN16246548, study PRJNA631951) | gut metagenome | biome: gut microbiome; feature: rumen; material: fiber-attached | host: Bos | place: Iran: Karaj | collected 2018-10 | reverse complement strand
GAATTTAATCTCGGCACTCATATAGAAGTTTATAGTTAATTATCGGGGGAACCCTTTCTGAAGAAAGGTTCCTCTGACGGAGGCGCGACCCTCTGTCACTGTGTGACATCTCCCTGTACTACAGGGAGTCACCCCCGAGCCCCTTTCCAAAGACTTTTATCTGATTTTTTCCCGAATAGGGCACGTATGATAATAAAAAAGACCTGTAATATACAGGTCGTGCCCTATCCGGGAAAAAATAAAAACAGAAGTTTTCGGGAGAGAGTTTGAGAGAAGCCCCTTTTTCAAAAGGGGCTTCTCTCAATAATAAGCATAAAAGTTTCCGTATCAGTATAATAGTTATGGAGCGGCACATCTGATATGAGGGAAAAATGGAAAAGAAAAGCTACAGGGAGTGTTCCGATACAGAGTTTCAGGAGACTATTGAAAGTATATTCGGCAGTAATATCGCCACATCATTCGTATTCTGGCTTATTATAGGCGCGGTCATTTTTGTATGCCTGAGTATTCGGATAAATCCGGTCGTGGAATTCGGAATGATGATCGTCAATGCTGTTTTATGTGCGTTTGGGGTATACAGCATAAAAAAAGCCCATTATGTGAGCTTTACAAATGTTTTTGTCATATTTATCGGATTGACATATATGCTGCTGTTTTATTTATGCTGTATAGACGAGATAAAAATGTCGCAGGCTGTTATTCCTTTTCTTGCGCTGTTCGGAGTTATACAGATAATAGTTCCGCGCATAAACAGCTTCATAAAGAAGAAGCACTGCACTTTAAAAATGGAAATAGAGACTATTGATATGAAATACAAAATAGCCAATAACAGCTCTGTTGATGCCTTTACGGGTGAGAAAAACGATATTAGCTTTATAATTCCTTATGAGGTGACGAAAAAAATAAGCGTAGAGGATAATACCTACATAATTAAGGACAGTAAAAAGCTTCCTCCCGGACTTCACTATTTAAACCCCGAAAACATTTATGAGATATATTCTCCTGCTGAGGAAAAGAGCTTTTGCAGAACGATGACGTTCCTGGGCTGCTTTTATATTTTTCTGGAAGCAATATTTTTCCTGATGATGAAATACGCATAAAAAAGCCTCCGCTTCTGCGGAGGTTTTCTATGTAATGAAGGATTATTTCTTTTCGTTCTGTGCCTTGAGAAGGTCTCTGATCTCTGTGAGAAGAACTTCTTCCTTTGGTGGCTCAGCAGGCTTTTCTTCTTCCTTCTTCTTGCCGACAGACATAGCCTTGTTTACAGCCTTGAGGAGGCAGAAGAGAATGATAGCGATGATGAGGAAATTAAGAACTGCGGAAATAAATGCACCGTAATTGAAATCAACACCTGCAACTGTAAACTTACCGCCTACGAGCTGCATAACGCCGTTTTCGTCCTTCTCAGCGCCGCCTGTGATAGCTGCGATAAGAGGAGTGATAAAGTTATCGGTAAGAGCACTTACGATGCTTCCGAAAGCAGCACCGATGATAACACCGATAGCCATATCCATTACGTTGCCTTTGAGTGCGAATTCCTTGAATTCCTTTAAAAATTTCTTCATTTTTTACGACATCTCCTTAAAATGTGTAATATAAAATTTTATTAAAATTCCGGCATACCGGGAATTTCCGATTTATTGGTCTTTTTGGCTTTCATCTCTTCGGGGAGCTCTATAGCGTCTATTTCGTCGTTATAGGTCTTTGCTTTTTTAGGCATTGCCTGAACTGCATGATCTGCCTGAGCCATGAGAGAGCCTGTACGCTGTTTTTTGTTATTTGCCGCCTGCAATTCGTTTGGATCTGCCATACCTGCTGCCGACATTACGTTCCATGATCTGCGCTCTTCCTTTGCACGAAGCTCTGATGCGTCAACACTCTTGGTAGAGCCCATATAATCAAAACGGCGCTGTTCCTTTTTCGCTTCAAGAGCATTTGGATCGGCAACTTCTGCCGAGCGCATGAACATTTTGTTGTATTTTGACTCTTCGTTTTTCCTGAGCTTGCTTGCGTCAACAAGGGGAGTATCGTTCATGTACGATACCTTTTTCTTTTCGGGACGTTTAAGGCTGCCGAGATCTTCATTGCGCTTTCCGAAGAAATCGTCGGTAGGATCGGTCTCAGCGTGTTCGGTAGCCTTGCCGCCGTCGAAGAATTCCCAGAAATCATCGGGTACTTCTACTTTGTCCTTATCCTCTGCGGGAGGAGGGAGGGGCTGATTCATCTGCATTCCGCCCATTGGCTGAACAACAGGTATACCGCCCATAGCAGGCATACCGTTTATATCAGCAAGCTCGGCAGTCTGAGCAGGATTGATGACCATTGGCTGACCGTAGACAGGCATACCGTTCTGATCATAGCCGATTATCTGAGGCTGAGTATACATGACAGGCTGACCGTAGACGGGCATACCGTTCTGGTCATAGCCGATCAGCTGAGGCTGCGCATACATGACAGGCTGACCGTAGACAGGCATACCATTCTGGTCGTAGCCGATCATCTGAGGCTGTGCATACATGACAGGCTGAGGCATACCTTGCATACCGCCCTGTGCAGGAATACCCTGCATTGCATTTGGCTGAGGCATACTCTGCATACCGCCCTGAGGAGGAAGTCCCTGCATGGCATTTGGCTGGGGAATACCCTGCATACCGCCCTGAGGAGGAAGTCCCTGCATGGCATTTGGCTGAGGTATACCCTGCATACCGCCCTGTGGAGGAAGCCCCTGCATAGCAGCGGGCTGGGGAATACCCTGCATACCGCCCTGAGGAGGAAGCCCCTGCATAGCCGCAGGCTGAGGTATACCCTGCATACCGCCCTGAACAGGAATGCCCTGCATAGCACACTGCTGACGGAATGGGTTTGCATTGTTCATCTGAGCCTGACGCACAGCTCTTGTCTGTTCGGGAAGAGTAACTCTTCCTGTATCGAGCTTTGGAATAAATGGCTCGTCAAAGCTGCTGAAGTCGAACTCTTCGTCCGTATCATTCAGCTCAGCAGCAGTATAGAGGTCTGAAGAAGAATCGTGAGAAGGGGTATCGCTTATAGTAAATGTGCCGCTTCCGAAAGTGAAGCCGCCTGAGGCGGGGTCTTCTTCGGAGTAATAGCCGCCCATATCTGCCTGTTCAATGTTAACATCCTGCGGATCTTCAAGGTTAACGCCGCATTTAACGCAGAACCTGAAACCCGCTTCGTTGTCTGTTCCGCACCGTGGACATTTCATAGAGATCACTCCTTAACGCGAAGATAACAGAAAGACCGCGTAAGCCGTATCCCCGACGGAGCGGTCACAAAAATCGCTTAATTAAAGAATTTGTCTATACTCTCACAATATATTATAACATTTTCTTAACGCATTTTCAAGTGATTTAAAAAAGATTGTGCAATACTGTGTTAATTGCTGTATCCTTTTTGTGAAGATTAACACTATATTACCTATATATAAAAGGGTAGTTATTTTATATATTGGTCCGGAAGCCTGCGAAAAAGCTGAAAAATTGTCAAAAGCTCACAATTTGTAGATTTTATCGACATTGACAATACAGCACCTTTACAAATATGTATCGCTAACACTATATTTTCAGCGTGAAATATGGTATAATACATTTATACGTCCATTTATACGGAATTTATAGAGATAAAAGAACAAAAGTGATTGGAACCGAAAGAGTTCCGCAATGATGCGGCTGCTTATTGAGCAGCGGAATGGAGCAGACATATGTCCAAAAAGAAAATAAGCAAAGAAAAAAGTATACGACGTGCAAAAACCACCACTGAGATAGTTATAAGCCTTGTCCTTCTCGGAGCCTGTGCTTTCTTTATCGCCAAAAGCTTTCATCACGCAAAAGAGGTAGCACCCTCACCGTTTGTTGAACAGAATGATATAGAGGTGGAGGATCTCACAGCTTCTACCGTTCCCGACCCGAACCAGACTATATACGAATCGCTTTCGGTCGATACCAAGAGCAAGTTCCGCGGGGATCTTATCCTTGTAAATAAGGAACACCAGTATTTCGGCGGCGATGAGGATCTTGTAAGCATCACGGATATGAACTATGAGAACGAGATAAACTGTTTCAGCGCAGTTGACTCAACATACACTATCCTCAGAGAAGTCTACGGACCCATGACCAAGATGATACAGGACTTCTACGACAAGTACAACAATGATACGCTTATTATCTATGGTTCATACAGAACAACGGATTTCCAGCAGGAGCTTTATGATAATGACGTTGCAAACAACGGCGGAGAAGAGTCCACAAGAGTTGCAAAACCCGGCTTCAGCGAGCACGAAACAGGACTTGCCTTTGACTTCAGCGAGACCGAGAACAACGATTATCAGGGCACAGGCGATTTTGAGTGGATAAACGCAAACTGCTATAAATACGGCTTTATAGTGCGCTATACCTCAAGCAAGGAAAAGATAACAGGCTTCCAGAACGAGCCGTGGCATTTCCGCTATGTAGGCATACCCCATGCATATTATATGGACGCAAACGACCTTTGCCTTGAAGAGTATATCAAGCTTGTAGGCGAGCACCCATATGACAAGCAGCATCTTGAATTTTCAGATGATAAGGGCAATGACTATGAGGTATATTTCGTAAAATCCGATGACGGAAACGAAAAGACAACAGTTCCCGTACCTACAGGTGTTAGATATGAGATATCGGGAAATAACATAGACGGCTTCATAGTGACTGTATACAAGGGTCAGAAGCCTATAGTGGAAGAAGCACCGACCAAGACATTTGAAGATACTTCCGAGGAAAACGACGAAAACAGCACCGATGAGGGTGAAGATGAGGATTCGGAAGATACCGAGGATACAAATGAATACTGATAACGGAGCGGACGATGAAAGATCGTCCGCTTTTTGCTTTATTTAGCTGAATATGGTCAAAAATCGCCATTAGCACAATATTTGGATTGACAAACGTGATAATAAGGATTATAATATTGCTTGTATAATAATACAAAAATAATATTATTTGTATATTTTTTGAAGAGGAGCGAATATTAAATGCTTAGTAAAATCACAGCAGTCGCATTAAGTACGGCTTTATGCCTGTCAGCGGCTATCCCATGCAGTGGAAATTGTTCTGACAAGAATACTGCCGCAACATATGCAGGCATAGTATCCATGGCAGGAAACAGCAAGGTAAAGGCAGGTGCAGCAGTAACATCGACCACCACAACAAAGGCAGCAACATCAACTTCTGCAACTACCACAAAGACAGCGTCCACAACTACTTCCTCAGCAGTAAAGTCTTCTTCATCAACTACTACAACTACTAAAAAAGCGACATCTTCAACATCAACATCTACAACTAAAAAAGCATCAACATCAACAACTACGACAACAAAGGCTTTGATATCTTCAACTTCAACGACTTCTGTAACTACAGCGTCAAACACAGCAGAAGAAGGAAAGCTCGGCGATGCTGTAAGCTATATACTTTACAATGACGGTTCACTCGTTATAAGCGGAAGCGGCGATATGCAGGACTATCCACAGTCGCCTTTCAAGAACGCTGCAAAGATAACAAAGGTAACTATAAAGAATGACAGCGGAAAAGCTATTACCTCAGTGGGAAGCTATGTTTTTGCAGGCTGTACTTCCCTGAAAGAGATAATTATCCCCGATACGGTAAAGACCATCGGTGAACGTGCTTTTGAGGGCTGTACATCACTGACAAAGGCAGTTGTCAAAGGCGGCAGCGAGGGAATAGGCGCTTGTGTATTCAGCAAGTGCAGCGCTCTTCAGGAGCTTACGCTTCCGTTTGCGGGCTACAGCCTTAAAGGCACGAACAGCGAGAGCAATTTATGGCTCGGCGATATGTTCGGCGACAGCGCCGAAGCAGCTTCTTCTGCATACAGCGCAGTCGGATTCAGCGGCGAAACAAGGTATATCCCAAAGACACTTGAAACTATTATCGTAACAGGCGGAGAGGTCATACCTGCATACGCTTTTGACGGCTTCTCAGGGGTAAAGAAGATATCTGTCCCCGACAGCGTTACATTTATCGGAGAGAGCGCTTTTTCTGAGTGCAGCAAGCTCAGCAGCTTCAAAATGCCGGGCAAGGTAACATCTATCGGCGATAACGCTTTCCGCCACTGTGCATTACTTGATACATATATCCCCGAGGCAGTTGTGAGCATAGGCGATTATGCATTTACAGGCTGCGAGGCAATTAAGGAAATAACTGTTCCTAAGGCAGCAAAGTCTATAGGCTCATACGCATTCAGCGGCTGTACTTCACTGAAAAAGGCAGTTATCGGCGAAGGAACAGAGAATATCAGCGATTTCGTTTTCAACGGCTGTACTGCTCTTGAGGAGCTTACACTCCCGTTTGCAGGTTTCCAGCGCAAAGCGGTAAATGACGGTGAGATATCATGGCTTGGATATCTTTTCCTTGACGGTAAAAAGGAAATGATATATTCAGTACAGGGCTTCGATGCTGCGGTACTGAATATCCCCAAGTCACTTACGAGCATAACCGTTACAGGCGGCAAGAAAATACCTGCATATACCTTTGACGGCTTCTCATCGGTCAAGAAGATAACTGTTCCCGATGATATCGAAGTTATTGAAGAATCAGCATTTTCGGGCTGTACTTCTCTTTCTGACTTCAAGATACCTTCCAAGGTAACATCTATCGGAGAATACGCTTTCTATGACTGTAAGAAGTTAAATGCGGATATCCCCGACGGAGTTAAATCCATAGGAGCAAGAGCATTTGCAGGCTGTGAGTCTGTAAAGGAGATAAACGTTCCCACAAGCACAGAGACTATCGGAGCTTGTGCGTTTGAAGGCTGCACATCACTCAAAAAGGCAGTTATTAAAGGCGGAAGCAAGGGCATCGAGGATCATATCTTCAACAGATGTACTGCTCTTGAGGAGCTTACATTTCCGTTTGCAGGCTTCGGCGATAAGGATATAAACGGCGAGAGCAACATATGGCTCGGTGATATGTTCCTTGACAAGACTGAGGGCACATATGAAGCAAGCGGTTTCAACGGAGATGTACGCTATATTCCCGAAAGTCTTAAAACTATAACTGTTTCAGGCGGAAAATATCTGCCGAATTATGCTTTCGACGGCTTCGCAAAGGTTGAGAATATCACAATTCCAAAGGCTGTTGAAAAGATAGGTGAGGATACCTTCGCAGGCTGCAAGGGCATACTCAATGTTTTCTATCCGGACAGTGAAAAGGCATGGAAGTCGGTAACAGTAAATGAAGGAAACGAGAGTATTGACGGCAAGATAAAGGTACTTAACAGCGAAGGAAAGTACGTTGCTCTGAATGCTTCGACCACCACAACAACAACTACTACAACTACTACAACAACTACTACGACAACATCAAAACCAACAACTACTACAACTTCAAAGACAACTACTTCAACATCAAAGCCTACAACTACCACAACATCAAAGCCAACTACTTCAACATCAAAACCAACAACTACTACAACTTCAAAGACAACTACGGCTACATCAAAGCCAACAACTACATCAACCTCAACAACATCAAAGGCTTCTGCAACAACATCTGCTGCAACTACAACTACTGTAACTACAAAGCCTGAAGAGTATGTATTGGGCGATGTTAACGATGACAAGCGTGCGGATTCAGTCGATGCGTCAATGATACTTAAACAGTATGCACTGTTATCCACAGGCAGCGGAAATTTCACAGACAAGCAGAAGAAAGCCGCTGATGTCAATACAGACGGACTTATAGACGCAGTTGATGCTTCAAATATACTTGCTTACTACACATATCTTTCTACAACTGAGGACGAAAAGCCTATGGGCATTTCGGAATTCATAAAGCAGAGAGCAAATAAAAAGTGATCTTAAAAAGACAATAATCATATAGGAACTATGTCAGGTGATGATCTTTCCGTGAAAAGGTCGTCACCTGAAATTTTTAAAAGTCGTTAGATGGAACTAACATAAAACACTGATTTGTCGCAGAACAGGCAAAAATCGACGATAAAAATTTTTTTGAAAAAACTTGACAAACTCAAAAAAGTGTGATATAATTCATAATGTCGAAAGGGTTCAAATGAACTTATTCAAAGTTAACGTGAACTCGAAATTATAACACATATATTTATGGAGGATTTAATTATGACTATGAAAAGAATACTTTGCTCATCACTCGCTGTAGTTTGCGTTGCTTCTGCATTTGTAGGATGCAGTGCTAAGAAATCCAAGAAGGACGATTCTATCGGCAAGTGGGAGTGTGAAAAGGTCGCAATGGGCGGAGAAGAAGCAGATTCATTCTTTGGCGTAGATGCATATGCACTGTTCCAGATCGAGCTCAAAGACGGAAATAAGGGTACATTCTATTCATTCCTTGAGAGTGAGGACGGCGAGGCTAAGGACATCGAGTGGAAGAAAAAGGACGGCAAGATCCAACTCATCAACAAGGACATTTTTGACGACGAGGAGGTATTCCTTAAAAAGGACGGCGACAAGATGGTTCTTGATATGTCAGGTGAGGATGCTGAGGAAGATGAAACTTTCAAGGCAACTCTTGCAAAGGTTGATTCATTCAAGGAAATTCCTGAGGATATGACAATGTCATTTGACCTCGGTGGTTCTGACGATGATGATTCTGATTTCAGCTTTGACGACGAGGACGACGACGATGCTGAAGAAGCTGAGGAAGAATAATAACAACGAAAACGGCGGATTTTCCGCCGTTTTTTGCTTTTTGCCGTACTGTATTACAGGTGCTCGGAAGTATAGTTTAAAATTTCTATCGAATAGCGAAATATATCAAGAACGTGATGTTAATTTTGTTATTAATTACCTATTATTTCACATAAAATCGCGAAAAATCGCCTGTTAAATGCCATAAAACCGTTTTCTCAAAAACTTGACAGATGCAAAAAAAGTGTGATATAATTCACGAAGCCGAAAAGAGTCAGTCTGAAGAGGGATATTAACCTGACTAAGGCTTATTATTATGGAGGATAAAAACTATGAAAAAACTTATTTGTTCATCACTGGCACTCATCTGCATCTTATCATCTATGGTAGGCTGCGGCGATACTAAGGAAAAGGACGCAAAGGAAGAGACTACAACGGTTGCTGCAACAGAGGCAGCTGATTCTGCTGCTGTTGGTAAGTGGCAGTGCAGCAAGCTCGTTCTTGACGGTGAAGAAATGGATAACCTTTACGGTGTAGAGGCATATGCACTTTTCCAGATCGAGCTCAAAGACGGCAACAAGGGTACATTCTATTCATTCCTTTACAGTGAGGACGGAAAGCCACAGGATATCGAGTGGGAAGAAAAGGACGGAAAGATCCAGCTCATCAGCAAGGAAGTATTCGATGAAGACGAAGTTTTCCTTGAAAATGAAGGCGGCAAGATGATCCTTAACCTCTCAGATGAGGAAGATAATATGGAAAACACAGCAACTCTTGAAAAGGTTGACGAATTCAAGGAAATACCTGATGATATGGAAATGAAGTTTGACATTGACACTGAGGTCGAAGCAGATTTTGATTCAGATGAAACTGCAACAGAAACAGCTGCTGATGAAAAAGAAGAAGCAGCAACTGAAGAAAAAGAATAATAAAAAAAAGGACGGCTTTAAGCCGTCCTTTTTTAGCCGTTAGCCCTTAGCTGTTAGTCGGTAGGGACTGCGGATTTAATTCGGAATTGTAGGGGCGGCGGATTAATTCATAATTCATAATGCATAATTCATAATTGATGCTGTTTTCGATGATATTCCCCGTGTCTAGATGCGGCTACTCTTTCGATGATACGTTGACGAGCAAGGGTGCAGCGTCACGCTGCCCGCGCCTTACGCTTAGTGTTAAAATATCTTCGTTTTTATATAGGCGTTTTTTGCTCTTTTTGTAAAAAATACTTGACATTTATCGAGAAGTATTGTATAATGTATTTGCTTGATACATTTTGTTTACAAGCGCAGCAAATAAACTATATGTATATTTAAAGGAGAAAAATCATGAAAAAAGTAAAACTCGTTGGCGCATTATTAGCAGCTGTTATTGCATCAGCACCTGTAACAAATTTTGGAGGAAGCGTATTATCATTCAACGATAACGCTATCGTAGCGGAAGCCGCTTCTTCAAGACCTTCTGTGATAATGGTTGAGCCGGGCAATTGCCATATGGACATCTTTGGCTATAATTTAGACGGTTCTGTTATCATGCAGAATGGCGACTGGGTACTCAAGGGAGATAAGAACGGAGATCTT
>JAEEGL013866361.1_pt1 | contig 10248 bp, 8 predicted proteins | sample 9134231 | NCBI WGS metagenome assembly JAEEGL01 (sample SAMN16246548, study PRJNA631951) | gut metagenome | biome: gut microbiome; feature: rumen; material: fiber-attached | host: Bos | place: Iran: Karaj | collected 2018-10 | reverse complement strand
CTGAGCTAAGGAGGATTATACAACTCTTCAGAAAGTTCACTCTAATAATATGACCGCACAGCTACATTATATACATTCGAAAATGCGTGTCAATAGAATTTTCCAAAAAACCATGGTGACCCGGACGAGAATCGAACTCGTGTTACCGCCGTGAAAGGGCGGTGTCTTAACCGCTTGACCACCGGGCCTTATCAAATTTAAACTGGTAGCGACAGATGGACTCGAACCATCGACACTTCGGGTATGAACCGAATGCGCTAGCCAACTGAGCGATGCCGCCATCTTCACAGCCGCAATATAGCGCACTACCACACTGAAAGTATAACATGAAATACATGAATATGTCAATATGATTTTTATCAAACGATAAATATTCAAACACATTATAAAATTTCAGAAATTATAGAATTTGAAACTAAGAAACCTTTTTCCGTCAACTGGATACATTCTGCCGTACAATTTAAGTATCCGTACTTTTCAAACTTTTGGGCTTTTTCAAAATAAACATTAGGAATATTTTTTCCTATAATATTTTTAAATTTTTGGTTTGTAAGGCCCTCATTTGTGCGAAGCAAAAGCATAACTAGCTCTTTTTCGGGCTCAAAAACTCCTTCAGAAATTAAATTCCCAGAATTAATAAATTTATTTAAATCATTTTCATAATAAAACCTTTTCCTGAAAATCAAACTATGCGCTGAAGGACCTAATCCCAAATAATCGTTAAGACTCCAGTATTTTAAATTATGTTTACTTTCAAAACCGTTTTTTGCAAAATTAGAAATCTCATAATGGGAATATTCAAATTTCTTCATAGCATCACAAGTATAAAAATAAAAATCCGCAAGTTCATCATCATTTAAAAACATTAAATTATTCCTATTAACATAATACGGCGTATTTTTTTCAATTTTAAGCATATATGAGGATACATGCAGGATACTATTTTGATGGCAAAAATATATAAAATCGTAAATATCATCCGTTTTCTGCTCAGTAATTCCTAAAATTAAATCCAAAGATATATTACTTATCCCTGCATCTTTAATAATTTTCACGGAGCCTTCTATATCTTTTACGTTATGCCTTCTTCCAAGAATTTTAAGTCCCGAATCACGCAAAGACTGCGCTCCTAAGGAAATTCGGTTAACGCCATAATAACTAAGTTTTTCAAAATCAATAAACTGGTGGTCACCAGGGTTTACTTCTATTGTAATTTCAGTAGGTGAAACTTTAAAATTTTCCTTTATACAAAAAAGAATTTTAAGCATCTCTTTGGTTGTAAGTACACTTGGTGTTCCACCACCGAAATATATAGTGTCTACTTCGGAATCTACTTTTTGCCCCCATTTAGCTATTTCCAAACATAACCTATTTATATAACTGGTAACAAGATTTTCGTCATATGATAAAGAATAAAAATTACAATAAGGGCACTTACTTTTACAAAAAGGAATATGAATATAAAGCCCTAAAGATTTCTTCATAAACATACCCTTTCCTTTAATGAATCATTTTTAATCTTCATCCAGCTTTAAAACGGACATAAATGCTTCTTGCGGTATATCAACGTTGCCGAGCTTTCTCATACGCTTTTTACCTTCTTTTTGCTTTTCAAGAAGTTTTTTCTTACGAGTTATATCTCCGCCATAACATTTTGCCAAAACGTCTTTACGCATAGCTTTCACAGTTTCTCTTGCAATAATTTTTCCGCCAATTGCCGCTTGAATCGGAATTTCAAACAATTGACGCGGGATTTTTTCTTTTAATTTCTCCGTCATTTTTCTTGCGCGCTGATATGCCTTATCACGATGAATAATAAACGAAAGCGCATCTACAACGTCTCCGCCAAGCATGATATCAAGCTTAACCAAATTGGAAGATTGGTACCCCGCTAATTCATAGTCAAAAGACGCGTAGCCTTTAGTACACGATTTGAGCGCATCAAAAAAATCGTATACTATTTCATTGAGCGGTAATTTATAGTGAATATCCACTCTTTCAGTGTCTATATATTTCATATCAACATAAACCCCGCGCCGCTCTTGGCAAAGCTCCATAATAGACCCAATATAGCCGGAAGGAGTGTATATATGCGCGTCGGTTATTGGTTCACGAGCTTCTTGCACTGTACCTACATTTGGGTAATTTGTAGGATTATCTACATATACCGTACTGCCATCCGTTAATTTTATTTCATAAATAACGCTAGGAGCTGTTGTTATAAGATCTAAATTATACTCTCGCTCAAGCCGCTCCTCTATAATCTCCATATGAAGAAGGCCTAAAAAACCGCACCTAAAACCAAAACCCAAAGCAGAGGATGTTTCAGGCTCATAAGAAAGCGAAGCGTCACTTAATTTAAGTTTTTCCAAAGCATCTTTTAAATCTTCGTACTTTGAGCCATCCAGAGGATAAATTCCACAAAAAACCATAGGATTTACTTCCCGATAACCGCTAAGGGGCTCAGATGCAGGATTTTCAAATAAGGTAATTGTATCTCCAACTTTGGCAGATCTTACATTTTTTATGGAAGCAGCAATATATCCAACTTCTCCGGCTGAAAGCGATTCGCCGCGCTCTAAATGAGTTGCCTTGGAAAGGCCACATTCAGTAACAACAAAAGATTCCCCGCCTGCCATAAATTTTATTTTATCGCCTGTTTTAACGGCTCCATCCACGATACGAACGTAGACAACAACGCCTTTATATGCATCGTAATATGAATCAAAAATCAAAGCTTTAAGTGGTTTTGACTTATCTCCTTTGGGAGGCGGTACATTTTTGACTATACTTTCAAGAACTTCTTTTACGTTAAGCCCTGTTTTAGCGGATACCCTAGGTGCTTCGTCACAAGGTATGCCAATTACATCTTCAATTTCCTTGCAAACTCTTTCCGGTTCCGCGCTTGGAAGATCCACCTTATTGATAACCGGTACTATTTCAAGGCCCGCATCAAGCGCAAGATATGTATTAGCAAGGGTTTGAGCTTCTATTCCTTGAGAGGCATCCACAACAAGTACAGCACCCTCGCACGCTGCAAGTGAACGTGAAACCTCATAATTAAAATCAACATGACCTGGAGTATCAATTAAATTAAAAAGATACTCTTCGTTATTATCTGCTTTATAAAAAAGACTAACAGCGTGAGATTTTATAGTAATTCCACGCTCTCTTTCAAGATCCATATTATCAAGTAGCTGGCTTTCCATTTCTCGTTCAGAAACCGAATTCGTAAGCTCTAAAATTCTATCTGCTAAAGTAGATTTCCCGTGATCTATATGCGCTATTATACTAAAATTACGTATTTTTTCTTTTGGTAACATCCCTTCACCTTATCATTGCAAACTCTTTATTTTTCGGTTTTATCTTAATTATACTCTATTCTAAAAATAACCCTTTTATATACGTAACTTCAAGTCAATTCCCTTATACTTTAGCCCACTTTTTTAAATCACTTAATTTCTCGCTATTACCTTTGCTCACGTTTACTTTATACTTTTCTACAAAATCTGGGCCTATATACTCATACGCTTTTTGAGCATACTCTTGTTTAATATTCTGATCTTCAAATCCACTGATATCCTCATGCACCAAATTAAGCATAGCGTCCAAAAGGTACTCATCACTGCCAGGAAATTTAAATCTACTCCTATTAAGAGCTAGTTCTTGTACAATAATTAAAAACCCATCCAAACGTTTTGTAACAACTTTACAATCCGTATTCATTATGGAACCAGGGCGTCCATCTCTGTAATAGTACCCGATGTTACTATCACGTACAAATTTTTTCATACATGCTTTACTAATGTAGTTAAATAACACATCTTCTTGCGTACGAAGGCCTTTTTTAAATTCAAGATTATTATCAATTAAAAACGACCTTTTATAAACACGTCTCCACGCCGAAACCGGCCAAAAGCCATATACTTCAAACGGATTTTCATTTTGCTTACACTCCATGAAATCTACAGGTTTTGGAGTGTAAGAAATCAGCGATGTATCAATATGCTCATTATAATTGAACTCTTTAATTGCAAATTCTGACGCATCTGCATCATACTCTTCCAAAAGCGTAATCGATTTCTCAAGAGCATATGGCGCAAGTATATCATCAGAATCAAAAAAATAAATATAATCACCAACTGAAGCACGCAATCCAACGTTTCTTGCTTCACTGAGTCCTTGATTTTCTTGATTAATTATTTTTATACGAGAATCTTTTTTAGCATATTCATTCAAAATACTAGGGGAGTTATCCGTTGACCCATCATTTACGCATATTATTTCCATATCTTTATAAGTTTGATTTATTACCGAATCAAGCGCTTCAGATAAATATGGCTCCACATTATAAACCGGCACAATAACTGATAATTTAGGATGTTTTGGAAAAATCGTATTCCAATTTCTAAATAAATAAAAAGCCAAAGTAAAAATAAAACATAAGATAAGAGCAATAAAAATCCAAATATTAAACTCCCTTTTCATAACACACAACCTTTAAAAATAATTTGTAACAGTAATAATACACCTTATTCTAAAAATCGGCAATATTTTTTAAAATAGCTATTTTTTCTTGCTGTTCTTCAGTTAAAATAACTGCGTATTTTTCTATAAGTTCTTTCTCAAGAACATCGACCGTTTTTTTCGCAAAATATGCTTTATCCTTATCGTCTGTTAAATCTTCAGTTATTCTTACAAATGTTAAATCCAAAATGTTATTTACAAGCCATTCGTCTTTATTTTCAAAGCTAAATCGATATCTATTTCTTATAATCTCATATGCAACGGGTATGACACTTTCTAAGATCTTTTTGGCATTTGAAGTAGTAAGAGCGGAATTTGGTCGATTTTGCCTATAGCAATAAAAAACATTGTTATTATGAACTAAAGTCTCAACATTTGAAAAAGCAACCACATTAAAAAGGCCATCTTCTCCGCGAGTTATACCCTTTTTAAACCAAATATCATTATCTATAAGCCAAGATCTTTTCCAAATTTTGTTCCAAATGGAAGTCATCTCCACTTTTAAAGCGTAATATGGATTTTGCGATTTATCTCGTGTATAAAATTCTATTTTAGACTCATCATAAATAAAAGAATTAAGGTCTATTTTCTCTCCGTCCGTAAAACAAATATTACCTAACATAACAACATCAGATTTATATTTTTCAGCACATTCAAAAGCTTTTTCACACGCATAAGGAGGCAACAAATCATCTGAATCTGCAAACATAATGTACTTACCTTTCGAGCATTTCACCCCATTATTCCGCGCAACAGAAACGCCTTGATTTTTTTGGTCTATTATTTTAATTCTGGAATCAACATTAGCATGGCTCCTTAAAATTTGAAGTGAGCTATCGGAAGAGCCGTCGTTTACACAGACAATTTCAATTTCTTTAAGAGTTTGATTTTCAAGACATTGAAGCGTTTCTTCAAGATAATTTTCAGTATTATAAACCGGAATTACTACCGAAACTTTTGCGTTATCAACACCCTTTAGATATTGACATTTTTTAATAATTTCGGAAAAACTTTTACGAATCAAGAAAATAGCAAAAATTAATATAAATAGCACCTGCATAAACTTAAAAAATTTTTCCATAAAAATCTCCTTAAATGAGAGTCTTAAGTACTTTTAAATTCTCCTTATGCCAATTTTCAAGTTTAACACCGCGATCTTTAACCAATTTTTCTTCAATTAAATCTACAACTATTTTAGCAAAATATTTTTTGTCTTCAATATTCTTGGTATCTTTTACTATATGGTTATAATTAAAATCAAAAATTTTAGAAACAAGCCATTCATGGCCTCTTTCAAAATTGAACTTTTCAAAATTATTAACAAGTTCTTCAGAAACTTTTGTTGACGCCGTTAGTACTTTTTTTGCATTAAATTCCGTAGCAGCTGAACCAGGCCTATTTATGCGGTAAAGATAAAAAACATTGTCATCTTGCACCATTTTTGTAACAGACGGGAATAAAAGTAAATTAAAAAGTTGATCTTCGTAATGAGTTACGCCCTCCTTAAACCAAATATTATTATTTACAATCAAAGATTTTTTATACACTTTGGTTACTATATACCCAGTATTTTCTACCATATCGTAAAATGGATTTTGATTTTCACTCCGCTCACAGACCTTCACCTTTGAAGGATCGTATTTAAAATTCGACAAATCTATTTCTTCACCATCAGTAAACATATGAAGTCCAGAAGAAACAACATCCACATCATATTTTTTTAGATTATCGTAAGCTTTTTCCATAGCGTACTCAGGAATCAAATCATCGGAATCAATAAAGGAAACGTACTCGCCTTGAGCTGCCCTTATTCCGGCATTTCTTGCAGAACACACGCCTCCATTTTCTTTATTGATAACCTTAATTCTTTTATCGTTAGCAGCGTGGCGCTCAAGAATTTGCAAAGAGCTATCTTTTGACCCATCATTTACGCAAATTATTTCTATATCCTTAAGAGTCTGATTTTCAATCGTTCTAAGGCTTTCGTCAAGGTATTTTTCAGTATTATAAACCGGAACAATCACAGAAATTTTATAAGGATAGCTTTTATTTTCTTTCTTGTGCATATACCGAACAGTGCAAAAAACGCCTAGAGCTACCAATATAGCTAAAAACAACATCGAAAAAATTAAAATATATCTTCTCCCATTTTTTACCATACAGTCCTACCCCTATTAACCAATTCTATAAAGAATGAATTTTCTCATATCGTTTATTTTAAATTCATTGTCGCTTCCGAGCGGCAGCAATATGCCTTTGTAAAAAAATTTAATCAACTATTTAAAAATAACATCAAAGCTTAGTTTAACTTTTGTGCCATTTATTAAGCCTCTAAATTTTAAACAGTTCTAAAAATTAGTCTCTAAAATCTTTCATTGAAAGATTTATACGCCCTTTGGAATCTATTTCCGTAATTTTTACGGTTACTTCATCCCCTTCAGATACTTCATCTGAAACTTTATTTATCCTCCTCTTGCAAATTTGGGAAATGTGGCAAAGTCCTTCTTTACCAGGCAAAAATTCAATAAACGCACCAAAATCCATAATCCTTATTACTGTACCTTTATAAACAGCTCCAACTTCCGGCTCGGTAACAATACTCTTTACAACTTCCAAAGCCTTTTTGCAATTATCAATATCTACTCCCATAATAAATACTTTTCCGTCTTCTTCTATATCAATCTTAACGTCAAACTCGGCACAAATCTTTTGGACAATCTTTCCGCCTGAACCTATAACTTCTCTTATCTTATCGATCGGAATAGAAACTGACACAACCTTCGGCGCATATTTTGAAAGATGTTCTCTTGGAGCAGGTAATACTTTAAGCATAACTTCATCTAAAATATAATCCCTTGCTTTATGCGTTTTTTCCAAAGCTTCTTTTATGATCTCTTTGGTAAGGCCGTGAATCTTAAGATCCATTTGAATAGCTGTAATACCTTTATGGGTACCTGCAACTTTAAAATCCATATCTCCAAAAAAATCTTCAAGACCTTGTATATCAACCATAGTCATAAATCTATCGCCCTCGGTAATAAGGCCGCAAGAAATACCTGCAACAGGTGCCTTAATTGGGACTCCTGCATCCATAAGAGCAAGTGTTGATCCGCAAACTGAAGCTTGCGATGTGGATCCATTAGAGGAAAGTACTTCTGAAACAAGACGCAAAGAATAGGGGAACTCCTCAACCGAAGGTATTACCGGAACAAGAGCTTTTTCCGCAAGCGCTCCATGACCTATTTCTCGCCTGCCAGGGCCTCTGCTTGGTTTTGTTTCACCAACTGAATACGAAGGGAAATTATAGTGATGCATGTATCTTTTAGTTTCTTCCGAATCTATACCGTCAAGAATTTGCTCATCGCTAATGGGGCCCAGTGTCAAAGCTGTTAAAACCTGAGTTTGGCCTCTTGTAAACATACCGGAACCATGAACACGAGGAAGCAGACCAACCTCAGCATTTAGAGGTCTAATTTCGTCCATTTTGCGGCCATCAACACGTTTTTGCTCATCAAGTAGCCAACGCCTTACTATATACTTCTGCGTTTTATACAAACACTCATCAATTTGCTTCTCACATTCCGGATACAAAACATCAAATTTTTCATGAACTTTTTTATAAATCGGATCAAGTCTTTCATCGCGAATATTTTTATCGTTTGTATAGAGCGCCACTTTTAAATCTTCAAGCGCAAAATCTTTAACGGCGCTAAACATCTCTTCAGAAGGCTCAGAACTTTCGTAAACAAATTTTTCTTTACCAATTTCATATTTAATACTTTCAATAAACTTTATTACTTCTTTGTTAGCCTCATGAGCTTTCAAAATTGCTTCGTACATTATTTCATCGGAAACTTCATTAGCTCCAGCTTCAATCATAGGAATAAGATCCTTTGTTGATGCAACTGTTAATGACAAATCTGAATTCTTACGCTCTTCGTCATTTGGATTTATAATAATATTTCCGTCAACAAGTCCAACAAAAACTCCGGATATTGGCCCATCCCACGGAATATCTGAAATACTCAGTGCAATAGAAGTTCCAATCATTGCAGTTATCTCGGGCGAACAATCTTCATCAACAGACATAACAGTACAAACAACTGAAACGTCATTGCGCATATCTTTCGGAAATAAAGGTCTTATTGGCCTATCTATAACGCGCGATGCAAGAATCGCTTTATCGGAAGGTTTACCCTCTCTTTTAGAAAATGAACCAGGTATTTTTCCAACAGCATAAAGCCTTTCTTCAAAATCTACAGAGAGTGGGAAAAAATCTATGCCATCCCTTGGTTTATCAGAAGCTGTAACAGCAACATTTACGCATGTATCCCCGTATCTTACCATACACGTCCCATTTGCAAGCTGAGCGAACTTACCGGTCTCTACAACTAAATTTCTTCCGGCAAGCGTTGTTTTAAACACCTTATAATTTTCAAACATCCAATTCCTCCACTGTAATTACAAAAAACTTTTATAGACTTAATTATTATACACCATACAAATATAAAAGTAATAGTTATTATTAAAAAAATCATCCGATAAATTAATATCGGATGAAAAATTTTTAAAAATCCAAAAATTATTTACGAAGGCCAAGCTCAGCAATAAGAGTTCTATAGCGTTCTATATCTTTATTTTTAAGATACAAAAGCAAATTTCTCCTCTTTCCTACCATAGCAAGAAGACCTCTAGTTGAATGATGGTCATGTTTATGAGTTTTTAAATGTGCAGTAAGAGAATTAATCCTTACAGTTAAAAGGGCAATCTGCACCTCTGGCGAACCAGTATCCCCTTCACTACGAGCATACTTAGCGATAATTCCTTTTTTTTCTTCTTTGCGTAACATATTTACACCTCTCTAAATTTTACCCTAAATCAAAAATCTCGATTCATTCGCAGACTTTCTCCACAAATGGGGGTAGTTAGAAGTACATTGTATCATACTCTTTATAAAATGTAAAGTTTTAAAAACATAAATTAAAAATTTGAATTTATACTACGGTATCAACAATACTTGAATAAATTATTAGATTTTATCCCACAAAATTACTAGCAATATTGCGAATATTATCAGCGGTTACCCAAGCTACATCGCCTAGAAATTGCAATCCTTCACGCGCGCCTTCTCCTGCAGCATAGGCATAATCTGAAAATTTTGAATCTTTATTGGTGTTGTCAGCGATATTACCTATAGCTCCGACGCTAGCTGATGCTAAGCACAAAACACCACCAGTAAGAATAGCAGCTTTTATCGCCTTGGTGGCAACTTTACCTGTAACTTTTAATCCGCTTCCAATAATAGTACCGCCTGCAATATCTTCTAAATCCTCATCAGAAAGGCCTTCACCGTTATACATCGATTTCTTCGCGGAATCTAAAGCATCTATAATAATTTCTATTTTATCTTCAGAAAGCTCTATACCCTCCGAAGCAAATAATACCTTCATTTTAGAAACATCATCTTCTGTATCGTTCATGCGAGCTAAAAATTTCTCATCGCTTAATAATTTAATTAAAAGATCACCTTTTTTACTAATTTCCATAAAAAATACGCCTCCAGAATATATATTTGGAATAGATTTTATAATTTTATGCCAGAAAAGTCAACACACAAATAAATTTTTTATTGATAAAAACAAATATATCCCAACCACGCCTAAAAGACGTGGTATGTGAAAGCCCCAGAATGGCATAAGAAAGCCAACCATCCCAAGATAT
>JAEEGL013349583.1_pt1 | contig 10248 bp, 5 predicted proteins | sample 9134231 | NCBI WGS metagenome assembly JAEEGL01 (sample SAMN16246548, study PRJNA631951) | gut metagenome | biome: gut microbiome; feature: rumen; material: fiber-attached | host: Bos | place: Iran: Karaj | collected 2018-10 | reverse complement strand
TCGTCTCGAGGGTCTTGCGGACGACATTAGCGTTGAACGCACCGCACAGCGAACTGTTGGATGCAATCGCCACAATCGCCGTAGCCCCCGGGATAACGGATCCGGTGATGCCCGACGGCGAAGGCTCAGCCGCAGCAGGCTCCGTTCGAACGGAGCCGGTCCCCGCGTCAGCGGGGAGCGAGGATGGACGCCGAGACGCGGGCTCACCGGGCCGTCCGGGGGCTACGGCGATTGTGGCGATTGCATCCAACAGTTCGCTGTGCGGTGCGTTCAACGCTAATGTCGTCCGCAAGACCCTCGAGACGATCCGCACCTTCGAAAGCGAAGGCGAGGTCGAAGTCTATCCCGTGGGCCGCAAGATGGTCGAGGCCCTGCGCCGCGCCGGCTACACCTGTCCCGCCGATTACAACGACCTTATCGGCCACCCTTCTTACGACAAATCCGCCGCCCTGGCGCGGTCCCTGGCGGAGCGCTACGGCAGTGGCGAACTGGGCCGGGTCATCCTGGTTTACAACCGATTCGTCTCTGCCTCGACCCAGACCCCGACCGTAGAGCCCTATCTTCCTTTCTCTGCCGACAAACTCGAGGCGCTGGGGGCCGGCGTGGCCTCTGACGGCGATTATATCCTGGAGCCGGATGCGCAGGCGCTCATCGACCAGCTGCTCCCCCAGGTGATGATGCTGAAGTTCCACGCCGCCCTGCTCGATTCCGCCGCGGCGGAGCAGGCGGCCCGCACAATCGCCATGCAGACGGCCACCGACAACGCCGAAGACCTCCTCGGCGAACTCACGCTTGAGTACAACAAGGGCCGCCAGCAGAAGATCACCTCCGAGATCCTCGATCTCCTCGGAGGAGCTGCCCAGTAATCTTTCTAGAACGAGTAGGAGACTCCGGCGCAGAGGGAGCCACCCAGGGCGGGGGAGGCGAAGAGGACGGAAAAGTCGATCTCTACGTCGCTGAACCAGATACCGATGCCGGCCGATCCGAAGGAGGGGAGCCCCCGGTCAGCGGGGCCATAGTGGTAGGCCGCGCGTAGCGTGAGCCAGCTGCGCGGCTGGCCGACCTGCTCCAGCGGCCGGCCCTCCACGGCGACCGTGGCCATCAGCCCGGCCTGGGCCAGATAGTCCAGCTCCAGCGTGGCATCCACCCACAGGTTGTTGTAAGAAGCTCCGCCGCGCACGAGTGCCGGGAGCGGGCAGGCCGTGTCACCATAGCGGAGCGGGCTGCCCACATTGGCGACGGCGAAGCCGGCGCGGACGGGACCGTAGGCGTATTGGAGACCCAAGTCGGCGGCCACGGCCGTGGCGCTGGCCTGCGGGCCCAACGCAGAGGTGACGATGCGCGCCGAGGCGGAGAAGGCGAGGCCGGGTACGGCCATCCAGGCGCCGCCCAGCGCCACGGAGAAATCGTAGGGGCTGAAGCTGTCGAGCGGTTCGCCGGCCGGGCCGGTCATGGCTGCCGGCTGTGCGAAGCTGCCCTTGGCCGACAGGCCGAAGGCAAATGCGCCGGAGCGGTACCAGCCGCCCAGCGCGAGGCGCTGGTCCGGCTCCAGGTTCGGCGCCCAGTAGTCGTAGGAGAAGCCACCCGCAAAGGTCTGCGCTGACAGCGCTGCCGCTGCGAGGTTCTTGTCCGCGGCCCAGGCGTCGGCGCCCAGCGCCACGCCGGCGCCGCCCAGCGCCATCGCGCGGGTGTCGGTGGGATTGTAGAGCAGGGGGACGGTCTGGGCCTTCGCGAGTGGTAAGACCAGCAGCAGGAAGATGATGAGGTGGGCGGTCCGCTTCATGGTCAGTATTTCACGATGTTGATGACTTCCCGGGCGCCCATGCCGTACTCGACGTTGTAATCGACCCGGAGGGTATAGGTGCCTGCTGGCAGCGTGTTGACGTCGAGCCGGAGCGGCTGGAAGGGACCTGCCTGCGCGGTCTGCGCGAGCACCTGCGCCCCACTGCGGCTGAAGAGGGTGGCGGTGATGGGCCTGGGCGCATCGGGCCGCACGTAGAGGAAGTCGTGGACGGGGTTGGGATAGATGTCCAGGGCCTGGAAGGTATTGCGGGCCAGGAGCTGGAACGTGGTGGAGCAGGAGGCTCCCCGGGCGTCCGAGGCCGTGACGGTGACCGTGGTCTGGCCGTATCCGGCAGGGGAGAGGGAGAGCGTGCTGTCGGAAATGCGTGTCGTGGCGATGCCTCCCTGCGCCAGGGAGACGCTGTAGTGGAGCTGCTCGCCGTCCGGATCCTCGAAATACGTTCCCAGTTCGAGATGACAGATCGTGTTCGAGGCGGCATTGAGGATCTGGTTGTCGATAGGGCTCAGCCGCAGCGGAGCATGATTCTCCAGGATGGTGAACGAGACCTGCTTCCGGGCGACGTCCCCCACCAGGATCGTGGCGGAGTAGGTGCCGGGCTCGGCCCGGAGGGCATCGATGTGCAACTGGGCCTGGATGACATTGCAGTCGGCGGTAACGGCGGGGCAGTCGCTCTCCACACGGACGGGGTACTTGGTCCTTTCGTTGCCGTGGATGCGCCAGGAGATGCTCACCGGCTCGTGTGAGCGGAAGCGAAAGTCGCCGGTGTAGTCCGTGCTGAAGGTGATGGTGGGCGGGTCCGGGCCCACGGGGACCGGAATGTATTCAAAGGATCCTGCGGCGTCCAGCATGCCGCCGCCGCAGGCGCGGCCCTGCTGGTCGATCACGCCGGTCCGCATGCCGCCGACCATCCGCTCCAGGAGGTCTTCATTGGTAAAACCCGGGCCGCCGAAGTAGGAGACGAGCAGCGCGGCGACGCCGGCTGCATGGGGACAGGCCATCGAAGTGCCGGGCATGAAGGCGTAGGGGGCATAACCCGGCATATTGTCGGGCACGCAGCTGAGGATCCATTCGTCGCTACCATCCAGGTCCGCATCGGAACCGCCCGGTGCGAGGATGTCCACCCAGGGGCCGTAGGTGGAGTAGAGCGCCATCTTGCCGTCCGGGCCGACGGCGCCGACGGCGAACACGCGTCCGTACTCGCTCGGTGCGTCGTGGTCCCAGCCGGTGTTGCCGGAGGCAAAGAATACCACGCCGCCCTTCATTGGGCCGGTCTGGGCGCCGCTGGCGTCCGTGCCGGCATGGTCGATGAAGTAGTCGATGGCAGATTTGGTGGGAGAGGGCCATTGCTCGAAGTCACGGGCTCCCTGCGCGGCGTCCTCAGGGCTGTCGAAGACATAACCCCAGCTGTTGTTGGCAATCACGGCGCCGTGGTCGGCCGCCCAGACGAGCGCCTGCGCATCTTCGTCGCCGGCATCGCCCTCCGATTCCTCCTCACCGAAAATGACACAGGACATCAGCCGGACGCCACCCCGTCCGTCCTTGCCGCCGGCGATGCCACTGACACCCGTCCGGTTGTTGTTGACGGCGCCGATGACCCCGCCGACGTGGGTGCCGTGGTCGTCGGCCGGAATCTGCCCGGGCTCATAGCCGGCCACGAAGTTGCGGCTGCCGCCGTCCTCGCCGGGAGGGAGCACGACGCCCGGCAGGTCCTCGTGCGCGAGGTCGATCCCTCCGTCGATGACGGCCACGATGACCTCGCTGCTGCCGGCGGTGTAGTCCCGCCAGACCGGCTCCACATTGATGTCGATGCCGCGCTTGAAGTGGCCGCCCAGCGAACCGTCATTCCGGAGATTCCATTGCAGATAGGCCTGAGGATCGTTGAAGTAACTGCGCCGGGCCTTGCGGCGCGGGAAGGCCACGGCTTCAATGCCCGCGACGCCGCCCAGCCCCTGCCGGGCCTTGGTGGCGGGTACGGTGCGGTCATAGGAGATGCGGTACCAGCGATGCAGGCCCGCGGCGCGATGGCGCGCCTCAAACTCGCCGGCCGCCGGAAATACCCGCTCTGCGGACCGGATGCCCATTTCTTCGGAGATGCCGGCGAAATCGCCGATGCCGAAACTGTCGGCGCGCACCTCCGTGACCAGCACGACGGCCTGGCCGGGGATGATACCCGCCTGCGGGGCCGGCGCAGGCTCCGCAGGGCCGGCCTGCGGCGGCTCCTGCACGGTGCAGCCCGCCAGCGCCAGCAGAATCAACAACTGTAGGAATCTTTTCACACCCAAAGGTAATAAAAAACGCGCAGCTGTAAAAGACAAAGGGTCCGGGAAACCCCGGGCCCTTCGTCAAAGGCGTATAGTTTATTGAAGTCAGTCGTTGTCGGCGACATCCCACCACAGGCGCTGCCAGGGGCTGTCATTGTTATTCAAGAAGGCCTTGATGGCGGCGTCTCGTTCATCGACATTGGAATCCATGTCGGCGCCATAAGACAACCGGACCGGATAGGTCGTTCCAGGGCAGGAGGTCTTCTGGTATTCCGAGAGCGGGAGCTTCGGGACATTGAGACGACGCCAGTCGGACCACTGCTCGACGCCATTGGTCATGAAGCCGGCAAACCAGCGCTGCATCGCAATCTCCTTGATGGCCTCGGCACCGTCAGTCGGGAGCGGGTGGGCCGCAATGTACGCGTCAGCACCTTCTACGCCCTCGAATTCGAAGGAAGCCTTGATGCCGGCGGCATAGAGTGTGGCTGCGTCGGCGCTGATCCAGCCGCGCTGGGCGGCCTCGGCTTCGATCAGGAGAATGCGGGCGGTGGTGATTACGCCATAGGTGGCAAGTGCTTCGCAATAGCGGTCTGCAATAGAGCAGGCTTTGGCTGCATCCTCAAGCACCGGAGTGTTGCTGGCGGCGCCAAGGCGGATGCCCAGATAAGCATCGAAGTCCTTAGGGTCTCCGGGACGCTTGCCCATATAACCATCCAGCGTGAAGTAGGAGAACAGGCGCGGGTCCTTGTACTCCTTGAGGGCCTCGACGATGAAAGTGTTTGCAGCGAAACGCTTGTTTGCAGAAGTGAGGCTCTTGTTGCCGATACCGTAGAACCAGGCGGAAGTCTGGGTGGAGAAAGTGTAGTGAAGACCATCCGAGACCTGGGTCATCGAACCGTCGGAATAGGCTTTGGCGAAGCGGGCTTTTCCCGTGGCCGGGTCAACGTCGGAGAGCTTGATAGCCAGCATCATGCGCACCGCGGCGTTGAACTTCTTCCACTTGGCGACACTACCCTTGAACAGGATGTCATAATTGCTGCTCAGGGTGCCGCTCGTGTTGAACATCGCATAGGCTTCGTTGAGTTCTTTATCCAGGGCGGTGTAGATATCCTGCACGGAATCGAACTTGGGTTCCCAGATATCATCGCTGTCGCCCTTGAAGGCATCGGAATACGGCAGCGGGCCGACGATGTCCGTTCCCATCATCATGAAGAACGCCTTGTAGGTCATCGCCACGGCAATCTGGTTCTCCGTAGAGCCGAACGCTTTGACATAGGTCGCATCCTTGGTGGCCTCGTCCGTGTTGAGCGCGATGATCTTGTTCATCTGGCCCATGATGGAGAGATAATAGGTGCTGGTGCTGAATGTCGTAGTACTGGTCAGCGAACCAAACTGGTTGTTCATCGCCTCGGCGATGTAGCCGGTCCAGAGCTGCATCCAGGGATCGTAGGAGTTGGAGGTCATGATCGTATTCCGCACCTGGAGCGCAGAAGCGGCGAACATCATGCCCGTGTTGGGATCGCTCGCGCTGTTGGGGCTCTTGTTGATATCGCCGAAATCGCCGATTTTCTGGCATCCCGCCAGCATAAGGGCGAGGGAGGCGATGCAAAAGATGGATTTGATATAGGTTCTCATAATTGAATTCCTCCTGATTAAATTAGAACGTCAGCTTGACCGTCAGACCGAAGGAGCGCGTGGAAGCGGCTTGGCCGCCTTCCTGCCAGTTGGATCCGGACTCGGACGGGTCGATATTCGGAACTGCGGAGTAGATCAGCCAGGGATTGGTCGCGATGAGCGACACGCTGGCGGCAGAGATGCCCTTGACCTTGGCCATGACGTTCCTGGGCACGGAGTAGCTGAAAGCGAGTTCACGCATCTTCAGATACGAACGCTTGTAGAGCCATGCGTCAAGATCGTAGAGCTGTTTGTAAGTGTAGTACGCATGCGCGTTGATGTAGGTCGTGAGAGGATTGCCGTCCGGATCCACACCGTCCACGCGGACACCGCCGCCCTTGGCGACCGGCTCACGCACGTTGACACCCTTGTCGTTGACGGCTGCGGTGATGTCGAGCATACCGACTGCCTCGCCCCAGAGGTTGGTGTAGGAGATGATGTCGCCACCGATGGTGAAGTCGAAGGCTGCAGACAGCGAGAAGGTCTTGTAGCGGAAAGAAGTGCGGAAACCACCCGTCCAGTCAGGCTGGAAATTACCGATGTCCTTGTCTTTCTTGACCTGGCTTTCGTAGCCTTTACCTTGCGGCCAGGGACGATAATCACCCCATTCATACTTGGCATCGCCGGAGGTAGGGAAGAGGACCAGGCGTCCCTGATCGTCACGGATGTAGCGGCACTGGGAATAAATGATACCGACAGGCAGTCCCTCTGCATAGCGCATACCCCATTTGTAGTTGAAACCAGAGGTGCCGGCGTTGTATTCCGTCATCAGGTCGGAGAGTTTCACGAGTGTGTTGACGTTCTTGGCAATGTTGAAATCGATGTCCCATGCGAAGTCGCGGGTCTGGACCGGCGTGCCGCCGAGTTCGATTTCAATACCCTGGTTGCGGACCAGACCGGCATTGAGCTGGCGTCTGCTGTAGCCGGATTGGGCGGCCACGTTGACGTTGATGATCTGGTTCTTGGAGTCACGGCGGTAGAAGTTGATGTCACCGTGCAGGCGGTTGTTGAACATGCGGAACTCCGTACCGATTTCGTAAGAGGTAGAAATGGTCGGCTTGATCTGCTGGTTCAGCTGCGTGGTCGGGTTGGACATCGTGATGGTTGTGTTGTACTTGCCGGTGCTGTAGGTATAAGTCGTCGCATAGGCGCCGAGCGTGGATCCTACCTGCGCGGCGGAAGCACGGAGTTTCCAGTAGCGAAGCCAGTCGGCCTTGAGGAGCTGGCTGAGCATCACGCTCACGGAAACACCACCGTAGAGGTAACTGTTGGCTGCGGACGGCAAGCGGGAATCCCAGTCGTTGCGCAGGGACAGATCCAGGAAGTAGGTGTCGTCCCAGGAAGCCGTGGCGTTGCCGAAGACACTGCGGGTCTTGTAGTTGGTCTCGCTGTTGGAAGCCGACACGTAGTCGTTGGAGTTGCTGAGGTTATACAGGCCTTCGATCGTCAGTCCCTTCGAGGAGCTGGCGGAGAGGGACGTATAGTGATAGTCCTTCTGCTCAACAAAGGCGGCTGCGTCCAGATGCAGACGGTCGTTGACAAAATAGTCGCCCCAGGTGATGCGACCCTGATAGGTGAGATCCTGGGTGTTGTCCTTGCTCTGGCTATAACTGGAGTTGTAGTTGACCGAACCTCCGGCATACTTGCTCTCGCTGGTGTAGTTGCGGATGTTGCCCATCACGCGGCCACCCAGCTTGATGTTGAACGGGAGGGAGAACTCCACGTCGCCCGTGATCACGTTCCAGATATAGGTGCTGTAACTGTTGCGGGTGGCGTAGATGGCATACGGGTTGTCATGGAAAGCGGCCTCATGGACACCGTTGACGGGATCCTTCGGGTTTCAGGTACGCCAGGAGCCGTCCGGGCGCTGCCAGTCCTTATAGTCCTTGAGGTTGACGTTGCCCTGGGCCCACTGCGTGAAGTCATCGAGCTGGTTGCCGTTGGAGCTGTAACCCTCGCCGGAGGCGTTCTTGGTGTTGCGATAGGTGAACTTGTAATCGAGGTTGATGCGGAACCAGGAAGTCGGCTTGAAGTTGGAGTTGACCGTGAGGTAGCGGCGGTCGGCCCGGGAGTTCGGAACGACGCCGGTACGGCTGCTGTTGGTGAAGGACACGCGCGTGAGCAGGTCCTGGGTGCCCTTGGAGAAGGCAACGTTGGTGGTGTTGCTCCAGCCGGTCTGGAACAGGTCGTTGAGGTCGAGTCCGTGGACCCACGGGTCCGCCTTCATGTAATGAGGGCTGGTGGGATCGTAGTAGAGCGGAGAAGCGACGAGTACGCTGGGATCATAGCGAGGTCCCCAGTTTTCGTCGACACCATAATCCATGCGGTAGGATCCGTCAGGATTCTGCATCTCGTGATACCTGCCTTTTGAGTCATAATAACTCTGGAAGGCCCATTTCGGGCTCATCGTGTCCTCGTTGGCATTCTCGGGCAACATACCGGCTATGGCCGCGTCGATACCGAAGTTGCCGCCACCGTAGAGTTTCTGCAGGTTGAAGTGGTTGTAGAACCGCTCCATCGTGATGGTGTGGCTGAAATCGATGCGGGATTCACCGGCCACGGCGCGGCGGGTGGTGATGATCACGGCGCCGTTGCCGCCCTGGGAGCCGTACAGCGCGGTGGCGGCAGGGCCCTTGAGGATGTTGACGCTCTCGATGTCGTCCATGTTGACGGCATTCTTGTTGGTGATGGTCCCGTCAACCACGTAGATCGGCTCGGAACCTACCCGGTCGTTGTACGAGGTGGTGCCGCGGAGCACGATGGAACCGGAGCTGAAGGTCGCACCGGAGGAAGAGAAGAAGCGGGCACCGGAGACCTTGCCGGCCAGCGACTGGCCGAGATCGGTCTGGCGGGTGAGCGTCAGGTCTTCGCCTTCGATCTTGACGGTCGAGTAGCCGATGGCCTTCTCCTTGCGGGTGAGGCCCTGGGCGGTCACGACGACCTGCTCGAGGGACTCGGTGTCCGGGACGAGGACAACGTTGACGACGCGCCGGTTGTTGATGGGTACTTCGACGGTCACGAAGCCGACGGAGCTGAAGACAAGCGTTCCGTTTGCCGGAGCACTGAGGGAATAATTACCTTCTACGTCAGCGATGGTGCCGAGGGTCGTCCCTTTCACTACCACGGACGCGTAAGCCGCTCCTTCCCCGTTGGAGGCATCGGAGACCTTTCCAGCAACCGTGACGTTCTGCGCGGACAACGAAGCCGCAATCAGGACGAACAAAGCGCTGAGGAACAGTTTCGCTTTTTTCATAAGCATTGAACTTTGATTAAACAATAACTAACCTAACCTTTGCGATTAAAGAAAAGGGTGGAATGGGCTTTAATCGCACAATTTGGTGTGCAATGTCGTAACTATTTTTTAGAAATCCAATAATTATTTACATTTTCTAATCCTTGTATGTCACCAAATATCAGCCGTTTTCAAAATCAACGCGTTATTCGATAATGAATTTTATAATAAACAGTAATTATTTGGGCTTGGATACTAATAATCTGAAATCAAATAATACAAAAAATCCCTCCGGAAGAAATTCGGGGGGATTATTCGTGAAAATAAAGGTGTCTGGCGCCAATCAGCGGATTCTTCGATTCGGAAGTTGCTCTGGCAGCTGGATGCGCAGACCGGAGCCGGGCCGCTCAAATGTTTCGGCCACGGGCTCCAACTGCAGCGCGGCCCCGCGCCTGGCGGCTTGCGCCGTGGTTTTGTAGCCGCACAGGCTGAGCGCCTTGGCGAGCATCGTCTCCTGCGGGTCGCCGAGCTGGAACGAGTCGAGCGGATCGTCTGCCACCTTGTAGTCCGGGGTGAGTCCGTCGGGCATGCAGAGGGTCTTGCCGTCCTTGTCGGCAAAACGGGAATACATGACGTAGAGCCCCCAGTTCTTGGTGTATTTCTTGCCCTCGGTGGCGAACTTGGTCCCCAGATCCTCGGCATAGTCGTCGAAGAAGTCCGTGGCTTGCATCATCAGGCCGCTGCAGTACTTGCCATGGGACTGCTCGCCGACCATCTTGACTTCCATATAAGGATAAAGGTCGCAGATCAGAGCCTCGGAGGCGGAGGCGCTGCCGGAGGAGATGATGGCGTAAAGCTTGTCGAGGCCGAGGTTGGCTCCCTTCGTGCTGAATTTGTAGCTCTTGTTGTCAGAATTGAAGTCGTATTCGGTCTTGAAATAGGTGTTGGTGTCGGTCCCCCTGCTCCTGAAATATTCGGTGAGTCCGGCGTTGTAGACTTCCGTTGCCATGACGCTGCCCGCCAGGACTTCCGCCTCAGGGGCCAGCATGGAGGCGAGCACCTGCTCCGTGATGACGAAACCGCCGCCGTTGTAGCGCAGGTCGAGGATGAGCTCGCTCACGCCGGCTTCCTTGAAAGATTTACAGACGTCGATGAGATCCTTGCAGGCATCGAGGGTGAAACTCGTGAATACGAGGTAGCCGACCTTCTTGTCCCCGCAGTCGAAGACCTTGGACAGGATGACGGGATTCTCGTACATCTCCTTGGAGTTCATGGTC
>JAEEGL013307795.1_pt1 | contig 10248 bp, 10 predicted proteins | sample 9134231 | NCBI WGS metagenome assembly JAEEGL01 (sample SAMN16246548, study PRJNA631951) | gut metagenome | biome: gut microbiome; feature: rumen; material: fiber-attached | host: Bos | place: Iran: Karaj | collected 2018-10 | reverse complement strand
GACGTGCCCGAAGGCTTCCACGACTGGCATAAAGAGATAGAGAAAGCCCCTGCTTTCCGTCGCCCGCGCTTCGTCAACGCCAACGGCGACACAATGATACTGTATTTCACCTCAGGCACATCGGGTGAGCCCAAGATGGTCTCGCACGACTTCCTCTACGCCCTTGGTCATCTCACGACGGGTGTCTTCTGGCACAACCTCACGCCCGACAGCATACATCTTACCGTGGCCGACACCGGCTGGGGCAAAGCTGTCTGGGGAAAGTTCTACGGCCAATGGTTCGCGGGGGCCTGTGTCTTCGTATTCGACCACGAGAAGTTCACGGCGGAGAAGATATTGCGACAGATGGAGAAGTACCGCATCACAAGTTTCTGCGCGCCGCCCACCGTCTATCGTTTCCTCGTCCGCGAGGACTTCAGCCACTACGACCTGTCAGCCCTTCGCTACTGCACCACGGCAGGCGAGGCCTTGAATGCCGCCGTCTATAACCGTTTCTTTGAACTGACAGGCATTCGCCTCATGGAGGGTTTCGGGCAGACAGAGACGACGTTGACGCTCGGCACGTTCCCCTGGATGCAACCCAAGCCGGGCAGCATGGGCAAACCTAACGCGCAGTACGAGATTGCTTTGCTTCGTCCTGACCTCACGCCCTGCGAGGACGGCGAGAAGGGCGAGATAGCAGTTCGCCTGAACGAAGGTCACAAAGCCATCGGCCTCTTCAAGGAATACTATCGCGACAGCAACATCACCTACGAGGCTTGCCACGACGGCTATTACTTCACGGGCGACATGGCCTGGCGCGACAGGGACGGCTACTACTGGTTCGAGGGCCGAGCCGACGACGTCATCAAGAGCAGCGGCTACCGCATCGGGCCCTTTGAGGTGGAGAGTGCGCTGATGACACATCCTGCCGTGGTTGAGTGCGCCATTACCGGCGTGCCGGACGACACGCGGGGTATGGTGGTGAAGGCCACCGTCGTGCTTGGCAAGGAGTGGAAGGACAAGGCGAACGATGCCCTCATTGAGGAGCTGCAGACCCACGTCAAGCGTGTCACGGCTCCCTACAAGTACCCGCGCATCATCGAGTTCGTCGATGAGTTGCCCAAGACCATCAGCGGCAAGATCCGCCGCGTCGAGATAAGAGAGAGAAGCCTCGCTCAGAAAAAGAATAGTAAATCATAAATCGTCAAATCACAGATAATGAAGAGTTTTCTAAACGTACAGGACATAGGTGACCTCAGACAGGCATTGGCTGAGGCTCAAGAAATAAAGGCCGACCGCTTTAAGTACGACACCCTGGGCAAGAACAAGACATTGCTCATGGTGTTCTTCAACAATAGTCTCCGCACGCGACTCAGCACGCAGAAGGCTGCCATGAATCTCGGCATGAACGTCATCGTGCTCGACGTCAATGCCGGTGCGTGGAAGTTGGAGACCGAGCGCGGTGTCATCATGGACGGCGACAAGAGCGAGCACCTGCTGGAGGCCATTCCCGTCATGGGCTGCTACTGCGACGTCATCGGCATCCGCTCCTTCGCAGGCCTCACGGATCGCGATTACGACTATGCCGAGACCGTTTACCATCAGTTCCTGAAGTACAGCGGCAAGCCCGTCTTTGCCATGGAGACCGCCACCGTGCACCCTTTGCAAGCCTTTGCCGACCTGATAACCATCTCTGAGCATGCTGATTACTCTGAGTATTCCGATAATTCAGAGTCTTCCGGGAAGCGCAAGCCCAAGGTCGTCCTCACCTGGGCGCCGCATCCTCGCGCCCTGCCGCAAGCTGTCCCCAACAGTTTCGCGCAATGGATGCTGGCCGCCGACGTCGATTTCGTCATCACGCACCCCGAGGGCTACGAACTCGACCCGAAGTTCACACAGGGCGCTCGCATCGAGTACGACCAGCGCAAGGCATTCCAGGGGGCCGACTTCATCTATGCCAAGAACTGGAGTTGCCCGGGCGTGACGAACAAGGCGGACTACGGCAAGATACTCTCGAAGGACATGAGCTGGACCGTTGACGCGGAGCACATGAACTGGACGAACAATGCCCACTTCATGCATTGCCTGCCCGTCCGTCGCGGCATGATAGTCACGGACGACGTCATCGAGGCACCCACATCCCTCGTCATTCCCGAGGCTGCCAATCGCGAAATCTCAGCCACGGTCGTCTTGAAACGTATCTTGCAGAGCATATAGAACGAAAAGGTGAAAGCGAAAAGTGAAAAAAATGACATCTTAGCTGATATTTTTCCTAATTTCGCTTTTCATCTTTCATATTTTTTGTAACTTTGTCCCAAAGTTTTATAAATAATGAGACTATGAAGAAAACTATCCTTTCCCTGCTGACATTCTTTGCAGCAACAGCAGTTTGGGCAGACACAGCCCTGTTCGTACACCCGAAGACTGGCGGCGTACTCGAGATTGCTTTCAGCGAAAAGCCCGTTGTCACCTACAGCGACGGCAACCTCATCATCACGGCAGCAGAGGCGTCTGTGACGTATCCCCTCTCCAATATGGACAAGTTCACCTTTGGCGAGGTTGACGACCAGGTGACCCGCATCACGGCTCCCGTCAACACAGCCCCGCAGCCAACTTATATCTACAGTCTCGACGGCAAGCTCATGCGTACGCTTCAGCCCAGCGAAGACGGCACGACGCCGGCATCGCTCGATGGCTTGACACCGGGCACCTATGTCATCAAGAACGGCAAGACGAGCTATAAAGTCCTGAAACGCTAAACGTGGAGCGACTTATCGACATCGTTCAGAGCCGCTACAGTTGTCGCAGTTATCTCGACAAACCTGTAGAGGAGGAAAAAGTTGCGTACCTCAAAGAGTGTATGCGGCTCGCCCCATCTGCGGTGAATCGCCAGCCGTGGAAATTCCGCATCGTCCGCAGCCGGGAGGGTAGGGAAAAGCTTCAGTCGTGCTACGCGCGCCCTTGGTTTGGCGAAGCCCCGCTGTACGTTCTTGCCTCTCTTCTGCATGAACAGGAATGGGTTCGCGCTGACGGCAAGCCGCACGGCAATATCGACGTCGCCATCGCCGTGGAGCATCTCTGTCTGGCAGCCGCCGAGCAAGGGCTTGGCTCATGTTGGGTCTGCAATTTCGACGCCGAGCGTTGCCATCAGCTTTTCGAGATGCCGGAGACGGAAGAGCCCGTCGCCATCATCCCGATAGGTTATCCTGCCGCTGCCCAGCCGCCGCGGCAGCGCAAAGCACCCGAGGAATTGTTCTTCGAAGCATAAAGCATTACACAAAAGGGGCACTCATCGCGAGTGTCCCTTCGTTTTTTGTCATCTGTTATGGCGTTTCGTAATGCTGCCTCTTTCGAGTTGTAGCACCCCATCCTTCGCTTTGCCATCCCTCTTTCTTGACTTCGCAACGCCCCTGCCTTCGTGTTCCGTCGCTCAACGCCTCACGTGGGAGGGGTTGATTTATCATGTACTTGCAATTGAAAGTTCATGTACTTGCAATTGAATGTACATGTACTTGCAAGCAATGCTTAATGTCAAGTCGGACTGTGCTTCGTGTTGGGGCGAGTGTTCCGACTGCTTGAGGAGGGTAATCTCTTGCTTCGGTTTCTGGAGGAGATGCTGTGGAGGTCAGTCGTCGCCGAGCTTGGCCAGGCCGCCTTCCGAGGTCTCCTTGTAGAGCGATGGCAGGTCCTTGCCCGTCTGCTTCATGACGCGCACGACGCGGTCGAAGCTGACGCGGTGCTGGCCGTCGGACAGCGAGGCGTAGAAGTTGGCGTCCAGTGCGCGGGCGGCTGCAAAGGCATTGCGCTCGATGCAAGGTATCTGGACGAGGCCGCAGACGGGGTCGCACGTCATGCCAAGGTGGTGCTCAAGTCCCATCTCCGCAGCGTATTCTATCTGCGACACGCTGCCGCCAAAGAGTTGACAGGCAGCGGCCGAGGCCATCGCGCTTGCCACGCCCACTTCCCCCTGGCAGCCGACGTCGGCACCTGATATGCTGGCGTTCTGCTTGACGAGGTTCCCGATGAGTCCCGCGGTGGCGAGGGCGTGGAGGATACGCTCTTCGGAAAAGGCGTGGTTGTGTCCCAAATGGTAGAGGACGGCGGGGAGCACGCCGCACGAACCGCAGGTGGGAGCGGTGACAATGAGTCCGCCGGAGGCATTCTCCTCGCTGACGGCAAGGGCGTATGCATAGACCAGGCCGGAGCTCTGCAGGTTCGCCTTGTAGCCCTTTGCCTTGGTGTAGTAGATGGGTGCCTTTCGCTGCAGTCCGAGCGGCCCGGGGAGGATGCCTTCGTGATTGATGCCGCGCTCGACGGCTTCCTGCATGACGCGCCATATTTCCCGCAGGTAGTCCCAGATTTCTTGTCCTTCGCATTGCTCCACATACTCCCAGAAGGCGTGTCCCGTCTTTTGGCACCATGCCATGATTTCCTTCATGGTGTTCAGGGGATAGAGCGACGGGCTGTCGGCGTTCGTTTCTTCCTGCTCCTCTCCTTCCGAGAGCGCTCCGCCGCCGATGCTATAGACGGTCCATTCGTCGAGGAGGGTGCCGTCGGGCTGACGCACGGCGAACTTCATCCCATTGGGGTGGAAGGGCAGGAATATGGTGGGCTCCCAGTGGATGTCTACGCTGCCCTGGGTCTCGAGGACGCGGAGGATGGCGATGTCCGTCATGTGCCCCTTGCCTGTGGCTGCAAGGGAGCCGTAGAGCGTGACGTCGAAAGCCTTGGCTTCCGGGTGGCGGTCAAGGTATTGGATAGCAGCGGCTTGCGGTCCCATCGTATGACTGCTCGACGGACCTATGCCTACGCGGAAAAGTTCTTTTAGGGATTCCATAGCGTGATTGATGTTTGCTTTTATGTGACGGATTATAAGTCTTGACAATTGTTTACGGTAGCGCGAACCAGCTCCGCGCTGGTGTGGCCGCCCTGCCGAAGCGAGCCATGTATCTCGCGAGCACCAGTCTCGGACAGAATTAAGCGGGCATTCCCGGGATTGACACCTGAGCCGGGCATGATGCTGAGCCTACCCGCCGCCTGTCCGACGAGTCTCTTTATCAAAGGGATGCCTTGCTCGGCCGTCGGTGCTTGGCCGGAAGTGAGCAGGCGATGACATCCCAAAGCGATGATTTGCTCCAGGGCTTCCATGGGGCGAGCGCAGACGTCGAAGGCGCGATGGAATGTGATGCTCAAGCCCTTCGCCTCAGCTGCAAGATGGCGAACCGTCTCTTCGTCGATGCTGCCATCAGGCTTCAGGGCACCTATCACCACGCCGTTGGCGCCCAGACGCTTGGCCTGGCGGATGCCCTCCAGCATCGATTGTACCTCCGCCTCGTCGTAAACGAAGTCGCCTTGGCGCGGCCGGATGAGCACTTGTACGGGGATGCCCAGTCCTATCGCCTCGGCCATCATCTCCGCCGACGGCGTCAGACCGTCCACCTCAAGAGCCTCGCAAAGCTCCACGCGGTGGGCGCCTCCCTCCATTGCTGCACGAACACTCTGCACGTCAGCGCAGCAAACCTCTAATGTCAGTTCATCATTCATTGTCTTTTACCTCATTTTATTCACTATAACAATAAGAAAAAAGGAGAGTGGCTTCACAGCTTCTCTCCTCCATTGGTATTAGCTTTGTTTAAGGTAAAAAGATTGTTTTCAGGATAACGAGTGCAAAGTTAGGGAATTTTTATGCACGTTGCAACTTTTTACGCTATGTTCTATAACATGTTTCGAGAAAATGCGCAATATTGTACACGATTCATAACTTTTTGCTATGATATTCAGCGATTGATTCGATGGGTCGTCGCATGATTCGCCCTATTTGCATGTCCTTTTTGTTTGCAGCTTCCTTGAGCTCTTTCTCGAACTGGAAAGCGATGCCTCCAACGCAGTGAATGGGCAGCTCTTTGTGTCCGTAAATTGCGATGTTGCGGTCGAGGAAGAGGCAGAAAGCGTTGACGAGGAGGTCGTGGATGGCAGGATGATGGCGCCAGTCGACGATGAATGGGACGAGCGAAGCCATGAAGGCGTTTGCTGCGGGCTGACGATAGATGCGGCCGATGATGTCGGGCAACGTCATGCCGAACTTGGCGCAGAACGCTTCTTTGAGTGGCTCGGGCAGCAGTCCCTTGAAGAGACCGTTCAGCAACGTCTTGCCGAGATAGGAGCCACTGCCTTCGTCGCCCAGGATATAGCCAAGCGGGGGCGTGTGCATCACGATGTCCTTGCCGTCGTAAAGGCAGCTGTTGGAGCCTGTGCCCAGTATGCAGGCGATGCCGGATTGGTCGCCGCAAAGGGCTCTTGCGGCGCCGAGCAGGTCGCTTTCCACCTCGATGTGGCAATCCGTGAAGAGTTCGGCGAGGACCTCTCTCATGGTCTGGCTGAACGGCTCGATGCATCCTGCCCCATAGAAATAGACGGATTGCAGCCCCCGAGCTTGCGGAAGCTGGGTCAGCAGGTCATGGTATAATACATTATATATAATATCGCGCGCGTCGCGCGCGGGATTGATGCCGTCGGTGTGCAGTTCGGTTTGCGTTCCGTCGGGCATGAGGCAGAGCCAGTCTGTCTTTGTCGAGCCGCTGTCAGCTATAAGCATAGGTTGAGCTATGAGCAATAAAAAGCCCCTTCCAAGTTTCTCCCACTTTGGGGAGACTGGGAGGGGGCCTTTTCCCCTTGCGGGGAGTGAGTTGATTGGTTAGGTCGGTTTACTCTGCGGTTTTCTCGGCAGGAGCATCTGTAGCTGCAGGCTGTTCCATGGCCGGCACGTTGCCGGGGTTGGTAGCTGCCTGCTCGATGGCCTGCTGCTGCATTACGGACTCGTTGTGGTCTGCGCCGGGCAGGAATGCCACACTGATGACGCTGAGGAAGATCATTGCACCGGCGAGGCACCATGTTGCCTTTTCGATGAAGTTGGTTGTCTTGGGAGCGCCAAGGATCTGGTTGTTGTTGGAGTAATCTGCAGCTAAACCGCCGCCTTTTGATTCCTGAATGAGTACGATGAGGCACATGAGAATGGAGGCCAATACAATCAGGATAACGATAGATGTGTACATGTTATTTGTGTTTATTATTTATTATTAGTTTCTCGAGGAATCGAATTTGGTCTGCAAAGTAACGATTTTTTTTTGGATATTTCAAGGAAAGTTGCCGGATAATTTTCACTGCGTTCTCATATTTGCCTTGTTTTATATAAATTCCGGCCATTATTTCAGTCAAAATCTCGTTATTTGTGTCATTTTGCGTTGTTTCGCCTTCGTCGGATTGATTCTTTTCTTGTTCGTTTTCTTGTGTTTCGCTGAGGACGATTTTCCCGTGCTCATTCTCGAGGAAGTCTTCGACGACACCTCCGCCGTTCATGGGCAAGGCTTCCGGCCTCTTTCCGCCTTTCAGGGTTTCCTGCTGGAGGAGGTAGCCGATGTAGTCTTGTGCTGCATCGATGGGATGGCTGGCGGGGGTGGCGGCTGTCTGCGTCTCGAGGAAGTTGTCGATAAGGCTCACGGTCCGGGACTCGGAGGCATCTGCTGTGTCGTCATAGCGCTTGTGCTCCTCGGCCTGAGTGTAGTGCGGCTCTTCCGTGAGGTGGAAGATGGCTTCCCGGCTCGGCACGAGGATGGCGGTGCGTCGCAATGTCTCGTCGTACGCCGGGTCGTGCCTTCTGTAGAGGGCTTGCAGGAGGAGGATGCGTGCTACGTGGAAGTAGGGATGCTCGCGGGTGAGGGTCTCCAGCTGGGCAATGGCGTCGTCGTCGATGGTGTCGGGTCGTCGGATATAGTCAATGATGTGTCGTGGCATAAGTAGTGCGTTTGGGTTTACCAGTTGGCGACGGTGGCGTTGAAGATTTGGTCGGCGATGTCCTTCACCATCTGCGTTACGAGTTCTTCCTGCACGGCGGTGAGCTGCTGCGAGGCATCGTATTCGGAGGTTGCCGTGAACTGTCGCTCGAAGTCGTCGGTGTGCTTCTTGTTGTTGACGAAACGTACGTTGACGGTCATTCGGAGCTGTACCTGGCTGCTGTATCCGTCGCTGGAGATGCCTTTGTTGAACTGGTCGAAGGCGACTATCTCGCCTGCGAGCTGCAGGTCGCCGTTCTTCTTCACCTGTCTCAGTTTCGTCTGGTTGGCGTAGATTTCCGTTATCCTGTTCTGGAAGATGCTTTGCATCGGTGCCCAGACATAGGCGCTGCGGATGGGGAAGTTGTCTATCTGGATGGTCTTGGTGGTCTCGTAGTCGATGCTGGCTCCGTTGAAGCGATAGCTGATGGTACAAGCCGAGACGAGCATCGCGAGCAGGAGCATGAGGAGGGTTCGCCTTCTATTCGTCGATTCCATAGGCTTTAATCTTTCTGTAAAGCGTCCGTTCGCTGATGCCGAGCTCTTCGGCGGCCAGTTTTCGCTTGTAGTGGTTGCGCTGCAGAGCAAGCAGGATGTTGCGTTTCTCCATATCGCCGATGTTGAGTGTGTCGTCGTCGATTATCTCCTCTGCGGTGGGTATGTCCAACGCTACAGCAGGCGTGGGCTTTTCCTTCGTGAAGGAATGGAAGTTGCTTGCTGTGGCGTTGACGTTTCCTTGCTGTGGGATCGGCATGGGCAATGTGGTGGTTGCCGTCGCCTCGTGCCAGTGACTGCCTCCGTGCAGCTTTTCCTTGAGCTCCTGCACCTCCGAGCGGAGCTCGAAGACAGCGTGGGCCAGTATCTTTATCTCCTGTTCGTAGTCGTGCTGCGAGGCCGAGCCGCTGCCGCCTCCGATGGTGGCGATGCCGGTGTCGTCGTCAGAGTTGGGCGTTATGCCGTGTTTGGCGAGCACTTCCGGCGTGATGCTCCGGCTCTCGGAAAGTATGCTGAGCTGCTCCGTGATGTTGCGCAGCTGTCGTATGTTGCCGGGCCATTTGTAGGAGTTGACTACGGCTTCCGCCTCGGGCGTGAGCCGGATGGGCTCGGGGATGTTGTAGCGGCTGGCGGTGTCGAGCGCGAACTTCTTGAAGAGGAGCACGGCGTCGCCATCGCGCTTGCGCAGGGGCGGTATCTTGATATTGATGGTGCAGAGGCGGTAATAGAGATCCTCGCGGAAGCGTCCCTGCTTGATGGCGTTGGGGATATCGACATTGGTGGCGGCCACGATGCGGACGTCTGTCCTCCTCGGTGTGCTGCTGCCCACCCTCAGATACTCTCCCGTCTCCAGCACTCTCAGCAGCCGGGCCTGCGTGCTCATGGGCAGCTCGCCCACCTCGTCGAGGAAGAGCGTCCCTCCGTCGGCGGCGCCGAAGTAGCCCTCATGCTCGCCGATGGCGCTGGTGAAGGCACCCTTCTCGTGTCCGAAGAGCTCGCTGTCGATGGTGCCTTCGGGAATGGAGCCGCAGTTGATGGCGATGTAGGTCTTGCCGCGACGTTTGCTGTGGTCGTGTATGATGCGTGGGATGACCTCCTTTCCCACGCCGCTCTCGCCCTGGATAAGCACGGAGAGGTCGGTCGGGGCGACAAGGACGGCGGTGGCGAGGGCTTCGCGAAGGGCTTCGTTTCGCCCCACGATGCCGTAGCGGTTCATCAGGGATTGCATGTCTGAACTGGTGCTCATGATGCCTGCTCTGTGTTGTCGTTGTTAGGGTTTGCTTGCGGAGCCTCGCTCCTCTTGCGTTCCTCGCGCTTGTCGTGGAAGAGCTTCGGCAAGGGGGCTTGTCGGGCCTCGTCGTAGAAGACACGGTTGCGGATGACGTCCGTGGCAACGAAGAAGGGGTGCGTCAGCCAAGAGACGTCGGCCACGCCCTCTTCCGTCACCTCCTCCTTGGCAGGCTCATAGACTGCGGTAACAATCCGCTCTCTTCCTGCAAAGAAAAGTACGGGAGCCACGTCCGCCATTTCTGCTACGATGCGTTGCGCCAAGGACCTGTCGGCCGTGACGATGCCGTCGAAGTGCGAAGCGGTGTCGTCGGCCATGATTTGCTCTACGGTATAGGGGCCGTAGGTGTTGATGCCGTGTTCCTCCGTGATTTGCGACGCGAGGTCAGGGTTCTGGAGAGCCGTCTCCAGCACGATGGCGATGCGTGGCAATTGCAGGCCGAAGTCGCGCTCCAGTATATCGTGGAACTTTACGATGTCTTCGGCCGTGGGCTCCTTCGAGAGCACCATGATGTTTGCCTTGTCAGTCACGATAATCTCGATGGCGTTCTTTTCCTGCTCTGCAGCCGAGGTGAGCACCAGGGCATCTACTTTGCCTCGCTCGAGCTCGCGATAGGCAGCCTCTTTCTCCAACTTGACAGGCGTGCACAGCTCG
>JAEEGL013042338.1_pt1 | contig 10248 bp, 9 predicted proteins | sample 9134231 | NCBI WGS metagenome assembly JAEEGL01 (sample SAMN16246548, study PRJNA631951) | gut metagenome | biome: gut microbiome; feature: rumen; material: fiber-attached | host: Bos | place: Iran: Karaj | collected 2018-10 | reverse complement strand
CTTGAAAAGTATTTTGAGCTGTCCGAGGAGGAACAGGCTTCGTGGCAGGATTGATTCTGAAAGCCCCTTACTACAAGCCCGGTCACAAAACCAAAGGCGGCGAATCCCGCGGCGGCATGGCGGAGTACATCGCAACGCGCGATGGAGTGGAGCTTCTCCGTTCCGGCATGGCCGACTATGTCAACGGGCGGTTCGGATCGAACGGGATGTTCACGGACGAGGGTGAGGTCATCAACATGGCGGCCATCAAGCGTGAAATCGACGAGCATCCCGGCAATGTCTGGACGCTGATCTTCTCTCTCAAGCGCGAAGATGCGGAACGGCTCGGATACAACTCCGCCGTGGAGTGGATGAATCTGATCCGATCACATCGGAACGACATCGCGCGCGAGATGCGGATCAAGCCGGAGCACCTGCGGTGGTACGCCGCGTTCCATCAGAAGGAGGAGCACCCGCACTGTCATGTGATGGTGTGGTCGAGCGATCCGAACGAAGCCTATCTCAACACCGACGGTATCCGTGCGATCAAGCGGACGTTCGCGCATGACATTTTCCGTCAGGACAGCATGGAGATCTACCGGAACCAGACATACGTGCGGGACGAGCTCAAAGAATCGTTCCGGGATCGGATGGAATCTGTGCTCGAAGAGATCAAGGTCAATCCGTGCAGCGACCCGGAGATGGAACTGCTCATGATGGAACTGCGGCAAAAGCTGTCACAGCACAAGGGCAAGAAGGTGTACGGATACCTTTCGAAAGAGACAAAGGCGGTCGTCGACGCCGTCGTGAAAAAGATCGCCGCATATCCTCCGCTCGCAGAACTGTACGATCAATGGTACGAATATCAGTGCGATACCTTCCATCTCTACACGGACAAAATGCCGGAGAAGATTCCGATGGAGGAGAACAAGGAGTTCAAATCCGTGCGCAATATGGTTGTGAAGTTCGCGTCGGGATTCACGCTCGCCGAGCCGCTGAACGGTTGGGATGAATCCCAGCAAAGCTATGGCGCAGGGAAAGAGTACGTCGAGTGCGGACGGATGACAAGCGGTCTGCTCCACCTCGCGGATGCCGCCGTGCTCGATCCGTGGTGCGAAGTCCAGCTTGCGCTGCTGTATCAATATCAGCTGCACGATACGGAGTCCTGCCGGAATCATCTGCGTCATGCGGCGGAACGGGGCTACAAACCCGCCGAAGAAATCTTCCGACGCATCGACGCCGGGCAGTCCGCATACATCCTCGGCAATCTGTCGTCGTTGGTGTATCATGCGGGACGCGTGTTCGCTGATGAAGTGGAGGACAATGTCGGTCCGCTCATACCTGTGCCGTATGATGGGATCGACTCGAAGATCAAACGGGAACAGTGGGCGAAGGACCACGGCGTCAATCCGACGATGGGCTGACCCCCCGTTGAAAACGGGAGGTGCGTCGTAAATTGGGAGGATGAATGAAAAAAGAAGTGATGACAACGGACATGGTTTCGCTGACAAGTTTTTTCAGCGAGACGGAGATGGAAGGGATTGAACCCCTCAGTGACGGCGAAGATCTTTTCTTTCCGGCGATCGAATGCGCAAAGTGGCTCGGATATAGGAATCCCCGCGACGCCATCCGTCAGCACTGCAAACACGAAGCGAAGATCGTGGATCAGATCGTCGTGACGGACAAACGGAAAGATGGCAGCGACGCCGTGCAGGTGGTACACAAGAAGTATATCTGCGAAAGCGACTTCTACCGTTTGCTGTTCCATTCGAGACTGCCGCTCGGTGAACAGTTTGCGAAATGGGTAACGGAGGAAGTGCTTCCCATGATCCGGCAATATGGTTTCTACCCAGGGAGAGACTTCCTTCGGAGTCTACGGGCATACAATGATGCTCTGGACAAGTGCATCAAGGCGACGCACGATCATGACTGGGAAGGTATGCGTGAGATTTCTGATGAACTCCAAAACCATCTGGAAAGACTGAATGCCGCTTTCCCCATGTCGGGGACTCCGAGGAAGGACATGGTTGTGGTTGATCCGACCACGCAGGATACCCCCACGTCGTAAAGCAGGAGGAGGAAAAATCTGCACCGCAGTAGTCAAAGAATAGCCTTCGCCCGATACGGCTTTCGAAAACCGGATCTGATCCTCTCTTGACTATTCTTGAAAGAAAGCGGAGATAACGGCACGGCGGCTTCACGTATTGGCAAGATGACCCCCACGTCGTAAATCAAGCGAGGCAAGACATCCGAGGATCATTTCGCCAGCTCCTCAAACGCCTTGCGGTACTTTTTCAGCACGCGTGTGGGGACAATGTCGATTTTCTCGTCTTCGGTCAGCTCCAGCTCGTTGTCCTGCTCCAGATCGATCAATTTGAATTTCGGTTTGTTATCCTTATAGATCACAACCGATCCGTTTATTTCGGCAAGTGCTGCGAGTTGGGAAAAGTCCAGGTCTGCCTCCGAAATGGAAACTACCTGACGCGGTTTTTCGTTCATGGCATTACTCCTGCGAATGAGCTCTGTATTTATGATACAACGGTCTCGAGGTTTTGTCAACCAGATATCTGCCCCACGTCGTAAACCGGGACAGTCAGATATGTCCAAACTGATAAAGTTCCGAAAGCGCTGGATATTCCCGCAGGGTTGTGGTATGTTGTGTGTCTGAGAAAGCGAGGTGATCCCATGGCAAAAACGAAACGCCGCCCGGATGGAGACGGCATGGTCCGCAAGCGGTCCGACGGGTATTGGGAAGGCCGGATCGTCGTCGGACACCGGAAGGATGGGCTGCCGATCTATAAGTCCGTGTTCGCGAAGACGCAGAAAGAGCTCCTTCCCAAGCTGCACCGCGCCATCGAACAGCACAGGAACGTAAATCTAACGGAAGAATCCGCCATGTTCCTCGACGACTGGATGGACCGCTGGCTTGAGGATTACGTCTCCCCCAGCGTGCGGAAGAGCACCGCCGAGAGATACCGCTCCTCCCTTGCTCCCGTCAGAAGGATACTCGGGGGCAAACCGATCCGCCTCATCACCCCCGCCGATATCCAGAAACTCTACAATACACTCCTCGCCGACGGGAGAGAACGGGTGACAAAGGACGGTGATACCGGCTTATCCCCGAACACCGTGCGCGGGATCCATGCCGTTCTCCATCAGGCGATGAAAGCGGCGGTCGGAGCGCGGCTCATCCCCTCCAATCCGACGGAGGGAGCAACCCTTCCGAAAGCAGTCAGAAAGCCGTTGAACGTATTCAACCGGGAACAGCAGGGCCGGTTCATGGAGGCCATTGAAACCGAGCCCCTGTGGAAGGATTTCTTCTACACGGAATGTACCACCGGACTGCGGAAAGGCGAAATCTGCGGGCTGCGCTGGGAAGACTTCGACGAGAATGCCGGAACGCTCCGGATCCGGCATACACTCACAGAGAAAGGAGGGGGTGAACTGGAACTGGGCGACCCGAAGATGGGGCGCGGCGCAAGGACCATCCTTCTTCCAGCCAGTACCCTCCACCTGTTGAAAAAGAGGAAGACAGAAGCTGTCTCGGAGTGGATCTTTCCCAGCCTGCGGGACCCGGCGAAGCCCGTTTCTCCGACTGCCGCCTACGAATGCCTGAAGAAGATTCTGCGCCGGGCCGGGCTGCCGAACCTGCGCTTTCACGATCTTCGACATGGATTCTCAACCAATGCGATCGCCGCCGGCGTTGATCCGAAATCTCTCGCGCAGATCCTCGGCCATACCAACGCCAGTTTTACGCTGGACGTCTACGGGCATGTGACGACGGATATGCAGAGGAACGCGGCGGCGGTAGTGGGGGACTTTATGGAAGATCTGTTCGGAAAGGAGCTGAAACCTTGGGAAGAAAGCGAAAACCCGGAGAAGGGGCCGTCCGCCTGAGAAAAGACGGGCGGTGGGAAGGACGCGTCGTCATCGGATATGACGAAAAGAATCTGCCGAAAACAAAGAACGTCCTCGCCCGTACCAAAGCCGAGTGCATCGAAAAACTGGACAGGCTGAAAGAAGAATGCGCAGAGCTGAACAGAAAACTGCCTTCCCGCGCCGAGCCCTCCATGCCCTTCGGAGAGTGGATCGACCTGTGGTATCAGACGTGGTGCAAGCCCGGCATCCGCCCGACTACACAGAAAAGTTATGAAACCCGCATTTACCAGCATATCGTCCCGGAACTCGGAGGGATTCCCCTCAATCAACTGACGCAGACCGATCTGCAGCAGTTCTACGCTAAACTTAAAAAAGACGGGAGGCTGATTCGGCGGGACAGGTACGGCAGCGGACTGTCCGACCCGATGATCCGCTCCTGCCATACGGCCTGTTACGCCGCCCTTGAAAAGGCAAAGAAGGAAGGTTTGATCCCCACGAATCCCGCTGTCGGATGCAAGCTCCCGCCGAAAAAATCCAGAGAGATGCAGGTTCTGACCCATGAGGAAATGCGGCGGTTCCTCATTCAGGCCAGAGAAGAGGGCTGCTATGAGCTGGCTCTGCTGGAGCTGGCAACGGGGCTCCGGCGGGGAGAGATCTGCGCGCTGATGTGGGAGGATCTCGACATGGAAACAGGAGAACTTCGCGTCGAGCGGACGGTCAACCGCCTGAATGGGGAACTTCAACTATCCGAACCGAAGACAAAGGCGTCCGTCCGCACGGTGATTCTTCCTCAATCGGTGGTGAACGTCCTCCGGGAATACAGGAAGACAACGGATTCCCGCTGGATGTTCCCCTCGCTTGTCAAGGAAGATTCTCCAAGGGATCCGAGCTCGGTCCGGAAGAAGCTCCGCAGGGTGGAGGAACACGCGGGATGCAAAATCACACGTTTTCATGACCTTCGACACCCAAAAGTCAAGCTATCGACAAAAGATTTTTTGAAGATTTTTTACTTGAATTCCACCTCGATCCGCTTGTCCGGGGACACGAAAACCCTGTCGATCAGCTTTTCGCACATTTCGGCGGTCAAGCGGTCGGCGGCGGAAATTTCGTCCCGGATTCTGCGCATTTCATTCGCCGTATCTTCTTTTGCGGACTGTTCTGCAAGGAGGGTGCGGCTTTTCTGTGCCGTCAGAATCATTCCGGCGATCCGTTCTTTTTGTTCCCTGAATACGTCAAGCGAGATTTCGCCGTTCATATACGCTTCGTAGAGGGCAAGCCGCTCCTGTTCCAGAGAATCTGTCCGGCTGTCAGCGGCATCGAAAGAGACAGTGCCATCGGAAGAACTGTATGCTTCACTCTGTTCCATGTGAGCGCGGATTTCACGGAATACCAGATCTTCGATTTCCGGTACATAAATCTTCAGAGCCCGACAAGGCGCGCCGTCCTGACAAGCGGAACTGCGGCAGACATATATCGGATTGTTTGGGTTATGGCGGGCTAAAGCATGACGGCAGCATCCGCAGAAGAGCTGCCCCCGCAGAGGATAACTATGCGGCTGCTTCTTACCCTTGAGGGTATAATGTCGGATTTTATCGTTCGCCGCTTTGAAGGTTTCGCGGTCTACCAGCGGTTCATGGTGATCCGGAAGGATTATCCATTGACTACGGTCTCGCATCACTGATCTGTTTCCTCCAATCTCTTTCACCTCTCTTCGACGGATGATGTAGTCACCGGTATAGACCTCGTTGTCAAGCATATTACGGATAGTTGACTCGTTCCATACTCCGTTGGCGCGGGATATATCGTGCGTATGGTTGCCGTGAGCAGCTTTGTATTCACCGGGCGTTTGGATTCCTCGCCGGTGCAGTTCGCGGGCGATTCCCGCCGCTGACTGTCCGTCCGCCGCCAGAGCAAAGATCAGCTTCACAGTCTCCGCCGCTTCTCCGTCCGGCTCCATGCGTCCGTTCGCTCCCTTCCGGTATCCGTAGGGACAGATTTTGCTCTGATATTCACCCCGCTCCATCTTCGCGTATTTCGCGCTCCGGGTTTTGATCGACATATCCCGGCTGTAATACTCGTTGATGAGGTACTTGAAGGCCACGTTCATTCCGCCCGTATCCCCGCGGAAGTTCGCGCTGTCGTAACCGTCGCTGACGGAGATAAAGCGGGTGTGAAACAGGGGGAAGACCTTTTCAAGGAAGTATCCGGTTTCGATGCTGTTCCGCCCGAAGCGGGAGAAGTCCTTGACGATGATGCAGTCGATCCGGTTCTGCCGGACCAGCTCAATCAGACGCTGGACCTCGGGACGCTCAAAGTTCGTGCCGGTGTAGCCGTTATCTACGAACTCAAGAATTTCCGCGCGTCCGGCTTCTGGGAGCGTGGAGGCGTATTCGTGAAGCGTCAGTTTTTGATTCTCGATGCTCATGCTCTCGTATTTCACGTCTTCGATGGAGAGCCGGATATAGAGCGCGATCACATAGGCGGGCATGACGGGTCCTCCTCTCCGTATTCATTTTTGAACGTCCACCGGATATGAAGACTTTTGTCCGGCGAAACGTCGATACGCTCGATCAGTCGGTCGATCAGATCCTGCGTCAGGGCGGGATTTTGCCGAAGCGCCGCTTCACCCTCGCATATCGTCCTGTACTGCTTTTCCCGTTCCGCTTGCCTGTCCCGTTCTTCGCTGAGCCGGACCGCTTCGGCAGAGATTTCATCCAGTCTTTCCTCGAACTGTTTCCGGTACGAATTGTATTCTTCCCGGTTGATGACGCCGAGCGTGAGGTTTTCATACAGTCCGGCGATCTGTCCCTGTCTCCGTTCTGCTTCCTGACGCAAAGCGCGGAGTCTTTCGTCCGTCCGGGCTGTTTCTTCCTCTGTCCGGACAGAGAGCCGGAATTCGCCGAGCACGGTTTCCAGCGTCTTCATCATGACCGGAATCATCGCGTCAAAGAGCGTGTCTTCCCAAATCAGTATTCCGGGGCAGGAACCGTGCGCTGTGCGGGTATTGGTGATGCAGTGGTAACAGTACCGATCCGGCATTTTCCTTCGTTTCATCCGCTGACGGTGGAGACCTCTGCCGCAGGCCGCGCAGAAGATCTTTCCTTTCAGAAGGTTGGGCGAATATGCGCTTTTTCCCCGTTCCCGGCAGATTTGCGCCGTCCTGTCCAGCATCCCGCGCACCTGTTCAAACAGTTCGCGGCTGACGATGGCTTGATGGGTTCCCGGTACGACGGTGTATTCGTCCGGATTGGTGGGAATCTGTTTCCGGGCGACGGTTTTTGATTTTCCCTGTACCATGTCGCCGGTATAGATTTCCGCGCGCAGAATCTTGTTGACGGTGAAGGTCTGCCAACTTCCGCTTCCGAGGCGCTTTTCGTTGGTTATCAGCCCCTGTTCCGCCCGGCGGTAGCTCGGCGTCAAAACGCCCGCTTCGTTCAGACGGGTGGCGATGGTGGTGATTCCCATTCCGTTTGCCGCCCATGCGAAGATCTGTTTGACGACCGCCGCCGCTTCCGGATCGACGATCAGTTTGTGGCAGTCTTCCGGATCTTTCAGATACCCGTAGGGCGGGAGCGCGCCGACGAATTTGCCGTCTTTCATCATCTGTCTCTGCGCCGCCGTGATCTTGCGGCTGATGTCCGCGGCGTACGCTTCGTTGACCATGTTGCGCAGGGCGATCATCATGTCGGGGCGGCTGTTTCCGTCCGCGGTGTCATATCCTTCGTTGACCGCGATGAAGCGGACCTTTCGCTGGGGGAAGTACTGCTCGATGTAGTATCCCGTGTCGATGCTGTTCCGACCGAGACGGGAAAGATCCTTGACGACGACGCAGTTGACCGCGCCGCTCTCAATATCGTTCAGCATGGACTGGAACGCCGGTCGGTTGAAGTTCGTTCCGGTCAGTCCGTTGTCGATATAGGTGTGGAACAGTTCGATATCCGGGTGCGAATCCAGAAAATGCCCGATGATGTACTGCTGTGTTTCCACCGACGCGCTTCCGGTCTGGCTGTCTTCCACCGAGAGGCGGATATAGACGGCGGCGCGGCAGGACCTTTCCGATCCGGTTTCTTCGGGAAGCGCGTTTCTTCTGCTTCTTCTCGCCATGTTCAGCCCGCCTTTCTTTCCGCCGCCCTCGCCTGTTCCAGCAGGGACAGCGCCTGTCTGTATTCGTCCTCATACGCGAAGGAAATCCGGATCTCCGTTTTGCCGAGGACGGTGATGCTCCGGATCATCTGGACGACGGCTTTCCGGTCCAACGTTTCCATGCCGGTGAAATCCGTGAACTGGCGGATCCAGCGGTTTCGTTCGTCCCGGTTTTCCCGGACCTCGTCCAGCTTTTCGTTCAGGAGGCGAATGCTTGTCCGGATTTCTTCCTCCTGACGGGAATAGAGCTTTTTGAGATTCGCGTATTCCGTCTTGGTGATGATCCCCTCCGTGAGGCTTTCGTACAGGTTTGCGCGGTAACGGAGGGTCTGCGCGAGTTTCCGCTCGTTTTCCTCGATATGTCCGGCATATTCCTCCGTCATGGCGCGGGCGATGCTTTCGGCGTCGGTGGACCGCATCAGGGCTTCGAGGGAGGACACGTTGGCGATGTAGCTCTTGACCGTCTGCGTCACGCAGTCGACAAGGGAGGTTTCTTTCAGCATGACCGGATGGGAGCATCCGCGCTTCTTTCCGGTAGGACAGTAATAGTAGACGTATGCACGTTCCCCGGTGCGGACGGTTTTCCGCGACATGGGGCCGCCGCAGCATCCGCAGATCAGCAGGCCGGAGAAGAGATACACCGTTTCCTCTCCCGGCGCGTGCCTTGTGTCCAGCTGGCGGATTCTCTGCACCAGATCGAAGTCCTGCCGGGAGACAAGCGCCTCATGCGCGTCCGCCGTGCGGATCCACTCGGAGGAAGGACGGAGTTCCGGTTCCTTGATCTTGTAATGAGGCGTTCCCGTCTTTCCCTGGACCAGTGTCCCAGTATAGGTTTCGTCGGAAAGGATACGGAGGACCGTCGTCGCGGACCAGCGGCAATCCTCCCGGTCCGTGTAGTTGTTCCGGGCATGGGGGAGGCCGCACCGCTTCTTGTAGGCCAGCGGCGAGAGGATGCCGAGGGCGTTCAGTTTTTCTGCGATCCCCGCAGCGCTCACGCCGCCCAGCCGCATCCGGAAGATATCCTGCACCACCGCTCCGGCATAGGGATCGGGGATCAGCTTGTTCCGGTTTTCCTCCGATTTCAGGTATCCGTACACCGTGAACGATCCGACGAAATCCCCGTTCCGGCGCTTCACATCGAGGGCGGTCCGGGTCTTGACGGAGATATCCCGGCTGTAGGATTCGTTCATGATGTTCTTGATGGAGATCGTGAGGTCGTCGCTGCTCTGTTCGCGTGCGGTGTCGATGTTGTCCGTGATGGAGATGAAGCGGACGCCGTAGGCCGGGAAGATCCGGCGCAGATAGCGGCCCGTTTCGATGTATTCCCGCCCCAGCCGGGACAGGTCCTTGACGATGACGCAGTTGATCTTTCCGGATGTGATGTCGTCCATCATATCCTTGTAGGCGGGACGGTCGAAGAGGAGACCGGTGTACCCGTCGTCCACTTTTTCCTCGATCAGCGCGATATCCGGATTCCGGGCGACGAAATCCTCGATGATCCTGCGCTGGTTGCCCACGCTGTCGCTCTCGGTCGAGCGGTCGTTGGTGTAGGAGAGGCGGATATAGGCCGCCGCTTTGTACTGTGACATGAAAAAACACTCCTTTGCAGAATGCCGGAAATGCCCCGCAAAGAGAGTCGTTTATGAGGTTCGCGTTATGCCCGGTCCTTTTCCGGGATCATTATACCGCCCTCCGCGGGGGAAAACAAGGATGCCGCGTCACCGGAGAATCCCTTTCAGACAATCTTCGATACTCCGGCCGCTCTCGTTAAAACTGGTATTGACGATGAACTCGCCGCAGCGGAAGCGATAGGGATTCCGGATCTGCTCCACGAAAGCGGCGACGCGCTTTTCTTTCGGCAGATCGTGATCGACGGAAATCTCCCGGATATCGACGAGGGTTTCGCCGTCCGTGCGCTGTTCGGATGGGTTCATACACATTTCCTCCTGTTTTGATGGATTTGGGTTCAAGATCACATGAATACGCCGACCGTGATTTTCACAGTCGGCGCATGGTATCTGATCTTGAATCAGAAAGATTGATGGGTTTTGCCGCCGTATTTGTCACCTCCCCCGGCGCGGGCATGACACAGGCCGCCCTTGGCAAGGCTGTCCCGGCACCGCGAAGCCGTATGAAACGGGAATCGCCGTGTCCCCCCTCAAGTCAGTGGGAGGCCGTAGCTGGAGTTGCGTATCGCCCGCGCGTGTCGTCGCGCCCGGTTCAGCCGGAACCGATTCAGAGGAACGT
>JAEEGL011769838.1_pt1 | contig 10248 bp, 9 predicted proteins | sample 9134231 | NCBI WGS metagenome assembly JAEEGL01 (sample SAMN16246548, study PRJNA631951) | gut metagenome | biome: gut microbiome; feature: rumen; material: fiber-attached | host: Bos | place: Iran: Karaj | collected 2018-10 | reverse complement strand
GGTAAGGAAGTAATCTCTATCTACAACCACAACGGATACGTTGAGGCTAAGGCAGAGGACTACGAGTCTGAGAGAGCTGCTCAGGAACTCATCAAATCTATGCAATGAGAGTGATATAGGGATTCAAAGTCACATGATGCAGTGCTTGCACTATGCATCATGTGACCTTGAAGACCGAACAGACGTGAGGAAGAAGCACGAAAGTGCGGATTCCGAATGTCTGTAGGATTGCGAGAGCGAAGCGGAGCAATCCGTATATCACGAAGAGTTTATAAACACTATGGACGTGAGGAAGAAGCACGAAAGTACATAACAATTTTTGGGAGAATTACAATGATCAGGTTTGAGAACGTCGGGAAAGTATATCCAAATGGTTTTGAGGGATTAAAAAATATAGATCTGTCTATTGAACAGGGGGAATTCGTTGCTATTATCGGTCTGTCCGGAGCGGGTAAGTCCACACTTATTCGTACTATCAACAGGATGCACGATGTAACAAGCGGTAAGCTCACCGTGGATGATGTTGATGTTATGAGTCTGTCGGGCAAGGCTCTGCGCAGGTTCAGAAGAAAGATAGGAATGATATTCCAGTCCTTTAACCTGATTACAAGAACGACGGTTATCAAGAATGTTCTTACAGCATTTGTGCCGGATATGCCATGGTACAGATCGGTATTTGGCATATATACCAAGGAAGAAAAGATCAAGGCCTTGGAGTGTCTTGATAAAGTCGGCATCCTCGACAAGGCGTTTGTGCGCGCGGATCAGCTCTCCGGTGGACAGCAGCAGAGAGTTGCCCTTGCAAGGACGCTTGCCCAGAACCCCCAGATAATCCTTGCGGACGAGCCCGTTGCTGCTCTTGACCCTGTTACATCCAATCAGGTAATGGGAGACTTCAAGAGGATCAACGAGGATATGAATATCACGATCCTTATCAATATTCACCACATAGATCTTGCTCTTAAGTATGCGAACAGAGTTATCGGTATAAGAGAGGGAAGGATTGTATTTGACGGACCGGCCAGGGGCACTGACTGGGATGAGGTTCTTGACAGAATTTATGTAGGAAAGGTTGACCGCGAGGGCAATTTACAGGAAGAGGGGTGATACAGGTGAATCTTACTTTTTACGACAAGATTTTTAAACCAAAAGAGTACGTCCTTCCCAATGGTAAAAAGGCCTATAAGAAGGCGTCAAGAGCACCGATATATGTCATCCTGATCCTGGCGATGAGTGCGCTCTCGGTAAAGATAACAGGTTTTGATATGAAGGTCCTTGTCTCCAGGATAGGACAGTTCTTCATCATTCTTGGCGAGATGTTTCCGCCAAAGACCGACTACATGCCCAAGATCTGGGAGCCTCTTTTTGACACGATCAAGATGTCGCTTCTCGGCTCAGTTGTAGGGGCTCTTTTGTCTGTGCCGTTCGCTATGCTTGCTAGCACTAATGTATGTCCCAGTAAGATCGTTGTATCCGCGATGAGAGTGATGTTCTCACTTATACGAACACTTCCTACCATCGTTATAGCTCTGGTGGCAACTCTTGTTTTCGGACTTGGAACGCTTGCCGGTACGGTTGCTATCGCGGTATTTTCTTTTGGTTACATTGGCAAGCTTACATATGAAGAGATTGAGACTGTTGACATGGGAGCATTTGAGGCCATGCAGGCCATGGGAGCGACCAGAGCAGAGGCCTTCATCTCCGCTATAGTTCCTCAGGTACTTCCGTTCTATCTGTCTAACTGCCTGTTCAACTTTGAGGGCAATGTCAGATATGCTGCTGTTCTCGGCTATGTGGGAGCGGGCGGTATCGGTCTTATTCTAAACGAGAAGATAAGCTGGAGAGAGTACCCGAGTGTCGGGATGATCCTTGTGGCACTTTTTGTGACGGTTTTCATCATTGAGTCTGTCAGCCGTATGCTTCGCAAGAAGCTCGTCTGAGGACGGAGGTAGTATAATGAATCAGAAGATACAAGAGGCTTATGACAAAAGACCCAAAGACTGGGTTTATAATACTGTAACGGCACTGATCGTTGTTGGGCTTCTCATCTGGAGCGGAAGCGCGGTTGAGACAAGCGGATCCACACAGGACGGAGGACAGATCGCACTCAACGTTCTGTCGGGAATTTTCCATCCGGATCTGGGATTTCTTTTTGACTTTACCAAGTCAGGAGTTCCTTATCTGATGCTTGAGACAGTCTGCATTGCTTTCCTCGGAACAATAGTGGGCGCGATCATTTCAGTGCCTCTCGCTTTTATTTCAGCATCCAATCTGACGCCAAAGCCGATCGCCTTTGCGGGGAGAATGATAATAATGGCTGCCAGAACGATTCCGGCGTTTGTGTACGGATTAATGTTCATCCGTGTTACCGGTCCGGGAGCCTTTGCGGGTCTTCTCACCATGGGAGTTTGCTCCATCGGTATGATCAGCAAGATGTATATAGAGGCGATCGAAGATCTCGATACCCATGTTATTGAGTCGCTGGATGCATCGGGCTGCAATACCTGGCAGAAGATTAGATACGGGATTCTTCCGCAGCTTATGCCCAATTTTGCTTCGACTGCAATTTACAGATTTGATATCAATCTCCGTGACGCGACTATCCTTGGTATGGTAGGTGCCGGAGGATTTGGTGCGCCACTCATTTTTGCCATGAACTCATACAGATGGAATGAGGCCGGAGCGCTCCTTGCAGGTCTTATAGTACTGATCCTTATCATTGAATACATTTCAACAAGGATCAGGGTCAAGCTCACAAGAGGATGATCGAAAGAGGGAAAATATGCGTTTTATATTTACATCAGATACTCACGGAAGCGTATATCCAATAAACTATGCAAAAAACTGCCCCGAGAACACGGGGCTTTTTTGTGTTGCTGCGCAGATAGAAAAGGACAAAAACACGCTGGTTCTGGACGGCGGCGATTCACTTCAGGGGACTCCGCTCATATCCTACTATCTTGAACACAGACAGGAATATGACTTCCACCCGATAGCCGAGGGATTCAATGCCATGGGACTGGACTACTACACCCTTGGCAATCATGATTTTAACTTTGGATATGATGCGATACTTGACTATGTATCCAATATGAAGGCTGTTTTAATATCCGCCAATGTCGTGGATAAAAGAGGGGCGCTCGGGATAAAAAAGAGCGTGATACACCGTATGCCAGACGGACAAAGAGTTGGCATCACGGCCGCCGTCACAGGTTTTGTCAATGTGTGGGAAAAAAAGGAAAACCTTGCAGAGCTTGAGGTTCTGGATCCGGTAGAGGCTCTAAGGCAGGAGTATGACAATCTTAAGGATCAGTGTGACATCACCCTCTGCATATATCACGGCGGATTTGAAGAGGACTTAAATAGCGGGAGAAAGCTGTCGGATACGAGGGAGAACGAAGCCTGCAGGATAGCGAGGGAGCTTGATTTTGACCTGCTCCTGACAGGCCATCAGCACATTCCGGTTTCGGGTGTTATGATAGATGGAACCTATGGTGTACAGCCTCCGGATAAAGCGAGGATGTACTGTGAGATATTTGCGGAAACCGGCAAGGATGCGTATGAGTTTACATCGAAGCTTGTTCCGGTCAGCAGTGACAATCCTGCCTGCAGAAAGATCATTTCTCGGCACGGCTTTATGGATGGTATGAACAAGGCGCTTGATACCTGGCTCGATGAGCCTATAGGGTGTCTTGAAAAAGAGATAGAGCCTGAAGAAAAACTATTTGCTGCCTTAAGCGGAAGCAGGGTTGCGGCGATATTCAACCAGGTTGAGCTTGAGTACACGGGGGCTGACTTTGCCTGTACATCTCTTTCAAACGATCCGCTTGGCCTAAAAAAGGACATAACGGTAAGAGACGTTCTTGGAATTTATCAGTTTGCCAACACGGTTGTGGTCAAGAGCGTTACAAAGGCAGTTCTCAAAGAGGCACTTGAGAGATGCGCCGAGTATTTTGATTATAATGAAAAGACGGGAGAGGTTAGCATTTCAAATGTATTCCTGCAGCCGAAGGTGGAACACTATAATTATGATTTCTATGCCGGTCTGGAGTACTCTTTTGATCTCACAAGGCCTGTAGGAGACAGGGTTGTTACTTTAAAAAAGCTCGATGGGACCGAGCTTTTAGATGATGCGGCCTACACACTTGTCACAAGCGACTACAGGGCTACCGGAACCGGAGGCTATGAGTGTATAGGACGATGCCCTGTATACAGGAGCTATTCGGATGAGATGCCGGATCTTCTTATAGATTATATAAGAAGAAATTCACCGGTAGCTCAGATAATAAACTCCAAGTTTTCCTGCCGGGTGCAAAACAGTGAATCGGTTGACTTTTAAACCTTTAAAGGTCATACTATATCTGTGGAAAACTCGGAAAAAAGAGGGTTTAAAATGTATAAGAGATTAGAGAGAAATGATCTGTGCTGGTGTGGAAGCGGTAAAAAATACAAGAGCTGTCACGCGGCATTTGATGACAAGATCATAAAATTTGAACATCAGGGAATGATAGTGCCAAAGAGAAGTCTTTTTAAAACAGAAAAAGACATTGAGGGCATAAAAAAGAGTGCCGTGATCAATATGGCAGTCCTTGATGAGATAGGTGAGAAGATACATGCAGGTATGTCGACTCAGGAGATAGATGACATCGTTTACAACACAACTACCAGGATGGGAGGTATCCCGGCTGACCTTGGATATGAGGGATTTCCCAAGAGTGTGTGCACATCCATCAATGAGGAGGTCTGCCACGGTATTCCTTCGGATGATATCATACTGAGGGACGGAGATATCATAAATGTGGACTGCTCAACTATCCTTGATGGGTATTTTTCGGATTCGTCGCGAATGTTCTGTATTGGAGACGTTTCACCTGAGAAGAAGAGACTTGTGGATGTCACAAAGGAGTGCCTCGAGGAAGGTCTTAAGGCGGTAATTCCCTGGACGCCGATCGGGGACATGGGAAATGCGGTTCATCAGCATGCCCTTAAAAACGGCTATACGGTTGTGAGGGAGATCGGTGGACATGGATGCGGCAATGAGTTCCACGAGGAGCCTTTTGTAAGTTTTGTAAGTGAGCCGGGAACAGGAATGCTCATGGTTCCGGGTATGGTATTCACGATTGAGCCCATGGTCAATATGGGCGGCAATGAGATCTTTATTGACGAGGATAATGACTGGACAGTTTATACAGCAGATCTCAAACCTTCAGCACAGTGGGAGGTTGAGCTGCTCGTTACAGAAACCGGCTATGAATTACTATGCTGGTAATAACAGGAAGGGACTAACATAATTATGCAGAATAAGGGTAAGTACTATATCACAACGGCAATAGCATATACATCCGGCAAGCCGCATATCGGAAACAGCTATGAGATAGTGCTCGCAGATGCGATCGCAAGATACAAGAGAAGAGACGGATATGATGTTCATTTCCAGACAGGTTCTGATGAGCACGGACAGAAGATCGAGACAAGAGCCATTGAGGCAGGCTGCAGCAGCCCCAAGGAGTTTGTTGACCAGGTATCTGATACAATTAAGGGTCTGTGGAATCTCATGGATACTTCCTATGACAGATTTATCAGGACAACAGACGAAGATCACGTAAAACAGGTACAGAAGATATTTAAGAAGTTCTACAATCAGGGAGATATCTACAAGGGCTCTTACAAGGGAATGTATTGTACGGAGTGCGAAGCTTTCTATACGGAGTCACAGCTTGTGGACGGCAAGTGCCCCGAGTGCGGAGGACCTGTGCATCCCGCTGAGGAGGAGGCATACTTCTTTAAGATGAGCAAGTATGCTGACAGACTGATTGAGTATATCAATACACATCCTGAGTTTATCCAGCCCGTATCCCGCAAGAACGAGATGATGAACAATTTCCTCCTTCCGGGACTTCAGGATCTGTGCGTCTCGAGGACTTCTTTTAAGTGGGGCATACCTGTAGACTTTGATGACAAGCATGTCGTCTATGTGTGGCTTGATGCCCTCTCCAACTACATAACAGGTGTAGGATATGATGCTGACGGCAACAGCTCTGATGAGTACAAGAAGTGGTGGCCTGCTGACCTCCATCTTATTGGAAAAGATATAATCAGATTCCATACAATATACTGGCCGATCTTTTTGTTTGCGCTCGGGGAGCCTCTTCCCAAGCAGATCTTTGGTCACCCCTGGCTTTTACAGGGAGGCGAGAAGATGAGTAAGTCAAAGGGCAATGTTATCTATGCAGATGACCTTGTAAGCCTGTTCGGAGTTGATCCGATCAGATATTTCGTTCTTCATGAGATGCCTTTCGACAACGACGGTGTTATCACCTGGGAGCTTCTTGTAGAGAGATTCAATTCAGACCTTGCAAACACCCTCGGCAATCTTGTCAACAGGACTATTGCGATGAGCAACAAGTACCTCGGCGGAGTAATCGAGAGCACCGGCGTAAAAGAGAGCGTAGATGACGATCTTAAGGCTGTTGTTACAGGGTGCTATGACAAGGTTGAAGAGAAGATGGACGAGCTTCGCGTCGCTGATGCCCTGACAGAGATATTTGCTCTTTTCAAGAGATGCAATAAATATATTGATGAGACAGAGCCATGGATCCTTGGCAAAGATGAGAGCAAAAAAGACAGACTTAAGGAAGTACTCTATAATCTGGTTGAGTCTATTTCCATAGGCGCTGCACTTCTTGATCCTTTTATGCCTGAGACATCACTCAAGATCAGAGAACAGCTGGCTGCTCCTGAGAGAGATTTTGATACATTAAAGGAATTCGGACTTTACAGAAGCGGCACAAAGGTAACAGAGGCGCCTGAGATGCTCTTTGCAAGGAAAGATCTCAAGGATGTCCTTGAGAAGGCTGCTGAGATCACCAAAAAACAGAAAGCAGACTTTGAGGAGTCACAGAGAATAGCTGCGATTAATCTTGCCAAGGCAGGACTTGCGCCAGAACCTGCAGCTAAGGAAGAAGAAAAAGATGCTCCCGATGCGCCTGCAGAAATTGATATTCCCGCCAAGGAAGAGATATCTTTTGATCAGTTCGGCACAATGCAGTTCCAGGTTGGAGAGATCATAAAGTGTGAAGCGGTAGAAAAGTCCAAGAAGCTTCTCTGCTCGCAGGTTAAGATCGGAAGTCAGGTTAAACAGATCGTCTCCGGTATAAGGAAGTACTACACACCCGAGGAGATGGTCGGCAAGAAGGTCATGGTATTAGTGAACCTGAAGCCCGCCAAGCTCGCAGGCGTTCTCTCTGAGGGAATGCTGCTGTGTGCAGAAGATGCCGAGGGCAATCTTTCACTGATGGTTCCGGAAAAAGATATGCCTTCAGGAGCAGAGATCTGCTGATATATACAGCTTTCGAAAGTTGCACAGAAACACCTCAATCCGTGATATCATATATATAGTGATATAGGCAGATGACAGTTATTGAGTGATTCATATATATCAATAAAACATATATCTACATAATAAAAATATGGAGGAATTCCAAATGGTACGCAAAGAGGAACTGACTTACAAATCCAGAGACAGAGAGACTATGCTTCATGCGATTCGGTGGATCCCCGACGGTGAGCCCATAGCGATACTTCAGATAATCCATGGAATGCAGGAATATGTTGACCGCTTTGATGAGTTTGCTAATTTCCTTGCTGAAAAGGGCATTCTTGTTATCGGTAACGATCATCTTGGTCATGGAAAGAGTGTTGGTAAACATGGAGCCTATGGATATTTCTGCAAGGATGATCCCGCGACAGTACTTGTCCGCGATGCGCACAGACTCAAGAAGATGACCCAGGAGGACTTCCCGGGGATTCCGTGCTTTATTTTGGGGCACAGCTTTGGCTCTTTTATCGCGAGAGAGTATATCACAAGATACGGAACAGGTATAAAGGGTGCCATTATTCAGGGAACTGCCTTTTTACCTAACACAAGCGTAAAGAGCATGGCTGGACTTGTTAATTTCCTCTCGTTCTTCATGGGGGAAAAATCCCGCTCCACAATGGTGAACAATATGGCTTTCAAGGGGTACCTCAGAAGAATTCAGAACCCCAGGACCAAGTTTGACTGGCTTTCTCACAACGAGGCAAGCATAGACAAATACATTGCAGATCCGGCTTGCAACTTTGTATTTACACTCAACGGATTCAGAGCCATGGCAGATCTTCTTGGAAGAGTTCAGGATGTGTCCAAGATGGAGGATATTCCCAAGGACCTTCCGATCCTTATAACAGGTGGTAAAGAAGATCCGGTAGGAAGCTACGGAGATGCTCTTCAGAGATTGTATACTATTTACAAAAATGAGTTAAAGCTTACAAATGTAGAGCTTAAACTCTACGATGGAATGCGACATGAACTTCAGCAGGAAGTCGGAAGAGAAGTCGTTTTTGAAGATCAGTTCCAGTGGATAAAGAAAGTGCTTGGCAGTGAGTCAGAAGGTTGATACATCTAAAATAATGGTAAGGTGCGCTTACAATTCTGATTGGGACGGGGCGATGAAACTTGCATGGGACACCTTTGTAAGTTTCGACGCCCCTGATTATTCCCAGGAGGGCATCACGAATTTTTATAATTTTGTGCATGATGATATGCTGCGCAAGATGTTTGTTGCGGGTCAGTATCAGTTGTTCGTGGCCGTAGATGAAGGTAAATATGTAGGTATGCTTTCTTTGCGTGATAAGAAGCATATCTCTCTTTTGTTTGTGGATGAAAATTATCACAGAAACGGTGTTGCTTCCGCGCTTCTTAAGTTTGTGAGCATATATGCGCTCACAGAGGAGGGAGTTGACAGGCTCACTGTCAATTCGTCTCCGTATGCTGTGGGCTTTTATCATAAAAAAGGTTTTATGGATACTCAGTCAGAAACAATTGCTGACGGAATAAGATTTACACCTATGGAACTGTTGCTGTGATCCATGGGAAGGAAGGAAAGAAATGGGAAAAATTTTTGATCTTGACAGCCCCCTTATGAGAGGTCTGTCGAAAATGGCCGATGTTATGTGGCTTAACATACTTACACTGCTATTCGCGCTTCCGCTTATCGTGGAGCAGTATTTTGCGCTTGGCCCGATCCTCTATACGGATGCGGATACTCTGTTAAGTACTGATGTGGCAATAGGCTACGTCTTTTGGGCATGGGTCTTTGGCATAATCTGCTGCATTCCTCTGGGAGCAGCGCTCACAGCCATGCATTTTGTGCTTCTTAAGATTGTAAGGGATGAGGAGAGCTATATTACCAAGACTTTCTTCAGGTCTTTGAAGGAGAATTTTAAGCAGAGCTCTATTCTGATGGTGCTGCAGTTTGTGGTCGGAGGAGTGCTTCTTCTGGACTTTATGATCACCTCGGGCAGAAGTACCGTGTTCCGCTATGTCTTCTTTGCGATAGCGCTCTTTTTTTACATGGTTTCACTCTATATTTTCCCTTTGCAGTCCAAATTTGAGAATACACTCCTGGGAACGCTGAAGAATTCTGTCCTTGTAGCCATAATGGCTCTGCCAAGAACTGTAGCGATGGCGCTTACAACATTTATTCCTGTGCTGTTTCTTTACTTTTTCGGATATAAGGTAGTGCCTCTTGTTATACTATTTGGCATCGCAGGTCCCGGATTTTTGTGCGCATCTCTCTACAATGACACATTCAAGAAGCTTGAGCCCAAGGTAGAGGAGGTATCGGAAGAGGAAGATATTGAGAATGCCATAAAGAAGATCGATGATGAATCATGACCTGTTTTTGCAATGGGCAAATTGCATAGCAATAAAGATTATTATTCGTCAATATTTCGGATTTTGATTTTGGGGAGTTTTTTTATTGGCAGATTGGCTAAGGAAAAATAAAATATTTGTGAAATTGGTGAATAGTAAATAAACCGAACAGATAATATACTTTTACCTAGTTAAAAGCTGTAGACAAAATTAGGAGGAATAATTGGTATGGCAAGTTTATCACTTGAGCATGTAACTAAAGTATATCCTAACGGTTTCGAAGCCGTTAAAGATTTCAACATGGAGATCGAAGATAAGGAGTTCATCATCTTCGTAGGACCTTCAGGATGTGGAAAATCAACAACACTTCGTATGATGGCAGGACTTGAGGACATTTCTTCAGGAACATTTAACATCGGCGACAGAGTTGTTAATGATGTAGAGCCTAAGGACAGAGATATTGCGATGGTATTCCAGAACTACGCTCTGTATCCTCATATGACTGTATATGATAACATGGCTTTCGGACTTAAGCTTAGAAAAGTTCCTAAGGC
>JAEEGL010273831.1_pt1 | contig 10248 bp, 8 predicted proteins | sample 9134231 | NCBI WGS metagenome assembly JAEEGL01 (sample SAMN16246548, study PRJNA631951) | gut metagenome | biome: gut microbiome; feature: rumen; material: fiber-attached | host: Bos | place: Iran: Karaj | collected 2018-10 | reverse complement strand
CTGAATGGTTGCGGCGGCGGGCAAAAGAACAAAGTAAAAGCCGCGCCGGAAGCGGAGGTTAAGGTGCAGGGAAACGAAACAATAAAACATAGTGATGCGCCGGTATTTGTGGCCGATGATATAGCCAAACGGCTGAGCAACTGGGGCCAGGTGGCCCTCGATTTTGACGACAGCGCCCTTTCCTCCAATGATAAAAAGGTGCTCAAATTGTTGGTAGAAGCCGCCGAAGTGGCCGATGAGCTCTCCAGAAAGCAAATCGATCTGCGCATTTTGCCGCTCAAAAAAGAGATACTTGAAGGCAATTATTCGGCCGAAGCCAAAGCACTTTTTAAAACTTATAACGCTCCCTGGGATCAGCTCACCAACGGTGAATTGGTCTTTGGTGACTTTATGCGGCGGCCGGAAGGCGAGTTTTACCCCCACGACATGACCAAAGAGGAATTTGAAAAGTTTTTAGCCGAAAATCCCGATAAGCGCGAAGCTTTCACCTCTTACTTTACCGTCATTCGCCGCGATGAAGCCGGTAAATTAGTGGCTGTGCCTTATAGCCAGGCTTATGCCGAAGATATAGCCAAAATGGCCGCTCTCTTTAAAGAGGCCGCCGAAATTACCGAGCACGCCGATTTAAAGAAATTCCTTTTAAGCCGGGCGGCCGCTTTGCAAAACGATAATTATATGGAATCCGACGGCGACTGGCTGCACCTTAACGAAAGCCCCATCGAGCTCACTTTTGGCCCTTATGAAGTCTATGACGATGAGCTAATGAATTACAAAGCCATTTTTGAGGCTTATGTGGCCATAAAAGACCAGGAAGCCTCGCGGCAACTCGCCAAAATCGGCACCATGATGGAAGAGCTGGACAATAACTTCCCCATGAAACCGGAGCTAAAGACCCCGATGCGCGGGCTGGGTTCGCCCATTTCGGTGGTGACCAATGTCTATTGCGGCGGCTGCGGCGGCGTGCAAACAGTGGCCTTTAACCTGCCCAACGATGAGGTGACGCGGGCCAAATTCGGCTCCAAAAAGGTGATGATGCGCAATCTGATGGATGCCAAATATAAAGCCATTTTGCTGCCCATCGCCGATTATACCCTAACCGATGAAGAAAAAGCGCTTATCACCCCGGATTCCTTCTTCCAATTTATCTTACTGCATGAAGTAGCTCATGGCCTGGGGCCGGGCCTCATTACCCGCCCAGACGGCTCGCAAAGTGATGTCAATAAAGAGCTCAAAGAGACTTACCCGGCCATAGAAGAGGCCAAGGCCGATATCGGCGGTATGCACTCTGTGGCCTATTTGGAAGAAAAAGGCATTTATCCGGCCGGCAGCACCCGCGCCGTGTGGGCCTCCTCCCTCGCCGGGGCCTTCCGCACCGTGCGTTTTGGCGCCGAAGAAGCGCACTCTAAAGCTGTCTCCAGCTCTTTTAATTTTATTATGGAAAAAGGCGGCTATGTCTATGACGCCGAGAAAAAGCGCTTTTATGTCGATGCCGAAAAAATGGGCGCGGCGGTGAAGGATCTTTTGGCCGTTCTCCTGGAGCTGGAGGCCAAAGGCGACTATGAGGGCGCCAAAGCCTTTTTGGCCAAATACGGCCCAATGAAACCGGAAATGGTGGAAGCCATTGCCTCTTTCCAAGACCATGTGCCGGCTGATATAGCTCCTTCTTATCCCATCCTGGAAAAGATGAAAAACTGGTAATATTATGCCCTTTTCCCCTGCGACAAGAGGCCGGGAGAGCGGCAAAACCGCTCTCATGTATGCCACCGATTTGTTGGCCCGCCGGGCCTATGGCGAGGCCGAACTTTTAAAAAAGCTGCGCGCTAAGGGCTTTGCCGCCGATGAAAGCCGGGAAGTGGTGGAAAAATTCCGCGCCAAAGGCATTTTGAGCGATCTTTCTTTTGTGGAACAACTGGTGCGCGAAGCCCAGCGCAGCGGGCGCGGGCGCTTTTGGCTTTTAAATAAAATGCGCGAAGCCGGTATCGAAAGCGCGGCCGCAGACGATCTTTTGCTAAAAAATGACTTTGATGCCGATACTGAGCTGGCTATCGGCCAACACTACTTTGCCCGCCATTTCGGGGCCAAAGAGGATCTTAATGAGCCTAAAAAGCGGGCGGCGGCAATGCGCCATTTGCAAGGGCGCGGCTTTACCAGCGGCGTTATTTACAAAGTAATGCGCGCCGGCGGCGTAGATGATTTATTTGAACTTACGGAGGACTAATAGTGATATTATCCATAATTCTCACAGTCTTAGGCATTGGCGGGCTCATATTTTTTCATGAACTCGGCCACTTTGCCGCCGCCCGCGCCACCGGCTTTCGGGTGCTCTGCTTTTCCATTGGCTTTGGCCCCAAATTATTTTCTTGGACACGCGGCGACACTCAATATCGCCTAAGCGCCATCCCGCTGGGCGGCTATGTCATGGTAGATGGCGGCGTTGGCGAAGAGGAGCCGGGCGAGGATGATGAATTCCCCGTTTCGGCACCCGATGATCCCAAGCGCTACGAAAATCGCCCTGTCTGGGGGCGCCTGGCCTACATTCTGGCCGGCCCGCTCACCAACTGGGTGGGGGCCATTGTGCTGGCTATTATTGCCTTTATGATTGGTCTGCCAGCGCCGGTGGCCGATAAAGCTTTAGTTGGCGATATTGAGCCGGGTAGCCCGGCCGCCAAAGCCGAGCTGAAACCCATGGATCAAATTGTGCGCATCGGTGAACGCGATGTAACCAGCTGGGAGTCAATGATCGCCGCTCTCGGCGGCACCGCCGCTAAAGAGCAAAAGGTGCTGATTATCCGCGACGGCGCCAGCCTGGCGCTCACCATCACCCCCGACGGCCAGGAAGGCGGCCAGGGCAAATTGGGCATTTATCCGCACACTGAGCACGGCGAGGGCCTGAGCCTGGGCGCTGCTATTGTGACCGGCACGGTTTATACAGTGGAACAGAGCAAAAGCTATGTGCCCAAACTTCTCACCCTTTTGGTGGGTAAAGGCGATGGCAAACTCATGGGCATCCCCGGCATTGCCCGCGTTGTTTATAAACAGGCCGAGGCCGGGGCGGCGGAATTTTTAATGATTCTCTTCATGCTCTCCATGAGTCTCGCCTTTTTTAACCTCTTGCCTATCCCGGCGCTCGATGGCGGCCGCCTGCTCTTTTTAGTCATCGGCCTCTTTACCGGCGGAAAAATTCCACCAAAAGTTGAAGCCGCTATACATCTTGCTGGATTTATCTTGGTCTTTGGTTTAATAATCTTTGTCAGCATTCGCGATGTAATCGGAATGTTTTTTTAAAAAGCGAGGTTTTTTATGGAAAAGCGCGCTATGAAACGCATGGAAGCCAAAGCTGAGGTTCTTTTGCAACCCGGTTCCGGCGGCTATATGGTCAGCGGTTATACCAAAAACATCTCTCCAATAGGCCTCTTTGCCGAAGTGGATGAACGCTTCCCGGTGGGCACCAAAATGCTGGTGGTCATCCGCCACCCGCAGAGCGGGCAAACTGCCGCTGTGGAAGGCCGAGTGGTGCATATTCAGCCCGATGGCATGGGCATTTCCTATAAACCGCTAAGCGCCCGTTCTAATGAACAATTGCAAAAAGTGCTCTCAACTCTATAATTTTTGGGCATATATTTTTTTAATAGCCAAGCACTCTCTAAAAATTCTCTTTTTGTATAGAGGAAATCTGCTTTTCAATTAAGTGGTTAACTATTTCCGGGGCATCGGTATTGGAATTATGCCCTGCCCCTTTGATCCATTCAATTGGAATGCCCGTTTTCTTGTGCCAAGCTCTATTATACCTGATACAAGAACCAGCGCGATCTTTATCACCGCAAATAAGAAGCGCCGGGCACCTAATCTCATAGGGGAGATTGGCTTCCAGCGCTTCAGCCAATATGCGGAAACCGTGACCGGCAAGTTTGGCATAGCGCTCTTTATCACCATCATAAACCAGCATAATGCTACGCATAAGACTGCGGCCATATTCTGATGTAGCAACGCCATTAGTGCCGCCTTTTAGGAGCGCTTTCCAAGGATAATAGCGGTAAACCGGCTCCATTCTCTTTAAGAGCCATATTTCCGCAGCTGTTAAGTATTGGCGCTGCAAGGGTGCTGAATCAACGGAAATAAAGCCTCTAAGCTTTTCCGGGAATAACTGCGCATAGACTTGCCCCACATACCCGCCCATAGATTGCCCGATAATTAGCGGATTTTCAAATTCTTCTTTAACAAGAATTTCATCCAGCCACTTAGCCTTATCCGCCAAGGTAAAATTAAACTCAAAGGGCCAGGAAGCAGCATGGCCTGGCGCATCCCAGACAAAAAGCGGATAGCGCCCGCTAAAATACTCGATTTGTTTCTCGAAAAGCCGGTGGTCGGCAGTTAGCCCCGGCAGAAAAATCAACTGCGGGCAATTATGTTCTGCGCTCTTATTTACCCAATAATGAATACTGCCGCATTGCGTCGTATAAGTATGCTCAATCATAAATAATTTCCCTCACAATCATTCTTTCAGTAGCAGGCTGTTTTCCGAAAATTTCATTTTTTTTTAAAGCCTTATTCATCATATAATCTCATAGCCGTTTTTACGAGCGTTTGAGTAATATTTATACATTCCGCATTAATATTATCAGAGGTGTCGCGCCGCGTATGGTAGTAATCAGTGGGAGAATGCTGAACAGCACAAATTGCTGCGGCTTTTACACCATAGCGCGAAAAGGCCTCGGCATCTGTTGCCCCGGGATAGAAATCGGTATAAGGCACATGAAGATTGCAAGACTTAGCAGCTTCGGCGATTAAAGCGCAAACATCCGGGCTATTTTTTTGCGTAAAATTGATACCGCGATGGTAAATAGCGAGTTCCTTGGGATCATGAATAGTATCTAGGGCGATAACAATGGTATTACTTTCAAGCAATTCCTTTTGATGCTCGCGGGCGTAGGCAATTGCCCCTCTAAGGCCGCTTTCTTCACCATCGGTAATCAGGCAGCAGACATCGGTATAATTAAGGCGCTCGTCATTTTGGGCCATTTCGCGCAAAATATTTAGCCCAATATAACAGCCGGTGAGATTATCATTGGCACCATCTACAACTCTTTTCCAATTGATAAAGAACAGCCAAGGTAAAAAAATAACAAAAGAGAGGGCTTCGATGCCAGCAAAAAGCGGCATAGCAGCAGCACTAGCACCAATGGCATGTATAATGCCAATAACCAAACAAGATATCATGCCAAGAATGGTTAAAATGATGAGGGTATAAATTTGCCAGGCCTTAAGCTTTAGGAAAAAAGTCATTTCATAAGCGGCATCGGCATGGCCGGCAATAATAATGCGCCGGCGCGACTCTATTTTGGCTTTTCTGGCGGCAAAAACATTAATTGCTTGATATTTGGGAAATAAAAAATCAATAGCCTGCCGATAAAGGCCAAATTCCAAAAACCAGAATATAAAAGACGCGGCAAGTAGCAGCGGACTCATGATGGCAAGGAGAGAAGAGGGCCAAACACATGATAAAGCAAAACAAATAATGCCGCTTAAACCGACAAGCGAGAGCAATGGAATACTGCCCACAAATGGCTGGCGATGCAAGGTAAAAGGCTCTATTTGCACTTTGTCGGCCCACGGTTTAACCTGCTCGGCCATGAATTCCATGCACCGGCGCACACTTTGAGAACCGGCTGCCCGTTTTTGATAATTATCGCAAACATATTTGATTTGTTCGGAAATCCAGTCGTTATTTGGTATCATGTTTTAGCATAGCTTGTTAAAATTGATTAAAAAAGCCAACTTAGCGTAAACTCGCAACTTGTGAGGCACACAAGCAACCGCTGTTCAATATAACGGAATAGCCTGCATAATCCAGGAAAATCTATTATTATTTTCTTTAATATCTGCCCTGTTCGTTAAATTGCTTCCTAGCGATATCTTTATTGAGTAGATGTGATCCTGTACTTTCAGAATTTAGTATTGACATATTATATTATTATGCTATTTTTACTGCTAAATTTGCTGCCCTAACAGCAAAAATGGCCACACCTTAAAAACGGAGGCTCCATTTGTTACTTACTATCACTCATACCGGCCCCAATAGCCAGGAGATTGGCTTTTTGCTGCACAAGAACCCGGAGCGGCCGCAGCAATTTGAGCTCTCTTTTGGCCGGGCCTACTTCTTTTACCCGGAAGTGAGCTCTTTCCGCACCACTGCCGCTCTTTTGCTGGATATCGACCCGCTGGATCTGGCCAGAGGCAAAGATGGCAGCGGCGAAGGCGGCCTTTTTGATTATGTAAACGACCGCCCCTACGCCACTACTTCATTTATGAGCACCGCTATTGCCCGTGTTTTAAGCACTGCCTTAAGCGGCCGCTGCGAAAAACGCCCGGATTTGCTACAAAAAGCCTTGAATCTGAGCGCCACCCTCTATTCGCTAAAGGATAACGGCGCACAAAACCTGGCTCATGAGCTCTTTGAACCGCTTGGTTACACAGTGACCATAGAGCGCACTTTGCTGGATGAGCGCTTTCCGGAATGGGGCCCCTCGCCTTATATCAATTTAACCCTTAAAGGCACGCTGCGCCTCACGGAGCTACTCAATCATCTATATGTTTTAATTCCTGTTTTTGACCCTAAAAAGCACTATTACACCGCCGAAGACGAGATAGATAAGCTGCTTAAACACGGTAGCGGCTGGCTGGAAAAGCACCCAGCCAAAGAAAAGATCACTCGCCGCTATCTGGCCGCCAGAAAGAGCTATGTGCATGCGGCGCTGAAAGCTCTTTTGCCGCCCGGTGAAGAAGAGAGCGAACAGGCGGAAATTTCAGCGGAAAAAGCGGCGCATAATCCGCTAAATAGCGAGCGGCTCACCACTGTAAAAGCGGCTATTTTAAATAGCGGCGCCCAAAGTGTCATCGACCTGGGCTGCGGCGAGGGGCGGCTCACGGCTCTCTTATTAAAAGAAGCACAGATAAAAAGGGTGACAGCCGCCGATGTGGCTGTCTCGGCGCTGGAAAAGGCAGCAGCCCGGCTGAAAACAGAGCAACTGCCGGAAAATATAAGAGAAAAATTGACCCTCATTCAAGCCTCCCTAACCTACCGCGACGAGCGCTTTAAAGGCTACGACTGCGCTGCCGTTATTGAAGTTATCGAGCATATCGAGCCCTTGCGCCTGCCCGCTTTTGCGCGCATTCTCTTTGAATTTGCCGCCCCGAAAACGGTGATTATCACCACTCCAAATAGCGAATATAACAAGAATTACGCCAAATTAGAGGATAACAGCCTGCGCCATCCCGACCACCGTTTTGAATGGACGCGGGCCGAGTTTGCCGCCTGGGCGGGAGAAGTGGCCGATAAATTTGGCTATTCCGTAAAAATAAGCGGCATCGGCGCGGCAGATGAGGCGGCAGGCGCGCCAACTCAAATGGGAGTTTTTAGCAAATATGACTAAGCAAATAGAAATCCCGGAATTCTCCCTAGTGGCGCTGGTGGGTTCTTCTTCTTCCGGCAAATCAACCTTTGCCCAAAAGTATTTTAAGCCCACCGAGGTGCTCTCCTCCGACTTTTTCCGCGGCATGATATGTGACGACGAAAACGACCAGAGCATTTCGGCCGAAGCTTTTGACCTGCTCTATTACGCCGCCCAAAAGCGCCTCAAACAGATGAAGCTCACGGTCATAGACGCCACCAATATCAAAAAAAGCGCCCGGGCCAGAGTGCTCGCCCTGGCCCATGAGCAAAATGTGCACGCGGTGGCTATTGTGCTCAACATGCCGGAAAATATTCTCCTGGAGCGCAATAAAGCGCGCGCCGAGCGCCGCCTGCCAGCCCAGGTCATTCGCCAGCACGCGCGAGATACCCGCTACTCTCTTAAAAATCTGCGCCAAGAGGGCTTTCGGTTTGTCTATGAGATAAATACGCCGGAAGAGCTCGAAGATATTGAAATTATTCGTCAAAAGCTCTGGACTGACAAGCGTTCTGAACACGGCCCTTTTGATATAATCGGCGATATTCACGGCTGCTATGAAGAATTAAAGCTGCTTTTGGCCAAATTGGGCTATGAAGAAAAAGCTGGCCTTTACTACCACCCTGCCGGGCGGCGCCTGGCTTTTTTGGGTGATTTTTGCGACCGTGGCGCAGAGAATATAGCTGCCCTCAAGCTGGTAATGCGCCAAGTTAAAGAGGCCGGAGCGCTGGCTGTGCCCGGCAATCACGATGCCAAACTTTTGCGCTATTTAAACGGCAAAAATCCCTCAATGCAACATGGTTTTGATAAAACAGAAGCCGAATTTGCCGCGGCCGATCCCGCTTTTAAAAAAGAGGCGGCAGAATTTATAGACAGCCTCATCAGCCATTATGTGCTCGATGACGGCAAATTGGTGATTACCCATGCCGGCATAAAAGAAGAATATATCGGCCGCACTTCGGCCTGCATCAGAGAATTTTGCCTCTACGGCGAAACAAGTGGCGAGCCAGATGAATATGGCCTGCCGCAAAGAATCGACTGGGCGGCCGACTACCGCGGGCGGGCCACTATTGTCTATGGCCATATTTCTGCCCGCAAAGTTGTGGCTAAAAACAACACCTATTGTATTGATACCGGCTGTGCTTACGGCGGCAAATTGAGCGCTTTGCGCTATCCGGAGCGGGAGATTGTCTCCGTGCCCGCGCTTAAACAATATGCCGAAAGAATAAAACCCTGGGCCGATGAGGATGAGGCCGGTCTTGGTGATTTGCTCACTTTGAGCGATGTAAACAAAAAGCTGCATATTGAAACCGAGCTCATGACGGGCATTGATATTCATGAGAATAACTCTGCCGCCGCGCTGGAAATAATGTCGCGTTTTGCTGCCGACCCGCACTGGCTCATCTACCTGCCGCCCACCATGTCGCCCTGCGAAACCAGCCCTCTGGATGATTATCTGGAGCACCCCCTGGAAGCTTTTGAATATTATAAAAGCCAGGGAGTGCAAAAGGTTATTTGTGAGCAAAAACACATGGGTTCACGGGCAGTTATCGTGCTTTGTGATTCGCCGGAGACGGCCGCCAGGCGCTTTGGTATAAAAAACGGCGAGCGCGGCATTATTTACACCCGCACCGGGCGGCGCTTTTTTAGTGCTGAAAATGTGGAAAAGGAAATTCTGGGCCGCCTAAGTAGTGTGCTCCGTAAAACGGGATTTTATGCTGATTTTAAAACCGACTGGCTCTGCCTGGATTGTGAGCTCATGCCCTGGTCGGAAAAGGCCAAGGGGCTCATTTTGAGCCAATATGCCACAACAGGCAATGCGGCCAAAAACAGCCTCAAAGCGGCCTCTTTGGCCCTAAAAGCTGCCGCCGGGCGGCCGGGTAGCGCGCCGGAGGTAGCAGCCCTCACCTCCGGGCAAAATGTCAATCTTAATGAGCTCGTAACGCGCTATCAGGAAAAAGCGCAAGCTATAGAGCAGTATATAAAAGCCTACCGCGAGTACTCCTGGCCGGTAAACAGCGTTAATGATTTTCGCCTGGCTCCCTTCCACATTTTGGCAACCGAAGGGCAGGTTTTTGGCCGGGAAAAGCACAGCTGGCACATGGAAAATATCCGCAAATATTTTACCGGCATTGATAATATTTTTATCGCCACTCCCTATTTGGAAGTAGATACCGCCGATAGTGAGAGTGTGCAAGCCGGTGTTAGCTGGTGGCTCAAGCTGACGGCAAGCGGCGGCGAAGGCATGGTGGTAAAACCGGAAACATATACCGCCTTTTTAGGGCAAAAGCTCTTGCAACCGGCGATAAAATGCCGCGGGCGGGAATATTTGCGCATTATTTACGGGCCGGAATATTTGACACCGGAGCATCTTAAAAGACTTAAAGTCCGCTCACTTAACCACAAGCGGCGCCTGGCGCTCAAAGAATTTGCGCTGGGACTTGAGGGGCTTAACCGTTTTGTTAAAAATGAGCCGCTTTATCGGGTACATGAATGCGCTTTTGGTGTATTGGCGCTGGAGAGCGAGCCGGTGGATCCCCGGCTGTAGCGCATTCCTTAGCGCTAACACACTCTACATTTTCATCCCCACCCCAACACTCACCATTGGTAAAAATAGAGGGGCACAGCATAGTGCGGGGTAAGGAGAGCCGCCCGCGGCACCTTGCCTACCTAATCACCTCCGCCAGGCAGCGATTGAGCGCCGAGATATCTTTTTTATTATCTGCCGTAAGATCTATGGAAATGGCCTTTTGCCGCTCAAGTTCAGCACGAATAAAATCTATAATCACCGGGAGTTGCGGAT
>JAEEGL017459581.1_pt1 | contig 10249 bp, 8 predicted proteins | sample 9134231 | NCBI WGS metagenome assembly JAEEGL01 (sample SAMN16246548, study PRJNA631951) | gut metagenome | biome: gut microbiome; feature: rumen; material: fiber-attached | host: Bos | place: Iran: Karaj | collected 2018-10 | reverse complement strand
TGACCTATGCGGACGGCGCCATGATCGAACCGCTGGCGGTTACGGTGCACGCTGCCAAGCGCTTCCCGGAACTGGCCGGCAGCAAGGTTGCGATTCTCGGCTGCGGCCCGATCGGCCTCCTGCTGGCCCAGTCCCGCAAGGCTCTGGGCGCAGCGGAAGTCATGATTACGGATGTCTCCGATTACCGGCTGAATCTGGCCAAATCGATCGGCGTTGACTACACAATCAATACAAAAGAAAAGGATTTCGGTGAAGCGCTGGTCGAATGCTTCGGACCGGACAAGGCCGATGTCATCTACGACTGCGCAGGCAACAACATCACCATGGGCCAGGCCATCAAGTATGCCCGCAAAGGCAGCAAGATCATCCTGGTTGCCGTCTTCGCCGGTCCGGCCACAGTGGACCTGTTCACCCTGAACGACCATGAGTTGGATCTGGATACTTCCATGATGTACCGTCATGAAGACTATCTGGATGCCATCCGGCTGGTCAATGAGGGCAAGATTCAGCTCAAGCCGCTGCAGACAAAACACTTTGCCTTCACGGATTACCTGGCTGCCTACAAGTACATTGAAGCCAACCGGGAAACAACCATGAAGGTTCTGATTGATATCGACACAGAAGAAAAGGACGGCGAGTAAACAGACGCCGCAGGTATGACGATGAAACTGACACTGGAAGGACTCCGGGATACTGCCGCCTGGCAGCAGGCCGGAATTGAACTGCCGGGTTATGATCCGGCAAAACTGGCAGAACAGACGAAAGAGAAACCGCTCTGGGTACATTTCGGCATCGGCAATATTTTCCGGGTATTCACCGGAAGCATCGCTGATCAGCTGCTGGAACAGGGACTGATGAAAAGCGGCATTACCTGCGTGGAAAGCTTTGATTATGAGGTGGTGGACAGGATCTACCGCCCGTATGACAATCTTTCGCTGAATGTCATCCTGCACGCCGACGGCCGGGTGGACAGAAAAGTCATCGGCGTCTTCGGCGAGGCGGTTAAGGCCAAGGCTGACTGTGCAGGGCAGTGGGGACGGCTGAAGGAAATCTTTCGCAGCCCCTCGCTGCAGCTGGTGACCTTCACGATTACCGAGAAGGGTTATGCCCTGAAGAATGAAAACGGCGAGTACTATCCGTTTGTCCGGCAGGATATTGAAAAGGGCCCGGAAACAGTTACCAGTGTACCGGCGATCCTGGCGGCGATGCTGAAGGAGCGCCTCGAAGCCGGCGGCACACCGCTGGCCCTGGTCTCCATGGACAACTGTTCCCGCAATGGTGAAACGCTGCGCAATGCCGTCCTGGCCATCGTGGCGGAATGGCATAAGGCCGGCAGGGTCAGTGATGACTATATGGCCTATGTCAGCGATGAAAATACCGTTGCCTTCCCGTGGACGATGATCGACAAGATCACGCCGCGGCCGAGCGAAGCAATCGCCGCAGATCTTGAAGCCCGGGGTCTGGAAAACATGCAACCGGTGATCACTTCGAAGCAGACCTTCATTGCCCCGTTTGTCAACGCGGAAGGACCGCAGTACCTGGTGGTTGAGGATCACTTCCCCAACGGCCGGCCGCCGCTGGAAAAAGCCGGTGTGTACATGGCGGACCGCGAAACGGTAAACAAGGCCGAACGCATGAAAGTGACCGTCTGCCTGAATCCGATCCATACCGCCCTGACAACGTATGACTGCATGCTGGGCTATGATCTGTTTGCCGATGGCATGCATGATCCGGAACTGGCGGAACTGGCCCGGCTGGTCGGTTATGTGGAAGGCATGGATGTGGTGCCGGACCCGGGAATTCTTTCCCCGAAGGCATTCCTGGATGAACTGTTTGAAGAACGGTTCCCGAACCGGTATCTCGGTGATACATCCCAGCGGATTTCCGTGGACATCTCACAGATGACTGCGATCCGCTTCGGTGAAACAATCAAGGCCTATGTCCAGAAGTACGGTTCGGCAGAACGGCTGACCGCACTGCCGCTGGCCATCACCGGCTGGCTCCGATACATGCTGGCAGTGGATGACAACGGTGAGCCGTTTGAACTGGCCCCGGATCCAAGAGGGGAAGAAATCTGGAAGTATATGCAGACGCATTTCCGCCTTGGCCATCCGGAAGAGATCGGGGATCAGCTGCAGCCCATCCTCAGCAATGCCAACCTCTTCGGTATGAACCTCTACGAAGCAGGGCTCGGCACAAAGGTCGAGCAGATGTTTGCGGAAGAGATCGCGGGGCCTGGTGCGGTACGGAAGACGCTGCAGAAATATCTGAAAACAACGGAGTAGAAAATGGATATGAAAAAACAGGTGACCGGGATCCAGCATCTCGGATTGCCGACGGGAAAATACAAAGAAACGCTTGCTTTCTATCAGAACCTCGGTTTTGAGGTTGTGTGGGCGGCTGATGACCGCGACTGCACGTTTCTGCAGCTGGGCGCGGCAGTGATCGAAGTATATGCTTCGGAAGAACCGCATCCGGTATGGGGAGCCTGGGATCACATCGCCCTGGATACGGCAGATATCGATGTTGTATATGCCTGGCTGAAAAACCAGGGATATGTTTTTGCCGAAGGCGGTGAAGGTCCGGTCTTCCTGCCATATTTTGCAAATGGTGTGAAGTTTGTCACGATTATCGGCCCGAACAATGAGAAAGTGGAATTCAGCCAGATGCTGTGAGTTTGTATATGACAGAGAAGAAATATGATGTAACGGCGCTGGGTGAACTGCTGATCGACTTCATCGGGGCCGGGGACAGCGAATTCGGCAATCCGCTTTATGAAGCCAATCCGGGCGGGGCACCGTGCAATGTACTGGCCATGCTGCAGAAGCTGGGCAGAAAAACTGCTTTCATCGGCAAGGTCGGCAATGACGGCTTCGGCCGGCAGCTGAAGGATGCCGTGGATTCCTGCGGTGTGGACCTGAGCGGTCTCGTGATGGACGATGAAGTCCATACCACACTGGCATTTGTCCACAAACTGCCCGACGGCGACCGGGACTTCTCGTTCTACCGGGGTCCGGGTGCGGACATGATGCTGAAGGCTGAAGAAGTTAATGAAGATCTGATCAAAAATGCCAGGGTATTCCACTTCGGCTCGCTGGGACTGACAGATGAACCGGTGCGCAGTGCGACACACAAGGCCCTGCAGATCGCCGAAGAAAACGGCGTGCTGAGATCTTATGATCCGAACCTGCGGCCGCCGCTGTGGTCCAGCGATGAACTTGCCCGGGAACAGATCCTCTGGGGCATGGCGCACTGCGATATCCTGAAGATCGCGGACAATGAGATCCGCTGGCTGAGCGGGAAGGAAGACTTCGATGAAGGCATTGCCTGGCTCAGGGAGCAGTTCGATATCAAACTGATCTGCCTGACGCTTGGCCCGGACGGCAGCCGGGCATACTACTGGGATGACCGGATTGAAGTGCCGGGTTTCCTGCAGGAGAACACGATCGAGACAACCGGGGCAGGGGACACATTCTGTGCCTGCATGATCAATGCGGTGCTGGAGAACGGGATTGACGGCTTCACTCCCGCGAAACTGAAGGAAGCAGTCACGTTTGCCAACGCGGCCGCTTCGATCATCACGACCCGCAAGGGAGCACTGAAAGCCATGCCGGAAAAGCAGGAAGTCATAGATTTCCTGAACAGAACCGGTGCTTGAACAGAATCACAAAACTGCCTTGCACGGGCAGTTTTTCTTATGATACAAAATACATGTAAACAGACTTCTGAAAGGGGGGAAGCAGCATGGCACTGATTCAGGTCAATTATCTTTCCAAAGCTTTATTCCGCACGGTACCTGTGCAGGTGATTCTGCCGGTCGACAGGATCTCGTTTGAAACCATGGACTATGAACCGGTCAAGGAGAAATTCAAGACACTCTATCTTCTGCATGGCCTGCTGGGCAATTATACCGACTGGGTCAGCGGTACCCGGATCCAGCGCTGGGCGGAAGAGAAAAAACTGGCGGTTGTCATGCCGTCAGGTGATAATTCATTCTATGTCAACAGCCAGGTGGTCAATAACGACTACGGTGAGTTCATCGGCCATGAACTCGTGGAAGTGACCAGGCGCATGTTCCCGCTGTCGGACAGGCGGGAGGACACGTTCATTGCCGGTCTCTCCATGGGCGGTTTCGGGGCCCTGCGCAACGGCATCAAATATGCGGACACTTTCGGCTATGCGGCCGGGCTTTCCAGCGCGGTGCATCTGTTTGAGGACAATGCGGACAATGTGGCCGGGGAAGGGCAGGTCTTCGGGGATATCACTGCAGCCCGCAAAACAGACAAGAATCCGAAGGTGGCATTGGAGAATGTCCTGCAGGAGGGAAAGGAACTGCCGAAGTTCTATATGGCCTGCGGTCTCTCTGACGGCCTGCTGACCAGCAACCGGGATCTGCATGAATTTCTGGTTGAGCATGGGGCTGATGTCACTTATATCGAAGAACCGGGCGCGCATGAATGGGACTTCTGGGACAGACAGATCAAGTGTGTGCTGGACTGGCTGCCGCTTGAAGCAGACAATGCCGGCATGAACAGCGGCAACGTAACAAAGTAAACAAAAAAAATACCGGCTGACTGTCCGGTATTATTTTTCTTCCATGTAAGTGGCTTCCAGGCGTTTGTCAACCGGCGGCAGGGAACTGTCATCAATCAGCTGCAGGATCCGGCTTGCGGCGTATTGGCCCATTTCGTCTGTAGGCTGCTCGATCACCCGGCGCAGCATGGTGTGGGGATCCTTGCCGGACATGAAGCCGACCAGCGTGACGTCAGCGGCCGCTTTATTCTGCCGGTACAGGTAGTGCACCAGGTCTTCGGTCAGCCGTTCATTGGAAATGATGACGGCTGTGCACCCGTCTTCCACCAGTTTTTCATAGCAGACCGGAGAGGAATTACGCAGTGAGGCACTGGGCACGCAGTTGGCTTCCAGATGCAGGGCCTGCATCGCATCGAGATACGCTTTGGTCCGCTCGACGGTAGTGGAAAGGGCCGCCCGGGCACCGATCATGCCGATGCGGGAATGACCTTCCTGATGCAGACGGATAACTGCTCTGTACACAGCCTGATAAGTGGAAATATAAACACTGTCAACGGTGCTTTCCTCGGGTTTGCGGTCAATCAGGATGACCGGAATATCACCGGGCAGATGTTTCTGCAGTTCATCCCAGTCCATCTGGGCGGTGGAAAGGATCAGCCCGTCGACGGATGACTTGTTGACGGCAGCCAGATGATTCTGTTCTCGCTGCCAGTCTTCATGCGTATTGGCGAGCAGCAGCTGATATCCCCGGGCTGACAGGGCTGTTTCAATCGATTCGATCAGCGAGACGAAAAAGTAGTTGTCAACATCTGAAATGATGAACTGGATCTTGCCGGTCTTGCCGGTTTTCAACGTCCGGGCCGAAGCATTGGGAACATAGTTCAGCTCCCGGATTGCCTGGTTGACCTTGTCCCGGGTTTCCTGCGAAACATAACGGGTATTGTTAAGCACATGGCTTACCGTAGTTGTGGATACACCGGCCCGGCGGGCCACATCGATCATACTGACGGGACTCTTCTTTTCGGTCATAAAATGAACTGCCTTTCAGCGATATTATAGCTTCTGAAACAGGGCTGTCAAAGAGTTTGAAAGGGGACTTCCGGGGAAACCAGAATCACTTTTTGGGTTTCTTGCAAAAAAACACTTTACAAATCTTTTAAAGATATGTCATTATGTGTTCGGCGAAAAGCAATCGTTTGCGCAATCGATTGCCGAAAGCGATTACATCACGAAGGGATGACCTTCATTTGATTTAGGCCCATGAAAAAAAGCGCTTCCTGCGCAATGGGAAAGGAGAGAGCAGATTATATGTCACTCGTCAGCTTGAATTTCGAAAGCGAATATCTGAATCAGAACGAGACCGTGGAAATCATCCTGCCGGACAAGCCGCGCGGTGTTTCCATGAAGAAGTTCTACACACCGGAAAAGAAGTACAAGGTTCTCTGGCTGCTGCATGGTACATATGGTGACGGAACCGACTGGCTGCGCCGCACCCGGATTGAACTGTATGCCAGCGAAAAGGACATGATCGTTGTTATGCCTTCCGCCATGAACAGTGACTATGTCAACTGGCCGAAGTTCGGCCTCGGCTACAATTTCTATGATTTCTTTGTCAAGGAACTGATGCCGATGGTCTACAGCTGGTTCCCGGCATCCCCGAAGAGGGAAGACAACTTCATTGCCGGTCTTTCCATGGGCGGTGAAGGTGCCGCGTCCATCGGCCTGACCAATCCGAAACTGTTCGCCAAGGTCGGCTGCCTGTCATTCCCGCTGGTCAACTACCACAAGCACCCGGACGGCAACTTCATTACCGGAGCAGTCGGCAAGGGCATGCGGGCCCGCTTTGTCAACGAAGTGGAAAACATGGGCGGCATGGAAGGCTTCATGAAGTCCCCGTACAACACCTGGGACATCTTCTTCGAAGGCAAGAAAAAGCTTCCGGAACTGTTCTTCTACATCGGCGATGAGGACTTCCTCTACAAGGCGCACCTCGAATTCAAGGAAGAACTCGAGAAGAGCGGCAAGAAGGCCTTCATCCAGGAATACCCGGGCTATCACCACGAATGGCGTGTCTGGGATATGGCTATCGAAGACTTCATCAACAAGTGCGATCCGGACACCGTCGGTGCCGGCAACCGCTTCTGATCAGGCTTTTACAGAAGGAATTCTGTTGAGCATATGCATATTCATTTCGCAAAAACATTAGGAGGAAAAGAAATGAAAAAGTTCAAGAGTTTGGCTACACTCGGACTCGCCCTGACAATGGCTGCCAGCCTTGCAGGCTGCTCCAACGGCGGCGCGTCCACACCGTCTGCAGCTCCGGCTGAAGACGAAACAACAGTCAAGATCGGCTTCACAGCCATGAACCTGACTGACCCGTTCCAGATCGCTGTCCGTGACACTGTCAAGGATCTGGCCGAGGCTGAAGGCTGGGAATTCCAGTCCGGCGACGGCAACGGCGACAACGCCAAGCAGATCAACCTGTGCGAAGACATGATCAACGCCGGTATCACACACCTCGTTCTGTGCCCGGTTTCCCAGGATGGTATCCTGCCGATTCTGGAACTCTGCCAGGAAAAGGGCGTCAAGGTTATCAACTATGACTCCCCGGTTGCTGACCGTGACCTGGTTGAATGCTTCGTTGGTTCCGATAACTACAGTGCAGGTCAGCTGGATGCTGAATACCTGAACGAAAAGTATCCGGATGGCGGCGCTATGATGATCATCGACAACCCGAAGGCTGAATCTGTTGTTGCCCGCGTTAAGGGTCTGACAGAAAACCTGAACGAAAACTTCGTTATTGTCAACGACTACAACATCTCCACAGTTGACGAAGTTCTGTCCGGTACAGAAGACGCTCTGCAGGTTCATCCGGAACTGGCCTTCATCTTCGGTCTGAACGATACATGCGGTCTGATCTCCCTTGGTGCAGTTCAGTCTGCCGGCCGTGACGACATCGTTGTCGTTTCTGTTGACGGTTCCCCGGATGGCCAGGCTTCCATCGCTGACGGCGGTCTGATGGCTACAGCTGCTCAGTCCCCGATCACAATCGGTCAGGAAGTATTCGCTGCTCTGCAGAAGTCCGTTGCCGGTGAAGAACTGGAAGATGTCAACGTTCCGTGCTTCCTGATTTCCCAGGAGAACATTGCTGATTACGATGTCACACAGTGGCACTAATCTGTAAGAAACATCTAATTAACTAAACAGCAAGACGTAAGGAGGGGATCATTTTGAGCGAAAAACCTGTCTTACTTGAAATGAATGGTATTCATAAGAGTTTCCCGGGTGTTCACGCGCTGGACGACGTTCATCTGGATCTTCGCGCCGGAGAAGTGCATGCGCTTCTCGGCGAGAACGGTGCAGGGAAGTCGACGCTGATTAAAGTTCTCGGCGGTATCTATGAAAAAGATGCCGGCGATATCATCATCAACGGCGAAAAGGTGGAAATCAGGAATGTCAAGGATGCCGAAAAATACGGTGTCAGTATCATCCACCAGGAGATCGTCCTGGTGCCGGAGATGTCGATTTCCGACAACATCTTCCTCGGTAAGGAAGAAGGACCGGCTTATTCCATCTCACGTTCGGCCATGGAGAAAAAGACACAGGAACTGTTGGATTCGTTCAATATGGGTCTGAAGGCTACGCAGATGGTCTCCTCCTTGAATATTGCTCAGCAGCAGATGGTGGAAATCATCAGATCTACGTTCAGCCAGGCAAAGATCATTGTCATGGATGAACCGACATCATCGCTGTCTGACAAGGAGGTCGATGCGCTGTTTGATACGATCAGAAACCTGAAGGCGCAGGGAATCGGCATTATCTACATTTCCCATCGTATGAGTGAGCTGGATCAGATTGCTGATCGTGTCTCGGTATACCGTGACGGCAGGTACATTGCCACCAGAGAAGTCAAGAACACCACTGTGGATGAACTGATTGAACTGATGGTCGGCCGCGCGGTCGGAAATTACTACAACCGGACCTACAATGACTGCACGGAAACAATCATGGAAGTCCGGAACCTGTCCAATAAGAAAGTACACAACGTATCGTTTGATCTGAAGAAGGGTGAGATCCTCGGCTTTGCCGGACTGGTTGGTGCCGGCCGGACGGAAACCATGCGGGCGATCTTCGGCATGGACAAGAAGGACTCCGGTGAAATCATCATCGAAGGCAAGCCGGTAACCATCAACAGTTCCAAGGACGGTCTGGCTGCCGGGATCGGTCTGGTGCCGGAAAGCCGGCGTGAAGAGGGTATCTTCCCGGATCAGAACATCAAGTTCAATGAAACGATCAAGGTCCTGAACGAATTCATCAAGAACATGCGGGTGGATTCGAAGAAGGAAACGGAAATTGCCGAAAAGTATATGAAGGAACTGTCGGTCAGAGCACCGGGTCTGGGAGCCTTTGTCGGCAACCTGTCCGGCGGCAACCAGCAGAAGGTGGTCATCGCTTCCTGGCTGGCAGCGAAGCCGAAGATTCTGATCATGGATGAGCCGACCCGCGGTATCGACATCGGTGCCAAGGCGGAAATTTACGCCATCATGAATGATCTTGTTAAAAACGGTGTTTCCATCATCATGGTATCGTCTGAACTTCCCGAGGTCATCGGTATGAGTGACCGGGTAGTGGTCATGCGCAGCGGCGAAATCTCAGCGATTCTTGACCGCACTGAAGCTGATCAGGTAACCATCATGAAGAACGCAGTCAACATTTAACGGAGGAAAACAATATGAGTGAAAAAGAAATCACCGCAAAAAAGTCTATCCTCGATAGTGATAACCCGGTCATTCAGTATGTAAAGCGGAACGGCGGTATCATCATCGGTTTCATCATCCTGTGCGTTGTCATTCAGTTCAACACACCACAGTTCATGACCTGGTCCAACATCATCAGCGTGCTGCGCCAGATTTCCAGCAACCTGTATCTGGCTTCGGCCATCACGATGATCCTGATTGCCGGCGGTATCGACCTGTCAGCCGGTGCGATTGTCTCGCTGTCCAGCGTTATCGTCGCTACCTGCATGGTCAACTACGGTTTCTCGATTCCGGTCGCGATCGTCGCAGCCATTGCCATGGGTGCCCTGATCGGCTTCGTCAACGGTACAATTATTTATAAGACTGGCCTACCGCCATTCATCGTCACCTATGCGATGCAGTGCATCTGCCAGGGTGCGGCTTATGTCTGGACCGGCGCGCAGCCGATCCGTCTGACGGACAAGAGCTTCATCTTCCTGGGTACAGGCTTCGTTGCCAACGTCATCCCGATGCCGCTGGTCTACCTGTTCTTCATCCTGATCTTTGTCTGGTACATCCTGAACCGGACCAAGCTGGGCCGCCATATCTACGCAACCGGCGGCAATGAAAAGGCAGCGGAATTCTCCGGTGTCAACATCAAGCATGTCCGCTGGTTCGTTTACACCTTCTCCGGTATCATGGCAGCCCTGGCCGGTATCGTCCTGTCTGCCCGTATGTATTCCGGTCAGCCGGCAGTCGGCGCCAACGCCGCGATGGATGCGATCGCGTCTGTCGTTCTCGGCGGTACGTCCATGGGCGGCGGCCGCGGCTTCATCGGCGGCACGATTATCGGTGCGCTGCTGATCGGTGTCATGAACAACGGTCTGAACCTGGCCGGTATCGACAGCTACTGGCAGATGGTTGCCAAGGGTATCATCATCCTGATTGCCGTGTACGTTGACTTCATGAAGCAGGGTAAG
>JAEEGL016887680.1_pt1 | contig 10249 bp, 9 predicted proteins | sample 9134231 | NCBI WGS metagenome assembly JAEEGL01 (sample SAMN16246548, study PRJNA631951) | gut metagenome | biome: gut microbiome; feature: rumen; material: fiber-attached | host: Bos | place: Iran: Karaj | collected 2018-10 | reverse complement strand
GGTGTCGATGTTCTTCTTCGCCAGCTCGGTGTAGTTGCCTTTTCCGTCGCCGTTGAACTGCGTGAACACGTTGTTCCACACTTCCATGAAGCGGTCGCAGTCACATCCGGGACGGCAGTCGGGCTTGCCGCAGCCGTATTTTTCGCCGCGGTCGAAGTAGATCTCGGAGCAGGGGCCGCAGGGGCCGGAACCGTGCTCCCAGAAGTTGTCTTCCTTGCCGAGCCGTGTGATCCGTTCCGCGGGGATGCCGATGACCTTGTTCCAGATGTCGAATGCCTCGTCGTCCTTCTCGTAGACGGAGGGGTAGAGCAGGTCCGCCGGCATTTTCAGCACGCCGGTGAGAAACTCCCACGCCCACGGGATCGCCTCGTTTTTGAAGTAATCGCCGAAGGAAAAGTTGCCCAGCATCTCGAAGAAGGTGCCGTGGCGCGCGGTGATACCCACGCTGTCGATGTCAAGCATCCTCATGCATTTCTGGCAGGTGGTCACCCGGTGACGGGGCGGTTCCTCCTCGCCGGTGAAAAACTTTTTCAGCGGAGCCATACCCGCGTTGATGAGGAGCAGGGATTTGTCCCCCTGGGGTACCAGGGAAAAGGAGGGGAGACGAAGATGCCCCTTTGATTCAAAGAACGAGAGGTATTTTTCTCTCAGATCTGTAACAGATGTCCATTCCATACGTTGCACACTTTCCGTTTTCTCAGCGCCGCGGCGCGTATTTTTACTGATTCTGTCCGAGGACTTTGACGTTGTCCGGCTCGTCGAGGAATCTCGCCTCGGAGAAACCCTGCGCCTCGAGCTGCCCGAACTGTTTGCCGAGTTTTTTCTTCTTTTTCACCAGAGTCACGTCCGCGCCGTCACGGAGCGAGGCGGAGAACTTAAGCGCCTCGGCGATCTGCCCCTCGTCGTAGAGGAGCGCGATCTTTTTTCTTCCTCCCTCCGCCTCTTTGCCGGCGAGGATGGAGAAGATCCGCTCGAATCCGATGGAGAAACCCACCGCCGGGACGTTCTCCCCCGTGAATCTGCCGATGAGACCGTCGTATCTTCCGCCTCCTGCAATGGTGCCGCCGAAGGCGGGACTTTCGATCTCGAACACCGCTCCGGTGTAGTACCCCTGGCCGCGGACGAGGGTCACGTCGTATTTTATGCCGTATCTTCCCTTCGAAAGTTCCGTTGCCTTGTCTATGACGTACTTCACGCCCTCCGCCACCGCGGGATCCGCATATTTCACAAGATCGTCAGCTCCGACGCCGCCGTTGAGGACTTTCATAAGAGCGTCGACTGCGTTTGAGGAAAACCCTTTTTCGAGCAGCTCCGCTCTCACGCCCTCCGCGGCGATCTTGTCAAGCTTGTCGATGGTGATGCAGACGGAGTCGGCGTCCGCGGGATCGAATCCGGTGCTTTCGATGATGGCTCTCAGCGCCCGGCGGTCGTTGATACGGACGGTGAAATCGCTGATCCCGATTGAAAGAAGCGTTTCCGCCGTCACGGTGATGAGCTCCACCTCGGAGTCGAGGGAGTCGCTGCCGATCACGTCGATGTCACACTGGACAAACTCGCGGGAACGTCCCTTCTGGGGCCTCTCGGCACGGTACGCCCGGTCGATCTGTATGCACTTGAACGGATCCGGGAGCTTCGCCCTGTTGTTGGAGTAGTATCTTACGAGAGGGAGCGTCAGGTCGTATCTGAGCCCCAGGTCGCAGAGTTCGCCCGGGTCGCCCGACTGAAGGGCGTTCTCCAGTTTCTGCCCTCTCTTCAAAACGCGGAAGATCAGTTTCAGGTTGTCGCCGCCGTCGCTGTTGTCGAGATTTTCGATGGATTCCACGATGGGTGTGGTGATCTTCGTGAAGCCGTATGATCTGTAGCTTTTCACGATCTGCTCCATCAGACGATCCCGTATTTCCGTCTCGCGGGGCAGATAATCGTTCATGCCCTCTGCGGGAGTTGTTCGCATAATTACCGTTCCTTTCCGTTTGAGGCGGTCCGCCGCCCAAACTCACCCATTTTACTTATATAATATATTATAATAACAATTTTTTTAGTCCGTGTCAACATTTTTGAGCAAAACGTCCGATAACCGGAAATTTTTTCCGGACGGCGAAATATGGCGGTGCGAAATGTTGATTTCAGGCTCGAAATATAGTATAATAACTGTGTATGTGTATTCGTGAAAAACAGTCGCTATGCGAAAGGAGAGGCCGCAAAATGAAAAAAAGGATACTTGTCGTCAGCAGTGCTAATATGGATATGGTCCAGAACGTCAGTCGCGTTCCCTACTCGGGCGAGACGATACTCGAACACGGCGGTTCCTATTCCTACGTTCCCGGGGGAAAGGGCGCCAACAGCGCCATTACCATGGCGCGTCTCGGCGCGGACTGCGTTTTTGTCTGCAAAGTCGGAGACGACGCGAACGGGAAAAAACTGACCTCCCTTTATAAATCCGAGCGTATCGACACGAGATATATGATCGTAGACCGCGATACTCCCACCGGACTTGCTTCGATCCTGGTTGAATCAAACGGCGCCAACCGTATTATCGTTTTCCCCGGTTCAAACGGGAAGCTCTCCCGATCGGACGTTGAAAACGGATTCAACTGCTATCCCGACGCCGTCTATCTTCAGTTCGAGATACCGGACGAGGCGGTACTTGAAGCGTGCCGTCTGGCCCACCGTAAGAACATACCCATATTCGTCGACGCGGCGCCCGCAAGGGAGGATTTTCCGCTTTCCCAGCTTGCTCCGGTAGAGATGTTCTCTCTCAACGAGACGGAGACTATGATCTTCACAGGCATCGATCCCAAAAACGACGCGAATTGCCTCAGGGCGGCCATCAAGCTGAAAAACGCGACCGGGGCGAAGTACGTTGTCCTCAAACTCGGGGCGAGAGGCGCGTTCCTCTTTGACGGAGAAGAGTTTTACAACTTCCCTGCTGAGAAGGTAGACGTCGTAGACACCACCGCGGCCGGAGACGTTTTCACCGCTGCGCTGACTTGTTATTACGTGAAGTACGGCAACATAGGAGCGGCCATACGTTTCGGCAACGCCGCCGCGGCGCTGTCGGTTTCGAGAGCGGGAGCTTCTTCGTCCATCCCCACGCTGAAGGAACTGAATGAGTATAAAAAGGAGAAGGAAGAAGGGAGCGCCGCGGAGTGATCATTATGGCTGTTGACTACGGAGACGCCCGCACGGGCCTTGCCGTGTGCGATGAAATGGAGATACTGGCGTACGGCGCCGGTCTTATTGACCGCCCCGGATTCAAAAAGGTCGCGGCGGAGGTGGCCCGCCGCGCTCATGAGCTCGAGGCGGAACTGATCGTTGTGGGGGACCCGGTCAATATGGACGGGGATCCCGGCGCGAGAAGTGCAAAATGCCGCGATTTTGCCGCGGAGGTGGAGAGGACGTCCGGTATCCCGACCGTGATGTGCGATGAGAGACTGACGAGCGTATCCGCCCACGAGATCCTCTCGGAGAACGGATTGCGCCCGGGACGGCACAGGGCACGCGTGGACGAGATGGCAGCGCGGCTCATTCTGGAGGACTATCTTGAGATGAGAAAGTCTGCGGCACGGAATAACAATGACGGCGGGGAGGAAAAATGACTTTTATCAAGTACCTTAAAGTGTTTCTCGTGGCGATGATCCCCGTGGTGGAGTTGAGAGGGGCGATTCCCTTCGGCGTGACCAAGGAGGGACTCCCGCTTTTCGGCACCATCGTCGCCGCCGTGATAGGAAATATGGTCCCCGTTCCGTTCATCATACTTTTCATCCGGCCCATCTTTGAGTGGATGAAGAAAAAGAGCCGCTTTTACCGCAAGATAGTGGAAAAAATGGAACTGAGAGCGGAGAAAAAAGCCGAAAAGATACAGAAATACGCGCTGTTCGGACTGTTCCTGCTGGTAGCGATACCTTTGCCCGGCACGGGAGCGTGGACCGGCGCTCTTGTGGCGGCGTTATTCGACATTCGTCTTAAACATGCCGTTCCGGTCATATTTTTCGGAGTGATAGTGGCCGCGGCGGCCGTGTCTCTCATTACATACGGCGCCAAAGCGTTTTTCGGCATTTGACTTGTTATTTGGAATATTAAATCCTGAAAGGACTCACAATATGAACGCAGAAACACTTAAGAGATCCATTCTCGACGGAGGCATCGACGGTAAACTTTCGGAAATGTTGGCGGTATCCGATCCGGCTGCGGAGAGATCGCGCTACGCATCAGCCGTCGACTCCTACGCGTCGATTTACGGAGCGGGCGATCTTCATTTGTTCTCCGTTGGGGGCAGAAGCGAGATATCGGGCAACCACACGGATCACAACCACGGACGGGTCATCGCGGCGTCGGTCAATCTGGACATCCTCGCTGTGGCGGCAGAGTCCGGCGACAGCACGATAAAGGTTAAAAGCGAGGGATTCCCGGAGGACGTCGTTCCGGAGGAGGCGTCCGAATTCCCGGATCCCGAGAAATTTTTCACGTCAGGCGCCATCATTGCCGGTATGAGACGCGCGTTTGAGAACGCCGGATACAAGACCGGGGGATTTACGGCGTATACCACCTCAAACGTACTGAAGGGCTCCGGGATCTCCTCCTCGGCGGCTTTTGAAGTGATGATCGGAAATATTCTGAACCACCTCTTCAACGACGGAAAAGTCACCGCCGTGGAGATCGCGAAGATGGCTCAGTGGGCGGAAAATGTGTATTTCGGCAAGCCCTGCGGCCTTATGGATCAGACCGCGTGCGCCGTGGGCGGATTCATTACCATTGATTTCCTCGATCCCGCCGATCCCTCCATCGAGGCTCTGGATTTTGATCTGACGAAGCAGGGCTACGTCCTTTGCGTCGTCAATACCGGAGGAAATCACGCGGATCTCAACGCAGACTACGCTTCCGTCCCCGGAGAGATGAAAGCAGTGGCGAGGGAGATGGGCAGGGAAGTCCTGCGGGGGCTGTCTTTCGATTCAATCGTGCGTGAGATCCCCCGCCTCAGAGAAGCGCTCGGCGATCGCGCCGTTATGCGCGCTTTGCACTTCATCGAGGAGAACGACAGGGTGGCTGATCAGGTCGCGGCAATAAAGCGCGGCGACCTTGACGCGTTTTTCGATGGAGTCAACGCCAGCGGCAACTCCAGTTTCAAGTATTTGCAGAACGTTTACACGTCTCAGAACGTGTCGGAACAGGGACTTTCTCTCGCTCTGTGTCTGACAGATCACTTTCTCAAGGGGAAGAGATCGGCGCACCGGGTACACGGCGGAGGATTTGCCGGTACGATCCAGGCGTTCGTTCCCGTAGGCGATGCCGGAGACTATAAAAAGCTGATGGATTCCGTGTTCGGTGACGGTGCGTGCCATATTCTGTCCGTCCGTCCCGCCGGAGCGGTTAAGCTCGTATAACGATGGCCGATCTTACCGTGATCGCGGTGGGAGGTCTTCGCGAGGATTACTTCCGCCGCGCCGCCGACGAGTACAAAAAGCGGCTGTCTTCGTCATTCACCGTCCGCGAGGTGGAGATAAAAGAAGAAAAACTTCCCGCCTCCCCTTCGGACGCCCAGATAAAAAGCGCGCTGGACCGGGAGGCGGAGCGGATCATAGCCGCCGTGCCGAAGAGAGCGTTCACCGCGGCCCTTTGTGTGGAGGGCGAGGAACTCAGTTCCGAGGAACTGTCGACGCGTCTTTCAAAGGAGATGAGCGGCGGCGTCTCGTCGTTCTGCTTTATAGTCGGTTCGTCCCACGGACTTTCGGACAAAGTAAAAAAAGCGTGCGCCGCGCGCGTTTCAATGTCGCGGATGACGTTCCCGCACCAGCTTGCCCGAGTGATGCTTTTCGAGGCGGTCTACCGTGCGTCGGAGATCATGAAGGGAACAGGCTATCATAAATAACGGGATCGCTGATTTCAAAGGGAGGGGATGACCGTGAAAAAAAGGATCAAAAGAACAGGCGGATTCATATTGTCCGCCTTGTGTTTCTTTGCGGTTTCCGCCTTTGCCCTTGCCGCGATGTTATTTGGAAACAGACTGATAAAGGATGTTTCGGAGCCGGTAGTCGCACCTCCGTTTGTAATTCCCGACGTTCCGGAGAAGCAGGACGGGTCCGAACGCTCGTACCGGGACGAACGTGAACCCACGATCACCGAGGACGACGCGCGAGCGGAGGTCGCGAAGGACGGCGGAAGCGTCGTGGGCGTACTTGACTCGAAAAGGATCCCGAATGACGGAACGGACGTCCCCTTTGCCGGGACTCTTTCGGATGAAGGCTACGGCACGACTAATTTGCCATTCGACAGCACGTATATGAAAATAGGCGTGATGACGCCCAATTTCACCGTTCCGTCTGAGTATACTCTCAGAAAGAAGACCGTTACGAAGACGTCGGTGGTGCAGAACGAGATGTACGGAGAATTCGGGATCGAGGAGACCGAAGTCGAGACGGACCGCCCTGCCGTGGAAATATACATGGGTTATTTCATCGTGGACAACGGCGAGACGCTGTCCGTTTACTCCCGTTCCGGGACTCCCCTGATGAGCAACTACGACGATACCGTCTATATCCCCGCCTACGAGCGCGACCGGGACGGAAACCCTCTCTTTTACCAGAACGGGTTCCGTCAGAGCGGCATGTTCGACCGGGAGGGTCTCGAGATAAGAGAATATACGAAAAAAGAGCTTGAAGAGATCGCCAAGGATGAGAAAAATCTGCCGAAGACTACTCTTGATGAAAAAAACTACGGCAAGAGGGTCAAACTGACTAGAGAACCGGAGAACTGGGAAAAAACGTACTATCTTGAAGGAAAGATCCTGGAAGAGGGCGAGGGCAATCCCGTAATGGAGGAGGCGAAGGTCTATTACACCCTTTCCCCTTACGGCATCGGTTTCGCTTACTCCGCGTTCAACGACCTGACGGACGGCAGAGGGCTCCGCTTCGACTATCCGTCGTATTACGGGTTGACGGATAACGGTTTGACTCTGGCCGTAAAGCTGCGCGATCTGTATACTCAGCCCATAGGCAAGCCCCTCGAGATGAAACACGATCCGATCTGGGCGTACACTGCCGGAGGATACGAAGCGACGGAGTACGAATTCAAGAGAGCATATAATTTCAGCGAAGGACTCGGATGCGTTGTGACCGAGCCGTATTACAAGGACGGCGGGCTCTACTTCGTGGACGGATCCGGGCGCAGGCTTTTCCCGACCAAAGATCAGTACACCAACAATACGGACCGCATCGTTATCACCACTCTTATGCCTCCGGTGGACACGGGGGAGGCAAGCATCGGCTCGTTCTACTATGATCACGGCCTCGTGCGGGTACGCCGGGAGTCCATCGACGGCACAAACTACATCTGGGACCACGTGATCCGTTATCTCGACACCGAGGATATTCTGATCGACCGTTCGGGGAACGAGTTTCCGATTCCGGAAGGATATGAGCTCGTATCATATTCCGACGGCGTTATCCTGCTGAAGCGCCACGGGCAATACGGTTATATGGACTACACCGGCAAGTGGATAGCCGAGCCGGTTTACAAAGACGGAAAGCCCTTTTCCGAGGGGCTCGGCGTGCTGACCGCCGCCGATGGCAGATGCGGAGCCATCGACGTCTCCGGCAACGTGGTCGTGCCGTTCGAGTATTCGTCGATCTCGTCCTGCTCCGACGGGGTCATGGCGGCGTATCACCCGGAGAGAGGATGGCAGATCCTCCGAAAAATGGCGCCCGTATGGTAAATAAAGAGAAAAAAGAGATCCCGGTGGGGCTCGCCCCAATGGCGGGATTTACTGATAAGATATTCCGGCTCATGTGCGCCGAGGGCGGAGCGGATTTTTGTGTTACCGAGATGGTCTCCGCCGCTGCGCTGTGTTACGGGGATGAAAAAACGCATTCTCTCGCCGGGAGAAGGCGGGGAGAAGCGCCCTGCGCCGTGCAGATCTTCGGCCACGAACCGGCTCAGATGGCGAAGGCGGCAGAAAAAATACTCGATGAGATCTGTCCCGCGGACGGCGTGGGTACGCTGCCTGCCGCGATCGAGATAAACATGGGCTGTCCGGTGAAGAAGATCGTGAAAGGCGGCGACGGAAGCGCACTGATGCGCGACGTAAAGCTGGCGTCTGAAGTTGCCGGAGCGGTGGCGGACGTGACCGGCCCCAGGGGCGTTCCCCTGTGGGTGAAGATCCGCGCCGGATGGGATAAAAACTCCGTCAACGCGGCGGAATTCTCCGCGGAGATGGCCGCCTCCGGAGCAAAGCGGATCACCGTTCACGGAAGGACCCGGGATCAGATGTACGCACCCTCCTCGGACAACGGCGTGATCCGCCGGGTGAGGGAAGCGCTCGATCCTTCCGTGGAGGTTTTCGGCAACGGGGACGTGACCTCCGGAGGGGACGCCGCGAGGATGATAGACGAGACCGGATGCGACGGAATACTTGTCGGTCGCGCCGCTCTCGGTGACCCGTGGATATTCGCAGAGATTAAGGACTTTCTCCGCACCGGCGAAACCGGATCCCCTCCGGCGAAGGAGGACCGGATCGGCGCCGCCCTTCGCCTGCTCAGGGAGCTCTGCGAAGAAAAGGGAGAGGAAGTCGGCGTCCGGGAGTCCCGGGCCCGGGTCGGCCACCTGATCCGCGGGATCAGGGGCTCCGCCGCGGCGAGATGGGCGGTGAACCGCGCCGGGACCGAGGCGGAATTCGAGACAATACTTACGGATTTACTGAAATAGACCGGGAAAAGGAGGAAAGAATGAGAAGAACCCGACTGACACTTGTACTGCGTATACTCGCGGCGGCGCTGGCGTTTATCCTGACCGCGGCGTGTTTCTCCTCTTGTTCCGACGGAAAGAAACAATCAAAAGAAACGGAAACCGCCCCGATAACGGAAACGGAGACCGAAACTGAGACCGAAACCGAAACTGAGACGGAGACTGAAACCGAAACGGAGCACGTCACCGAGCCTCCGGAGACTGATCCACCGGAAACTGAACCCCCGGTGACCGAACCGGTGTGGACGGAGCCCCCAGAAACTGAGCCCGTCTGGACGGAGTCGGCGTGGACTGAACCCCTCGAAACGACTCCCCCGGAAACGGAACCTCCCGCTCCCCCGGAGACCGAGCCTCCTGCGCCTCCTGCGCCGCAGCAGACCGGAGAAGTGATCGGCTACAGCTCAAAGGGATTCCCCATCGAGGTCCGCGACGGGATCACTTACGTTGGCGGCCTGATGGTGGCGAATAAGACCTATTCGCTCCCCGCCTCCTATGATCCGGGCGGGATGACTCCGGAGACGTACTCGGCGTTCGTTAAGATGCAGAACGCGGCGGCGGCGGAGGGATTGTCCCTTTACTCCGTGTCGGACTACCGTTCCTACGCCCTGCAGAGCTGGTTGTATCAGACCTACGTGGACCGCGACGGGAAGGAGCTTGCCGACACGTTCAGCGCGCGGCCTGGCCACAGCGAGCACCAGACGGGACGCGCCATCGACATCAATTCCACGTACAAAGCGTTTGCGGACACCCCGGAGGGGCAGTGGCTCGCGGCGCACTGCTGGGAATACGGTTTCATCATCCGTTATCCCGCCGGCAAAGAAAGCGTGACGGGATTCATGTACGAGCCGTGGCACGTGAGATACGTGGGCACGTGGCTCTCGATCCCGCTCCGGGACAGCGGCCAGTGCCTTGAGGAGTACCTCGGTATTACGTCGGTGTACGATTATTGAACGAAAGATCCCGCGGGGCAGTTCATAACTATCATAAGACCAAATTCCAGGAACAAAACAGGTAGTAATCATTTGTAGATACTTCACTAAAAAGAAAAGACTATGCCTCTCATGAGGTCATAGTCTTTTCCTTTATTCGCACCTCTTTACTGCTCGCTTGACAAAAGTTCTATTTTGCTCTGTAGAGGAATGTAACAACTTGTCCGCGATTACAGTTTTCGTTCGGTCCGAAGGTGGTTGAGGTAAGACCATTGGTAATATTGTTTTCAACCGCCCAGAGCATCGCCTTGTAGTAGAAACCTTTCTTGTTCACATCGGTGAAATTGCAGGAGGTTGACTTTGGATTTGGAGAGCCCTTGTAACGCCACAGGAACGTTACGACCTGTCCTCGGTTGCACTTTTCGTTCGGTCCGAAGGTGGTTGTGGAAAGGCCGTTGGTAATATTGTTTTCAACCGCCCAGAGCATCGCCTTGTAGTAGAATCCCTTCTTACTCACGTCGGTGAAATTGCAGGAGGTTGACTTTGGATTTGGAGAGCCCTTGTAACGCCACAGGAACGTTACG
>JAEEGL016827528.1_pt1 | contig 10249 bp, 8 predicted proteins | sample 9134231 | NCBI WGS metagenome assembly JAEEGL01 (sample SAMN16246548, study PRJNA631951) | gut metagenome | biome: gut microbiome; feature: rumen; material: fiber-attached | host: Bos | place: Iran: Karaj | collected 2018-10 | reverse complement strand
TGAAAAATGCGTGCCGAAACGCACGCATGGAAAAACGACCAGGCGCATAGCACTTCAGTTCCGGCAAGGTGCTATACAAGGTCTTCGTAACGTATCTGACTTATCTCCGCAAGGGAGCTTCACAGTGACCGACTCGCGGGGACTTCCACCCCATTCCGTGTCCGAAGCCTTTTTAATATATGTGAGTAATTATCTACAATCGTAGAATAAGTAATTATAATATATAATAATTTGAGTGAATATTCAATTTTAAAAAATTGAATAAATAGCCTGTTTTTTTTGTAGTTAATTACAATTAATAAACCGGGCCGAAATTCGCCCGTCATCTTTTTAAGCTAAGGCGGTTCTGAAGGATGAAGCAGAATAAAACGCTCAGCTGAGAAGAATTCATCCCGGCAACTGAAAATCAAGGGATCCTTATTGACTTTAAAGCTTATCAGGCGTATAGTTCAGATGATGAGCAAAGGCGTTCATCCCAGGTGTTTTTGGGCACCGGGGATGGCGCTTTTTTCTTTTGTAAGGTTCCGTCTTACCGGAACGGAGGATCGCTATGACTAAGTACATATTCGTTACAGGCGGCGTTGTCTCGGGCCTTGGCAAAGGCATCACGGCCGCTTCCCTGGGGCGCCTTCTTAAGGCGCGCGGCCTGAAGGTGGCCGCCCAGAAACTGGACCCGTACATAAACGTCGATCCCGGGACCATGAGCCCCTACCAGCACGGCGAGGTCTTCGTTACCGAGGACGGCGCGGAGACCGATCTGGACCTCGGCCATTACGAGCGCTTCATAGACGAGGACCTTAACAAGTACTCCAACCTTACCACAGGCAAGGTCTACTGGAACGTGCTCAACAAGGAAAGACGCGGAGAATACCTGGGCTCCACTGTGCAGGTGATACCTCACATAACCAACGAGATCAAGGATTTCGTTTACAGCGTTGGAAAGAAGACCAACGCGGACGTTGTCATAACGGAGATCGGCGGAACGATAGGCGACATAGAGTCGCAGCCGTTCATAGAGGCGGTAAGGCAGATATCGCTGGAGGTGGGCCGCGAGAACAGTCTGTTCATACATGTGACGCTGGTCCCCTACCTCAGCGGCTCGGAGGAACATAAATCCAAGCCGACCCAGCACTCCGTAAAGGAGCTGCAGGGCATGGGCATAAACCCGAACATAATAGTCCTGCGCTGCGACAGACATCTGGAGCCGTCCATCTTCCAGAAGATAGCTCTGTTCTGCAACGTAAAGCCGGACTGCGTAATAGAGAACATCACGGTGCCCAACCTTTACGAGGCGCCGCTGATGCTGGAGGGCTCGAACTTTTCGGACGTGGTCTGCAGGGAGCTTGGTATCACAGCGCCCAAGCCGGACCTTTCCGAATGGCAGGAGATGGTGGACCGCATAAACGGGGCGCGCTCGCGCTGCGTCGAGATAGGTCTGGTAGGTAAATACGTGGGTCTTCACGACGCTTACCTTTCGGTCGCGGAGGCTCTGCACCACGCGGGCTTCTACCACAACGTCCACATAAACATCCACTGGATAGATTCCGAAGAAATAAAGGAAGAAAACGTTTCCGCCATGCTCGGCGGACTGAACGGAATAATAGTTCCGGGAGGTTTCGGAAGCCGCGGAATAGAAGGCATGATACTTGCCGCGAAGTACGCCAGAGAGAACGACATCCCGTACTTCGGAATATGCCTCGGCATGCAGATAGAGGTCATAGAGTTCGCAAGGAACGTGGCGGGCATAGCGGACGCCAACTCCGGAGAGTTCGACGAACAGTGCAGAAACAAGGTCCTGGACTTCCTGCCGGGGCAGAACAGCGACATAGACAAGGGCGGCACGCTGCGTCTGGGCGCCTATCCCTGCGAGATACAGCCGGGAACCACCATGGAGCGCTGCTACGGCAGCCTTAAGATTAGCGAGAGGCACCGCCACCGCTACGAGTTCAATAACGATTACAGAGAGATACTGCAGAAAAGCGGCATGTGCCTGAGCGGCATCTCGCCGGACGGAAAACTGGTAGAGACCATAGAACTTACGGACAGGCCGTTCTTCGTGGGAGTTCAGTACCATCCGGAATTCAAGAGCCGTCCCAACAGGCCTCATCCGCTGTTCCTGGGCTTCATAGGAGCCGCGATGAAAGGCTGACGGTCCTTAAGGATGGCTGTCAGCTGTAAGTCCGTATTATTTCTTCAGCTATTTCTTTTCTGGATATGCAGCGGTCCATCGCCTGCTTTTCTATGTAGCGGTGGGCCTGCGGCTCGTCCATCTTAAGTTCGGAGATCAGAAGCCACTTGGCGCGGTTGACTATACGGATCTCCTCCATCTTTTCCTCTACGGACAGGGTCTTCTTTTCGAGTCTTCTTAATCTTTCACGCACGCTTTCCATCCAGTCCAGCGCGATCTCGACCAGCTGCCGCGACAGCGGTCTGGGCAGCACGAACACACCGTGCTCGGATACTTTGTCGAAGACCTCGTCGTATGATTCATTGCGCACCAAAAGCAACACCACAACGCCTTTGGTATTGCCAAGATCTATCGCGAATCTGATACCGGGATCGTCCGGAAGCGGCGAGTTGATTATGACAAGATCGTACGATCTGTCGCTCCAGCACCGTTTTGCCGCGCTGATGTTGGACACCATCTTCACCGGCCGGCAATTTGATCCCTCGAGCAGCTCAGAAAGCGCAGTATTCAGTTTTTCTGCCGCGGATACGACAAGCGCACTGTAAGTACGCTCTTTCAGATCCATACAAGATCCTTCCTGTGTTTATCGTGCGCTGTAGATGTCGAGGATCTTCGAGGGAATGAAGCTCCTGATGAATTCGCTCGAAACGGCCTCTTCGCAGGCTTCTTCGAAGGAGTCCGGCAGTTTTCCGAACTTCTTAAGTGTCTGCGGATCGGCTTTGTAGAGATTGATGTCAGCCGGAGCGTCAAGAGGCAGGGCCTTTTCTATTCCGTCCAGCCCGGCGTATATCATCAACGCGAACGCCAGATAGGGATTGGCGCCGGGATCCGGTGAACGAAGCTCCATGCGGCGGTATTCCCCTTCTGCCGCAGGTATGCGTATAAGCTGGGAACGGTTCTCGGTGGACCAGGAAATGTACTTCGGGGCCTTGTGGCCGCCCAGTCTTGCGTACGACTCTTCGGACGGATCCAGGAAAGCCGTCATGGCCTTGATGTTTGCCAGAACGCCGGCTATCATCCGCGAGAACAGTTCGTCCGTGCTGTTCTTAAGCGAGCAGTTGATGTGGAATCCGTTGCCCGGCTTGTCCTTGAGCGGTTTAGGCGAAAAGTCCGCGCAAAGTCCGTTCCTGTGCGCTACGGTCTTTACCACGCGCTGGAAAGTCATAGCGTTGTCCGCGGCGGTAAGAGCTTCCGAATAGCGGAAGTCTATCTCGTTCTGGCCGGGGCCTTCTTCGTGGTGCGAGCTTTCGGGATGTATGCCCATCTTTTCCAGTGTCAGGCAGATCTCTCTTCTTACGTTCTCGCCCTGATCGTCCGGCGCTATGTCCATGTAGCCTGCTTCATCGTAAGGTATTATTGTAGGCTTGCCGTTCTCGTCCAGAAGGAACAGATAGAATTCCTGCTCCGCGCCGAAATAAAACTCGTGACCCATATCCCGCGCCTTTTTTACGGCTGTCTTCAGGAGACTCCGGGTATCGCATTCGAAAGGCGTTCCGTCCGGATAGGTGATGTTCGAGAACATCTGGACAACGCTTCCGTGTTCGGGCCGCCAGGGAAGCGGCATCAGCGTTTCCGCTTCCGGATGGAGGAACAGGTCGCTGCGTGTCTCATCACCGAATCCCGCTATGGCAGAGGCATCGAAAGCTATGCCGCAGTCGAACGCCCTGGGCAGTTCGTCCGGCATTATGGATATGTTCTTCTGTCTTCCGAAAACGTCGCAGAACGAAAGGCGTATGAACTTAACGTCCTCTTCTCTGGTGTATTCTATGACTTCATCCTTGGAGTATTTCATGATATCTGCTCTCCTGACTGATGCTTAGTTTGGAACATACATCTGTTTATATGGATTCCTGCTGTCCGGCGTTACTACGGTAAACGTTCCGGCAAGCACATCTTCTACATTATAGCCGAAAATGCGGCAGAATTCAGTTATATGTTCTTTTATTTCTTCGATGTCCTTCTTGCCGGCCGGCTTTGCCGTCACCTGTTTCGGGAATTCCACGTCCTTGCAGTCGGACCGCAGGAACATCTTTCCGCCGTGCATTCCCGTGCAGGGGAAATACCCCACGATCTTTTTCTGAGGGTCGATGAGGTTTAGGACCACGATGATGCCTCCTGCCTGATACTCCCCGAGAAAGCTTCCGGCCCTGCCGCCTATGACGATGACGGGTTTCTTTTCTTTATACTCTTTCATGTGGATGCCGGCGCGGTATCCGGCGTTTCCCTTTACGTAGATCTTTCCGCCGCGCATGGCATATCCCGCGGCATCGCCGATGTTGCCGTGGACTATTATGGAGCCCTCGTTCATGGTGTCTCCTACGGCATCCTGGGCATTGCCCCTTACGGTAATGGTGCTGCCGTTAAGGTAAGCGCCGAGCGCGTTTCCCGGGACTCCGCTTATCTCAATGTCCTGCCCGCTCATTCCTGCGGCTATGAAACGCTGACCGCAGCATCCCGCAAGAACACAGTCGCCGGGCGTCTTCCTTATGGCTTCGTTGATCTCTCTGTGATCCAGTCCGTTCGTGTTTATAAGATTCATACCGTACCTCCGAACATTCTTTCACGGGTGCCGGCCGAGAAGGCGGCTGTGGTGGCGGCTTTCTTCATCATTTCGAAATCCACTGACGAAAGCGGCGTTCTGTTTCTGATCATAGAAGTATAAATTCCTGCCCTGTCGCTGCATCCTATGAGTACGAAACCCTTAAGCAGGTCGTTTTCCGTATACAGGCGCTTTACCGAAGTATCGGTCTTTTCCTCGAACAATTCCCCGGTATACGTCCCCGCGGTCATGGAATGCAGTCCGAAGAAACTTATGGAGTTCATCATTATGGCCTTATCAAAGACCGCGGAGCCTCCCGCCATGTTTACACCTGCCGCATATCCCTGCATGGCCGCGTTAGGCAGGTTGGACAGCAGCTTTCGCTCGCCGCAGGAAACATCCGGACTCTCCGTACAATCGCCCGCGGCGTAGATGTCCTGGATGGATGTGCGCATGCGTTCGTCCACCGCAATGCCGCGCTCACCTGCTCCGCCTATGTCTTTTACCAGCGAAGCGTTTGCCCTGGCGCCTATGGCAAGCACCAGCACGTCGAACTTAAGGACCGCTCCGCTCTTGAGCACAGCCTCGTTTTTTCCCGAAGCCGGATCTTTTCCGAAGCGTTCTACGCTGTCTCCAAGACGGAAGCGTATGCAATGATCCTCCAGATGCTTTTGCACGTACGACGCGCATTCAAAGTCCAGAAACGTTGGCAGCACATGGTCCGCCAGATCGCAGACCGTGATCTCCGACACTCTTTCAGCAAGGCATTCGGCACACTTAAGGCCTATCATTCCGGCTCCTACTATAATGACTTTGGAACTTTGATCTACGGCTTTTTCCAGCGAAAGCGCGTCGTCCAGCGTAGTGAAGGAAAACTGTTTCCCGACCGTATCCAGACCGTCGAACCGCGGCACGAACGGATATGATCCCGCAGCGACGCACAGAACATCATATGGCAGCAGTGTTCCGTCGTACAGCTCCACCTTCTTGTCCTCTTTATCTATGCGGACCGCCTTCCTGCCGTACAGCATCTCGCAGCCCATGCGGTCGTAGAAGTCCGGATCTCTGTACTGCATGCGCTTCCGGTCCGTCCTGTCTTCCAGAAGATACGAGATCAGCGGCCTGCAGTACGCGGGATGTTTCTCCCCGGATATTACGGTGATCTTGCCTTCCGCGTCTACGCTGCGTATTCCTTCTATGCAGTTGACGGCGGCTATGCCGTTTCCGATTATTACGTAGCGTCTCATGCTTCCTCACCTCGTTCCTCATAAACGATGGCCCTGTTGGGGCAGCCCTTTACGCAGGCCGGCTCGCCGCAGCTGTTCTGAAGGCAGAGCTCGCATTTCTGCATTACGCCGTCTTCGCCGGGAGCCAGCGCTCCGTACGGGCAGACCAGTATGCATGTGAAGCAGCTTACGCATTTGTCCTTGTCTATCTTTACGACTCCGCCTTCCTTGGAGATGGCTCCGGCTATGCAGCTTCTTACGCATATCGGGTCCTCGCAGTGCCTGCACGACACCGCGTAGCTTATCTTTTCGCCTTCCTCTATGTGGATGCGCGGGTATATGGGCTTGCCTTTCAGGGCCAGCGCCATGTCCTGCATTCCGGAGTTCGCGAAAGCGCAGTTGTACTCGCAGAGATGGCAGCCCAGACACCATTCTTCATTTACGTAGACTCTTTTCATAAGATCACTCTCCCGCGTGCATTATTCCGAGGATGTCCAGTTCCTTCTGATCCATGCCCACGCCGCGCAGCATCAGGCGGTTTCCTCGCAGGGCTTCTATGGAGTTGATGCCCATGCCGCCCATAAGTTCCATTATCTCGTGGCGCCAGGCAGTCAGCAGGTTTACCAGACGCTCGCTTCCTATCTCGGGATTGAGCCTTTTTACAAGATCCGGACGCTGCGTGGCTATTCCCCAGTTGCAGCGTCCTGTCTGGCAGGTGCGGCACAGGTGGCAGCCCATCGCCAGAAGCGCGGCGGTAGCAATGTAGCAGGCGTCGGCCCCAAGGGCCACGGCCTTTACTACGTCCGAAGCGCTCCTGATGGAACCTCCCGCGACGAGCGATACATTGTTCCGAATGCCTTCATCGCGCAGCCTCTGATCCACCGCAGCGAGCGCCAGTTCTATGGGAATGCCGACGTTGTCGCGTATGCGGGTCGGCGCGGCTCCTGTACCTCCGCGGAAGCCGTCGATCGCTATTATGTCCGCGCCGCTCCTGGCTATGCCGCTTGCTATGGCAGCTATGTTGTGCACCGCTGCAACCTTGACTATTACGGGCTTGCGGTATTCGGTCGCCTCCTTGAGCGAGAACACCAGCTGTCTAAGGTCTTCTATGGAATAGATGTCGTGGTGCGGGGCCGGGGAGATGGCGTCCGATCCTTCGGGTATCATCCTTGTGCGGGAAACGTCGCCGACGATCTTCGCGCCGGGAAGGTGACCGCCTATTCCGGGCTTGGCGCCCTGCCCCATCTTTATCTCTATGGCAGCTCCGGCTTCCAGATAATCCTCGTGGACGCCGAACCTGCCGCTGGCCACTTGGACTATCGTGTTGGGACCGTACTGATAGAAGTCCTCGTGCAGGCCGCCTTCGCCGGTGTTGTAGAGTATGCCCATCTCGGTAGCGGCCTTCGCCAGCGACGCGTGAGCGTTGTAGCTCAGGGATCCGTAGCTCATCGCCGAAAACATCACAGGCATGGAAAGGCTTATCTGCGGCGGAAGGTCCCTTACGATCTTTCCGTCCGGACCGCGCTGTATCTTTTCGGGCTTCTTACCCAGCGACACCCGGGTCTCCATGGGCTCGCGGAGCGGATCTATGGAAGGATTCGTTACCTGCGAAGCGTTTATGAGTATCCTGTCCCAGTAGACCGGAAGCGGCTTGGGATTTCCCATGGACGACAGCAGCACGCCGCCGCTTGACGCCTGCTTGTATATCTCTCTTATGGTGTCGTTCTGCCAGTTCGCGTTCTCGCGGAGCACGCAGTCGCTCTTTACGATCTTAAGCGCTCTTGTAGGACACAGAGCTACGCAGCGCTGGCAGTTGACGCATTTCGTCTCGTCGCTTACCATCTTTCCGCGCGCGTCGCTGAAATGATGCACCTCGTTGGAACACTGCCTTTCGCACACCCGGCAGGCAATGCAGCGGTCTTCATTCCTTATTACTTCGAATTCGGGATATATGAAGTCTGTAACCATCAGTACGCACCGTCCTTTACTTTAACTATCACGGCCTCTCCGCCGGAAGGAGCCCAGATGTTCTCCGCGTAGGGCTCCATGGCCCTTATCGAAGCCTCCTCGCTTGCGATGAACACCCGGTCGTCCTTTTCGCCCACTACCATGGAACGCAGCTTCAGCCTGTCGTTTAAGGCCATCAGACCGCCTGTGAATCCCAGGACTATTGAGAACGGGCCTGTTATCAGAAGGCTCGGGAATACGGTCCGCAGGAATTCCTGTTCCCGCCGCTCGTCCTTATCGTATTCCTTTTCGATGGTGTTCCAGAACGGGGCAGCTACGACGCTTGCGGCCTCATTAAGCATAAGGCCTTGTCTGCGCACCAGATGATCCATGATGTATGTTATGACTTCCGTGTCGGTCTTGAGCGTGCATTTGTAGCCGAACATCTCTATGAACCTGCGGTTGGCGTCGTAGCTTGAGATCTCGCCGTTGTGGACCACCGAAAAGTCCAGCAGCGTGAAAGGATGCGCGCCTCCCCACCAGCCCGGTGTATTCGTAGGATATCTTCCGTGAGCAGTCCACGAATAACCCTCGTAGTCCTCCAGCATGTAGAACCTGCCGACGTCTTCGGGAAAGCCGACAGCTTTAAATGTACCCATGTTCTTTCCGCTGGAGAAGACGTAGGCGCCGGTAAGCTCCGTGTTGATCTTCATTACCATGCGCGCAACCAGCTCCTTTTCATCCAGCTGCAGCTCCAGAAGCATGGATCTGAGCGGAGAAACGAAATAGCGCCATATCATGGGCTCGTCGGTTATCTCCGGGATCTTCCTTGTGGGAATACGCTCGGAATGGACTACCTCGAAGTATTCCTTAAGCAAAGCCTCGCAGTCTTTTCTGGTGGTCCTGTCGTCGAAGAAAATGTGCAGAGCGTAAAAGTCCTTGTAATCCGGGTATATCCCGTAGCCTGCGAAACCTCCGCCGAGGCCGTTGCTGCGTTCGTGCATCGGCTTCATGGCTTCCGTGATCATCTCACCGGACATCTTCTTTCCGTCTCTGGAGATCACCGCCGCTATAGCGCAGCCCGACGGAATGCGTATCTCTCCTTCTCTGTTCATAAGTCCGATCTCCTTTCAAAGCGTTATCATAAGGCGCCCGCCGGCCATGTCGCTCATGGCCTTGCAGTCCGCGCCGGATACGTCGTAAACATGCACTATGTCCGAAAGCTCTTCGCCGCCTTCGAACTCGCTGACCTTGTCCGGGAAAGCCTTAAGCATCTCCGGCGAATACTTTAGAGTCTTTTCGTTGTTGAATACCGCGGTGTACAGTATCTCCGCCTCCACAAGGTCCTGGAATATGTGGCTGCCGTAGGACAGTTCCGGGTTGTAGCCGGCCTTGGTCTCTTCCGTCTCGCAGATTATCTCGAACGCGCTTATGTCCGAGAAAGCGGTCGGAACACCAAGTTCCGGAGAAGACGTCCCCACGCGGCCGGGAACTATGAGCATCATGTGCCTTCCGGCGTCGCGGTAATACCAGTTGATGCGGCCGATAAGGCATGCGACTCCCGGCTTGTTCTTAAACGGCATGTTGTAGTAATTGACCGGGTCCACATATACTATGGTGTCCAGTTTCGAGGTCCTGGACATGCCCATCGAAGCGCCTTTGCTACTCAGGAATACGCGCTCGTCGGGGATATCTTCCGGGATGACGGTAGCCGACCCGCTCTTCTGCAGCTGCAGCGGACGGCACTGCAGAAGGTCTATCGAGTATTCTCCGTCCTCGGAGATGTTAATGGTAAACTCCGTGTCCACAGGGTAGTCGTATTCGTCCTGTATGCATCGCAGCATGCGGCGCATCTGCCCCATCAGCTGCTCGTTCTCTACCAGTCCCTTGCAGGATATGAACCTTACCGGCTGCCAGCGGCCAAGCTCCTGCAGCCCGTCCTCGGCCTCGTAATCGTGCTCCAGCAGAACTTTGCCCAGATATCCGGGTATCACCGGCTCTATCTGATAAAACGGTATCTTCTCCAGCGAACGCGAAGCCATGTTGATGACTTCCGCCTTGCCCTGTGAGAACTTATGCTTATCCGCGGAAGTGGAATATGACGTCTTCTCCGGCTTATCCAGGTTGACCACACGGGGATAAGAGCCTTCCGTCCTGTCGACTGCGGATGTTCCCAGACCCATGACCAGCCTCAGCATTCCCGCAGCCGGATCGATGTCCTGCATTATGCGGTAAGGGCTGTACGAATACCCTACACCCGCAGCGCAGGGCATGTAATACTGACCGTAGTAGGATCCGGAGACCCTCTGTATCAGCAGCGCCATCTGCTCGTCGCGCTTGTCCAGGCCG
>JAEEGL016291162.1_pt1 | contig 10249 bp, 10 predicted proteins | sample 9134231 | NCBI WGS metagenome assembly JAEEGL01 (sample SAMN16246548, study PRJNA631951) | gut metagenome | biome: gut microbiome; feature: rumen; material: fiber-attached | host: Bos | place: Iran: Karaj | collected 2018-10 | reverse complement strand
TTTCTCTAAATTATTATCTGCTATTCGTAAAATAGAAGAAGTTAAAGATATTCGTGTATTTGATGTATATCAATGAGAAAACTTACCGGAAGGTAAGAAATCAATTTCATTGCAAATTAAGATTATGTGAGATTGAAATATGACAAGTGAAGAAATAGCATTAGTTATGCAGAAAGCTATTGATGCTGTAAGTAAAGTAGGAGGGGAACTGAGAGGATAATTTATAGTTTAACTATTGGCATAATGAATAAAAAAAAAGAAATAATTTTTGTTGTTATGCTTTTGTTAATCGTTTGATTATGAATTACTTGGTATGTGATATTATTAAATAATAATAAATGTGAAGAAGAGTATAATAATTGTATTATTCAAAGGGAGAAGTGAATGAAAGTGGTTTGTTCTCCCTGTGAAAACAGCTGTCTTTTTTGTTATAAGTAAAAGTTGTTTTTAATGGATTATGTCTTTGTGAAAATTGTTGGTAGCTTTTGGATATCAAATAATTATTTTGTATGGTGATTGTTGAATATTATAAAAATATTTACTAATAAATGATATTACTATGGACTATGAGAAAATAAAAGCTGAAATCTTGGATTTTGTAGATAAGAGGGATTGGAAACAATTTCATAATCCTAAAGATTTAGCTACAGCAATCTGTATTGAATCTTCAGAATTAGAAGAACTTTTTTTACGAAAATCTCAGGAAGAATCCTATGAAATTGGGAAGAATAATCCAAAAGTAAGAGAAGAATTTGCTGATATCTTTAATTATTTAGTAATGTTTGCAGAGGAATGCGAGATTGATATTGAAAAAGAAGTTTTGGCCAAATTAGAAAAAAATAAAAAGAAATATCCAGTAGAAAAAGCTAAGTGAAAATCAGATAAATATACAGAATTGTAATAATATTTTATTGTTTTTTAATGGCTTTAATAATCAGAAATGAGGGGAATTCTTGTATAAAATTAAAAAATTCTTTATCTTGGATTAGTTCTCCTCTGAAGTATTTTGTGGATATTTCTTCATAATTTGTAATATAAAAATCGTTTTCTACTAAAGTGTTTATGTAATATCATATTGGACGATGATAATGAGTCGTCTTGAAATTATATCCACGATTTTCGTTTGTAATAGCTGAATTAGTTTTGTATTTCATGAGTTTTAGGAAATATCCATTATCATCTTTTGTCCTTTCAGAGATTCAAAAAATGGGGTTTACTAGGGAGAAAATGATAAATCCGTTATTTTTTAATACTCTTGAACATTCTTGAATTGTTTTTTTAATATTTTCTATATCCATGAAAGCCATATTGGATACAATTATATCAAATTCATTGGTCTCTAAATCCTTTAGGTTAGCAGCATCAGAAACATAATATTCTATTTTTAGATTTTGTTCTTTATTTCTTTGTTTCCCAATCTTGATTAAATCTTTAGAAATATCAATTCCTGTAACAGTAGCTCATTGTTTTGTTAATAACCTAGAAAAATATCATTGACCACATCCTAAATCAAGGATTCTCTTGCCTTTTACATTTCATAATAGTTTAAGAACTACGGGATTTAATGTTTCTCTATGGTCTAAATCCCCAGTTTCTCATACTTTTTGATCATAATCTTTTGCATAATCATTCCATGTTTTCATGCTTAATTATAATGATTGTAAAGCAATATAGATAAAATTTATATATATTTATTCAAAGAATTTTCAATTTATCTTTTTTGTTTTAGTGAATAACTGTATTGCAGTAGGTATAAATGAAATAGTGGACGAAATATTTTAATTTCTATAGAATTAATATAATAAATTTGTAAAATTAATTATTGTTTAAATATAAAATATTAAATGAAGTTAGTAGTTTGATTAGGAAATCCATGACAGAAATATAAGGCTACACGCCATAATATTTGAGCAACTATGCTTGAAAGATTTTTAGATTGGGAGAAAGTAGGAGAGTTGAAATATGATAATAAACGGAAGGCTGAGATATTAGAGACTGATCAGTTTTGAGAAAGAGTAATCTTTTGTGCGCCTCAAACTTATATGAATTTGAGTTGAGAATCTGTATGACCATTGGCTAAGTTTTATAAGGTTCCTGCTGAGAATATATTAGTTTTACATGATGAGATAGATTTTGTAGTCTGAAGAGTCGTTATGAAAAAATGATGAAGTGCGGCATGACATAATGGGCTTAGAAGTGTAATAGAAAAACTTTGAAGTAAGGATTTTTGGCGTATTAGAGTTGGAGTAGGTAGACCTGCGACAACGGATATGGTTGCTGATTATGTGCTTTCTAAATTTAAGCCAAATGAAAAAGAATTAATGGAGGGAAAATTTGAAGAAATTTCGGATTTTATTTTGAAATTTTTGGAGAGTGATGAATGATAAGTTAGAGATAGTATTGGTAGATGAGAATGATAAAGAGATATGATTATGAGAAAAAATGGACGTACACAAAAAATGACTTTTGCATAGGGCTATTTCTGTTTTGATATTAAATAAAAAATGAGAAATGCTTTTACAACAAAGAGCGTTAGATAAGTATCATTGTGGATGAATGTGGAGTAATGCTACTTGTACGCATCCTTATCATAGCGAAAGTAATATTGATGCTGCTCATAGAAGACTTAAGGAGGAAATGTGATTTGATACAGAATTGAAAGAAATATTCGAGTTTAATTATATTGCTCATTTTGATAATTGATTGACTGAAAATGAGTATGATCACGTGTTTTTATGATATTATGATGGTGATATGGATTTAAACCCTAAAGAAGTTAATGATTATAAATGGATATGAATTGATGAATTAAAAAAAGATGTAATAGAAAATTCTGAGAATTACACTCAGTGGTTTAAGATTATATTAGAGAAGTATACTCTGTTTTTTTCTTAGTTGTTGCTAAATAAATTTTTTATTTTTTGAAAAGAAAATCGGTATCCATCCAATAGTTTTTTTCGTTATTAGGATTTATGTATACATCAACGGTATCTCAAACTGAAATTTTCTGTCAATCTATTACTATGTATGGAGTTTGATATCAGGATTCAACGAGTTTTTTTTCATGTTGAAGATTTGATAGGTCTGTTTTTGCTGATTTTCTTTGGAGAAATCGTCATTCTTGTGTTTCATGTTGTGATTCGCTTATTTGTTTATCTATTTCGTATAGTACATCTTTTTTATATGTTTCTTTATCATCATATTCATATCAGTATGATTTGTAAATTGATGTCAAATCGGAGTTTAATACTACTTCTTTGACTTTATTTTTTAAAATTCAATCGCTACAATAAATAATATCTCAGTCTTTAGCCTGTAAATAATATCAATCAAATGAATCTTTGTTAAGTTCGGTTTTATAGCGTTCAATAGATGAAATCTCAATTTTTTTGATAGTGCTATTTCAATTTCTTTTAAGCTTTTTAGCATTGTATATTTTAGAAGTATATGTGTACATAACTAATCATATAATTAGAAAAATAGAAGCTCCGCATAAAAAAATTATAAAATCAGTTCATTGTAAATCTTCTATGTTTCATATAATTAAAAATGTAATTCGAAATAATCAAAAAATGATGAAAGCGATAGATATTCATAAAATTTTTCATGAGAATCAATATGTTCGTCAGTTATTGCTTTTTCTTATTTTGTACATTGTGAAAATATTTAAATAAAAATTTTTTTATCTAAAATATCAATTACAGAAACTTTTCCAATCCATCGCTTTTTTTCATTCGGGTTTAATTGCAATATTAGTAACTGCGGGGTTAAGGTTTTTTCATTGGATTAATGAGGATTTTTTATTTTCATTATATTTATTTTCATCAAGCTTTAATTCTTCGATGATTATAGTTTTTTCGTTTAGTTTAAACCATATTTTCGGCCAAATTGCATAAGCTCTATATTTAGCATATATATCTTCTAAATTATCTGTATAAATGTTTATTTCTCAATCAGATTTTTCTATTTTTTGACAAATTGTCGCTTGTGTTTCGTTTTGAGGAGAGGCCTTGATATGTCTTTTCCCATAATTCCGTAATGTATTGCATAGGAATTTAGGCCCTTCTTTTTCTAATGCAGAGATTAAATCTTTTACAGTTCGTTCAAATTTTAAAGGGAATGAAAGTTGATCTATAATATCTCATGTATCCATTCAAGCATTCATATGCATGATTGTGATTCAACTTTTTTCTTCTTTATTTAAGAAAATAGATTGAAGAGGAGATGCTCAACGATATTTAGGCAATAAAGATCCATGTACATTGATTGGTCCAAAAGTGGGGATATCTAATATTGATTGAGGTAGGATTTTTCAGTATGAAATGACTACAAAAAAATCAGGATTTTTTTCTTTTAACCAATTGTAAAAATTCTCTCATTCTATACCCTTTTCTGGATTAATTATTGAAGGAGTTTGTATAAAGTTTTCATCTTTATCTGTAAATAATTCTTTGGCTTTTACTTTAATAGGATTTTCTTTAAGCTGCATTCATCTTCAAGCTGGTTTGTCATTTTGTGTAACAACTCAACAAATCTCGAATCTAGAATCAGAATTTAGTTCTTCTAAAAAAGGAATTCAAATATTTGCGCTACAAAAGAAAACTACACGATAAAAAGTTGGATCATACATTTTTTTATTACTTGGTTTACAGGATAAAACTCTATCTGTTATTGGTGCTAAACCTTTAAAAAATCAATATCTTTTTAATATTTCAGTAGCATATTTACTGCAATGTGGGAGATGTGAACAAACCTTATCTTTTAGGATTGGAGAGAATATTCATTTGTCTGGGGAGATTGTTAGTTGATAGATTTTTATTAAAAATAAGGTTATTGTGGTTAGAATTTTGTCTATGAAATGGTATATGAATTTAATTGTTTTTCGGAGAATGGACATTGTTTATTCGCTATTAAATCTGAATATACTCTATTAAAGTTATATATTATTTCAATGGATAAAGTCAGTCTTGACTTTTTTTGCTAGATATATATTATAAAACTGCCCGTGAAAAGGCATAAATATATTTTTATTTTTTTATGACTGAACATTTTAGTAAACTTTGTGCTGAGTATGACTCAGCAAGAAATGATTTCTTAAAAAGTATCATTTATGATGTTATGATGGATTATGTCGAAGAGTATCATGAAGGTTATGTATGCTATGACATGGATATGTACGTAGCCCTTTATAAGCGTTCGACGACTCCAGGACAAAGAACCCATGCGTTGGAATTGATCTATGAAATTATTACTGATGATTATATCTATACAGATGGAATCATTAAGAACTTTAAAGAGTTTATTCCTTTAAAACCTTTCCTGCATGGAGATGATGTATCTGAATTTGATTTCCTTTGTGGAAAAGTTCTGCTCTTCTTTGAAATGAGATTTAATCGTGCTAAATCAGGGGATGAATTATGTGATTCGTTTGAGACAGCAAAAGCTGAGCTTGAGCAAGTGATTAAAATCATTACAGAAGGTGATGACATGACGGATTTAGCTTGTTATCGTAGAGCTTCAAAATTAGCCAATGAAGTTAATTAGTACTCTTAGCCGTGAGTATATCTCGCGGCTTTTTTATTTTTCACAGTTTATTCTATATTTTTCACAGATTTATTTGGTATAAGATGGTCGTATAAATGAATTTAAATCTTATTCTTTATTAAAATGGAAATAAATTAGCTGTTTAGCGTTGTGGGTCATTAGTGAAGTAAATGGGCATTTAAAAATCTTTGGAGAAAGAATAGGGCCCGGTAAAAATTGAAAAATCTTTTATATTATGTTATAGTAATTATTACCATGAAATATTCGGAGTTTTTAAAGATGAAAGAGTCTAGTCAAGATTCTAGAATTCTTAGGAGAACTTGGGAGGAACAAATGACTAGAGATAGGTTAGCGTTAGTTCTTAGGGAAGAAAGATGGATGAGAAATAAAAAGTTGGATTTAGAAATTTTAAGTATTTCTCAAGCTTTGGAAGGTTGAAAGGATCTTACGTTGTATGATCTGAAATTTTTGGATAGCTTATCTTGTTCAGATTTATCAAAAATTTGAATTTATAAAGACCATTGGATGAGACAAATATCATCTCATGGTTCTATGACATGAAAAATGGATGGACATTCTTATTATCCTAAATATGTATTTTTATATGAGATATTTAAAGATAGTTCGTTAATAGACGAAGAAATTAAGGTTGAATTAAAAGAAAAAGCTGAATCAGAAATTTGGGAAATGATTTTTGATGAGATAAAAAATGGTACGTTCCTTTGTGGTTGGAGTCCTTCGATTTTAGAACATATATTTGAATATGTTACGCAGAAAGAAGTAGTAAGTAAATTATGGTGAATATGAAATGTGAAAAGAAAGGCACACGAGGATTCACTATGGAAATATGCTGATTGACTTACAGAAATGGATGAAGAATATGAATGTACTGATAATCTAGAAGAACAAAAAGATGTGAAAAAATATTATGATGAAGAAGACTATGAAGAAAAGGAAAGAGAAATCTGAGAAATTTTTGAGAATCTTCATCTTCCAATTAGACAGTAATTGTGGATTGATAATTTCTAGTGCAGATATAAACTCCTTTCTCTGCAAAAAACTCATCAAAAATTTGCTTAAATTTGTAATTTTGATTATAATTTGGATGAGGCGTTTTATCTTAGTAAGCTTTTTCAATGAAAAATAAAATTCAATCAGATTTAAAAATTAGTATTGAGGAGCTATTTTCAAAGTATGAATTTGTAATTAGTGGACATTTTTGTTTCAACCGATTCCCTGAGTGAATTGGTTCAGCATCGGATCATATTAGCATTAACCAAAAATTAAAATTAAAATGTTATTTATGAATTAAAAAAGTTGAGAAACAATGAATTACATTTAAAGCTGTTAGAATGTGTGATTGAGCAGAAATTGTTGATTATAATTTGGCGAAATTTAGGCAGCATTATAAAAAATCTATCAGTTTTTTAGAGAAGAAACTTGATTTATTGGATAAAAATTATTGATTTGAAATAAGTGTGGTTTCTGAATGTTTAAAATGAGAATGATTCGGGTTTACGGGAACTATTATGTCATTATTGGTATCATGAATTTATTATGAAGAAGGAAGATTTTCTCGTGAAGATTTGGAAGATTATGAAGGATTTCAGAACTCCAATTTATTTAGAGAAATCAATAATATAGCACATCAATGTACGATAGTAGCTAAGAATTGAAATGTTTGATCGTCTTTCTTTTCTGCATTGTCTAAGTGATCTCATCCTTATGCTTATATTACAGATATGGGAGATGAGTTAGATTACAAAAAAGTAGATGAGAGTTGTGAGTATGCAAAGCAGTTAACGGAGTTGTTCAAAGTGGAAAATTTTCCAATGGAAACTTTGCCTGTTTGTTGGGCGATAGTTTATACATGACAAAAATCTAGTTCGTCTTTTGCTGTTAAACAAAAGAAGTTTTTAGAATACGCAAACATGGGGTATCAAAATTGGTTTAATGGGTTGGAAATTTCAAAAATTGATAGTCAGCTTAAATTGTGATTAGAAAGATCTAATTATTATGAAACGAAACTTAGAAATATTAGTAATTTGAGTATAAACATTCTCTATATTTTAGAAAAATTTTATAAAAAGTGATTTCAGAATTGGTATGTTCAAGATTTGATTCAACTGTTAAATTTGATTAATAAAATGTATAATAATATTGAAAGAGATTTTGATGTTACTAATGATTTTCATAAAGCTTGTATAGAAAATAAGGTATCGAAGGGGATATTCTGATTTTCTCCTATTTATACAAATAAGTATGGAGGAAATTATTTAGTAGTTTTTGAGGACGATACTGATTTAGATGTATTGCAGGAAGTATTGGAAGATATGAAAAATAATTATCCGGATATTAGGATTCGTGAAACTTATGATTTTGATATGCCAGCAAAAGATGGAATCGTTATTGAACAAGATATAAATCACAATATTTGAAAAGAAATCTCAAAGGATTTATTTGTTATGCTGGATAACAATAATGAACAGAAATTTATATCATATACTGATATTAATCCTAAAGAACAAAAGTGAATATTTTTTGATGAAGTTAAAAATAAAATTTATGTGAATGGAAAAGTTTTAACTTCAAAAGATATAAAATCTGCAACTACTACAATAGAGTTATTTGAACATATATTAAAGTCAGGAGATCATGAAGTGAAGAATAATGAACTTTGACCTTCTAGTTTTTCATGACAGCAAAATCAAATGGAGAGTAAAATTATAAATCCGTTTGTGAAGTATATTAAAAAAACTTTGTGAAAGGAATTAGATATTGAATGTTCAGGTTCTTTGAGAGAGTTCTATATTACTTTATGAAAGACTGATATTCCTATTCAGTTGGTGAAGAAGTATTAAGAGTTTTAATTATTTGAAATTTTAATAATGGCCATCAGAAAGAAGTCAAAAGAAGAGTTACAAGCACAAGCTGAATGGTTTTTGACTTATGAAGAAAATCTTTGAAATATTAAAAAAGAAAAGAAAGAAGAAATATTATGAGTACTATCATTAGATTCTAGGGAAATAAATAAAAAATCAGATCTAAAAAGTAGTTTTAACTGATTTTTTTCAGAGCTAGAGTCTGAAAAATTACATTGAGAATATATTAAATTCTCAAATCGTGTCGTAAAACTTAAAAACCAAGTAAAAAAATTATTACCTGAGTGATTTGAATTTTTAGCAACTCCAATATTAATCGAGTCATTAAAATGATGAGGGAATTTAGAATCAATGGAAAAAGAAATAAATGAATTATTTAATAATGAAGAAGAACTAACAAAATTAAAAAATTTAATGGAAGAGAATATTAATACTCTTAAGCAAATACAAAATATAAAAGAAGAACATTTTGAACAAATGTTAGAAGTTGTTTTTGATAGAAATCCAGAAAGAATAAAAATGAATATAGAAGCATTAAAAGGTGTATGAATAACAGATGTTGAAGATTTCGTAAAATTAAACTATCTTATTTCTGATTGAAATCCAGAAAGAATAAAAATGAATATAGAGGCATTAAAAGGTGTATGAATAACAGATGTTGAAGATTTCGTAAAATTAAAAAATGTTATTCGTTGATGATGAGATTCAGAAAAAATAAAGACGAATATAGAAGCATTAAAAAGTGTATGAATAACAGATGTTGATGATTTCTTAAAATTGAAAAATCTTATTTGTTATTGGGATTCAGAAAGAATAAAGACGAATATAGAAGCCCTAAAAAATGTATGAATAGCAGATGTTGAAGATCTCGTAAAATTAGAAAATGTTATTTGTTATTGAAATTCACAAAATATAGAAGCCCTAAAAGGTGTAAGGATAACAGATGTTGATGATTTCTTAAAATTGGAAAATCTTATTTGTTATTGGGATTCAGAAAGAATAAAGACGAATATAGAAGCATTAAAAAGTGTATGAATAACAGATGTTGATGATCTCGTAAAGTTACAACATGTTATTCGTTATTGAGATTCAGAAAAAATAAGGATTAATATAGAAGTACTAAAAAATGTATGAATAACAGATGTTGATGATCTCGTAAAATTGGAAAATGTTATTCGTTGATGATGAGATTCAGAAAGAATAAAGACGAATATAGAAGCATTAAAAAGTGTATGAATAACAGATGTTGATAATCTCGTAAAATTGGAAAATGTTATTTGTTATTGAAATTCAGAAAGAATAAAGATGAATATAGAAGCCCTAAAAAATGTATGAATAGCAGATGTTGATGATCTCGTAAAATTAGAAAATGTTATTATTTATTCAGATTCACAAAATATAGAAGTACTAAAAAATGTATGAATAACGGATGTTGATGATTTTTTAAAATTGGAAAATGTTATTTGTTATTGAAATTCACAAAATTTAGAAGCATTAAAAAATGTATGAATAACAGATGTTGATGATCTCGTAAAGTTACAAGATGTTATTCGTTATTGAGATTCAGAAAAAATAAGGATGAATATAGAAGCATTAAAAAATGTATGAATAACAGATGTTGATGATCTCGTAAAATTAAAAAATGTTATTCGTTGATGATGAGATTCAGAAAAAATAAAGACGAATATAGAAGCCCTAAAAAATGTATGAATAGCAGATGTTGAGGATCTCATAAAATTGGAAAATGTTATTTGTTATTGAAATTCACAAAATTTAGAAGCATTAAAAAATGTATGAATAACAGATGTTGATGATCTCGTAAA
>JAEEGL015338774.1_pt1 | contig 10249 bp, 7 predicted proteins | sample 9134231 | NCBI WGS metagenome assembly JAEEGL01 (sample SAMN16246548, study PRJNA631951) | gut metagenome | biome: gut microbiome; feature: rumen; material: fiber-attached | host: Bos | place: Iran: Karaj | collected 2018-10 | reverse complement strand
GCATTCCGCCCTGGAACAAATGGAAATCGCCCGGACGTACTATCAGGAGGCCGGCGCCCCCCAAAACATCGATCATGTGATCGGCCCGGAGGGGCACCGCTTCTATGCCGCGCTGGCCTGGCCGGCGTTTGACCGCCTGACCGGATGGAGGCAGGGGGAAAACGAATAATCTCATTCCGCCTCCAGCAAAAGAAAGCCCTCCCCAGTGAAATTGCCTGGGGAGAGTCAGCTTTTTTCTATGATCGCGCCGCCGCGTTCGATGCGGGATAAGCAATCGTTCCACCCGGGGCGCGAAAGACGGCGGCAAAGGCTTCGGGGCCTTTTTTCGGTCCGGTTCCGTATCTCAGCCGGGGTATACAGTGCACCTTGAGCGCCGCTTCGCCGCCCGGCTCCGTTTCGTTTTCTTCCGGCACAGGGATCAGGCATTTGCCCGATCCCCGGCCAGCGTGTTCATGGCTTTGCACAGCTTGCTTACGTACACAAGGGGGCCGACGAGAATCAACGCGCCCAGCACACCCCAAACCCAGAAGGTTTTGCTGCCGAAGCCTTTTTCATAGCCCCGGCGCAGCAATTCCGCGCCGATTCGCTCGCTCATATGATGGAACCACACCAGAGAAGCGATCCCGGCGGTAAGCGGTGTGAGCAGGAAGAAAATCAGGCAGTAATTCAGCGTGTTTCTGTTGTCGAACGGGGTCAGCTTCCTGTTCAGCTCTTTACCAATCCCGGTGTAGAATACGATGGGATAAATACCCAGGGTGAGGATCGAGAGAATGATGAATTTCAGCAAACTGCGCTGGGCAGGGGCGGATTCTTCCTTCTTGGTGATAGCGGGGGTCTCGATGACGGTTTCGTTCATGATCGTGCTTTCCATTTTTTTATCCTCCATTTTTCCATTCATTTTTGTGTTTTGGTTATTCGCTTCCGCAGGGGGGAAGCAAAGACTGCTGTCCGTGGGCTGCTCCGATGGAAACGTGGTGTTTTCCTCTGCTGGCCGGTCCGGCGTTTTCCGGGGGATGGCGTTCTCTCTTCGCGGGGGGTGGCTCACTTCCTTTCGTTTGGGGTTGCCGTATCTCTTGGACGGTTTCATCATATCATCCGGTCCGGGAAATCTGTGAAGCGGGTTTTACCCGCCGCTTCCCAAACGGAAACGCGCATCGGAACGCCCGGAACCCGGCCCCGTTTTCTCCGCGCCTTTTCTCCAAACGATGATTGTTATTCTCTTCCTTTTCTGGTATACTGTTACCGTACGCATACAATGAACAGGATTCAACGCGGAATGATCCCGCGGTTTCCGATGGATTCTTCATAGATACAGCATTTTGGAGGAACCTGTATGATTACCTTGCCCGAAAGCTGGTCCGATTGGGAAATAATGAAGGCCCTGGGGGCCGGTTCCTACGCGAACGTATATGAAGCCGCGCGGCGGGACAATCCCTCTATTCGCGCGGCCATTAAAGTGATCGCTATCCCCCATGACGCCGAAGAACAGGATGAGCTCATTTCCGAGGGCTTCAGCAGTCAGGATTCCAAATCCTTCTTTGACGAGGCGGTTCAGGACTTTATTCATGAAGTAAAAATCATGGATCAGTTCAAGGGGATGCAGAATATTGTCAGCATCGAGGATTATAAAGTCGTTCCCAAGGAAGACGGGATCGGCAGCTATATTTTCATTCGGATGGAGCTGCTCACTTCCCTGGAAAACTATTTGAGCGATAAAAAGCTGAGCGAGCAGGAAGTTCTCAAGCTGGGCATGGATATATGCTCCGCCTTGGTATTCTGCGCAGAAAAGAATATCATACACCGGGACATCAAGCCTGCGAATATATTCGTGAATGAAAAAATTCCTTCCCGTGTGTTCTATAAGCTGGGCGATTTCGGGATCGCCAGATCCCTGGAACACCGTTCCGCGGGGCTCAGTTCCAAAGGAACGCCGTATTATATCGCGCCGGAAGTGGCCGCGGCCAAGCCCTATGACGCCCGGGCGGATATTTATTCCCTGGGGCTGACCATGTACCGGCTGCTGAATATGAACCGGCTCCCCTTCTTTCCTCATTCCCAATTGTATATGCCGCAAGAAAAGCAGGATGCCATCCGGCGCCGCCTTGCGGGCGAAAAAATAGAGCCTCCCGTTGAAGCCTCCCCGGAAGCGGCGCAGATCATTTTGAAGGCGTGCAGCTATGATCCGGAGGATCGCTTCAAAACTGCCGAAGAAATGCGCAGCGCACTGGCCGCCGTATTGGGAAAGCCGAAGCATCCGGATCCCCCTGCCGCCCCCGCTGAGCAACCGGTTCTCCCGGAAGCTGCAGACAGCGGGAAGGAGGCGGAAGAAAACACCGTTCAGCCGAAACGGAACAAGCTTTTTCCCCTTTTCCTGCTCGTTCTGCTGGCCGCATTGTGCTGCGTAGGCTTTCTGTTTTTCCGGAACGGCGGTGTGCTCCGGCGGTCTCCCTCCCCCGCCCCGACCGCTTCCCCCGCCCTGCCCTCAGCCGCGCCCACGCCATTTGCGGCCGGTACGGAGAAGCCGGCAAACGCCGCCCCCGTTTCCGCGGAAACGCCGGCCGCCACAGCCGCGGTTTTTCTGACGATTCCCGTCTATTATGCGGAAGAAAACGGAAAAGTGATTTCACAGCAGGAATATGTTATCAGCTATAATACCATTATCACGGCGGATCATAGCGTTGTGGGACCGGATTACACCCTGATCTCCCCTGCCCAGGTAACAGTTTCTGTAAGCAGCGGCGCGGCCAGCCCGGCCTCGGTCACCTTCCGGTATCAGAAGAACGCCACCGCTTCCCCCACCGTTCAGCCGACGGCATCGCCCACTCCGGCACCGACCCTCCCGCCCACAGCCGCCCCGGCCGCGCCCACCGCAGCGCCTTTCGCCCTTCCGTTTCAGCCGCGCACAGCGCTGACCAAAATGGAAGCTTCCGCGGCAGGCTGTTCTCTCCCGTTCCAGAAGTACGCGTCCGCCCCTGATCGGGCGGCAGAGCTCAAGGAACATGTGGGCCGCATGATCGTGATCACGGCCAAGAGCGCCCGGGCGCGCATGGATGCCGGTACGGAGTTCAGCTATCTGGAAACCATTCAGGCTGGAGAGGCGTATGAGATCCTGGACGCCAAAATCGGCACGGACGGCGGCGTCTGGTATCAGATCCTGGCAAACGGAAAAATGTGCTGGATTTCTTCTGCGCTGGCTTCATTCCAATAACAGGAGCATGGCAGGATCCGCAAATCATCAGAAACGGAGTGTTATTATGAGCGAAACAAACGACCGCAGCTACAATTTCACCTCCTTAGCCTGGGATCAGCTGTACAACGCGGTGGATCATGAATATTTCCAGGAAAAAGACGCGGATTTGATCTATGAAGCGCTTGAAAAATCGCTTCATCCGGTTCCCTTCGGCGATTATCTGCGGCGATACATCTATAAAAAATGCAATATGACGGTCGCGTCGTTTCGGGACGTTCCGCTGAAAGATTACCAGGCCATTATCATCGACGCCTTTCATGAAAACGGCGTTCCCGCTTCCTTCACGCCCACCACGGCCAAGCTCAGCGCCTTAAGCAAGAACTGGCTTACCCAGCAGACCGTAAAGCGGCAGGTGGTTCTTCTGCTGGGCTTTGGGCTGAAAATGAGCGTGGAGGATGTGAATGATTTCCTGTACAAAGCGCTGAACGAACCCACCCTGAACCTTCAAACCCCCTTTGAAATCATTTGCCTCTATTGCTATGAACACGGCTACGGCTACTACAAATTTCAAAAGCTGTGGGAAATCTATGAGCAAACGGAGCCTAATCAATTGGATATGAAGCTGATTTACGACGGGCATCCCACCGGCCGGGAAGCATCCTACCAGGCCATTCAGGATGAATCCAAGCTGATCAGCTATCTTTCCGGATTAAAAAGCAAAACCGGCAGCCGAATTGCCGATACCGCTTATGATTGCTTCCAAGCGCTTTACGATCAGGCGCGCGATATCATAGCCGAACAGTACAACATTGCGGAAAATGAAGATTATGACATGCTCATGGACCGTTTTCGGGATCAGCTCAGCCATTCGGACCGGATGTATGATTTTGAAAAGCAGGAATATCTTCGCAGAATGGATGAAAAACGCGCGCATTTCACTCGTGGACAAATCACCGAAAGCGATTTGGAGCATATTCTTTGCTCATCCACCCCGCTGGATCGTCACGGCAACCTGACCCCGGCCAAGTTTTCCACCCTGAATGCGCAATTCGAGGGCAAGCGTTTCAGCCGGAAGCATATCAACGATATCCTGCTGAAAAAAGCGGAAGTGGAGCGCTTTGATCTGATCACCCTGAATTTCCTGATTTACGCGCTGCAGGTGGATCAGATGCCCAATGAAAAAAAGCGCTATATTGAGTTCATTGAATCCACCAATCAAATTCTGACCAACTGTTCCATGGGGCCCGTATACGTTACACATCCCTATGAATGCTTCTGTCTTATGTGCATGCTGTCCGTTTCCCCTTTGGAAACCTATACGGAAGTATGGGAAAAAAGCTATGAAGCAGCGGAGTGACGCTCCTTTCAAAAACGCATGGCTGGGTTCACCCCAAACAGGCGTTCTTTCTTCCCGATCCCATCAACAGACGAATTTCAGATGAAATACAGTGGAGGCACAGTATGATGAAACGTTGCTTGGCATTGGCAATCACGATGGTTCTGCTTTCCGTTTCCTTTTGGGGAAACAGCGCCTTCGCGGCTGAAGCATCCCCGTTCACGGTCCGAAACGGCATTGCATGGGGAATGTCCCTGCAGGAAGTGAAAGCGGCGGAGGAAAGCGCGGATATTCAAGCGGCGGAATTGACGAATACAGCGTCCATGCTGGGCTGGTATCCTACCGAGCTTCTGGAAGGAAGCCGACTGGAAGGAAATGAAGGCTACGCCGAAATAGGCTATCAATTTATCCGGGATCAGCTTGCCGCGGTGATGTATCGCATTACGCGCAATCTGAGCCCGGAAGCCATCAAAATCCTGGAAGGCAAGTACGGAGCGCATGGGGCCCCCGATTGGACGGGCATGCTTGCCTATTATGCGGCAGCCATGCCGGAACAGAGCCGGGAAGATTTGCTAAGCGGCTGGCAGGCGGGGGCGGGTTCTTTCGCTTATTGGGAATTGCCGGATGGAACAGCCGTATATTTCAACTATCTGGATGAGAGCGATCCGTTCAATCAGCTGGTTTATATAGCGCCTGAAGCCTTGCTTGCGCCCGATGATCCCCAGGAGGAAGCTGTTTCGGCTCTTCAAAGCAGGCTGGATTCCCTGACAGCGCTGAATGACACGCTGCAGGCAGAGCTGTACGCCGCCAATGAACAAATCGCCGGTTTGCAGACAGAAAAAACGGCGCTGAATGCGCAATTGGAAGAAGCCCAGGCCGCCATCCAGGAGGCCAGCGAACAGGATGATGCGCTTCGGGCCGAGAACACGCAGCTCAGCGCCCAATTGAAGGAGGCCCAGGCCGCCGTCCAGAAGGCCAGCGAACAGGATGATGCGCTTCGCGCCGAGAACACGCAGCTCAGCGGCCAATTGAAGGAAGCCCAGGCCGCCGTCCAGAAGGCCAGCGAGCAATATGAAGCACTGCAGGCTGACAATGATCAGATAAAAGCGGATGCGCAAGCCGCAGCGCAGGCAGCTGATGATCAATATGCTGCGCTGCAAGCCGATTGCGCCTCGCTGAACGCACGATTGGAAGACGCTCAGAACGCCGCCAAAGCTTCCGCCGATCAATATCATTCGCTCCAGGCCGATTATGCCTTATTGGCCGAAAAGCTGGAAGCCGCTCAAACCATTTCCGGCGCAAAGGAAGAACAAAACGCGGCGCTGCAGGCAAACAACGATTTACTGCTTCTCCAATTGGAAAGCGCGCAGGCGTCAGCCGATGCGCTGCGGGAACAGAATAAGACCCTGCAAAAACAATTGGCGGATTTGAACGCAGCGCAAACGACAACTCAGGCCGCTTTGGAAGCTTCCGCACAGGAAAACGATGCGCTGCAGGCGAAAATTGTCGAATTGACCCTACTTCATAATGAAACGCAGACCGCTTTGTACGCCCTCCAGACAGAAAAAGACGTTCCAGCCGCGTCTGCCGCATCAAGCGAGCAGCCCGATTGGGGTTCATCCCCGGCCATTCCCCATGCGATGGAATTCCGCAGCGACGGAAAATATACCGGCTTTACCGCCTTTATCGGGCCCGGCAGAAACGGCGATTACAGCGAGGACGACACATACTTCAATCGGAGTGTATATTCTGTAACAGGGCTATGGCGCGAATCCTTTAACGGAACCACCTACATTTGCATTGAATTCAAAGCAAACCCCAGCTATTATCGCAGAGTGTATGTGACCAATACCTACTTCAGCGGCGTGGGACACTTGCCCATGATTCAGCTGGAAGGGAAACAAGCCCGCGTAGCCCATAGCTGCAAAGCGCTGTACGGCCCCGGCGAAGAATTCAACGCGCTGAAAAACAGCAATGTGGCGAAAGGGACCTCCATCACCGTCTTTTTTGAAGAAAACGGATATGTTTTCGCTGATTTTATCAACGCAAGCGGCAGAGTTCGCGCCTATCTTCCCGCCAACTGCGTCGTTCCGCAATAGCGCTTTCACCTTCGGAAAGCATTGCCTTTCCAAGGCAAAAACGGCAGGAAAATCAGCGGGTAAAATCCGTTTCACAGCTTTCCAGACCCTGGTGATATGATGTAACTGTCAAAGGGAAACAGCAGAGCAGACGAAAGGATGCTCCAGAAACCCGGAAAAAAACGCAAGTGTTCTGAACTGTATGGATCCCGCACAGTCAAGCATCAGCTTCAACAGAGAAAAGGAGAGAAAAACCATGAAGAAAATGATTTGGATCCTCATCGTCGTTACCCTGATTACCGTCGTTCCCATGCAGGGGCTGGCCTGCGGCTGGGAATTCGTAAGCCCCATTCAGCACAGCTACAACGGCAGAAACTTTTCCCTCCATACCTTCAGAGGCAATGTATGCACCCAATGCGGCTTCATCCGTGCCAGCCAAAGCGACTACAACAACGAAGCCCTCGTTCTGGTTCTTCGCAACAAAGACATCGAAAACAACAGCTGCTGGGTCATGTATGACAGCGCCATCTATGCCGCGCCCGACGCGTATTCCAGGAATTTCGGCTGGGTGGAATTCGGTGAAAACTTCCATGTGGGACAGGTTGAAGTGACCGGCGGCGACGTGTGGATTCAGCTGAAGGAACGGGCCGACAGCAGCGCTCCGGTGGTCGGCTGGATCAAGGCGGAAAACATTTACATCGATCCCTATGATCATCCGCTGCTCGGCAACAACGCCGAAATCGGCCGCACCATCGAAATCACCGCTTCCAGCGGCAGGGGCCGCATGGACGCCGGAACCGAGTATCCCTATATTGAAACGGTGCACTTCAAAGAACGGTATACCGTTCTGGACACGAAAATCGGCACCAACGGCAACGGCTGGTATAAAATCAACGTGGACGGCAACGAAGTGTGGATCTCCTCCGGCCTGACGAAATTTGTCAGATAATTCTAAAGAAGCCATATCAGGCGCGCCTGATATGGCTTTTTTTATTATTTCCGTCCTGTTCTTTCTATTATATCCTCAGCCCTGCATATCCTTCTTTTCCAGAATCGTCAGCCGGGCGTATTTGGCGCAGTGGATCAGAAGCAGTTCATCAAAGCCTTCATTGCGCTCAAAGTGGATGGTGCCGATCTGCCAAAGGCCGAAGGCGGCGAAATTGCCGATGACCTGCCATACAATCGTTTCATCATCCAGGAGCGTAAACTGACGGAGAAGGCCGAAGGATAAAAGGCTGACCACCAGCAGCATGATGATGCGGTTGTAATTCTTCTCCAGCGTTTTTTCGATGCGTTTTTCTTCCATCTCGTAATACATGCCAAACACTTCCCGCATCATATCCTGCATGGTTTCCGAAACATGCTTGGGGCACAGCAGATTGATCCGAAGGGGGACGGGGCCTGTGGAGGCGAGAAAGCGGTTCACCACAGAAGCATATTCCTCATTGATCACCATTTGGGGCCCCGCCTGAATGGTGTTGAAAAAATCTCCGGGATCATGCAGGCGAAGGTCCAGCACCGCGGGATCCCGCCCGCTGATCCGTTTCCAGCGGTTCAGATCCCTGTCCGTCTGCGAAATGGTGTAGGTCAGAATGCCCATCATCAGCATGGTCATATCTACCAGGCCGTTTGTTCTCACGCCAAAGGAACCATTGGTGCTGATGATGATCACCGCGGCCTCCGCCAGACACAGGTTGAACAGAATCGTAGCGCCTATGCGATAGCGCCGTTTCTGCCGATAGAAAAGCAGCGCTGTCACGCCGGCAGCTGTCCCGATCAGGTTCTTCACCCAAATTCCCCAATAAAGCGGTATATAATCCACATACGCGGAATTCATGGTGGTCAGCACGGAACGAATAAGATCCTCATAATACAGATTGACAATGGAAACCAGGACCATGCCGATCCCCATCCGCTTCAAATTGCGATAATACAGGTTCATCGATCGAAATCTCCTTATCAGGAACGGGCCTTATCAGGCAAAACGCTTGTTCACGCCTGCTTCTTTCCGGCAAAGTTCTTTGCGTAAAAGGCCAGGGACAGCACGGTGGCGATGCACCAGCCCACGGGCCAGGCGCACCAGATGCCGGCGGAGCCCAGCGCCGTGCGGGACAGGGCGATGGCCAGCACCACCCGCAGCACCAGATCGGTAAAGGTGGCGGCCATGAATTGGCGCATCAGCCCCGCGCCGCGCAGCACGCCGTCCGCCGCCAGCTTGGCCGAAACCACAAAATAGAAGGGCGACAGGATGCGCAGGAAAATCACGCCGGTTTGCAGCGCCGTATCCGTAGGCGCGTCCAGGAAAAAGCGGATGAACATTTCCCCCGCGAAGAAATACAGCAGGAAAAAGGGCACGCACAGCAGCCATACCATCTTCAGCCCCGCCCGGAACCCCTGCTGAATCCGCTCCGTTTTGCCCGCGCCGATGTTCTGGGCGGTAAAATTGGAAATGCCGTTGGCCAGGGTGGTAAACGACGTGATCACCAGGTTATTCAGCTTCACCGACGCGGAGTAACCCGCCATCACGCCGGTGCCAAAGCCGTTGATCACGCCCTGAATGATCAGGTTCCCAATGGAAATGAAGCTTTGCTGCAGGGTGCTGGGCACGGCGATGAGCACGATTTTTTTCAGCAGCATCCAGGAAAACAGGGGTGCTTTACCTCCCGCAGCCGGCAGCTTTTTCATTCGCTTCAAAATCACCGTCATTGCCAGCGCCGCGCTGACGCCCTGGCAGATGAACGTGGCCCAGGCCACGCCGTCCACCCCCATGCCGAAAGCCGTTACAAACAGGATATCCATGACGATATTGGCGGTGGAGGAAATGGCCAGAAAAATAAAGGGCGTGCGGGAATCCCCCAGGGCGGAAAACGTGCCTGTGGCCACATTGTAGAAAAACATAAAGGGCAATCCCCAGATGTAAATATCCAGGTACAGCGCGGAATCGGCCAGGGCTTCCTGGGGCGTGCGCAGCAGCGTCAGCAGGCGGCGGCTGGTGATCAGCCCGAAAGCCATCAGGGCCAGGCACACCGCGCCCGTCATGATCATGGCGGTGGAAACCGCCGTTTTTACCTGCAGGTAGTCCTTGGCTCCGAACCGCTGGCTCACCACCACTGAGCAGCCCATATTGCAGCCGAAGGCGAAGGCGATAAAGATCAGCGTAATTTCATAGCTGTTGCCCACGGCGGCCAGAGCGTTTTCCCCAATGAATTTTCCCGCCACCAAACTGTCGGCAATGTTATAGAGCTGCTGGAAAATAATGCTTCCGAAAAGCGGAAGGCAAAAGCGCCACAGCACCGAGGAAGGCTTCCCAACCGTTAAATCCCTGTTCATCGTTTCCTTCTTCCCAAGCGCGAAATCCTTAAGCGTGATGATACACGAAATCTATTATAGCCCATTTTGCGCCTCAGCGCAAATGTTCCTTGCGATTTTTGTATAAGAAAAACGCCGCCCTGTTTCAAGGTGGCGTTTATGGGTGGCACCCCCAATGGGATTCGAACCCATGTTTCCGCCTTGAGAGGGCGGCGTCCTAGGCCTCTAGACAATGGAGGCGTAAAGCTGGGGAACAAGGATTTGAACCTTGACAATACGAGTCAGAGTCGTAGGTGCTGCCGTTACACCATTCCCCAACATACCGCGCCGAGAGCG
>JAEEGL014968258.1_pt1 | contig 10249 bp, 13 predicted proteins | sample 9134231 | NCBI WGS metagenome assembly JAEEGL01 (sample SAMN16246548, study PRJNA631951) | gut metagenome | biome: gut microbiome; feature: rumen; material: fiber-attached | host: Bos | place: Iran: Karaj | collected 2018-10 | reverse complement strand
TATAACTACTTATCGAAAAGCTATTTATTTATCTAATTTTAATAGTGAAACATTTAAAGTAACTAGAGGTGAAAAGATAGGATATGCTGTAGCTCTTTCTACTGAACAAAATTACGCTGGAGGAAGTTTCTTGGATGTTGAGGATATAATATTTGAAGAGTTTATGACACGTTCAAGATATTTAGGTGAAAATGAACCAGATAAACTAATGAACTTCTATTGTACTGTTGATCGAAAAAGAAAGACAACTAAACTTTGGTTAGTAGGAAACTCTATCTCAAGAGTATGTCCTTATATTTATGAATGGGGTTTATTTGATATTATCGCGAAGCAAAAACAAGGAACAATTGAAACTTTAGAGATTCCATCAACTGATGATGATATGGTTAAAATTGCAATTGAATATTGCGAAGATACTGGAGCAAGTAGTCATACTATTGGATGGAATAAGGAAATGTTAAATAGTGGAAGTTGGCAAAGTTCACCTCAACCTCATTTACCTAAAAGTTATAAAGATTATAATATGATATTTAGATTTATATTTCAGTATCAAGCGTTTAGATTTATTTGTGAACTCTTACAAGATAAAGAAGAAAAAAATAATGTATGTTGGTTTATTTATCCAATGAGCGATAAAAAAGAGATTAAAAAGAATCAGCTTGTTATATCAGATAAAGTTGATATTAATCCTTATTGGCAACGAAATATTTATGATATTACAATTAAGAATGAAACATTAAAGAATCTTTTAAACACATTTCGAGAAGATAAAATATTCTATTGTAATGATTTAGTAGGAACTGATTTTAAACAAGTTATAGATTTTACTATAAGGAGATAATATGATTTATGTTATGTTAGTAATATTTATTTTAGGGGTGTCTATTGGTTTTTATTTTAGGAGGTAAAATGAAAAAGAGATATGTTTTATTATCACGAACTAAAAGCAAGTACGAAGATTTTTATAGATATCATTATAAATTATTTGATAATTATATTGAATTACAAAGACATTTACTTAATTTTTGGTATGTTGAAAAAAATGATTATATCATTTTTGAAGAAACTAATATTACTAAAGATTATTCAGCTAGTGATTTAAAAAAAAGGAGATTTTAATATGACTAAATTATATTTACTTTTATTTGATACCACTACTAATAAACAATTTTTTAAGTATTTTGAATGTGAGTTTGATATGGATAAGTTCAAAAGAAAGTTGAAATTTTCAAAAAAGTTATTTATAATAGAAGATAGTAGGGAGATGATTTTTGATTATGATAGATAATAAAAATGGCGAAATTATTCTATGTAGTGGAATGAAAATGGATAAAAATTATGAAAATGTTTTATCCTATAGTGAAGAATCTATGGTTAGTTTATGTAGGTCTAATCAAATATATACAGCTAATAAATGCACATTTTTAGGTAATACTAATTATTTAGATAGAGAGTGTCCTTATGCGACAGCGATGTACGCTAATTATGTCGCTTTTATAAATCCTAATTTTGGTAATAAATGGTTTTTTGCTTGGGTAACTAATACCGAATTATTAAGTACTAGAACTAGTAGAATATTCATTGAAATAGATGTATGGAGTACTTGGTATTCAAGATTTAATGTAGGAAAAGCATTTATTGAAAGAGAACACGTTTCTGATGATACTTTTGGAAAACATACTATTTTTGAAGGTTTAGAAACTGGTGATTATACAATAAAAAGTGAAACTGACGCTACTGATTTACAAGATGTTTGTCCAGTTGTTTGTGGAACATTAGCTCCAGACGCTGAACCAAGTGACCCAAGTGGTGGAAAAGTTTATGGAAGTTATTGTGGAAATAGATATGAAGCATTAGATTATTTCATATTTAAAGAAGGAATGGATACTACTTATTCACCATCAAGTCAAATACATTGTATTCAAGAATATATGAATATTATTAATAGTAAGTTTAGTGATGATGGAATAGTTTCGATGTTTATGGCACCAAGAAAATTAGTTGGATGGATAGACCAACAAGATACAAGTGGATGGACTAGTTATACAACTGGACTAAATCCTTGTTATTATAAAAGTGCTTTAGATGTATTTTATCATAGTAGTCCAGTTTCAATTGATTATGATAAACCTTATGTTTTTAGTGATTTATCAGTTACTAGACCTACAGTATTCGGAAATTTTACTCCAGTCAATAATAAATGCTACTGTTATCCCTATCAATATTTAAACTTAACTAATAATAATGGTGGTAATGGTATATATCATTACGAGGATTTTTCTTCTAATACTCCTAGTTTCGAGATTAGTGGAATAGTTACTCCATCGTGTTCAATTAGAGCTGTTCCTAAAGATTATAAAAACTTAACTAAAGCGTATAATGATGGAATACAAGGAGCAAAATATCCTATATGTTCTTGGGTTAATGATTTATTTACTAATTATATGACTCAACAAGGTGTTAATATTCCTTTAGAAATAGCGAAAGATGTTATAACAATAGGAGCTGGAGTAGCTACTGGAATAGCAACTGGTGGAGTCGGAGTAGCAATAGGAGCTGGAGTGGCTAGTAGTGGAGCTTCTAATATTCTTTCTATGATGCAACAAATAAAACAGCACGAACTTATTCCACCTCAAGCAAGAGGAAATACTAATGGAGCTGATATAGGAGCTGCTAATGATAAAGTTACTTTTACAGCTCAATTAGTTCAAGTAAAAGAAGAGTACATAAGAAATATTGATTCTTATTTTAGTAGATTTGGTTATAAAGTAAATGAAGTTAAAACTCCTAACTTATTATCTAGAACACAATTTAATTTTATTAAAGTTGGTGGAATGGATGAACTTGTTAGTGGTAACATACCAGCTAGTGATTTAGAGAAAATTAATTCAGTTTTAAGAAAAGGTGTTACAATATTTCACGATTATTCTAATTTTGCTGATTATACTATTTCTAATCCAATAGTTAGTGAATAAAAAAAGAGAGCTTTAAACTCTCTTTTTTTAACTTGAAATTTCTCCTTGTATTCCTTCAACAAATGAACCATTAATATATAAATATGGATTATTAAGTGAACTATAATTAACTGGACGTCCACAGTTTAAAGCTCCATTAGATACATTAACACTTGATAAACTCTCTGCTCCACCAGAATAATATACAGTAGGAATATATTTATTATATCCACTACTTCCAGTTATTAAGTTTCCTTTATCAAAATCTAATATTTTAGTAGAGTTAGTTACACTTCCTCCAGTATAATGTAAGATTCCTTGAATATAAACAATATTATCTCTTTTAAACATACTAAACCAAGTTCCTAGTTCCCAATTTTCAGCTAGTGTATAATCAATTGTTTCAATTAAAGAATTAGTTGTTCCATTAATCCAAGCTAATATTTTATTTGCTACTAATTGATAACCACTATCAGATAAGTGTGTATGATCGCCAGAATCATAAGTTCTATCATCAGTAGTCCAGAATAAGAAGTCACCAGTTGTCATTACTCCATTATTTTTACAAGTATCTAAAATAGCTTGATAACGTGATAACTCTGTATCAGTTAGCCATTTAAAAGTATGTAATGGAAATATTATTATTTTAGCATTAGGGAATGCTGTTTTAGCGTTAGTTATAAAAGTTTGAACAGCTGTACTTATACTAGATGGAGTATGATTATTAAGAGCGTCATTAATACCACCACCAACAATTAAATATTCTAGAGCATTTTTTTCATCAGTAGTTTTACTTGCTATAATATCATTTAACATTTGAACAAATGTTTTTCCAACAAATGGTTCAGTATTTCCTTGACTTGTAAATCCAGCCGAACCATTTCCATAGTTTTCTCCATCACAACCAGAATAACTTATAAAATAAGTTCCCCATCTTCCAGTTATATCTAAACTATCTCCTATTATAATAGTTTTTTTATTTTTTAAAATATGTTCTATTTTAATATTATCATAATTTTCATTAATAGCGTCCACTAAACTATCTTTATCTGTAGTTTTTAAATCATCTAAATCACCTAATACAGCATTAGGAATTTTTTCGGCTACTAAAGTTGGATAATTAGTTAATGCTACTAAATTATCATCATCAATTACATCAGTATTAATTAATGTTCGTACTCGATAAAAATATCCATAACCATCATTATAAACACTAGTTCCAAGTGTTCTTACAATTGAACCATTAATTAAGTTTGTAGCAGCTTTTAAATCAGCTTTACGATAGAATCCTAACACTCCTTTAAGTTGTAAATAACTTGTTATTATTTCAGCTAGTGTTCCATCATCTAATAACTCTTGAATCTTTTTATCAACTTCATCTTGTAAATCTAAATTATATACATAATTTTCAACTTCGGTTAATCTTTTACTAAAATCTTCATTATCTTTAGCTAACTTTTTAACATACTCCATCATCTTACAAAATAATTCATAATCAGTTAGGGCGTCAAAATCATCCTCTAAAAAAGGAAATGTTTGAAGTACCCAGTTTCTAAAATCAAATATCATATTATCACTCCTTCCTAGTCTCCAAGACCATAAAATAAGATATCTAAATCTTTATAAATCATTGTCATTATACTATTTTTAGTACTTAAATATTTTTGGTATAAATCCATTTTATCTACTGGACTTCGATGTATAGTTTCATTAGTTGTATTATTACTTGTTCCACTATTTGTTATATTACCATTATTTTTTGTCTGATTAGTAACATAACTTCCATCATCTATATCTTGTAATTGATTTAATGGATATTCAGAATATCTACTATCTAAAGAGTTATTACTATTTAAACTAGTATTTCCATTATCAGTTCTATTTCGAGTAATAACTTCACCATCATTAAATAAATTAAAATCAGCTAGTGAATCGAACATCTTATTATAAAATGGTAAAATCTCATTTAACTTATTTTCAAGGTATAATTGAAAAGCTGTAAAAGTTTCGAATCCGATTCTCCTCATTATATAATGATTAAGTATCTGACATTCAAAGTCTTCTTTATTAAGTTCATTTGATAATGGATAATCAAAATCAAATATTTTTTCGTGAGTTGCTTTAGCTAAATTACGAATCTTTGTTTGTTCCTCTTTATCATAATTAGCAATGGAGTTCATTATTGCGTATAGTGTCGGAGGTTTAGGATTCATTATTATATCGGCTATCGCTTGATTCATCGGATACGTTGGACGTAACTTGTAAATATCTTTCATAATTTTCCTCACTTTCTATATTTAATGTAGTCGGAAGACCATCATAATATTCAACTTCTAGTTTTTTACCATTCCAATATTCTTCACTCCACATTTTATTCATTTTATTAATAGCGTCCACTCTTGAATTAAATCTAGTAAATCTTGACGCAATAGTTCCAGCTTGAGATATAAATACTTCATCTCTTATATTACGTTCTTTCTTTTGAAAACTAGAATTAGCAATTCCAATTAAACGTAAAAACTCATTCCATATCTTATCTTTTTGTTCAGCTAATTTATCTGATACAAATGGAGCTGGAGCTAAAATAGCTGTAGTTTCATCTATCTCTAAATTATCATAAACTACTATCGCTTCATCATTTGCTGATATACCATTAATTAAATCATCAATAGTTTTCTTATTTTCAGCTTTAGTCTTCCAGATTCGGTTAGTACGCTGCTGACTAATATTGATATCAATTGTTCTTTGTATAAGACTAACACGTTCACTATATTGTAAGATATCATAAATAAGAGCTTGTTTACTTCTATTATCATACATTATGACATACTCACCTTTTTTAAGTTTTCGAGTATATCCATTCTTTCCTATTACTTGAATATCTATCGGTCTTCCATATAAGTCTAAATTACCTATATTAACATAAGGTAGAGCAAGTAAACCTAAATATTCATCCATAAAGAAAGCAATTCTACCTTGATAAACAAGTTCGTGATTTACATACGAATAATCCATAAATGGAGCTATCTCATCTAATCCTACTATATTAAAGACATTTTCAGCTAGTGAAATAAATTGTCTTTTATACATTTCAGTAGTCTTAAAATTAGTTATTTGTAAAAATCCATTCTTTTTACTCATATTATCTCCTTCCTATAAAAATAAAAGGGAGCTTTGTTGCTCCCTTGACGCAACTTTTTTTCAAAAATTGCTAATTAGCTAACAGTAATAAGAGCTTCAGCTTCTTTACTATCATCATATATACTTGTAGCAAATACGTGAATAGGTGAGCTTGACTGTACTCCTTGAGTTCCAACAGCCATAGTAACAGCTCCAGTTTCTAGATCTGAATCATCTATAGCTGGTTTATCAATTCCATAATAACTACTAGTTTCAGTAAATCTTACTACTCCACTAGATGGATTAGTTACAGTATATTTAGCTGAAAATGCTGTATTAGCTGCTAATTGATTATAAATAGCTGTAGCTTGCTTTGCTGCTGTGTCAGCTGAAGCTGCGGCTGTATATTTAATTCCATCGATATAAATATATTCACCTTCAGCTAGTGCTGTAGAAACAGTTAAATTATAAACTCCTTGAGTTCCAGAAGCTGTTGTATAACCACTTGGAACTTTTAGAATTCCTTCTTCATTAATTGAAGCTCCACTTGTAACAGCTTGGTCATTTAAAGACCATTTAACAGCTTTATTAGCGAATCCTTGAGTAGCAACTGTAGCTGATAATTTAAGTTCTTGACCTTTAGTAACTGTTGCTGTAGATGGTGATACACTTACACTAGTAACACTAGGGTCAGTATCATCAATAAATACACAACATTGCTCGAATGGACTTGAAGATTTTACTCCCCATTTGTGAAGGAAAATATTTTTTTCAAGTCTAGTTGGTGAATACCATTCAGTTTGTTTACTTTCAGCTTGAGCGTCTAGTAAATAGTCATAATCCATAAACCATTCTTTAGATATTACAACAGCTTTAACTTTAGCTAGTTCAGCTTTTTCAGCGTCAGTAAATGGAACATAAGCACTACCTAAAACTTCAGTTAAACGAGATTCATCAGCCATATTAAATGTATCGGTTAATCTTAATTGAGTCTTTAATTGTGCCTCGTTAATATAATAACTTGTAGCCAATACTTCTGTAGATAATTTTCCTTCGAAGTCTGAATCCATTATAGTCATTAATTCTTCGAAACTATTTCCACGTCTGATTCCAGCTGGATTAAAGTTAGGATTTCTAAATGTCATCTTATTAGTTGTCGATTTCATTTGAGAAACAATTTCTCTTACTGTTTTATTTTCAGTTACTAATTTAACTGATGGAACAGTACCATCAACAATTCTACGAGCTAGAATATATTTATCAACTAGATACTCATCATAAATTAGACTTTGATATAACATACCAACAGTTTCAGTGATTAAGTTATATAATCCTTCTTCACTATTAAATGCCATAGCCATTTGAGTTTCATTTAAACTAGTTTCATAGAACTTTTGGAAATTAACTTCGTGAATATTAGATAAAATGTTAGGGTCAGCTGTTTGTAAAAATCTAGTAGAATTATTATCAGCTGAATTATAATCGTAAACATTACATAAATCGACTATCATTTCTCTAATTTGAGAACCAATAGCTAGATTTCCACGTTTAGTAAAATCCCAAGGATTTTCCCATACATTTCGTTTAATTATTGTTAAACCAATTAAATTAATCGTATTAATAAAAGCGTTACGATAAACTGGGTTACCAATTATTAATTTACCAATTGGAGCAATACTTTGACCTTGAACTGGTAAATCTAGATTCTCTGATAATGCTGGAGTTTGGTTAATAATATAACTTAACAATTCAGCATTACTTGTTTTAACTCTTGCCATTATTCTTCATCCTCCTTCTCTTCTTCAAAGATATCAGTAACATCAATTACTTTTTCTTCTTCATCTTCTTTAACTTCATCCACAACTTCTTCTTTAACTTCTTCTGGATTCATAAATCTTTCTTTGTATCTTTGTAATAATTCTTCATACTTCTTTTTCATTTCTTCAAGTTCAGAAATATCACTATCAAAAGAATCAGTTATGTCTTCCATTAATTCAACAGCTAGTTCGCTGTTACCAGTTAATTTTTCATTAACTTTAGCTATTAACTCTTCTTTAGTTAATTTTGCCATTCTCATTCTCTCCTTTCTATTCTTAAAATAACATAAAATAAAAAAAATGTCAATTGACATTTTTTTCTCTTAATTTTCGAGCATAAAGTATCCATTTAAACTTATATTTTTTTACTGGAGTATGACCACCACTATAAGTTTTCCAATTATGACCATAACCTTGAACTATAGTTGTATCATTTACATACATTGTATCGTAAACGTGAGTCGCATTTCTTAATTGATAATGACCAGTTCCTACATCATAAAATCCAGCAAAATGACCTCGAGCTGTATTTAAGTGTACCGGACGTGGTCACCGGTGACGTGACCCGTCGTACCCGTGTGACCAAGCAACCCTCCCATCTGAATAATTTGACCGACATAATGATTAGAAGTATTATCATCGTGAGCAACGTGAAAAGTGACATAATCTAAAGTTCCATCAGCAAAATGCACTTTATTAGTTGATTCCCATACAACCGAACCAGTTCCGACTTGAACACATTTACAAGTACAAGGAGCGTAATATGGACATTTATAAACTCTACCATTTGCTCCCCATCCTAATAAGTCAATAGAATATGTGTAAAGATGTGAATAATCTCCACCTTCATCTTGAGACATATAAAGATATTGTAATGGAAATAATAAAACTTCGTATCCATCAGAAGCTACTAATTTTTCTAACGGTCTCATAATCCTAATATTTCCTTTAATTCTTCTGAATCTATCATAATAATTTTATTAGGATTTTTTTTTAAATAATCAATTAAACCATTTTTATCAGTTAATTCAATTTCTACTTCATACTTTTTATCATCTTCATATAATTTAATAGAAGATTCATCCATCCATCCCAAGTCTCCAGTAGTATTATAAGGATGTTTACTTCCAGACGCTATTCTTGTAATATAAGTTACTTTATTTTTAACGCTAGAAGAAGGTTTAGTCGCATTACTTGAAATATATAAGTTACCATTAATTATTACTTTATCTCCTATTTTAAACTTCATTATTACTCCTTTCCTTTAATACCTATGCTAGTTTCAATAATTATTAATCTCTCATTAATATTATTTAATGTTTTACTCATTTCTGACATCCCCTCGCTCATTTTAACCATACTCTCATTCATTTTATTTAGTATTTCGTTATATGTTTTTTGAGCACTTATTCGATCATATATCAAATACCCTACACATAAACCAGCTAATCCATATTGAGAAAATAATTGCAAAATATCCATATTATCCTCCTTTATTCTAGAATATCACTTTTTATTCTTATTAGCAAGTTGGAAATGTAGTTTTTCGATATAATCATCTTTAGAATCTAATCTCTCTTTAAATTCAAAATATCCCCATAACAATAAAAATGTTACTACTTGAGAATAAATTATAAAAAAGAGGAGTAGAAACAAAACTCTACCCCCCATAAATTATTTACCCTCAACAATTGGAACAGCTTTATAAGTGTGACCTCTATCAGTCTTAACTTTAATTATTCTAAATGTATCAGTATCTTTAGAATAATCTTCTACGCTTTCTTTAAAATATTTACTACCAGTTGAAAAATAACCTTCATCACTTGCGAAATAAGTTAAGTCGAACTCTTTATCATCTGTAGTAACGTGAACTTCAGCTGAACCAGTTATTCTTACAACCTTATCAACTAAACTTTCAATTTTACTTGCTGATATATCTCCTTTCTTAGCCATTTTCTTAAATAAATCAGTGTCACAGCTTCCAGTTGCTTTTTTAATTGTTAATTCAAATTTTCCCATTCTCTTTTCTCCTTTCATTTTACTTAACAATTGGCGTTGGTTAAAGGATTCGAACCTTTGCGTCTTTTATAACCTAACTACTTAGTAGGTAGTCCTCTTAAGCCACTTGAGTAAACCAACATATATCAGAAGAACATTAGGAGTTATAAAAATCAAAAAAAAAATATCCATTTATTATTAATATCATCACAACAAGAACAATTATTTATAATGAACTAAAGTCAAAAAAATAGTTCAAAAGGTTTTACTTTTAAATAACCTAGATAAGGTAATGTTCCTCTGACAATAATATTATCTCATAGTCTAGTATTATAGTCAATAGATATTTTTAATTTTTTA
>JAEEGL014824591.1_pt1 | contig 10249 bp, 1 predicted proteins | sample 9134231 | NCBI WGS metagenome assembly JAEEGL01 (sample SAMN16246548, study PRJNA631951) | gut metagenome | biome: gut microbiome; feature: rumen; material: fiber-attached | host: Bos | place: Iran: Karaj | collected 2018-10 | reverse complement strand
TGTTTTAAAAGTGTAATTCAATTTGTCTTATGTTCATTATTATATTTTTTTTTTCTTGATGAATTTAAATATCAAATTAGTGATTCCAATTCTAAAATTAATCTATTGGAAATGAAGGAACTTAAAGAAGTATTTATTTGTTTATATTTTGTAATTTCTTGTTTTCAAATAATATATGTTTTAAAAATAACTGAGGCATCAAGACCAAGTTATAATCTTATTCCTATATTTTTTTCTAATTATATTTATAGAATTATAGAAATGTATTTGAATGATTTTGATATTATGTTTTTATTGTCATTTACTCCCTCAATTTTAGGAATTTTAATATTCTGTGAAACAATTATTTTCACATGTCATAATTTAGATAAATTTACCATTAATGCAATCTCTCAAAGAGGTAATAATGAAGCTTTGAATGATATAGGTTCATTTAGTGATAGCTCTTTAGATTCTCTTTAAACTTCATTTCATTTTTTTTTTTCAAATATATATTAATTTTTAATTACTTTAAAATTAAATAAATCACTATCTTTAAATTTTTATAATTATAAAATATATTTTTAATAACTGAAAAAAGGAATATTAGGTAGTTTTTTTGAAAATGATAAAATATTTGTCTCCAATATTCCTTGACAAATCAAATAAAATTAAAAATCAATTGAATAATTTAAATTAAAATTAATGTGATTAATTTTTATTTAATAAATTTCATGTTAAAATCTTAAATTTCTGAAAAAAATAAAAAAAACAAAAATTAACCTACAATTAAATTATCTTATGAATATATGAAATTATTAAAAAACTTAATATTCATAAGATTTAGGGATTAATTAATTAAAATGATAAAGAGAATTTTTGGGATAAATAAACAAAATTAGGAATAAAAAATATTTTTTGAAAACTCTTGATATAAAGATGAATTAATATATATTTCAAAAAAAGAATGTAATCGAAAGAAATTTTTGTGCAAAATTTTGTGAGTTTAAATTATATTGCTTGTATTTTTATTAAAAGAAACAAAAATATTCTAAGAAATCAATATTAATATAACATATTGAAAGTTGTAATAAAGATTTTCTTCGAAAATTAATTTTTTCAATTTTGAAATAATTTTTATCTAATAAAGAAATTTATTTTTATTATAACATTTAATTATTTAATAAAATCTTGATTTAGAATAAAAATCAAAGAAAATTATTCTTTAATCTTTTTTTCATTTATTTAATTTAAAAGAAATAAATAATTTTAGGTTTTTTATTGCATTGATATATTTACAAATTTACTTTTGTCTTATATAAGATTTTGTTATAAAATATTTTGTATTCTAAAGTACAGATTATTTACTTTAAAAAATTAAACTAAACTCATAAACTGCATTTATTTATTATTTTACATTTAAATTTTTGGATTGAAAAAATAAGAATTATTTCACTTAACATAAGTTAAACAATAAATATTTTTTTAGATAATAATATCACTTTATATATTAGAAAATTGATTTTTATTATTTCATAAATATACATACTTTTTATCAAAACCTCATAATTATTTAATTTGTTTAAAAAATATAAAACAAAAAGTTTGATTGAGAAAAAAATAAATAAAAATATCTTCATCTAATAATAAATAATGTGTCAATTAATAAAAAGATAAATAATAGATAAATTATTATTGGATAATAATAAACAAAATATAATAAAATTAATAAAGAAGAAGTTATTATTAAAATGAATCATATAAAACAAATAAATATAATTTGAAAAATAAAATTAAATAATTAAAATATTGTTAGAAAAAATATTTTTAAATAAATTAATAATTAAAAAATATCTGAAAAAATCCAAAATTATAATTTTCTCATAAAAAAATATATAATTCAGAAATTATGACTTAAATATATAAAAAATGTTAATTTATGCAAAAGAATATGAAGATTACTTAATCACAGGGAAAGAAGAATGTTTAAATACTTTAATTCCAGGAGGAATAGAATATGAATATATAAAATTGATAAGAAGTATTTTATCGGAAAATTTAACAGAAAATTTAAAACAAAAAATAAAAGATTTTGTAAAAAGATTTCCAAACAACCAAACAAATAAATTAAAAGCTTTATTATATATGAAAGAATTAGAATCAAATCCAGAAAATTTAGAAGAAATAATAAATTCAATTAAACAATTGTTTAATTTACCTTATGTGGAAAATGTTCCAAAACCAAGAAATTATAATAGAGAAATTGATGATTTAGATGACAATGAAACTCATGAACCAAATAAAATTGATGATAATGAACTTTTAAAATATGAACAATTATTAAATGATATATATAATGAAAAAATTGACCCTAACAATAATAAATTTGAAATTCCTTATTATTCAGAAAATGTTGTTTATCCTTTTCATTTGAATAAAATTCCAGATAAAGTTTTTTATAAAATGTTAACTGATTATCATTACTCTAATTTATCTCAATTATTTTATAAACAAGTTTCTACTTTTGATTTGGAATGTTTTAAGAATAAATTTGATACATTTTTAAAATCTTTAAAAGAAAGTAACAATAAAACAGAAATTGATAAATTTAAATCAGAATTAATAAGACTATCAAATAATTTAAATAATGAACAATTAAATTATTTAATTTCTTTAAATAATCCTTTTATTAATAAAGATAATTTAATTGGAGTTTTACTTAGTAGAAAGTATCCAAATAGAGAAGAATCAAAAGAAGAAAAGAAGAAAATTTTATTAGAAATTAATGACTTATTAAATAAAATGAATTATAAATATGAACAATATAAAAGAAATGTTTTATATACAATTTTAAAAAATGATATGGAAATGAATATTTATGATTTAGAAAAATTTATGGAATATATTGAATTACCTTCTTGTAATTCGGATAATATAAAAACTATTTTAAAAATACCAAAAAATTTAATTGAACAATTAAAAGTAAATAAAACCAATTCTAATAATATACAATATTTTCAAAATGTTGAAAGAAGTCAATTTGATTCAGAAAAAAAATTAATTACAAATTATTTAACTCATTTTTTTAGATTTGATAATATTCCAATGGTAAAATTTCAGAATAATATTCTTGATCAATTCTTAAAAAAGATTTATTATACTACAAAATTTTTAAACGGTGATGAAGAAGTAACAAAAACAAATAATTTATCATTGAATGAAATAAATGAATTAATGAACAAAATAATATTAGAAATATGTCCTCATAATAAAGAAAAATTTTTAATTGATGAAGATATAATATTAGATTTAGATGTAAAGAATATTCAAACTCTCTTTGTGAAAATATATGAAATAAATACAGAAAATTATTATTATAATCATCAATCAGAGAATTTTGATAATACAATTTCAGTTGAAGGTATTTTACCAACTTTTGAAGAAATATATAATTATAGTGATAAGCCTCAAATTTTAAATAGAAAAAAAATAACTTTATCAAAAATTCCTAAAAAAAGAGGAATATATATTATTGAATTTATAGGAAATGGACATGTTTCAAGAGCAGTTATAAAAAAAGGACAATTAAATTTAATTTATAAAGAATCAATTTATGGAAAAGTTTTATATATTTTAGATGAAAATAATAAAATTTGTAAAGGAGAAAATACTGGAATTTGGTTAAATAATATTTTTTATCCTTCAAAAGAAGATGGTTCTATTTTAATTCCTTTTTCAAATAATGCAGGAAATAAATTTATTATATATAAACATAATGATTTCTGTGAAGTATCATATATTAATATTTTAAGAGAAAATTACTCTTTAGAAGGTATTTTTATTATTGAAAAAGAATCTTTTATTATGGGAAATTTAGTTAAATGTTTAGTTAGACCTATTTTATCAATTAATAATGAAATTTGTGATATTAATTTTTTAAAAAAAGTTGTTATTAATGTTAATTGTAAAAAAATTGAAAACAATCAAGAAATTCCTGTTAATTTTAAATTTGATAATGTAAATTTGTCTTATGAAAAGGATTATGAATTTGAATTTCAAATTCCTTCAAAAGTTAAATCAATAGATTTAATTTTAACTGGAGAAATAACTAAAAAATCAAATGAAGAGAAAATAAATTTATCAATTTCAAGAAGTTTAAACTTACATAGAAATGAAGAATCAGATCATTTATTTAAAGTTATTAATGGAGAATATATAGGAGAAATTGTAGGAAAAAATGGAGAACCTAGAATTTATAATCAAATGTCAGCAAATATATTATGTAAATATCAAAGAGAAAATAATCAAATTTTAGAAAGTGATGTTAATGGGAAAATAAACTTAGGAAAATTACCAAATGTTAATAGTGTTATTATAAATAAAAGACCCCTTTATATTAATTTAGAAAAAAATTATTATCAAAATAACATTATTATGTTAAAAGATGAAGAAATAAAAATTCCAATATATGAAAAAGATTTATTTATATTAATAAAAAATGATAAAAGTGAAGATTATTCAAATAAAATAAAAAAAGAAATAACCGATAAAGAAAATGGATTTGCTTATTTAATAATATCAAATTTACCTTATGGAGAATATACATTATATTTAAACAATAAACAAATATATTTAAATGTATTAGAAGGAAAAATGATAAATGATGATTTTATTATAACCAAAAAGTTCATATCAAATATTTCAAAGGCAAAACAAGGAATATTTTTAGAAAAAGTGGTATATAAAGATAAAAAATTATATATTAAAGTAAATTCAAATTTAAAAAATAATCCAAGAATACATATAAATGCCACACAATATTTTCCTGAAAAAGGAGATGAATTTTTATCAGAATATTCAAAAATATTAGGAAATACAGAAAATAATTCAACATATTTTCCAATTAAAAACCTAAAAAACCAATATTTAAATAATTCAATATTAAATGAAGAAATTCAATATGTTTTAGATAGAAAACAATATGAAAAAAAAATGGGAAATTTATTAGAAAAACCATCATTATTATTAAAACCTCAATTTACAAAAGACACAAAAACTTCTATTACAAAACCAAGAGAAGGAAGAGATTTTGATAGAATGATGGAGAATGAATATTGTAATAAGGCAAAAGGAGCAGGATACAGAAGAGGACATTGTCCTCCTGAATCTTTAATTTATGATTTAAATATGATTAAAGTCAGAGATTTTATTAATGTTTCACCATTAAATTTATATAATATTATTCCTAATGAAAAAGGAGAAATTATTTTAGAAAATGATTTAAGCGATTATGGAAATTTACATATAATTTGTATTGATGATAATGGAGCTTGTGAAGAATATATTTCTTTAAATAATGATAAAAGTACTAAAAGAGATTTGAGAATGGTAAATAAATTAAATTTAGAAAAAAATTATTGTGAATTAAGGAAAGTTCATTGTTTAAATAAAGGAGATAAATATAAAATTATGGATATTACTAGTGTGAATTATAAAATATTTGATTCTATTGAAAAATATGCGAATTTCTTAAAGTTAGTTAATCCAAATATTAAAAATGATCTTGAACAATTTGAATTTTTGTTTAATTTTGATAATTTAAACCAAAAAGAAAAATTAGATAAAGTAAGTGAATATTTCTCACATGAATTAAATATATATTTATATTTCCATTATAATAAATTTTTCAATGAATTTATTTATCCAATTATAAAATACAAATCTGAAAAAACTTTCATAGATTATTTCCTTTTAAATGACAAAGAAAATATAAATAAATATGCTTCAGGAGATTTATTTAATAAATTAAACAATTTTGAAAAATGTTTATTAATATATTCAATAAGAGAAGAAAATAGAATTTTAGCAAAAAATATATCTAGACTTCTTCGTTCTCAAGTAGAGAAAGAAAATATAAAAGAAATGAAAAAATATTTCAATACAGCATTAAATTTAAAAACAGAAGAAGAAAGACAAATAGAAGATCAAATAGAAGATGAAATACTTGAAAGAGAAGGAAATTTAAGTTTCAAAAAAGCTAAAAATAAAAGAGTCTTGGCTTCAAGACCTCCAGAAAAATTAATGAAAATGAATATGAAAATGAAGATGTCAATGCCTGACAGTTATGTAAATGAGGCAATTATAAAAGCTAATTTAAATAAAGAAATAGGTAAAACAAAAGAATATTGTGAAACACATTATTATAATCAAGCCTTTAAAAATAATAATTATAATAACATTATTAGTAATAATCACTTTTTTGCTGATTTAGCTGAATTTTTTGCTAATAATATTAATTCAATTAGAAATGAAGGATTTAAAAGTGAAAATATATTATTAAATCCTATTAATTTTACACAAACAATTTTTATTCTTTCTGTTTTAGATTTACAAAATAAAACTCAAAGTCAAAGTCAAAAATATATTAAAGATGAAGGATTAGGATTAACAATTGAATCAAATACAAATTGTTATATTTTAACAAAAGAATTGAGTGAAACTAAATTAAAAGAAAATTCGAAAAATTCACTTATATTAGCTCAAATAACAAGTGCTTATGATAAAAATAAAAAAGAAGATGAAGATGAAGAACCTGAAAAATATTTAATAAATAAAACATATATTCAAAAAACAATAGTAACTAATATATCAAATAAACCTATTAATTGTGAAATATTAATTCAAATTCCAGAAGGTTCTTTACCAATTGATAGTTTAGAATATACTATTATTGAAAATATATATGTGGATAAATTTAAAAGTGTTATTTTATCACAAAAATTTTATTTCCCTCATGAAGGTAAATTTAAATGTTTCCCTTCAACTGCTTCTTTTGATGATTTAGTTATTGCAAAAGGAAAAATTAAAGAATTTAATGTTGTTAAAAGTCAAAAATTAGAAAAAGATAAAATTAAAAGTATTGATGATGTTCTTGAACAAGGAAATAAAAAAGAAATATTGAATTTTATACAAAATTGCACTTTTATTAAAAGAAATGATATTCAAAAAATATTATATTTATTATCTGATAAAGATTTCTTTGAAAATTTAATTAAAATTTTAGAAAGTAAATTTTATTATGATGATAATGTTTGGAAATATTCTTTAATTCATAAAAATATTCCAGTCTTAAAAACTTATATAATGAATCAAAATAGAAAAAATATTTTTAATGATTTAGGAAATAAATTAAATTTACAATTTTTTGAAACAAACAAAACAAATAATGCACATATTATTAATCATAAAGATTATTATCCAATATTAAATAGTAGAGTATTTAAATTACCAAAAGCTGAAAATTCAATTTTAAATTTAGAATTCAGAAAAACTTATCAAAACTTTATTTCTTATTTGATAACATTAAAAGAAATTGATAATGAATCTTTAATGAGATTTTGTTATTATTTAATTTTACAACAAAGAATAGATGATGCTGTTAAAATATATAATAAAATAAACAAAGAAGAAATTACAAAAAATAAATTATCAAATTTAAATTTACAATATGATTATTTAACTGCATATTTAGATTTCTCAATTGGTTATCCTAAATTTGAAAAAGCAAAAGAAATATTAAAAAAATATGAAAATTTCCCTTTATCAACTTGGTCAGATATGTTTAAAGAAATTAAAGATCAATTAAATGAATATGAAGGAAAAGAAAATTATGATGAAATTGAAAACATGGATATTGATGAAATAAATTATAAAAATGAAAATAAATTGAAAGCAAAAGAAGAAGAAGATTTAAGTATTGAAATTAAAGATAAAAAAATTTCAGTTTTATATAAAAATATTAATAAAATTACTGTTAAATTTTATTTAATTGATGTTGAAATTTTATTTAGTAGAAATCCATTTATGAATAAATCTACTGTAGACTTTAATTATGTTTCTCCTAGTGAAATAATAACATATAATTTAAATAAAAGTTCAAAAGAAGAAATTAAAGATATTCAAATACCAGAAAATTTAAAAAATAAAGATTTATATATTGAAGTATCAGCGAATAAAAAAAAAGAATATGAAACTTATTATTCTTCATTATTAAAATGTTCAATTATAGAATCAATAGGAGAAATAAAAGTATTATCTCCAGAATTAAAACCTTTACCTAAAATTTATATTAAATGTTTTTGTGAAGATAATAATGGAAAAATTCAATTTTATAAAGATGGATTTACTGATTTAAGAGGTAAATTTAATTATGTTTCTTTGAATAGTGATTTAATTAATACAGTTAAACAATTTTCTATTTTAGTTATGAGTAAAGATTATGGAAGTTTAATTAAAAAATGTAATCCTCCAAAAATGATTAAAGGAAAAAACAATGAAAGTGGATATGAACAATTTAAAAATTATAGACAAGAAATGAAAAATAGATATTTGAATAATAAACAAAATATTTTTCCTAATACTCCTAATATGATTAGTAGTATGCTTGATTATATTGATAAGAAATAAATAAAAAATTAAATTATTTGTTTTAAAAGAACAGTTTATTTATTTAAAAGTTAAATTTTAAACAACATAATCAAAAAGTATATAAAATATTTTTATTTATAATTAATTTCTAATATTTAAAATAATATTTTATATTTAATTAATTCATGAATAAAAAAATATGAGATAATTTTTATCATTCAATATATAATTAAAGATTTAATTATCTTATATTCATCTTATATAATTAAATATTTTTTTGTTTCATACATCAATTCAATTAAAATTTAAAAAAAAATTAATTTAAAATGGTTTCAATATCTTTTGAAATATCTGAAAATAATAATTTTATAAAAGGAATAATAATTCAAGAAAATAAATTAAATTTATGAGAAAAAGAAACTTCAAAAAGAATGTTTTTCAAATATATAATAACTAAAAAAAATAAAATTAACAAACAAATAACAGGAATATTAAATTGATAATAAAGAGAATAAAAATACTGAGAAATACAAACAATCAATTTATGATTTATTGTATATAAGACAAATTATTTTATAGATATATATCTTATTTTTATTTTTAAAAATTGATAAATTATTAAAATTAACATAGATTAATATATATTATATTTTTTGAAAATAATTGTAATAAAAAATGATTACATTAAGTTATTTTAATTTCATTGAAACAATTAGTTTACTTTGGAGTATCATTCAAAAATCAAAAATATTTGAAGAGTAATAAAATTTTGATTTAAATAGTAAAGAAAAACAGATAACCCAAGCTCAAATAAGTACACACATATATATTTCAAAAAGAATTATATAATTTTATTTCTTTATTTGAAGAAATTTAATTTTATATAATTGATACAAATATGTTTTTAATTTAATCTATAATATTAAATATTTCTATATTATAAATCTCATAAAATGGGTTGGTACTAATAAATGTTTAATTTTATGATACCTTTAATCTAATAAAGATTAAATTATATAAATTAGAGTAGTGATTTCTTAAATATACAATTAAAAAAATAAAATTATCCTTTTAAAATAATATTTTAAATTGTATTTTTAATATTTTCTGAAATATTTTAAATCTCTTTTTAACAATAATTTTCACTTTTTAATTCAAAAAAATACATTCTCTTCTAAATTTTTAAATAATATAATCATATATCATATTCAAGAAAAATTCCTTGATAACCTTATTAAAATAAAATTATTTGAATTTATTGAAATTAATATGATTTTTTAAAAATGTTGAAAAAAAGTATTAATTCAATAAAAAACTCAATGTAATAATTTATTTATTATTTCTCATATAATTGTCTGATAATTTATTTTGTTACTGTTTTAAAGAATTATAATTTTAAGAATAAAAAGATTATTCAAAAAATAACTTTTAAAAACAATAAATTAAAATGATTTTTTGGAAAATACTAAAATTAATTCATTAAATTAATATGACAATAATGTCTTAAGATTTAAAAATGTTGTTTTTTTCATATTTATAATATATGACTCTTATATCAAAATATTTATTTTTAACCATAAAGATCTAAAATACTATAATACCTAGTTATTACCTGTTTGAATGATTCCATAGATGGTATATTTGTTAAGATTATAACAATTAACAACTTATTTTTCAATTTATTATATTTCAAAAAATTTTTAAAATAAATGAATTAATCATTATGAGGATATTATAAATATTTTTAAAAACTCTAAAACCGGAAAACTTAAAAAATATAGGAATAAGATGATAACTTGACCTTAACACTCCATTAATTTTTAAAGTATATATTATTTGTACA
>JAEEGL014273633.1_pt1 | contig 10249 bp, 6 predicted proteins | sample 9134231 | NCBI WGS metagenome assembly JAEEGL01 (sample SAMN16246548, study PRJNA631951) | gut metagenome | biome: gut microbiome; feature: rumen; material: fiber-attached | host: Bos | place: Iran: Karaj | collected 2018-10 | reverse complement strand
GGTGGCCGTTTTCGACCCAGTCCAAGTGGCTGGCACTACGGTTAAGCACGCTTCGCTACATAATGCTGATGAGATTGCCCGTCTCGACGTACGTATTGGTGACACGGTTGTAATTTACAAAGCTGGCGATATTATTCCGCAAGTCAACCGCGTGCTAACTGAGCTTCGCCCGAGCGATTCAAAACCATACGATTATATGGAGGCTCTACGCGAACAGTATCCAGAGCTAGAATTTGAGCGCCCGGCTGGCGAAGTTGTCTACCGCGTAAAGGGTAGCGATGCGGGTGAAATACTTAAGCGCGCGATTGAATATTACGCCAGTAAACCTGCTTTGAATATCGAAGGCCTTGGCGAGAAAAACGTCGAAGCGCTAATTGATGCTGGCCTCGTTGGTTCAATCGCGGATTTGTATACCTTAACGGCGGGTCAGGTGCAGGACTTGGATCGCTTCGCGGAAATCTCCGCGCACAAACTTGTAGATAATATTCAAGCCAGTAAGAATCCACCACTCGCACGCTTTATTACCGCTATTGGCATCCGTCATATCGGTAGCCAAACGGCAATTGATCTCGCGGCGCACTTTAAGACTTTCGAGGCACTCCGTGAGACGACCGAAACTGAATTGATGGAGCTTCCAGGTATCGGTAAAGTTGTGGCTGAATCGATCGTCGCTTTCTTCTCGGATGAAGACAACCTGAAGCTTCTGGATGATTTGAAAGCCTACGGCGTCGAACCGGTTTATCAAGATACATCTGGCGGTCGCTTGAATGGTCTCTCGTTCGTGGTTACCGGCACGCTTGATTCAATGGGGCGCGACGCGGCGGCAGAGAAAATCCGCGCGCTCGGCGGAGAATTCCACAGTAGCGTTGTAAAAAATACCAAGTATCTCGTGGCCGGCCACAATACTGGCAAGTCGAAACTTGAAAAAGCCGCCAAATACGGCACCGAAGTGATCGACGAAGCTAAATTCTTAGAATTACTTGGCGAATAAAAATAACCGGCCCCATGGAAGAGGGCTGGCTTTTTGTTCTAACAGAGCAACGGGCTATCTCTGTCAAAACGTGAGCATAAGCGTAAAAATAAAACAAGTCTAAAAATCTAAATTAGCACTCTTGACTTGCGAGTGCTAAATGCTTACAATAGATATAGTTACGCAACCAATCCCGCAAAATTCTGCTTAAAGTCGTAGCTAAAAGGAGAAAAATGGTAGACGAATTTAATGAAATTATGGGCCACTTAAGTGAGAATGCTCGCTTTGCGCTCCAGAAGGCTGATTTGTTTAGTAAGCGCTACAATCAGGGCTACATGGGCACCGAGCATCTCTTGATGGGCATTATGGCGCAAGATACGAGCACCGGCGCCAAGCTTCTCCAGGAACAAGGTATCGACATTGATCAGCTCGAACGCGCCCAAGGAAAAGTCGCGGTGGATGTTCCAGCTGCTCCAATGGCTATGATGTCTTTGTCGGAAGCTACGGTGTTAACTCTGCGCATGTCTTTAAACTACGCTCGCGAGAATGGCCTCGATATTGTTGGCACGGAGCACATTGTTTATGCGATGATTCGTCAGCCGAATTCCCGCGCCGCAGTGTTGCTAAATCAGCTTGATGTAAATACGGACGAATTGGCGGAGAATATTGAAAGCCTCGTCGAGCAGCAAGCTAGCGAAGCTAAGGTCGAAGCGCAGAAGCGTAAGGCCGGTAAGCGCGGTAGCTATCGTTGGCTATCTAAATTCGGCACTGACTTAACGCAAATGGCTAAAGATGGCAAACTCGATACCGTGATTGGTCGCGAGCAAGAAATTGAGCGTGCCATAACAGTGCTTTGTCGCCGTACTAAGTCTAATCCAGTTTTGATTGGTGAAGCCGGCGTTGGCAAGACTGCTATCGTGGAAGGTCTCGCTATGCGCGTTGCAAAAAACGATGTGCCAGGCAAATTAATTGGTAAAAAGATTTTTCAAGTTGACCTAAGCTCAGTCGTAGCAGGCACAAAATTCCGTGGCGAATTCGAGGAGCGCATTAAAGGCATTATTGATGAAGCCGTAAATGATGAATCGGTGATTTTATTCATCGATGAGTTGCACTTGCTAGCGGGCGCCGGTTCAGCCGAAGGTAGTATGGATGCGGCAAACATTTTAAAGCCAGCTCTTGCGCGTAATTCGATGCGCTTGATTGGCGCAACGACGCTTGATGAATATCGCAAGAATATCGAGAAAGACAAAGCCCTCGCGCGTCGTTTTCAAACTGTGATGGTGAACGAACCTTCGCCGACGATTACTCTCCGCATTCTAAAAGGCATTAAAAAGCACTACGAAAACTACCATCAAGTTGTTTTGTCGGACGAAATTTTAGAAGAAGCAATTACGCTTTCGCAACGTTATATTTCCGATCGTTTCATGCCAGACAAAGTGATTGACGTGATTGATGAAGCATCCGCAATTGCACGTGTTTCGCTCGATAAAAAAGGTGGTGGCGAATACAAGAAATGTAAAATCGAACTTGCCGACCTTGAAAACAAAATCGAAGCTGCGGCTGAAAAAGAAGATTACGAAAAAGCCGCGATGTATAAAACGCGCGCTGCGCAAGTTGAAGAAGAAATTAAGAAGCTCGAAAAAGCCAATAAAGACGTCGATAAAGCGCCGGCTGTCACTTCAGAAGATCTTGCTACGGCTATTAGCCTTAAGACTGGTATTCCAGTCAGCCGCGTACACGGTTCCGAACAGGAGATTCTAGTTAATCTCGAAAAACATTTGAGTAAAGAAATCATCGGCCAAGACGAGGCGATTAAAGCTGTTAGCAAGGCTATTCGCCGTGGCCGTTCTGGTATTAGCGATCCGCGTCGCCCAATTGGCTCATTCATCTTCATGGGGCCAACTGGTGTTGGTAAAACCGAACTCGCAAAAACTATCGCGCGCGAAGTATTTGGCGGCGATGATTCGTTGATTAAAATCGATATGTCAGAATTTGGCGAAAAGCATAACGTTGCACGCCTTGTTGGTGCGCCGGCTGGCTATGTTGGTTATGAGGATGGCGGTAAGCTTACCGAGCAAATCCGTCGCAAACCATATTCCGTCGTGTTGTTTGATGAGATTGAAAAAGCACACCCAGATGTCTTTAATATTTTGCTTCAAATTCTCGAAGACGGTACTTTGACGGACGGTCAGGGCACGAAAGTTAAGTTTAATAACTCCATCGTAATTTTAACTAGCAACCTTGGCGCCGAAGAAATGTATCGCGAATCCGAAATGGGCTTCTCGGTAAAGACTAAGAAAGACGCCAAGGCTCTCGAAGCGGAGCATGCGGCAAATGAAGCATCTGCCATGAAAGCCTTGCGCAAATTGATGCGCCCAGAGCTCATCAATCGCTTTGATTCTATTGTAACCTTCAATGCTTTGAGCGAAAAGGATGTTGATCGCATCTTCACAAACATGATTGAAGATCTTAAGAAGCGTTTGGCCAGCAAATCGATTGGTTTGCAATTGACCGACAATGCCAAGAAGCGCTTAATCGAAAAAGGCTACGATACAAAGAATGGCGCGCGCCCACTACGTCGCGAAATCGAAGACGAACTCGAGACTTTGATTGCTGACGCAATCTTAACCGGCAAGCTAAATAAGGGCGATATTGCTAAAGTTGACTTTGAGAATGACGAATTTAGCTTAAGCATTGCTAAAGAATAAGTTATACTTAAAGAGTGAAGCCAAAAAAAGATCCGAAAAGCCGGAAGAGTATCATAAAGCTTACTCTTCTTGGTCTCTTTATAATAATCGCGGCGGCGTTATTTCTTAATCGCGATTTGATTTCTGATCGCATTTTAGCGATCGGTTATCAGCCAACCACAGAAATTGAGTCAATTATTAAAGACTTACAATTGACTGACTTAGGCGAACGAATTTTGCTTGCTTCGCGCCCGGAAATACAGTCATCGGAAAACTTCAATGAAAATTGCCCAGTAGAAGCTGATACTGCCACCTTGGGTTGTTATTATCGTCAACGTATTTATGTTTACGACGTGCAAAATAACGACCTAAGCGGCATCAAACAAGCAGTGATGGCGCACGAACTATTACACGCTATATGGGACCGTTTGAGCGATGGCGAGAGGGAAGAATTGACACCGATTTTAACGTCGATTTATGAGCATAATCTCGAAAAGTTTGATTCGCACATGAGCAACTATAGCAAAGAAACGCAAGTCGACGAGCTGCACTCGGTTATTGGAACGGAACTTTCGGTCAATAATTATCCAGAAAAATTAAGGCGACATTACGCGCGCTATTTTAAGCAACAAGATCGCATTATCGCTTTCTTTAACCAGTACAATAGCGAGTTTGAATTAATTGAAAAAAATAGTAAAGACCTCGCCGACACGATAAAGCAGAATCTCGCTCGCATTGAAGAATTAAGGGCGCAATACGTAAATGACCTAGATAAATATAATGCTGATTGCAGAAACTTCAATAAACGTGCAAAAACGCCAAATGGTTTCGCCAGCCGTGAGGCCTTCGACGCTGAGCGCGCGGTTATTGTTAAACGGCAGACAGAACTAAGGGTGATGCATGCGGAATTATCGGACTTAATAGACGAAACGAATAGATTGATTAATGAATATAACGAGAATCGCCTACGCAGCAATGAGCTATACGACAGTATCGATAGCAAAATTGCCCAACCGACGAATCTATAATTAGCACTCTTGACTTGCGAGTGCTAATTATCTACAATAGAAATATAAGGAGTGAACATGAAAGATTATTTAGTTCCAACTGTAGTAGAAGAAACCAACCGCGGTGAGCGCGCTTACGATATTTATTCCCGTCTTTTGAAAGAGCGCGTCGTATTCTTGGGCGACCAAGTTACGCCGGAGACTGCCAATATCGTGATTGCGCAGCTTTTACACCTCGCCTACGAGGATCCAAAGAAAGATATTAAGCTTTATATCAACTCGCCTGGTGGCTCTGTTTATGATGGCCTCGCTATTATTGACACGATGAATTATATCGAACCAGATGTACAGACAATCGGTATTGGCCTGCAGGCTTCGATGGGCGCAATGTTGCTTTCGGCTGGCGCTAAGGGCAAACGTTTCGCCTTGCCAAATGCTCGTATCATGATTCACCAGCCAAGTTCCGGCACAGAGGGCAAGATTACGGATCAGGAAATTGCTCTTAAAGAAGGCATTTACCTCAAGAAAGTGCTCATCGATATGATGGCAAAGAATACAGGTAAATCTGCCAAAGAAATCGAAAAAGATATGGACCGCGATAATTGGATGTCTGCCCAGGAGGCCAAAGATTACGGTATTATCGACGAGGTGATCGAGAAATAAAAAAGAGACCCCTCGGAAGGGAGCGATGTTGCGGAAATGCTGGACAGGCTCATAGACGGGCGGCAGACCATATAGACCTCCCAGTTTCTCCGCTTGTGCGGGCGAATGCGACAAACGCATTAAAAAATCAATGAAAAAGCCGCCCCGGAGGGCGGCGTGTGGCTACTGTTAGTTCGGGTCAACACTCGCATCGCGAATACGCATGGCGTTGTAATCGAAATCTGTCAAGTTTTTAGCGGCTTCGGCGAACATTTCCGGCGCTTCGGGGCTCGGCTCGTCCCTCTTATAGTTGCTGTCATGTTCGACGCAAGCCCACAGATCCATCGCTTTAGTACGAATCTGAATCTCTACGGGCACGGACTTAGTCGCCTCAAGGAAGTAGACGTGTACTGACACGATAAGGTGCAGGCTGCGATAGCCGTTTTCTTTCGGTCTTTTTATATAGTCGCGCTCCTCGATCAGCTCCATTGAAGGCTGACGAATCAATGCTTTTCGGATGCGATAAATGTCATCCTGGTATAGCGTAATAATGCGGATACCCGCAATATCGCGCAGCTCGCGCATTCCTTCAACAGTGAACGGGATGCCTTTACGGGCGCACTTTTCTCTAGCCGAGTCGAAACTCTTGATTCGGCTCCGGATTGTATCGTATGGGGAACGCTCCCCGGAAATCATAGACTCCAGGCGTAAAATCTCCACCATCGCCTGGACAATTCTCATGCCGCATTCACAGAGTGTTGCGTACTGAATGTAGTCATTTATCCGTAACTCTTCCATCATATCCCTCCCCTCCTGATGGCGTACTTTGGAAATTTAATTAACCAACCTTCCTGTTATAGCATAAGTGGCGTAATTTGTCAAAGATGGAATGCTTATGCTTGGGGCTCAAACACTGCGTGCTAAACTAGAAGTATGGTAAAAGCAAAATCTAGGTTCATCTGTCAAAATTGCGGTAGTAGCTTCGCTAAATGGGCGGGGCGGTGTGAAAATTGTGGCGAATGGAATACTTTATTAGAGCAAGTTGCACCGACTGAGGCGGAGGCGAAATCTGCCCTGGCGAAGGGTGCGGTCTCGGGTAGAAAACTCCAGGCAGTTTCAATTAATACCATCGAGCCGTCTGATGCTGGTAGCCGCCTGAATACTGGTTTTGCTGATTTAGATATCGTGCTTGGCGGCGGCATTTTGCTTGGTTCGGTTAGCCTATTGGCTGGTCAGCCAGGTATTGGTAAGTCTACGCTATTGATGCAGATTTGTGCTCATATTTCCGCCAGCGGGCATAAAGTTTTATATGTTTCGGGCGAGGAATCGGCCGGCCAGGTTAAGCTTCGCGCGGTGCGCCTTGGCGCTTCGTCGGATTTGTTGCATTTCGCGAGCTCTTCCTCTGGCAATGATATTGCTAAAACTATCGAGGAGGGTGATTACGACTTAGTAATTGTCGACTCAATTCAGACGCTTAGCTTAGCAGAGATTAGTTCGGCACCAGGCACGGTAAGTCAGGTGAGCAACTGCGGCAATTTGATTATTCGCGCAGCGAAGGCTAGCGATACAGCCGTTGTGATTGTGGGGCACGTCACAAAGGAGGGCACTTTGGCTGGCCCGAAGGTACTCGAACATCTCGTAGATGTAGTTTGCAATTTCGAAGGCGATCGCTATGGTGGGTTCAAAACCGTGCGCGCCGTTAAAAACCGTTTTGGCTCTACGACAGAAGTGGCAATTTTTGAGATGGCCGCTCAGGGCCTCGTGGAGGTAAAGAATCCATCCGAAGCGTTACTTTCTGAACGCCAAAATACTGACGGTAGTATTATTATGGCGACGATTGAGGGCGCTCGTCCGTTGCTGGTCGAGATTCAGGCTTTAGTAAACCCGACCAACTTCGGCTATCCAAAACGGACAGCTTCTGGCTTTGATTTAAATCGCCTCAATCTATTAATCGCCGTGCTCGAGAAGCGCACGAAGCTAAGTTTGCAAGATAAGGATATTTTCATTAACGTTGTGGGCGGTATGCGATTGAATGATTCTGCGGCTGACTTGGCGATCTGTATGGCAATCGCTAGCGCCGCCGCTGGACGCAAGTTGAATGATAAAATCGTGGTCTTTGGCGAAGTTGGCCTCGGCGGGGAAATTCGTAGCGTAATTGCGCCAGATCGGCGTATTGCCGAGGCGAAAAAGCTCGGCTTCGACCATGCTATCGCGCCAGCAACCATTAAAGACAAATTTGTCTTGCCGGTAAAAGACCTACGCTCGGCGCTAGTCAAATACATGAATAATAAATGATAAGTCATCCCTGTAAGGTGTTGCATCTTGCCCATTTTTATGCTAAAATTCACTCAATATGATTACTAAAGATAATAAAGCTAAAGCTATCAAGAAGCTTGCCCGCAGCGACAAAGATACCGGTTCTCCAGAGGTTCAGGTTGCTATTTTAACCGAGCGCATCAAGGAAGTCACCGAGCACGTCAAGGCTAACAAGCATGATTTCATGGCAAAGCGCGGTCTTATCCAAATGGTCGGCCAACGCAAGAAGCTCTTGAAATATCTTGAACGCACCGATTTCGAAGCCTACAAAGCTACCGTAGCAAAGCTTGGTCTTCGCAAATAAGCATCACAAAGTTCGCCTCTATCCGGGGCGAATTTTTTATGTCAAAAACCATAAAAAGAGCCCGGCGATAAGAGGAGTCGCCAGGCTTGTATGATTAAGTGTTAGGATGATTGATTATGATTTTGTTCCAGAATTTTTTGCCAGAGACGAGATTGTCCGCATTGACTAAACGAGGCAAAAAGTCAAACCAGGACATAATCCCACATAAGCGGTAAATTGTGGTATAATAGATAGAGTCAATAAATCGGGAAAATGATAGATATCCGCGGCGAAGCGCATCTTCGAAATGGATACTTATTATTTTCTCGAGGAAAGGAAAAAATGGATATTATAAACCCCAGCGGAAAGAAAACTTTCAAGGTGGAGACTGATTTTTGTGGTCGCAAACTCGGCCTTGAAGTGAACCGCGTCGGCTTCCGTACGACCTCTTCCGTGCTTGTCACTTACGGTGATACTGTAGTGCTTGGCTCGGTAGTTGTTGGTAGCAAGCCAGTGATGCAGGATTTCTTCCCGCTATCAATCGACTACGAAGAAAAATACTATGCCTCCGGCAAGATTTCTTCGAGCAAATTTATTAAACGTGAAGGCAAACCTTCCGATAATGCCGTCTTGGTCGGCCGCTTAATCGATCGCCCAATTCGCCCGCTATTCCCGAAGGGCTATCGTCAGGAAATTCAGGTCGTAGCTACGGTTCTTTCGATGGATCCAAGCTTCCGCCCAGATGTGATCGCTATGATTGCTGCTTCGAGCGCCTTAATGCTCGCAGGCGTACCATTTGATGGCCCAATCGCCGGCTTGCGTATTGGCCGCGTTAATGGCGAATATAAGGCCTTCTTGACACCAGAAGAGCGCGAAGCTTCCGATCTCGACCTCGTTGTGGCTGGTAAAGATTCTGGCATCACGATGGTTGAAGCTGGCGCCAATGAAGTTCCAGAAGATGTTATCATTGGTGGTCTCGAATGGGGCCTTAAGATGATTCAACCTGCTATTGCGCTTCAGAACGAACTCCGCGAAAAGGTTGGCGTCGAGGAACTCGAATATACTTTGATTTTGCCTAGCGAAGAAGTTCGAGCCAAGGTTGACGCTTGGATGGCCGGTAAGCTCGATGATGATAAGTTCCGCACTCAGAATACGATTGAGCGTGGCCAACTTCTCAACGAACTCAAATATGATATGCACGACGAATTCGCCCAAGAATTGACTGACGAAGAATGTGGCATCAGCGACAAGATGAGCGAAGAAGAGAAAATGACGACTCGCACCGAGTTCTACGATGAGCACTTCCGCGCCGATTATGGCGAAGCTTTCGAGCTCGCTGTTAAGCGTGACGTTCGCAAGAACATTATCGAAAAAGGTGTCCGCCCGGATGGTCGCAAACTCGACGAGGTCCGTCCGCTCAGTTCGCAGGTTGGCATTTTGCCACGCGCGCACGGTTCCAGCCTCTTCACTCGTGGCGTCACTCAGGCGATGAATATCGTTACATTGGCACCACTCAGCTATGCGCAGCTCGTTGATACGATGGAAGTCACCGACGGTACTCGTCGCTACATGCATCACTACAATGCGCCAGGCTACACGGTTGGTGAAGTTAGCCGCATTGGTAGCCCGGGTCGTCGCGAAATCGGCCACGGTTATCTTGCCGAACGCGCCTTGATGCCAGTATTACCAAGCGAGGAAGAATTCCCATATGCGATTCGTAGCGTTACTGAAATCATGTCTCAGAACGGTTCTACCTCAATGGCTGCTACCTGTAGCTCTTGTCTCGCTTTGATGGATGCTGGCGTGCCTTTGAAGCGCCCAGTAGCCGGCGTTGCGATGGGCTTAATGATGGATGGCGACAAGCCATACGTCTTGACTGATTTAATGGATGCCGAAGATTTCGCTGGCGATATGGACTTCAAGGTTACGGGTACCACCGAAGGTATTACGGCCTTGCAGATGGATATGAAGGTTCATGGTCTTCCAGTCAGCGTGCTTTCTGAAGCTATCAAGAAAGCCCACAGTGGCCGCATGTTCATCATGGAACATATGCTCAGCGTCTTGGCCGGACCACGCGATCATCTCAGCCCATATGCTCCACGCATTGAGAAGTTGATGATTAATCCGGACAAGATTGGTACTGTGATTGGCAAGGGTGGCGAGACTATCAATAAGATTACGACCGAGACCGGTGCCGAAATCAATATTGAAGAAAATGGTCTCATTACGGTTGCAGCCGCAGATGGCGAAAAGATCGAGAAAGCGTTGAACTGGATTAAGTCGCTCGTCGAAGAGCCAGAACCGGGCAAAAATTATAAAGGTAAAGTTGTCACGATTAAAGACT
>JAEEGL013194084.1_pt1 | contig 10249 bp, 6 predicted proteins | sample 9134231 | NCBI WGS metagenome assembly JAEEGL01 (sample SAMN16246548, study PRJNA631951) | gut metagenome | biome: gut microbiome; feature: rumen; material: fiber-attached | host: Bos | place: Iran: Karaj | collected 2018-10 | reverse complement strand
GTCATGATGTTCCCCTTCTTCCTGCCACTTCTGATCTCTTCAACGAACGTATGCCACTCCTCATATACATATGAAGACGTTTCTTCTTTAAGATAATCAGCGTTTGACGATACTATAATTAGATGGGTAGAAGAGTCAAGTGCTTCGTCAATAACTCTTCCGTAATCTGTATTTCCACGCTTACGCAATTCTTTATCTGCCATAAAGACGCTGATGCTTAGACCACGATAATTCGTTAGGAATTCATAAACCTGCCTTCCTATATTATAATCTTCACTCTTGCAAGATATAAAAACGTCGTATTTCATATTTCGAATTGCTTTAAGTTTTCATCTTTTCATTCTTCTGAAATAATCAGTTTCTTCATTTCTTCCTCTGGAGGCAGCAGTTCGCGTAAGCGTTCCTGAGTGACACGATAGGTGGCCACACCCATTGGCTTGTTGTAGTCCTGAAGCACATACTCCACATAGGCCTTGTCTGCGTCTTTACAGAGAATGATGCCAACGGAAGGATTCTCACACTCCAACCGTTCCTTGTCATCAATGACTCGCAAATAAGCTGCAAGCTGTCCCAAATAAGCTGGTTTGAAGGCACCTTTCTTTAATTCCACGACCACCATGGATTGGATTTCCCGATTGAAAAAGAGCAAATCCACCCAATGATCATGGCCAAACTTTTCATAGTGAACTTGATGACCCTTATAGGTGAATGAGCGTCCAAAGGTCATGATGAAGTTCTTGATGTTCTGCACAATGCTCTGCTCTATCACTCTCTCGTCTATGTCCTGTTCATCACGCACATCCAGTTCTTCTACATTGATATAATCGAGCAAGTACTCATCCTTAAACAGCTCAATGGCGCGAAGGGCACGCTGCCGCTTGGGAATGGTTCGCAAAAAGTTATTGGGCATTTCCGACTGATGATGGAACAAATCTGCTTTCAAATAGTCTCTCAGGGTGTATTTGTCCCAACATTGCGTTGCCGTTTGATGGATGTAGAACGCCCGTTCCTCCATCGTTGTTGTTTTATTCAGAATCTCCATGTGCAGAGTGAACCCGATGGAGAAGAAGTCTACCAAATCCAAATCGCCCGCCATTGGCTGGCGATTTAGAGCAAGCAACTGCGTGGAGTCGATAGCCTCCTGATTTTCAGCACCTTGTAATTCGCCCGCCGACGGCTGGCGATTTGTAAGTACACTCCATTGTTCGTAGAATTGACGCATATTCTTGATGCTAGTTGCACTGAATCCTCTGAGTCCAGGCAATTCAGCCTTCAACTGTTGACTGATGGTCTCTATGGCTCCAGTTCCCCAAGTTCCTTCGCGTGAATTCTCCGAGACATATTTCCCAATACCATAATAAAGAGCCAATTGCTCCTTGTTTACGGCATGAGCTGCCCTCAGTTGACTCTGAAGGATAGCCCCTTTGATTTGCCTTACGGCATCTGCATATCTTGATATTTCTTGTTCCATATTAGTAAAACGCTTTTCGTCATTACTTTATTTTCGCCAGCACATCCCCAAATTTGGCGTAGTTGACCACTACACCGTCATCGAGGTCAAAGGCTATCTGCTGGTCTGCTATCACATGGAGGCGGTCGTGATATTCACGGCACTCCTGAATCTGTTTCACGATGCTGTCCAGTTCCTTACGCTCACGGGCAGTCAGGTTGGCCTGGTTTTCTTCCATCTCTGACTGTTTCTGCATCAGCCATTCGATGTGGGGCAACAGATACTTTGTGCGGATGCGTTCTGCTGTGTAGGCATCCATGCGGTGCATATAGGCGAGGCACTGGAAGGCTCCCTTCTTCGAGGCAAACAGCCAGTAGATAGGACGGTTTTGGTACATCCGCTTGTGGTCACGCCAGAAGTCCTTCACAAAGTAGTCGTCGATGCTCTTGCCCAGACACTTCTCGATGAAGTTCAGGTTGTCCACCAGCATCTCTGAGCCAAAGGCTGTTGCGAGCCATTGCTTGAAGCGGACGGTGGCATTGTCGGCAAAGTCGCTCTGGGCTGACATCAGGGGCACGACGCCATCGTCATCAGCCTCGAAGCGCCTGTTGGGCACCAGTTCGTTATACTGCGCGATACCATCACCTTGGTTGGCGAGTATCAGCCCTGGCTTGTCAATGCTATAGCGGCCCATCATGCTGCCAACGGCATAGCTGAGGAACTGCTTCATCAGCACGTCGCGATGCCATACGAGTTCATTGTCCTCGATGCTTATCTCTCCTTGTTGCAGGATAGTTATTTCATCCTTGGGAACATCAGGAGTCAGCTCGTCTTGCAGGCCGTATATCTCGATGAACTGGCGATTCAGCTCTTCTTCGTTCTGATGGAGTTGGTTGAAATTCTCTTTCCATTCTGCCTCGAAGTCTTTCACGAAGTTTTCAAGACGATAGGATGTTGCACCACAGCCGCCTTGGGTGTATTGATTGCAGAGGGCAACAAGGGGATTGCCCTCGTAGTCCCATGAGGTTTCGTGGGAGTCCCAGTCGAGTTTGGCATATGTAATATTTTGCCCCACTATTTTTGAAATTTCTGTTAACTTATCTGTCTCTATTTTAATTAAGGGCAACTTTTTAATGTCACTAATCTGATAATGCAACGTCGGATTAAATAGCTTCAATAGATAACGTGAAATACAGCTATTACCAAATCCGAGCATATACTTTATATCCTGATCACTAGTATTCGAATCAAATATTACAGCAGGAGACACATCGTCGAACCAAACTAAATCCGGCTCCAACCTAAAAGAAATAGCAGACGTTGTTAATCCTGACCAAACAAAATGTTTTTTTTCATAATACTTAGAAGCACCTAAACCAGCTCCTTCAAATTCCTTTAGTTCTTTTCCGTCATTATGCCATCTTACAATATAAGAATCTAAGCCATACCATCTGAGACTACCTCCAGCTTTAGCATATTTTTTCCACTCGCTGCCTATCGATAATGTAGATACTTCAAACCAAAGTTTTAAAAAATAGTTGTTGTTGCCAGTGAAAATGCCCTTAACTATCGTGTAAGAATTATCTTGGAAGGTTTCATTCCCAAATAAAGATATTATACTTTTTTTTAGCCAAAAACCTAGTTGACTTCCAGGAATCTTCTCAAAGTTTCCCTGTTCCACACCAGAATAGTAAACCTTTGCCGTATGGTTAGCCTTAGCATCAAGGAACATTCGCTCTTTGTCCCCACAGTTCTTACCATCGACAAGACGGAAGTACGTTCCGCTGTCAGTCCGAACGGTACGGACTGCAAGTTCGCTGCCTACGGACTGCGAGTCCGCTCCCTGCGGACTGGAAGTTCCCACCGTGGGAACATTTTGTTCCCCTGCTGGGAACTGTTTGTTCCCAACGTGGGAACTATTTGTTTCTTGGCAGGAAACAGTTGGGGTGCTTGCTTTACTGATGACGAAAGCCGCATTCTGAACCACCTCGCCACTCAGTTCATCGAACGTTCTAGGGCCAAGATGCAGGAGGGAGTCTATATGATAGTTGTTGAGCAAAGTCTGGCGCAAACGCTCGAAGGACGAGAGGAACATCCACGAGTGCATGTTTATCATGCCGTATTTGCCGTTAGGAGCCAAACGGTTGATTGCCACATCCATAAAGACAGAGAATAGGTCTGCCTTAGACTGCTCATAGTTGTCTTTGACGTATTTGGAAAGCACGTCGTCAAAGCGTCCGCTACCCATATAGGGAGGATTCATGCAGAGAGCGGCATAATGGTCTGTCAGAGCAAGGATGATACGCATATAGGGCAGCAACTGGCGATTCTCTTCTGTCACGATGTCACCATTAGCCATCTGCTCTTCGTACTCCTGAACGCGAATCATCACTGTGTTACGGGTGGATTCAGACAGGTCGAACTTCATGATGCTACCCAGCGTGTCTGCGTGGTTCATCAACTGGAGTGCTTCACTCAATTCTTTTACCATCGTCTGGTTGCTACCCATCAAGAAGTTGGGCAATGCAGATTCAAAGTCAGGCAGCACCTCATGGATAGGGCGAGGCATAGCATACACTCGTGGCATCACACGCCCGTCAAGGAATGAATTGTCTTTCTGGCAAGCCTTCATCAGCAGGGCAAACTGCGCCAACTGCTTGGCTCGTGTATCGAGGTCTATACCCAGGATGTTGTGCTGCAGGATGTTTTCTATGGCAGCACGACGGTTATAGCCCTCTTCCTGATATATCAAGTAGAACAAATCGAAGCACTCATTGAGTATGTGACCTGAACCACTGGCAAGGTCGGCAGCCTTCAACTGTTGAGGTTCCTCTATCTTCAAGGTGGGAATGCCCTCCTGCACATCTACCAGATAGGGCATCTTTTCATTGAGGTCAGAATACGGATTGTTGTCAAGCCAGATACGGCCAACGGTATTTTCCACCATATACTTCACAATCCAGTTGGGTGTGAAGATCTGAGTGGCAGGGGCAATCTCGTCTGGGTCGTACTTCCCTTTCTTGGCAAAGGCTTCGTCCTTGCGGTCGGAGATATAGAACTGGTAGAGCCAGCCTATCAGTTCGGCACTGGCATATGGCTGCTCTGTGATGAACTCCGTATGGTTGAGCATTGTCAGGAAGCCTGTCTCAGAAAGGATGTTCTGAGGCAGCAGCAGTTCTGTATAGTCAGAAATGGCACCAAAGCACTTGTTGATGATGGCATTGGCATGACAGAAAGCCACGATGAGAAGGGCAAACTGCTCCTCCGTCTTGCTGGGGTCTTCGAGCAAATCCATCAGTTGCCGGCGTTCTGCCTCTCGCATTTCAGGCAAGCGGCCTTGCACGGCATCGCTGACGATGGCAGGCACACGGATGTCCTCACTCTCGTATTCCAAGACAGGAGCCACGAAGCCCTGCTTCTCCATAATCTGGATGGCCATGAAACGGTTGAACCACGTATAGGCAGCTTCCTCTGCTACCTCGCGGATGCTACGGGCCTGAATGTTACGATAGAGCGACATCCACTTCTGGTAGAAGTCGAGACTCACCACATCGTTCATAAACACGGCTCCACCCTCCATCTGCTGTGGGATTTCCTCTGGCTGTCCCGTCTGGAGATCAAAGCCAAGAGCCTGCAAGCGGTGGCTTACCCCTTGCATCAATATCGTGCGAGCTTCTGTTGCGAAGCGTTTTAGTCTATTGGTATCCAATTCTAAATCGTTTTTATTAGCCTACTACTAAGTCTGTATTCTCGTCCAGATTCTGCATCAATTGTACTTTCAGCGATTGCAGATAGAGATCAATGTCAGCCTCTGTACGCATGGGTTGTGTAGTGTGCGTAGAGAGATGCACCACCTTACGTTTACGGCCTGATGAATCACCAGGCTTGGCATCATCAATCTTCTTCACCTGTTCCTCATAGAACTGAGGAACGCTGTTGGCATTGGCCTGCAGAGCATAGAAGTTGTTGGTATTCGTCTTCTGGGTGATGGTGTTGTCACGCTTTGCAAACTTGTCGCGCTCCACCTTGACGCTTTCAGCATACTTCTCTAATTCATCGAAGGCGGCATTGTATTTGTCTGTGATGTCATTGACCAGTTCCTTTCTCTTATCCTGCAACTTGGCATTGAGCATCTTCTGGAGTTTGGTGTAAGAAGGCATCCTGTCCCAAGGCTCCTCATCATCCTTGATGGCACGGAGCGAACGGACAGACTCATCCAGCCCTTCGAGGAAGGAGAAGTTGTCACGATTGTCATCAATGAAACGGTTCATCTGCTGATAACGCTCAAACTGGTCGCCAAAGAAGGTGTTGATGCTCTTGCAGCGGTCAAAGAGCAGACTGGCTTCCTCTTTGGCATCGATGATGGTCTGGAAGAACTGCGATTCCTCGCGGATGGTGAGCCATTGCTCCATCAGCGTGATTGCTTCATCGATGACGTGGGCAAACGGGCAACCATTAATCTTGCGAGACAGTTCACGATAGTTCCTCAACAGTTTGTTGAGTGCGCTGTCATCCGTTTCCTTACAGTTACGGAACAGTTCTGTGCTGTCATTGCTGCCCTTGACGGACATCACATTGAAGATGTGCTTCCAAGCCTCGATGAAATTGTTAAGCACCGTCTGGGAGATAGCCTGTGCTTTCTCCACAGTGAACTTCGAGGCCTCACGCACGATATTGCGGGCAGCCTCCTCACGGCTTACATTAGGATTGCCGTTGTAGTTGAAGGCATACTGATGGCGACGAACCAACTCATTGAGATAATAGATGGTGGCAAAATCGCTCCAGCCGTAGGGTATCTTGGCGAACTGACGTACTATCTCAGCAACCGTTACATCGTGCGGCATACGATCGAGCCAGTCCTTGATCTTCTTCTCAGGCTGTGACAACGGCAGATTGCCCAATTCAGGATCAACGGGACGGAGCATCTTGGCAGACAGTTCTGATTGCGTTTTAGGAGTCTCACCGTTGTTGACCAGTCCTGCAAACTGATAGAGGGCTTCCAGATGCTTGTTCAGCAGCGTCTTGTAACGCTCTGCTTTCTTAGCAGTACCCGTATCAACAGTTGACATCACGCTGCCACAGGAAATAACCGCACAGGTGTCGAGCATCTGCTGGAACTGAGGCAGGATTTCCTTTTTATAGAGTTCGTCGGCACGCTGGGAGAAAATCTGCTTGGTACGCTGGCGTTCCTCACTGATGGCAGGCTCCTGAGCGAAACGCTGCACACGGCAATAGTAGAGGAAGTTGGCACGAAGTTCCTGATTGTCCTTCAACTGCGGATAGAGGAAATAGACCAGATGAGTGCTTTGAGGGGTGTTGTTCAGGGTGAAAGCAAACTGGTCAGGCGAGTCCGTATTTGCAGTAGTGATGAAGTCCACATTCACGTCGGCATTGTTGCTGAGATAATTGCGCCCATCAATGCTGATACCCACATTGAAGGAACGAGTGGCAAAATTCTCCTTGTTGGAAGGATTGCCAAAGTGACTGAAGAAAATCTTGCGCAGCTCGTCGCTGTAGGTGTTGCTGTCCACCTGCTGGTTCTTGATAATCTGTGCCACCTTCGATTCTTCTTCTGTGAAGAACTCGTAGATCTCGCTGCCGGCATCCGTCTTGACCTTGCGGATAACTGCTTTGTCGATGAGGTATGCCAAAACGGAGGACACCTCTTGCTTGATGGCTGCTTTGCTGGCATCAATCTTTGACATCAGCAGTGTCACCACATTGTCGATGGTGGCAGAGAACTGTTGCTTATCCTCTTCTCTGAGGTTGCAAATCATGAACAGTACATGGACTACCCGGCGGTAGAAAGCCTGTTTCTTCTCGTCCTCGATGATTTCAAGTGCCTGACGTGCATTCTCAAAGGCTCGCTGTCCCAGATGCTGCATAGAGCCTTGGAACATCGCACCAAAGAAGCGGTCGAAGGGGACAAACTCGCCCACCTCCATCTCCTGCGTCTCACGGGCTATCGAATAGGTGATGTTGATAATGGAACGCTCATTACCCTTCACCTGCTTGTCCACATAGCTCATATCCTCGAAGGAGTCGAGCACCTTCTTAATCAGCTGGAACTGGTAGGGAACAAAAGGATAGTAGGCAGCAAAATTGTCCTTATCCTTATAAGTCCTGTAGGTGCTGGGGAGTACGAACTGGGCATCGAGCTTGGCCTTCTCCTTCTCATACATCTGAGCCAGCATGATTTCTGCATCGCCTTTCTTGTCGAGGATACGCTTCTGGGTGATGTATTCCGGTGAGGTGCCTTGCAGGGAAGCACGAACCTCGAAACGTCCGAGGATTTTTCCTACCTCATCTTCAGGGTTGGTAGTACTTCCACCTAAGTTCGTAACGACATCTTCAAGCGTCTGCTGGGCTGTACATGCTATCCAAACCTTCGACTCGCAGACCTCATCCAGACGTTTTACCAATGACTGGAGTTGCAGGAGCAGGTCACGATGCTTGCCTATGAACTGACTCACCTCATCGACGAAGAACAACAGACGGAAATTACGGTCTGCCTTGCTGTCGATGTATTCCTTCAGTTCCTGGGCGAAGGACTCTACGGACACATTGATGTCGTTATTGGCAATCTTCGTGCGGATGACATCCGTAGCCAATGCTGGGTCAACCTCCTTTGCCATCTGCAAAGCCAAGTCAAGACGGCCTGCTGCAAAACGGGATATGTTGCGCTCCCAATCATAGCCTTTCCCCTTCACATAGTCCTTGAACTCCTGGAACTTGCCATCGTCATCGAGGGCTTTCTCCAAATATTGGGCCAATGGCAGGTTGAAGGAATTATAGCCGCGACGGGCGTTCAACTGATTCCAGAAGATGGTGGTGAATGCCTGTGCCTGATTGGAATTGGCATCGTGCACATCGCCGATATTGAACATCACCATCTGTATCTGGGCCTGAGTGCCATACCATTTCTTCAGCGATTTAATCTCAGAAAGGGAAACACCGTGATCGTCGAGCTTGGACATGCCACTGCTGTTGCGGATAAGTTCCTCAATGGCTTCTTCCAAACGCATAAATGCCAGTTCGGTATATTTGGGGTGCAGACAATAGCTGACATATTTCAGGAAGTGAGACTTACCAGTACCGAAGTAGCCGTTAATCCAGATACCCACATGACTGCCTTGGTTGGTCTTGATGTTGACTAGGATATCAAACAGGTTGATAACGATTTCCTCCGTGAAGACATACTCCACGATTTCAGTCATGACGGTATCATCCGACAAGTCTGCTGCACTGACGGCAGGATTCACCTTACGGTCTAAGCCTTTCTCATATAGATCTTTGAATTTCATATCAGGTTTGTAGTTATTTGTTTATCAATAGGATGGCACGATAGGTATGGGCATCTTCGAGTGTGTCGAAGAGCGAGAAGGAGTTTCCATCCTGATGGCCAGGATAGAAGAGGATGATGCGGTAGCTCGAAGGATCGTTATATTTCTCATAACGTGTCAGGAACACATTGGTTCGCAAATAAGGGAACATCTTACCAATGCCATGAATAAACACATAGGGCTTCTTCAGGCCATCATTCTGTTCCATATGTTCAAGGATCCGGTCACGGACATAGCTGACAAAGTTATCGGAATTGGCTTCTGCCGTCAGTTCCTCAGTCACAAGGTCTGGATGAACCTTATCACCCTCCAAGGTGTCCTCCAAGAGTGAGGTGTCGCCAAACTTCTCCTTGCGAAGATAATCACAGAACACTGTAAACAGGTCAAGCACTAAGGCATTGACATAGTTCGTGGGGCGTTCCAGCTTCTCTTTGAACTCCTGAATCTGCTGACGAATCTTGTATTCATCGCAGGCAGGATATTGGTATATGTAGTAGTTGTAGAAGATGTTGCCGCTCTTCTCGTCGAGGAACTGAGGAGAACAGAGGTAGTCATACAACTCTTCAATAGACATTCTATTATCCATTATAGCTTCGCTTTTATTTCGTTAATCTCGTAAGGATAAAGCAGCAGAGCCTCCAAAAACCATTCCTCACCAGAACGGAAATAGTAGGCCAGCTCATCATCGTCTGGACGGACGGGCTGAAGTTGATTCGTCTTTTCTACCAACAGGCCTGTCTGACGGAGATAAGTGAGATATTGGCTCGCACAACGCTCTTTCGTGTTGTCTGACCAACTGTCAACAAACTCATCATGTGCAGCAATCTCATTCAGTTCCATCATCACATCAGGCTTTGTCAGCGTATGGTCGATAGAGTTCCAATGACGAATAGCCACATTGAAATGGAAGTCGAACACCAATTTATAGGTCTTCATGATGGCATAAAACAAGCCAACACGCCTTCCTGTCTCACTCCATTTCTGCCATGCCTGCCAGAAGTTGAGTGGTACTGAGTTAAACCTGCGCCTGAACTCTAAGACAAACGTGCGTCGTGCCTTCCGATTGTTCACCTGAAGGATTTCGTTGTTCTCAACCTCTTCTTTCAACAACCGGTCTGCATCTGGCTGCATCATCAACGGCAAGATGCGCTCAAACTCAGACAAGAGGAAGGCGCACCCAGTGATGGCAGCACTATATGGACTATTATTCTTCTTGTAATTCATTTCATTTTAAATTCTAAGCAACTCTTTGATATCAACCTCCAAACAACGGGAGATTTCTATCAAGTTCTCCAAAGTGGGCTGTGCAGAGTTAGTACACCACTTAGAAACTGTAGCAGGATCCTTGCCCAGTGTCTCAGCCAGCCACTTGTTTGTGCGCTTCTTGTCAGCAAGCACCACCTTGATTCTGTTTAGATCTTTAGTCTCCATAATTATACCTTATTATAATATGGCT
>JAEEGL012135013.1_pt1 | contig 10249 bp, 9 predicted proteins | sample 9134231 | NCBI WGS metagenome assembly JAEEGL01 (sample SAMN16246548, study PRJNA631951) | gut metagenome | biome: gut microbiome; feature: rumen; material: fiber-attached | host: Bos | place: Iran: Karaj | collected 2018-10 | reverse complement strand
CTTCGCCGCCGTAACCGATGTCCGGGCGGCGCATGGAGGCCTGACCCTCCAGCAGGGCCCGGGACAGCTCCTCCAGCCCCTCTCCCTTCAGGGCGCTGATGGAAACGGACTTTGCCAGGGGGTAGGCTTCTTCCAGCCAGTGAAGGTCCGCTGCGAGCTGCCCCTCGTCCAGCAGGTCGCGCTTATTGAGCACGATGAGATCGGCCTCCTTGAGCTGGGTGTCGTAAATGTATTTATGGTCGCCGCCACGGCCGCTGCGAAGAAGCTCCACGGTCCTGGGCTCTACCAGCACGGTGAAGGGCGCCAGGGAGAAGCGGCCGGGATACTTTTCCGTCAGCCCGTGGTATACGTGCTCCAGCGCGCCCACGCCGAAGCCGGGGATATCCGAGACGACCAGCCGGCAGCCGTCCTCATAACAGACGTCCAGCCGGTCGGCCAGCTGCTCGTTCACATAGCAAATGCAGTTGTCGGTGATCTCGGAAGCGTTGCACCCGCTCAGCTGAGCCAGCCGGTTATCCGCCAGGTTGACCCCGTGGCCCAGATCATTGGAGATCATGGCCGCCTTGGCGCCGTGTTCGGTGCAATACCGGGTGAGCGCCATCATGGTCGTCGTCTTCCCGGAACCGAGAAAACCGCTGAATACGGCAAATTTCTTCACGCTCGTCACTCCTTTATTGGGATCGTCCGGTCAAAGATCAGGTATCGGCGCAGCAGCACGCTCTCTCCGGAGCCGAGCGCCAAGCCGGGCTTTCCCGGGAAACGCCGGATCGGATCGCGGCGTCGAGGCGAAACAGCGTGCGGATCAGGCGGATCTCCACCTTCTCGCCCCCAAAGCTCAGGGCCTGCAGCAGCTTTTGTGCATAGTCGCAGCCCTCCGGATCGATGGAATAGTATTTCCACGGACCCACGGGCCGTTCCTTCACGATACCGGACTGACACAGGATCTTCATGTGATAGGACAGCGTCGGCTGGCTGATCCCCAGCTGCCGAAGGAGGTCGCAGGCGCACTGTTCACCCTGCTTCAGCAGCTCCAGCACCTGCAGCCGCCGCTCGTCGGAAAAGGCGCGGAATACGCGCAGATAGTCTCCGTTCATCCTTTCACCTCCGCCGTCTGTATTCTAGCATCGATATTGAATTCTATCAATATATAACATCGAAATTTCTCGATATCCGAAGATAAGACGACCGCGCCCGCGCCGAAGGCGCGTTTCTCAGGTTCCTCTGGCCCGGTCGAAACGGTCCAGGACCTCCAGCAGATCCCCCGTCAGCCGGGCCTTGCAGGCCTCCGCCAGATCCCGGGGAACGCCGTAGAAGGCTTCCGCCATGCTCCCGGTGATGCAGGTGAGGGTATCGCAGTCGCCCCCCAGGGAGACGGCTGTGCGGATCGAATCCTCAAAATCCCGACCTTCCAGAAAGGCGGTGATCGCCTCCGGCACGGTCTCCTGACAGCTCTCCACGTGACGATACGTCGGACGGATCTGATCGCAGGTGCGGCTCAGGTCATACCGGAATTCCCGGGTAACGAAGGTCCGGATCTCCTCTTTGCTGCTGCCGGTTCGGGCCAGGAAAATGGCGGCGGCAACGGCCTCGGCCCCCTTCACCCCTTCCGGGTGGTTGTGGGTGACCTCTGCCGTCCACCGGGCGACCCGGCGGGTCTCCTCCAGCGTGGGATACAGCCAACCTGCCGGGGAAACGCGCATGGCGGAGCCGTTGCCGTAGCTGCCGTAGGGCCCGGCGTCCCCTTCCCCTGGCGCAAACAGCCAGCGGATAAACCTGGCCCCGTATCCCGCGTCCGGATACCGGCGGCCCCAATGGCGCATGGCTTTCACCAGGGCATCCTTCACCGCCGCTTCCTCCCGGCCGGGAGTGTCCAACAGCGCCTGGGCCACCGCCACGGTCATTACCGTGTCGTCTGTAAAACGGCTCTCCGGCGAAAACAGGGGAAAGTCCTTTGTCTTCCCTCCCCGGTCGAATTCATACGGCGCGCCGATCATATCTCCGAGAATTGCTCCGATCATGCTTCTCCCTCCCGCTTCTTCATTTGCCGCCGGACAGGCGGCACAAGCAGTATACCCGCCGGAGGCGACCTCCGTCAAGGGCCCGGGTTGTTTTCTCTGTCCTGTTTATGGGACAGGCTGGCTCCTATACTGATCGTACCGAAGGAAAAAGGAGGCGGCAGAATGGATACCCTGCAGCGAGTCAGAGAGCTGGCAAACGAGCGGAATATGAGCCTGTTTCGGCTGGCGGCGGAGAGCGGCATCAACTACTCCACCTTTCAGGCCGCGAAGCGGCGCGGGTCTCAGCTTTCCGTGGACACCATCGAGCGCATCTGCGCTTATCTCCGCATTCCTCTCTACCGCTTTTTCATGAGCGCCGGAGAGGATCGGGAGAGCGCGTAGGAGACCAAAGGGAAGCGGCGCCGCCTGGCGCCGCTTCCGGTTGTCGTTTATTCTTTGCCGCAGGGGGCCGCTGTCTTTTTGGCTTCGGCCTCGTGGACCACGGTGCTGTACAGCCGGTAGCCCCCCGCGATGTTCCAGCAGTCCAGACCGTGCTGGGTGAGGATGCGGCAGGCGATATAGCTGCGCAGGGCGCTTTGGCACATGACGTAGACGGGTTTGCCTTTGGGGATCTCCTCCATCCGGCTGCGAAGCTCATGCAGGGGGATGTTGATGAAGTCCCGGGCGTGCCCGGCGGTGTACTCCGGCACGGTGCGCACGTCCAACAGCACGGAGGACTCCCGGGGAAGGCTGTCCACGTCGTGCCAGTGGATCTGCTTCACCAGGCCCTCCGAGAGGTTCTCCGCCATATACCCCGCCATGTTGATGGGGTCCTTGGCCGCGGCAAAGGGCGGCGCGTAGGCAAGCTGCAGCTCACTCAGCTGCCTTACGTCCATGCCCGCCTGGATGGCGGTGGCCAGCACGTCGATGCGCTTGTCGGCACCGTCTCCCCCGATCACCTGGGCGCCCAGGAGCCGCCAGGTATCCTGCTCAAAAAGGATCTTCATATTGAGGATCTGGCCGCCGGGATAGTAGGTGGCGTGGCTCATGGGGGACAGATAGAGCTTGTCCACCTTCAGTCCCGCCTTTTTCGCCGTAGTCTCGTTGATGCCCACACAGGCGGCCGCCAGGTCGAACACCTTGATCACCGAGGTGCCCAAGGAGCCGGGGTAGCGGCTGGAGCGGCCGCAGATATTGTCCGCCGCGATCCGCCCCTGCTTGTTGGCCGGGCCGGCCAGGGAAATGACGGCGGCTTCCCCCGTCACCAGCTGACGGACCTGTACCGCGTCGCCCACGGCGTAGATGTCCTTCACTGAGGTCTCCATATGCTCATTGACGACAATACTGCCCCGGAGGCCCAGCTCCAACCCAGCCGCTTTGGCAAGGCCGGTGTCGGGCGTGACGCCGATGGCCAGCACGACCATATCCGCATGGATCTCTTCCCCGCTCTTGAGCAGGACGTCCACCCCGTTTCCGCTTTCCCGGAAGGCGTCCACGAAGCTGCCCAGGTGCAGCTTCACGCCGCAGCGGCGCACTTCCCCGTGGAGGAAGGCCGCCATTTCCGGATCGAAGGGGTTCATCAGCTGCTCCAGCCCCTCGACGATGCTCACCTCCAGCCCCAGCTGCCGGAGATTCTCCGCCAGCTCCAGGCCGATGAAGCCGCCCCCCGCCAGAACAGCGGAGCGGGGCTTCTCCTGGCGGACGAATTCTTTGACGCGCAGGGTGTCCTCTACGGTACGCAGAGTGAAGATGCGATCCAGGTCGATCCCCGGCAGACGGGGTCGGGTGGGGCTGGCTCCCGGAGCCAGGATCAGCTTGTCGTAGCTCTCCCGGAATTCTCTGCCGCTCTCCAGATCCCGCACCAGGACGGTCTTTTCATCCGGCAGGACGGCGGTGACCTCGTGGCGCACCTTCACTTCGATGCGGAAGCGGGCGAAGAAGCTCTCCGGCGTCTGCAGGGTCAGGGCGCTCTCCTCCCCGATGGTGCCGCCGATATAGTAGGGCAGGCCGCAGTTGGCATAGGACATATAACCGGAACGCTCGAAGATCACGATCTCCGCCTCTTCGTCCAGACGGCGGAGCCGGGCTGCCGCCGACGCGCCGCCGGCCACCCCTCCTACGATGACAACCTTCATGGAAATCCACCTTTCCTTCCGGGCGGATCGCCGCCCGTTTTTATCTCCGTTCTGACATGCCGGGATCGGTGCGCACAGAGAAAAGGCGCCCGAAGCGGCATGCGCTTTACCTGCCTGTATTGTACCACAGAAGTCCGGAAGTTGGAATCCAATTTTTGGTGTTTTTCCCGGCGGCTGTGCTGCGATCGGAATGGGCATGCCGGACAGCGAAACGAACGCGCCCCTCGAATCGCCGGGACGGAGCATCGTCCGGTGAATCGGGGGACGCCTGTATGTCTGTATGCCCTTCGCTCAGGAGCAGAGGTCGATGATCACCTGGGCAAAGATCTTGATCGCCGTGAGCATATCCGCGATGTTCATGCGCTCGTTGGCGCTGTGGAGATTGGAAGCGAAATCCGGCATGGCGGCGCCGAAGGCGATGCCCCCGGGGATCTCGTGGACGTAGGTGCCGCCGCCCATGGCCAGGCACTCCCCTTTTCGCCCGGAATAGGTCTCGTAGCTGCGCAGGCAGGCCTGCAACAGGGGCGTGTCCGCCGGGGTATGGTGGGGCGGGCGCATGGTTCCCTGGAATTCAAAGCCCGCCTCCTCCAGCTTCCGTGCCGCCACGGCCCGGCAGTTATCTTCCCCGGCGCAGATGGGCACCCGGCTGTCGAAGCTGCCGGAGCACCCTGTCTCGGACAGGCGGAACAGGCTGAAAGCCAGGGTCAGGGAACCGGACAGTTCATCCGCCATGGCGATGCCCAGGGCCCGGCCTTCCCCGTCCCCGTGGGGGAAGCACGCTTCCAGGGCCTTCAGGGCCCGGGCAGAGGGCGTGTCTGCCAGGGGCAGGGCGCAGAGCAGGGCGATGAGGGCGGTGATGCCGTTGACGCCCTCCTCCGGGGTGGAGGCGTGGGCCGCTTGCCCGTGGACGGAGAGCTTCACGCCGCCGGAGACTTCTTCCAAAGCCAGGGAAACCCCCAGCTTTTTTGCCAGCGGGGCGCAGATCTTCTCTCCTTCCGCCTGTTCGATCCCCAGCACGACGGCGCTTGCGTCCGCCGGGAGGACGTTGATCCGGTAGCCCCCATCCACGCTCGAGACCCGGGGCAGGGCTTCCGAAAAAGGCCAGGACCGGGTGAAGGTCCCTACAAGGCCGCCCTTCTCCGTGTTGATCACGGGGAAATTGGCGTCGGGAGAAAAGGTATAGGGAGCGCTGGCCTCCCGCTCGTAATAGTAGCGAATGTCCCCGGAGCCGCTCTCCTCGTCCGTTCCCAGGATCAGCCTCGCATTTTTCTTCAGCCGGTCCCCGGCCACGGCGCGGGCGCAGGCCATGGCGTAGAGAGCGGCAACGGCGGGGCCCTTGTCGTCGTCCGTGCCGCGGCCGTAAAGGCAGCCGTCCTTCTCCACGGCGGTGTAGGGATCCGTATCCCAGCCGTCCCCCTCGCCCACCACGTCCAGGTGGGCCAGAATGTCCAGGGCCCGCTCCCCTTCCAGAAGGTCCGCCGTCATCACGTATCCGTCGTAATCCCTCGTGGCAAAGCCCAGTTCACCGGCCATGCGCAGCGCTTCCTTCAGAGCTGCCGCCGGGCCTTCTCCGAAGGGCATGCCCTCCCGGGGCTCCCCGCCCACGCTGCGGATGGCAACCAGGCGGCTTACGTCCCGCAGATAATCCTCCCGCCGGGCTTCAACCCAGCTGCTGATCTTCTCCTGTATCGTCATTTTCTTCACTTCCCGTTTCCGTGAAATCGTCGTCTTCCTCCGGTTCTTCCTGTACTTCCGGCGTCTCCGTCTCCTCCGGCGCTTCCGTCTCTTCTTGTTCTTCCGGCTCCTCTTGTTCTTCCGGCCCCTCCGATTCATCCGGTTCTTCCGGCGCTTCCGTCTCTTCCGGCCATTCCGGCGCGGTGGGATCCGCCGTTTCCTCCGGGACGGGGACAGGCTCCTCCGTCTCCGACGGGGCGGGAGTCTCCTCCGCGGGCGGCAGAGCCGCCAGCTTGTCCATGAGCCGGGCGATCACGGCGCACATCTCAGCCCGCGTCGCGGTCCCCTGAGGATCAAAGCTGCCGTCGTCCCGTCCGTTGATCAGACCCGCAGCCCGGGCGGCGAGAACCGCCTCATAGGCCCAGGGGCTGATGGCCGCTTCGTCCGTGAAGAGCGGACCCGTCTCCCCTTCCGGCAGGCGGAAGCCGAAGGCGCCGCAGTAGCGGATGAGGATCAGGGCCATCTGCTCCCGGGTGATCTCCCGGTTGGGGGCGAAGGTGCCGTCGTCATACCCGGTCACGACGCCCCAGGACGAAGCCCAGTCCACGTAGGGAGCGAACCAGTCCTCCGGCAGCACGTCCAGGAAGGAAGACGGGGACGATCCCGTCTCCATTCCGCCGTTCATCCGGCCAAGGATGGTGACGAACATGGCCCGGGTCACCTTCCGGTCCGGTTCGAAATGGTGCTCGTCCATGCCGTTGACCAGGCCCTTTTCCGCCAGCGCCTGGATGCTGCTGCGGCCCCAATGACCGTTCAGATCCAGGAAGCGCTCCTCCGGGGCGAAGACCCCGGAGGCTTCCGCCAGATAGCCTCCATCCACGTAGCCGCATCCCTTGCCGTACATGCGGATGTGCGCCTCCGAGTCTTCGGCGGCGAAATAGCGGTGATTGATCCGGAGCCACTCCCCGTCGGCACAGACCCGGCCTTCGGACAGATCGATCACCTCTCCGGCGATCACCTGCAGCAGGGCTTCCCCCTCCGCAAGGAGGAATTTGCCGAAGGGCGCCAGCCGGACGCTGCCCCCATCCTGGAGATCCAGAGCCGTAAGCACCGGGGCATGGTCCCATTCGTCCTTCTCCGGCAGATGCAGATCATCCAGCCGGCCTTGATAATCCTGCGCCAAGGCGTCAAGTCCCGCCTCCGCCTCCCGCGTGAAGAGCGCCTGGAGCTTCGGCAGGAAAGTATTGTACAGATAACTCAGCGACAGGAGCGGATCGTCCGGTCCGCCGGCAGCGGCGGACGCCGCGGCGGTGCCGATCCCGACCAGGAGCAGCAGGCAGAGGGCCAGCGCGATCAGTTTCTTTCCCATCCTTCTCCTCCTTCCTTCGGCCTTTAATCTACCATAGAAGCCGCCGGATTTCAACCGTCACCCGCTCCCGGCCGCCCGCATACGCTGAGGTAGAATCTCTGATGGGGAGTGCGATATGAAAGATCTGTCTGTATTCCTGGGAGCCAACAGCGCCGACGGCTTCTTTTCTCTGTACGACGAATGCATCGCCGCCTGGGACCCGGGGCGGCTGTGGATCCTCAAAGGCAGCGCCGGCTGCGGCAAATCCGGCCTGATGAAGCGGGTGGCCGACCGGGCCGCGGAGGCGGGGGAGGACGTGGTCCGGGTGGTGTGCTCGGGGGACCCCGATTCCCTGGACGGGGTGTATCTCCCCGGAAGAAGCGTCGCCCTCTTTGACGGGACAGCCCCCCACGTGCTGGAGCCGAAGCTCCCCGGGCAGCAGGGCTTTTATCTGGATCTCAGCCGCTTCTTCACCTGCCCGGCCGCGGGCCTTCAAACCTGGACGGAGGCTTATCGGGAGCACTACCGCAGGGCTTATCTCCTGCTCTCCTGCGCGGAACGTATCCTGGCGGTCTCCGTCTGCCCGGAGGAGGGCCGCTCCGCCATCCGGCAAAGGGCCCAGGCTCTGGGCAGGCGTCGGCTGAAGCGCCTGGGCGGCGGGGGAAGCTGTCAGCGCATATTTGCCGACGCCTTCACCTGCCGGGGCCTCGTCTCTTTTCCGGACACGCTGCGCAGCCCGGGCAGCCAGCTTCTCTCCCTCACCGGCGGGCCGGAGAGGGGCGATGTCTTCCTCCGCACCCTGCTGGAAACTGCCATGGCCAGGGGGCACCGGGCGATCCTCTGCCCCGATCCCCTGCAGCCCGGGCGCATCGCCCACCTGATCCTGCCCGACGCGCAGCTCACCGTGAGCACCGGACCGGGGGACCGGCGCATCCATCTGGAAAAGCTGGGGCCCGCACCGGGAGCGCAGGAAAAGCAGGAGGAGCGGGAGCGGTCCCTCCTGCGGGATGCGCTGCTGGCCGCCGCCCGGGAGGAACTTCGCCGGGCCAAGGCCGACCACGACCGGCTGGAGGCTGCCGCCCTGCCCTGCATCGACTTTTCCGGCGTGGAGGCGGAAACGCGGCGCATCCTGGGGGAGATTTTCGGTCGTTGAAAAGCCGCCCTCCGCAGTTGAGCGGAGGGCGGCGTCTCTGTGAAGGGGGAGATTCAGGAGCCGGAAGGATCTGTCCCGTCTCCCCGGAGGATGGTCCAGCGCCCGGCGGAAAAGGACAGGGCCCCGGTTGGGCAGGTGCGGATGCATCTGCCGCAGCGGATGCACTCGGCACTGTTGGGGTCGACCGTGACGGAGACGCCCATGTGACAGGCCTGCGCGCACTTGCCGCAGGAGACGCATTTTGCCTTGTCCAGCCCCAGGCGCAGGATGCTCACCTTCTGAAACAGGGCGTAGAAGGCGCCCAAGGGGCAGAGATACTTGCAGAAGGGCCGGTGGATGAAGACCGACGCCACCAGCACCAAGCCCAGCAGGGTAAATTTCCAATAAAACAGGAATCCCACCGCGCTGCGCAGCTCCTGCCGCAGCAGCACCAGGGGGATCCCGCCCTCCAGGGTCCCCACCGGGCAGAGATATTTGCAGAAGAAGGGCTCCCCCACGCCCAGCTCGCTGCGCCACAGGAGGGGCAGCATAACGACCAGGAGGAGCAGCACCGCAAATTTCAGCCTGCGCAGGACCCGGTCCAGCTTATCCGGTACGGTCAGCTTAGGCAGGGGGATCTTGTAAAGCAGCTCCTGCAGGAGGCCGAACAGGCAGAGCCATCCGCAAACGAGGCGCCCTGCCAGCAGCCCCAGCCCCGCCAGAAAGCCCGCCACGGAAAAGGGGAAGCGGCGGCGGCGCCCGTCCAGCAGGGACTGGAGGGCGCCGATGGGGCAGGCGCCCAAAGCCCCGGGACAGGAATAGCAGTTCATGCCCGGGACGCAGAATTTCTTGAGGGGTCCCTGATAGATGGTGCCCCGGAAGAAGCCTGGCAGGTGAGCGTTGGAGAGAAGGCCCCAGCCCAGTTGCACCGCCTTGCGCACAATCTCGATCCTTTTTCTCATTTCAGCCGATCCCGATGCATTCCAGGCAGACGGCGCTGGCCTTGCGGTAAATGGTGCGCAGCTCCCCCCGCTCTGCGCCGAAGACACAGGCGGCCATGGCCAGGATCAGCAGCAGCGCCGTCACGGCGGCGGGTATTCTACGTTTCATGGTCGATACCTCTTCGGGTTCAGCCGACTTCGGCCAGATGCTGCTCGATCAGCGAGCGCCAATCCTCCCCGGACATGCTCCCGGTGAGAGGCCCGTCCAGGACGTGGCCCTGGGAGTCCACGAAAAAAGAGGTGGGCACGTACATGAGCTCCAAAGCCCGGGCCATCTCATTGGACAGGATCAGCACCGGATAGTCCACCCCGGTGGAGGCCAGGATATCCAGCGCGTCCTCCGCCACGTCCGACTGCACCTGGCCTGAGGCGTCCAGAATATCGCAGGTGAGGCCCACGACGCCGAAGCCCCGGTCAGCGTAGTCCCGGGCCAGGTCGCCCAGGTCGGGCATCTCCCGGATGCATGGGCCGCAGAAGGTGCCCCAGATGTTGAGCAGGGTCAGCTTCTGTCCCCGGATCAGGTCGCCCAGCGCTGCGTCGTTCCCCTCCAGGTCCTGAAGGACGGCGTCTGTGAACAGTTTTCCCAGGGCGTCTCCCTCCAGGGATCCCGGCAGGGTCAGAGGCAGGATCTCCGCAGAGGCAAACAGACGCCCGGCGTCGTCCCGGAGGGCAGCGTAGATCCCGGCGTCTTCCTCCTCAAGGCCCTCCGCAAGCATGGCCAGCGTGTCCGGATCGTCAGCGAACATTTCTTTCAGATCCGTAAAATAATAATAAAACGTGTCGTTTTTTCCCAGATAGACGAAGCCGGGTTCTTCCTCCTGAGCCTGGGGATAAGCCCAGATCACCAGAAGCGGAACATCGTCCTCAGCGCCGCCTTCCCCCGCCGTCATGGAAAGGTAGAGGGCGGCTTCCGTGCGCTCCACGTAGACCTCCGCCGACAGCCGGTCGGCGCAGCGGAGCAG
>JAEEGL012112669.1_pt1 | contig 10249 bp, 4 predicted proteins | sample 9134231 | NCBI WGS metagenome assembly JAEEGL01 (sample SAMN16246548, study PRJNA631951) | gut metagenome | biome: gut microbiome; feature: rumen; material: fiber-attached | host: Bos | place: Iran: Karaj | collected 2018-10 | reverse complement strand
TCCCTTGACTGTTACAGTGCTTGTAGCGGTAAATGTCTCTTTTTCACCTGCAACGGAAGCAGTTATGGTGGTCGTGCCTTCCTTAAGGCCTGTTACGCGCTGGTTCTTAAGAGAAACAATCTTCTTATCAGCTATCGTCCATACGACATTAGCTTCTTCTGTATGATCCTCTGGAAGGATCTGTGCTTCGAGCGGCGCGATCTCGCCTTCGCGTATGGTCAGTTCAGTTGCTGACAACTGAATGCCGATTATCGGAACATTAACCTCGATACTTGTGGATGCCGTAAATGTGTCTGTTTCCGTAGTTACTGTTGCGGTGATAGTTGCCTTGCCTGCCTTGATACCTGTAACGGTTGCGGTAAGTCCGCTTCCTGATACTGTCGCGATAGCATCATCGCTGCTGCTCCATACAACCTCAGGATTCTCCGTCTGCTCTTCGGGAGTAAATGCTGCAGTAAGGGTTACGGTCTTATTCATATCTACGGTTGCGGTCGCGGGATCTACGGTTATGCCTGTAACTGCGATGATCTCGTCAGATACGGTCACTGCGCATGTCGCGGTAAATGTTCCTCCCTTGGCAACAACTTTTGCGGTAATGGTAGCAGTACCCTTCTTCACGCCTGTAACAGTTGCGGAAGTTCCCGATTCCGATACGGTTGCTATGCTTGTATCAGAAGAAGTCCATGTGATGGTTGCATTCTCGTTGGCATATGCCGGAAGAAACGAAGCCGTAAGTGTCGCTGTCTTACCCTTGTCCACAGATATCGTCTCCGGCGATACTTTTATGCCGGTGATAGGGGTAGACACGGGCGCACTCGAGTATTTGGTAAATGTATATGTAACGATTTCAGAATCAGCATATGTCCCACTTGGATCAACTACAAACGCATTTATTTTTGTAGTGTCTGTTATTGCAAACTCTTTCGTAAAAGTCTGGCTATCCATAGTTGGCATAGTATCGCCAATAGTGTAATAGATTGTCCATGTTGATATTGGATACCCGCTTAGTATGTCTAATAGAACGTATGCTGTATCTGCATCAAATGTTGTTCCTTCAATCGGAACAAGCTCACTTCCCTGTTTTTCTTGGAGAATTGCCATAGGTACTGCTAAACGTTCTTTCCAATGTGCTGTAAATGTTATTCCGTCATGTGATGAAAGCGTTGCAGGATCTACCGTAACATTAGCCTGGGCATTGCTTATAGCAAGATCACCTGATGCGGTCCATCCTGTAAATAGATACCCGGATCTTGTGGGGTTAACAATCTTCACCATATCACCGCCTACTGTATATCCTGTAGGATAATTAGCCGGAAGTTCTCCACCCTCAAGACTATACGTAAACTCAACTGTCTTCCCGGACCATCTTGCATACAAAACCATATCCTGAGTTACTTTATCGGTTGTGAAATCCCACTTAACGCCGTCATCTCCACTTGCTGTCGGGTACCATCCGTCAAATGAATACAAGCCACTTGGATCAGTGGGCGCTTCGGGCACTTCTGCATACCCGTTCATGACCACTTTCTGCGAGACAGGTGCGGTTCCTCTTGCTGTCTCAAATGATACAACATGCGCCGAAGGTATGGTAAGGGTCAGGATACTGCCTGCAAGGGTTGTCACTGTTTCCCCGTATCTGATCTTATATGTTCCGGCGTGAAGATTACTGTATGTTGTCACACCAGTGGTAAGTTTCTGCCAATCGTTATCTGAAGGATCTGAAGCTGTGGTATACTCCAGCTCACTCATGTTTATGGCACCACCCACATACTTTATCACACCATCACTCACTCCCGATGTTGCAGGTGTAATCTGAAAATCATTTGATGAGAGCGTCTGGCTGCATGTCTGTTTAGTGATCTTCCACCGAAGAGTTATCGGGTATGCATTATTGTACTGGTCGATAGTTACGGAATTGATCTCATCCTGATACTGTGTACCGACAGGCCACCTATAGCCGTTTTCCAATATAAAAGTGGCTTCATATATATGTGCGTCGCTCCCGGACGTATATGTAGATTCTTTAAGCTTGTATCCGGGGCTTTGGGAACTTGCAGTGTATGTTATACCTGTTATCGGATTTCCCGTATAAGGTGATATGAGATTGGTAATAACAGGCAGTTTTTGTGAATCTACAACCTTCGGAGCTACATTTATTGTGTAACTTATGCTGGCAGGATTGCTGACACCGGATTCTCCCGTTGCTGATGCAGTGATCTCGACGGTTCCCAGTTTTTTAATCTCAACACTTCCGCTCCCATCAACTGTTGCAATATCTGCATCACTTGAAGAATATGTTATGGTTTCCGAACTAAAAGACGACGTATTATTTATTGCCGTGATAGTAAATGAATCTCCCACCTGTTTGCCCGTGACAACTCCGTTAGAAATGAGGTGGTTATCATCATTCCATTCAAGCTGCGGCGTATTTAAAGAATTAAATGTAACTGTCAGGGTCGTCTCTTCGGCCGAGTATTCATACTCACCATCTCCATTTATATCCAGAGGAGCTGCATATACATTTAACGTCGCAGTACCTGAAGTCAGATTTTGAGGTGCTACATAGTTTCCCTCTGACATTGAACCTGCGCTTCCCTCTGCAACGGTAAACGTAAGAGTACGTCCAAGTTCTCCACTCACAGCCGACTCCAGTTGATTCTCAGTCAGTGTGCCTCCTTGGGAAACATACAGATTTGCCGCAGTAATATCAGCGTTTTCTTTTGTTGTGATGCTTCCCGTAAATCCGCTCATACTTTCATCAAACTGAACCTTGTAATATCGCGGATCGTTATTATGCTCTTCTCCTACTCCGGAAGTAACAAAATCTACGTTCTTTATGGGTTTATTGCTGCCGACATATTCATCGTAGAATTCACTACCCAGATTGCTTATCCGGACGCTGTCTCCCTCAAGCAGATCTCTTTGTGCCCAGTAATCTGATACACCATCAAAAGAGATAGTAACATCCCTCTTTCCGGGGGTGTAGACTTTAGTCGCATTTCCGTTTTTCACAACTCTTAACGGCCTGCGTCTGATAGTCGGAGTCGTTGCGCTAAGGGTGCCCGTCATCCCGGTAGCGCTTACTACGCATGCAAGATTATATTGATTTAGGGTTTCCGGCTTTCCTATGGTGTAGGTGGCTGAAGTTGCACTCTCTATCGGAGTCGGAGTATTGCTGTTATTAACTGTATACCACTGATATGACAATCCGGATGTTATTCCATTTCCGTCTGCATCATAAACCGTTGCTTTTAACTGTTGTCCATAGACAAAGTTAAATCCATAATTATTTGCATTATTATACGGTGCGATCACTACTGATCCTGACAAAACCTTATCTGCCCACTGGGCTGTATATGTCACTGCACCATGAGACCCCTTAGTTACCTCGATCAACGGCTTCGCCGTATCGGCTGCCGCTTCACCTATCGTCCATCCTGCAAATTCCTTCCCTTCCTTAGTAGGATTCTGCAGGGTAAATGTCGGTGTTTCAACAGTATAAGATGAAGGATTCGGATTGCTGGATGCAAAACTGCTATCATCAAGGCCGGCGTAAGTGATCGTATATGGAACCGGTGTCCACACGGCTGTATAACTTTTGTTTCCGGACGCAGTGTTTTCAGCCACTGTTATTGTACTTGCGGGTACACCAGAAGATCCGGCTTCTTTCCATCCTGCAAATGAATAATAATCTCTCTGAGGAGTCTGGCTTATGGTATACCCCACAGAACTCTTATATGTTGAAGGTCCTTCTCCCCCGCTCCATGATCCGCCCTGCAGATCATACTCTATGTTATAGGAAAGCTCTTCAAAGATAGCAGTGTATGTAAGATTACCTGTCTGCACTGCAGTTGCTGGATCGATTTCTACAACAATTTTTGTTTCTTTGTTAGAATCCGTTTCATACGCTAAGGCAGTACCTGCATACCAACCCTTAAATTCATATCCCGGTTTGGTAGGATTTTGAAGGATTATACTATCACCTCCCACGGTATAAGTTGAAGGATTTGGATTATAATTTTCAAAACTACTACCAGAAAGTCCCTCATAACTAATATTGTACGTTGCTGAATGTAAGGTGACTGGATCCGAATAAATCCAGTCAGAAGGAATATACAACGTCCCATTTTGAATCTTATTCCTATTCGATGTATTATTTGAGACAACCCTTGCGCCTGCACGGTAAGAGGTACTACTGGCCAGTCCTGTAATAGTAAATGTAGCATCAGAATTGGTCCCGTCTGTATTGATCACAGAAATACTGTTCTCGACAATTTGTTTTTGTTCATCGTTTTCTGTAAAAGCAGCGACCTCATAGTAACTATTCGTCTTCACATTATTGATTGTTCCGGATATGGAGGAAGAACTCGCTGAATCGATAGTTACTGTTTCCCCGGGACTGATTCCTTCATCGACATTAGACTTCTTCGTTTCATATTTGAGGATTCCCGCATTTAACGAACCATATGATTTATATATAATAAGTGAATTTCCCCAACCTGTGGCATACCATGCATCGTCATGGTAGATGCTTGCATCTGAACTTACGTCAGATGAAGATATAGCGGCTGCTATGACCTGCCAATTCTCATCAAATTTTAGGGTTGGTTTTTTGGATATACTGTTGCCAATAGTCACATCATCGGTGGACAGACCTGAAACCCCAGCTTCCGAAATATAAACTCGATATGATTCACTAGGCTCCGGAATATCTCTATTGTTATCTGTATATACATATCCTGTTCCCTGGTATTTGGGCTTAGCAACATAAGTACCAGATCCGGCTTCTATTAATCTTTGTCCAACTAAGTTCTCCGGAACTAAAACATCGATAAAAGCCTCACAACTCGCACTCAGGGTTACAGGTACAGGTGTAGAACCATTTGAGCTACTATCCCATGTAAGAGTAGGTATTGCACCTGCAGCATGAGAACTAACTGTGATTTCAAGCCCACCTTTAGTATTATCATTTCTTATTATGGTTACTGTGTTATTCGAATATGTATAATCAGTACCTGGTACAGCAGCTCCATTCCAGTTCGAACGATATATTGCCCATCCAACCGGCAAGGATTGCGTGGCGTCACTCTCAACAGCATCACTCTCCGTGTCAATGTCCCCTGATCCAAGCGTCTCAAGACTATCGGGCGAAAGCTCTTCTTCAATCACGGTGCTGTCCGATCCGGGATCTTCCGTGATGATAATCTCATCGAACGCACTCCGGTTTTCTTTAGCAGAAACAGGCGTGCTCAGGCTCATTACCATAGCCATGATGAGAATCATCGACATTTTTTTCTTGAATCCCTTTTTCATGTTATCTTAACCTCCCTTATTTCATTTGAAAGCAATTATATAAAAGCAATAATATACGATAAATTATATGATAATCCCGGTGGAATGTGAAGACACATACGACCACGTAAAACTGTATTCGGCGTAAAACAAAAAGGTTACCATTCTCTCAACTCTTATTTAACATAGTCAGGATCCTTTGCTTGTTTCCGCAGTTTTATAAGCTTAAAGACCGACCGGACATAACTAAGCACAAATCTCCCCAGCTTTCTCTTGGATCTGTCATATCTGCGCCTTTCAAACACTATCGGATACTCCGACACCCTGAAGTCGGAATATCGTATGAACAGCTTAAGAAGCGCCTCCTGATGTATCTCAAAATTGATACCGGTGATCTCTATTGATCTGAGTTTCTCCGTATTATAGATCTTAAATCCTGACGATATGTCCTTTACATCCGTGCCGATGATCTTTTGAAATACCAGATTAAGTAGGCGCGACATACATATGGAAACCCATCTGTCATTGCTTCCTCCGCCCGGAACATATCTGGATCCGATCAACAGATCACATTTCTTATCTGTGAACATGCGGACCATTCCCGGTATATACGCCGGATCATGTGATCCATCTGCATCCATCGTGAGCAGCTTTTCTCTGTCAGCGCATTCTATAGCTGTCCTGATCGCGCCGGCAAACCCCGGATATGTCTGTGGAATGCAATCCACCCCTTCCGCCCTGCATATATCCGGCGTCTCATCCGTCGGTTCCGCAGTATCGATGACGAGGATAGTATACTCCTCTCCGGTCTCATCTAAAGCCTTTTTCAATATCGGGAGGATCCATCTTAAATTCTCTGCCTCATGGCAAGCCGGCACAGCCGCAGTAATCCCTGCCTTCAATTATTTCACCTTTATTTATTACGTATCCTCTTTTTTATCCCTTTCAGGATCTTGACCATCCGTTCCTTATTATGCGATCTCCTGTATTCGGATTCACTGTCAAAATAATTAAGAATCCCCTTATCCTCTTCCTGACCGACCAGACAATATCCTGCCTCATGTCCCGGAGCCGCAAATTGCAGCTTGCTTTTCCTATACGGATTATACAGTTCCTCCGCTGTGGTACGATCCGAAAACAATTCCTTTGAATACAGATCCTCTCTGACGAAGAAAGCATTCGCGCCTGTAAGATTTGTTCCGACAAGAACATATCCTTTTTCCCTGCCTAATAATTCCATCGCCTTAAGGGAAGCACCCTGCCAGTCCGTATAATCCCATCGGTGGTTTCGGTTATACGCCTGCTTCCAGCATAGATCCGGAGGGAATTTCCCGTTATACTCTATGCATACCAGTCGTGGTCTGATGGATCGGATCGCTGACCAGACATACCAGTCATTTCCGTCGATATCAATACTCAGAAAGTCCGGCTCACCATCGCCTTCATGCGAGTTTCTATGCCGGATGATCAACTCGTCAATGTTGTCCCTGGTAATAAATTCATTAACAACTTTCAGACGAGCTTTCCTGATCACGGGTCTGAACTTATTCCCGATCTGCTTACAGAAAGCAGGAGATCCCTCTATCCATAAACCATGCCATCCGCGATGAAGAAGGTAATGCGTATTGCATTCCAGCCCGTTATTCACGCCAAATTCAATAAACTCCTTCGTTTTAGTTCCGATCCTGCGGAAGAGTTCCCAAATGATCCCGTCCTCATCATTTTCCGAGTAAACCTTGTATCCGAAGTTCTCTATCGCAAGGGGCTCCCTCATACGTTCTTCCGTGAGCCTGTCCCAACACAATCCGCCTACTATGGTTCCTTCAAATCTCATATTATCAGCCATAACAGATACTCCATGATCTACGTTTATACTATTAAGAGTTCCTCATACACAACTCTCGACAATGCTCTTCAATTCCCTCGCAGCTTCATCCCAGGATAACATATCAAGCGCTTTCCCGGGATCCGCCACATCCGTCTTCAATATATCCTCTATATTAAGATCATGATCATAAGGATCGAAGTAATGTACTGAATCTGCGCAGTATTCATGCAATACTTCAATATCCGATACCAGAACCGGTACTTTGCAGGACAGCGCCTCCAGCGGTGGCAGCCCTGCTCCTTCATACAGCGAAGGGTAGATAAACGCCCTGCACTGCATCATGAGAGCCTTCACCTTCTCATCCCTGATCCTCCCCACAAACAAGAGATTCTTCAGCTCGCTGTATGCGAATCCATATCCTCTGTTCATAGCGCCTGCGACAACAAACATCTGATCCGGATTTCTAATGGCGGCTTCATACAAGAATCTCAGATTCTTATGAGGCGAGATAGCCGAGACCGTAAAATAGTAGGCTCCTTTTTCTATGCACGGATACTCATCAAATATACCGTCGTCCTCTCGTATATCCGGATAATGCTGCCATCCATAGTGGATTATCTGCATCCGGCATCTGTGATTCATTGTTCTTTCTATATCTTCATACGTGGATCGCGATGGTACGATCACACAGTCCGAAGTGTTAAGCAGTCTCTCTATCCTTCTGAGATATCTCCTGTCCTGATCCTTGTAAAAACCGACCGGTATGATATCATGCAATACATTTATCCCACCGCCGAAAATCGAGTTCCTGTTATGATAATTGATCACGATCCTGTGGGAAAGCATACCCGCCATATCAACAAACAGAAGCGACCATAGCCCAAAATGCGGCAGTATCGTTTTTCTGATCCTGATGTTTTTTAAGTCCTTGATCCTTTCATAACATTCCTCATCGACGTTTGACGGAATTACCAGTGTGTAATTGCCTTTTGCCACAATCTTATCAAGACTTCTGACCGTCTCTAACAGAACGCGGTTCATTCCGTCAATCTGAAGGAAAGTTCTTGCTCCGTTGATCAATATCCTTCTCATACTATTCTTTTGCCATGAGGATCTGCTTTACAAAAGCTATCGACTCCATCATATACTCTCTTTTCAATAGATACATCACCGAAGGCACGCTTATCACCAATATGAGCGTGCACACCATCACTCTTGCGATCAAACCTTTGATCCCTTCCATCGAAACCCGTCCGCACATATACCACGCCACAGCGCTGATCGCTGTGGTGATCACCGTATACAGTAACCGATTGGCATAGTATTCTTTTCTGCCTGTTCCAAAATACTCCCTGAACATAAGATTAGTGATGCCGATATAATTCACTGACAGTACGGATATACTCGGGGCCAGAACAAGACCTGCCACGCCTATCGTTTTGCCCAGGACTACCATCAGGATGATAACCAACACCGCCTCTGTAACAAAGTTCCATCTCGCCTTCCACCAGTATCCAAGGGCAGAAAAGTAGGCGTTTCTAACCTCGCCCATGGCTCTGATGTAGAAATACAGCACAAACATGATCATGATCGGATCGGAAAACATCAGCTCCTCTCCCATCCAGACCTTCATAAAGGGCTGATACAGAGAGATCATATACGCGGTACAGGCTGTAATGGCAATGTTATGCAAAAACTCCATCTTCGTAAGATTTGCATAGTTCTTTTCCACCGTTTCGGACACAATACTGTTCCCGATGCTTGACTGGATCGCCTTGGTGACTATCAGAAAAAAACCTATGACCAGATCATAGATCGTACAGTAATTAGTATACTTACCAGCTATGTACAGACCAAAAAAAGACGTTATCAGAATCGAATTAAGCGAATCCCTGCTTACCCCCAGAATATTGGAAACCGTCAGACCCATGACCTGTTCTTTTACGTTGTGCTTTGTCGCTTCATCAATCGTTCCTTCCGGATAATATCGGGCAAACTTCTTCTTCGAAATGATATCCAGGAACACATAATAGAGTATCGTGCCCAGTATCAATGCGACGGCGTACAGATATGCATTTCTGAATAAAATGACGGCGGCGAGCTGAAGGCAGCTTCTGAGAATGTAAGTAATGATATGTATAAGCTTTATGATATCCATGCGCTGAGCAGCATTTAACAACGCTTCCTTATGCGCGAAAAGAACAAACGTGACCACTTTATTCGCCAGATAGAGCAGATACATAACATATATATTCTCACTGACGCTACCGATATCCTTAACCAGCAGCTTAAGAAAAGGACAGACGATCACGCCGGCGATCATGATCGTCAGACCGATGATCCTGTAAACCTGCCTGTAGAACGCCAGAATACCCCGTACTGCCACCTCGTCGTCTTCCTTTAGCGGTTTATACAGGTTAACGATCATTGAAGTCGAAAACCCCAATTCCAATAGATTCAATACCTGAAGCACCGCGTTAAACGTACCGAACAGTCCGATGTACTCAACGCTTAGATTCCTGACAATGGCAGAATTGACGATCAGTCCGAAAAGAGGCGTCACGCAGTTGGCCAGTACACCCACTATGATATTTCTTTTTGAATTCAGGGTTCTTGATTCCATGTCTTACTACGTCGAGGCTTTCAGATGCGTACTATCGGAATAAGCAGGCAAGCATTTAGTCCGGGTATTTAAAAACCATTATACCGGTCTTCCGCAAGCATCCTCTCGCACAGATCATCGCTCATTCCAAAATACTTTGCACATGATCTTACATATTCATCATTTCTCCCCATATCAACGTTTTCTGCCGCCAACTCGTTTTTACGGGTTTTATGATACTTTACATCATAACAGAAACCTGCGTTTCTGACAGCGCATATCCTGATCCCGCATGAAAGTTCACAGAATTTCAACCATATGTCATCAGCTTTGGGCGAGATCTTCAGAAAATCCATGTTTTTCCAGCACTCTAAAGCCATAACAGACGGCGGATATAATACTCCGCCCACCCCTGTTGCCAGCAGATCGTGAGAAGGACATAAAGCGTCACGGTATTCCCAGATCCAGTCGGTATATCTGACCGGCTTTCGATCGTGACCGAATCTGATCCTGTGTACCCGTCTTGC
>JAEEGL011562757.1_pt1 | contig 10249 bp, 9 predicted proteins | sample 9134231 | NCBI WGS metagenome assembly JAEEGL01 (sample SAMN16246548, study PRJNA631951) | gut metagenome | biome: gut microbiome; feature: rumen; material: fiber-attached | host: Bos | place: Iran: Karaj | collected 2018-10 | reverse complement strand
TCGAACTTTCTGTTTGAGTAGACGGTTAATATCTTGTCTGCCATAACGTTGTTTTGCTTTGTGCCGGAGGCGGGAGTCGAACCCACACGGACCTTTCGGTCCGCCGGGGCTTAAACCCGACGTGTCTTGCCAATTTCACCACTCCGGCGTATACTACAGAAAAATTTCTATGAAATCGTATCCGGTAATCAAACGCAACCTTTCGCTCCAATTCTGTTCGTCCGAGACCGCGTCGGCATACTCCAAGTCCAACTTGTAGTTCAAGTTTGGAATTTTTTCGCTATAATCCACGATTGTAACTCCCGGTTCATAGTTTAACGTGAAATAGTTGAACCCGTTTTCGTCAAGGCCAAGTTTATAAATGGTTTTCCAAACCTGACCAAGCCACGGAATTCCAATTCCTACCTCCTCTCCATTTTCCACTTGATATTCTTCGTGGTATGGGCAAGAGTCATGTAGTACAATTTTTCCGCCGGGATTAAGATGGAGCATAGCGTTCATCAAGTCCCTTGAACTTTGTTCTTCCGTGTGAAGACCGTCAATGAATATCAAATCGTATTTTTTATTGACCTTGCTGAAAAACTCATCAGAAGTCATCCTGTAGGTCAAAAACGAGGCCACATTGTTGTTTGACAAGTCCGGAAGGTTGGATATGGAAAACGAATCCGCAGTGTATGGGTCAACGCATTCCTTTTTTTCACATTCAACTAAATTATAGTTGTCTTCAGGGTTGTTCACACCTATCTCCAAATAGGATTTATAGTTGTGCTTCCTTATCAGAAAATTGATAATTTTTGTTCTGTACATACCAAAACGATATTTTAGTGCCGAGGGCGGGACTCGAACCCGCACGCCCTTTCGGGCACCTGCTCTTGAGGCAGGCGGGTCTACCAATTCCCCCACCTCGGCGTTGTACTCCCGGGAGGAATCGAACCTCCATCACAGGTTCCGTAGACCTGCGTCCTATCCGTTAAACGACGGAAGCATTCTGGTACTCCCAGCGAGATTTGAACTCGCGATCTTCACATTGAGAGTGTGACGGCTTAAACCAGCCTGGCCTATGGGAGCATATTCTTGTGGACCCGAAGGGAATCGAACCCTCCACATTCTCCTTGCAAGGGAGTATCGCCTGCCATTGGTACATGCGGGCCCGTGGAGCCGACGGCGGGATTTGAACCCGCGACCTCCTCCTTACCATGGAGGCGTTCTACCCCTGAACTACTACGGCTTTTTGAGCGGGAGACGGGGCTCGAACCCGCGACCCTCAGATTGGAAATCTGATGCACTACCGACTGTGCTACTCCCGCAATTAGTGGATTGAAAGGCTTAGTGTGTTCCACCGACACAGTTAGCACGTCCCTTTCTTGACGCCCCCGTCGTCCCAGCACGCTACGGAGTGTTGACCGTTCAGCCCGTCGCCGGACTGCATAACCCGCAAGGGAATAGCCCTTGAACCGAATGGAATTACCATTGAATTTCGGGTACTGGTGCCCATCGCAGTGTTGAAAGGTGGACTTGAACCACCGACTTCCACGGTATCAGCGTGGCGTTCTACCAACTGAACTATAACAACATTTTTTTCTTGTTTCGGAACGAGTTGCCCGCCCGTTGGAATCAATATCGCAAGGTGCCCAAACCGCCTAATGAAGATGAAGATTCCCGACCGACTTATACTATACGTCTCTTGGCACCCAGTCGGTATGCGATTACCCACCAACTTACTCCCGGTAAAATCCGGGGCTTCATTCCTAAAAGCCTGAGCGGGCTTCGTTCCTACTCGGTCGGGGTGACACGGCTCGAACGTGCGACCCTCTGGTCCCAAACCAGATGCCCTACCAACTGGGCCACACCCCGATGTTTTTCTGGTAGCGGGTAGGAGAATCGAACTCCTATTCCCAGAATGAAAATCTGATGTACTAACCGTTATACGAACCCGCCAAATTTGCAGATGCACAAAGATTTGAACTCTGACTGACGGTTTTGGAGACCGTAGTGCTACCGTTACACCATGCACCTGTATGGGCTCGGGGTATTTTTGCGTCTCCCCAACTGACGGAGTGTTCCTATTAACGGGGCACACAACCAAGTTGACCGTAATCGTAATATGAACCTAAAACCCTATGGAAGAGAGCGATGGTTGCCCGGTCAATGGCTCCCAATCGTTTTTTCTTCTTCGTCAAGTTCTTCAAGGACCTTTTCAAATACCTCCTTCGCTACGATGCCAATCACTTTCGGTACCGGCTTCAGGAAGGTGACGCCGTCCTTGGATATGGTGTTCCTCTCGGTTTCGTAGTCCTTGGTGAACTTGGAGTACCTCTTGATGATGAGGTCCTTCACCCGGAGCATTTCGTACGAGCGTCCCACCGTGTAGGAGTACTGCGATGCGAGCATTATGAGCACGACGACCGCGACGACGAGAACAAGCCAATCTATTGCTGTCATATCATTGATGGTTTTGGTGTGCCGAACGGGGGTTGAACCCGCAATCAGGGCCGTTATTGGTCGCGTATCTGGCCCCTTGGAGATATTCCTGCCCCAACGGACGCGACTCCATCGTGGTCTCTATTACCTCCCTCCCAGACCCTCTACTGGGCAACTTTACCATTTGTCCACCGACACATGTTGGTGCGTCCGGCGAGGCTCGAACTCGCGACCCCTACATTAAGCGGACATATTACGCTTCGGACGTATCGGTTTCCCGTTCTCCCATTATGCCCGGACCCGTTGAGGTGGGCTATCCCTTATAAGTGTAGTACTCTACCAACTGAGTTACAGACGCATTCAGTATCCCCTCGGGGGCTCGAACCCCGGACCCTCTGATTAAGAGTCAGATGCACTACCAACTGTGCTAAGGAGATGTCTGGTGCGGAAGGCGGGACTCGAACCCGCACGTGGCTTTCGCCACACAAGGCCCTCAACCTTGCCCGTCTACCAATTCCGGCACTTCCGCATTTTTGTTGTGGGGGAGGGTGGATTTGAACCACCGACACCCGGATCTTCAATCCGGTGCTCTACCAACTGGGCTACTCCCCCATATAAAAAGAGTGTCGGTTCGACCATTCCCGTTGGTCGCCTATCGGCTCGCAAACAGCCTCAGCGACTCTTTCCTACACACCAACCCATACTGCTTTCGTTTGCATACTCACCTACGCAGTTGATGCCCGGTGGTATCTTACGACACTCTCTGCAGTCGTGACGGGACTCGAACCCGCGACCCCCGGCGTGACAGGCCGGTATTCTAACCAACTGAACTACACGACTATTTTTGTGCGGAGGGCGGGACTCGAACCCGCACGGGGTATAACCCCACAAGATTCTGAGTCTTGCCCGTCTACCAATTCCGGCACCTCCGCTATTTTTCTTGAGCGGGAAACGAGACTCGAACTCGCGACCCCGACCTTGGCAAGGTCGTGCACTACCAACTGTGCTATTCCCGCAGTGCCACAGACCGGCCGAAATCTTGCAAGGGTGCTGGGGCAGTATCCCATGTGTGGACTCCGCTTTCGCGTGAACACGTCGGCAACCGGTTTTTTACACTGCCTACCATAGCAGTAACGTCTCGCGACGATCCGTCCATAACTGCAACAACACATTCCGGTCTTCTGTGGTCAACCGGTGTGGGTCAGGCGTCGTGGGCGAACCATCTGTTACACCTGAGGCTTCCGGTTTTATTCGTCAAACCGTTTCAAGAAATTTTCAAACTCTCGTTTTAAGGTCGGTATTCCGTTTTTACGACACCATTTTCTTATGGCATTGTCGGACACACCGTTTTTAATCCCAACCTGCCTAAAACTTTTCAGTTCTTTGAAATCCCTCACGAGGTTTTCCAGCGTTAACTCGTTTAGTTTCCCACGCCTACGTTTTTCAGGCTTTGTTTTGGTTTTCACGACCTTGTTTTCAGGAACCGGTTTAATATTCAATTTTTGATTTTTACCACTATACGTGTCCGTATAAGAGTGACAGTTTGGGCACATAATTTCAAGGTTTTCAAGCCGGTTGTCCCTTGGGTCACCGTTTTTGTGGTGAAGTTCCAAGTTAATAGGCTTACCCATCCATTCAGTTAGCCCACACTCTTCGCATCTTTTTTCCTTCAGCCCGTATTTGAACAATTTGTTCTTCAATTTATAAGAACTAATCGTCCCGCCGGTTACGAGGTAATCTTCAAGTGGTTTGGCCAACTGTTTACCTCCCTGTCGTTTGAAATGCGAAACATCTATATCTTCATCAGATATGATTTTTTTCAGCGTTTTGTAGTTACCGGTTGTAGCAACTATTCCCGCCTTACGGCAAACTTCGCATAGTGATGATGACGTTTTTATAAGTTCAACATAATACTCCAGACGTTCTGGTGTCATATTTATAGCAGTTTTACTATAAATATATGTCTGAACCTAAAAAAGTCTATAAAAGTGGGGGCTGAGAGATTCGAACTCTCTTACCCTAAACCAATACGTCACTGATAAAGGGACGGGTTTTACAGACCCGCGACGATAAACCCCCATTGTTTTTTCACAGGTATCAGTATTGTCAAAGACCTTTTGGGCGGGAGTGGAAGGAATCGAACCTTCGACCTGAGGATTAACAGTCCCCTGCTCTAACCAACTGGGCTACACTCCCATTTACCTTGTTTGATGATTTCTTCCAAAATCATCTTATCAATTTCTTTCGCTATCTGTTCCGAACAGGCACGGAGACTTTCTTGGGCTTCCTCCTCGTACTTTTTCTGTTGTTCCTCAGTCAGGGGCTGAGAGGTGTAAACGTGCTCAAACCCTCCGAAAACATAGTGGTGCGTCGCACCCGTCGCCCTGATAGCCCGGTCAATGTCTTTACCATCTACCTGAAAGTATCCGTTAACAAATTTGGCCATAGCGTTTATTTCATTTGAGGGCAAAGCCAGACTCGAACTGGCGGTCAGGGATTTGCAGTCCCTTGCCTTACCAACTTGGCCATTCGCCCAATTTTGAGAACAGAGTCGGACTCGAACCGACATTCCTCGTAAGGAACCCGGAGAACTCCGCCCCGGTGCGTCTATCCATTTCGCCACCTGCTCATATTCGTCACAAATGTACGCAAAATTACACCGCTCACCAAATTTTTCTACACCCTTTATCAAAAAAAAGCCTCCAATTTTAGTTGGAGGCAGGGAGTGTGATATATGTGAATCTACCTTTCGGTAGTTGGGTGCTTAAACTCCTTGCCTCCATATATGGCTCGCCCAACCGAAATCTTCACTGGATTTCAGGCAATTCGGGGTGAGAATATATGAGCGGTAAGACGTCATTGCGTAACCTTTTTATCTTTTACCTTTATAAATATACAAACTTTTTGAAAAGTGACAAAACACTTTCAATTTTTTTCCCTAACTCGGTTGGGGCTGATAAACATTAAGCCTCCAACGCATCAGGTTCAGCATATTGTCCCCTTCATAGGAGCCGAGGACCCCGAGAGATTTGTAAAGATCAACGAGGAACCTGTACGCCTCCTTTTTGCTCGGACGCCGGCCGATGGCACATAGCATCAGTTTGTCACACCACTCCCCTCCTTTTTCCAACGGTGGCTGGATGTACGAGTCCCACAGTACCACGTGCATATAGTTCTTTTTGTAGAACAGGGACCTTTGGAGTGCCGTCATCCCTCCGTGCCCGGGCGTCTCGTCGGTCCAGTCCTTGTCAATCTCAATGAAAATCGGCTGGTCCTTGAACCGTTCCTTACCGTAGTCAAGCAGTTCGCTACCAATGTTCTTCCTCCTGTGGTCCTCCGCCACCATCAGGTATATCAGGTGAACGGTGGTCCCGCCTGCCGGCTCCCAGTACACGTCGTAGATGGCACCGCCGACGGTCTTCCCGTCCTCGTGGGCTATGTGCAGTTCCGTCCTCGGGTCAAACGTTCCGAAATCCTTCACCCTTTCAAGTATCACCGAGTAGAACCTCTCCTTCTCGTCCCCGTCGTTAAAGCACTCGTCGTACAGGTCTCCGAGTCCCTTCACCAGTTTCCAGTATTCCTCAATATCGTTACTGCTTGTCAGTTTCAGTATCTCCATAGCATCCCTTTATACAAAATGTAACCGCCCTACTTAAAAAGTAAAGCGGTCACGGGGATTATGATGAAAGAGATGGAGTGGGTTTACTGCTTATGTTGCTTCTGCTCTTTCTTCTTCTGGGCTTTCTCCTCCTTTGCCTTCCGTTTCTCCTCCCTCTTCTTCTCCTCAATCTGCTGGAGGGTGTAATAGGCGAGTTCAGCCTTCTGGACCGCTACGTCCTTGTATTTGTGGTACATACCGATGCCGACGTTGAGTTCCGGCTTGGTGATGACGACCTTCTCCTTCTCGTCGTCGTAGGAAATCTGGGCGAGCAGGCTGTCAATGAGCACGTCCTGACTCTGCTCGTCAAGCAGGAGGAACAGTTCCTCGTTGATGGCGACCGCGACCATATCGGGGTCCCCGGTGAACAGGGCGACCAGTTCGTCCGCTTTCTTGACCTCGCCGTACGCCTTCTTGCTGGTAAGGCGGATAGGCTCGATGGTGATGAATTTGAGACCCTCGTAGGAGGACGCCAGCACACGCACCTTCGCATCAAGGGTTTCATTCAGTTCTCGTGAGTACTTAGCCATAGTGAATTCAATTTGGTTTCGGCAAATATACGCAAATTTTCGTAACGAACAAAATCGTTACAGCAATCCGAGCATAATGCAACGGCTGACGGCGTCAACTGCACTCTGGACGTCCCTCCAGTCGCACACCTCAACGCGGGTGTGCATTGAACGGTTCGGGACGGAGATGAGGGTGGTTTCGCAGTCGTCGGAGAATTTCTGGATGTTGTCGGTGTTCGTACCCCCGGCCCCGCCGGCACTCTCCTGATACGGTTGCATATTGTCCTTCAGGATTTCGTTCAGGCGGACGCTCTTCTCGGGACCGTATGAAATGACCGCACCATCTCCGAGTTTGATGTCCCCGTACTTGTCCTTGCTGAGACCGGAGTTCGCGTCGGTGGCGAAGGTGACGTCAAAGTCAATGGAGATGTCGGGGTTGATTTTCCTCGCGGCCACGCAGACGGAACGGCAACCGGTCTCCTCTTGGGTGGCGGCCAGACAGTACACCGTGTAATGGTCCTCCCAGTCCCTCGGGAGGTGCTTCTCGTTCACGATGTACCTGAAAATCTCCTCAGCGATGAACACGCCGATTTTGTCGTCCAGACCGTTCGCCCGCATCTTGTGCTTTCCGAAATTGAGGTCAATCTCCCTTCCGTACAGGACCGGGGTTCCGACGTGCACGCCGGCGTTCAGAACCTCCTGCTTTGACTCGGCACCGATGTCAACCCGGAGTTCGTCCATCTTCTGGGACTTGTCGTAGGTCTCTTCCCTGCCCTCAATGTGGATGGGGGATTTCAGGACGACACCGTCTATCTTCTCGTAGTCATCCCTGAGAAGAATAACTTTGGAAGCGATGAGGTCCTTCTTGTCTATGCCACCGTACTGGCCGATGGAGATGATGCCGTCGTCGGAGATGTACTTGACGATGGCGGACACCTCGTCGATATGCCCGGAAATGAGGATTTTGACGGGACCGTTACCGGCTTTGCACCAAGTGTTCCCGAACCAGTCGCTTTCGTAGCCTCCTGCGTGGTATGAGAGTATCTGTTCCTTGAAAACGTTCAGTGCCAGAAATTCGCGTCCGCTGGGGGACGGTGCGTTCACGAGGTCGTACAAAAATTTCTCGCTTTCTTTGATTTCCATGCTTAAAGTAATTTTAGCAAAAATACAAAAAAAGCGAGAATTTCAGGTTGATCAAAAGTTCACTATGTCGTAAAGTTCACTTTCACCTTCATAAAGATGGTTATCGTTCCGGATGAATAACTCGACGACGTTTGGAACTGGACGCGGCCTTGGGAACTGGACTCGGTCGTTGAAGGAGGGAACCCGCTCGCGATTTGGTACCTACTGGCCCCGCTGTATCCGGAACCGTTATAGAATCCGATGTACTGAGGCAGGGAAATCGTAGCCGTCACTCCCGGGGTCACGGCAGAATAGGCACCGCTGTAGACCTGCAGGTCCTCAACGACAAGCGATGCGGTCTGCGATGTACCGTACGCTGAGTTGTATGTAGGCGATGTAACCCAGAAGCCCTGACTTGCTCCGTGGAACGTGACTGCCACGTAGTCAGCGTAGTCGTCTCCGTAATCATTCCAAGGGTCAAAGACCTCGGCACCTGTCTTCTGCGAGTTCACGGTGAAATTGCTGGCGATTATGTACTCGCTGTCAGGTCTCGTGACGGCGGTCTCCGGGTGGCGTCCGCCGACGACCTCAACGAGTTGCACGCGGTCTCCGTATTCAAGCGTGATGGTGTTTCCAGTTCCTTCCGGGTCCGCTTCGGTACCCATCCTGTACAGACGCATCCTGATGTAGGTCGTTTCCGGGTACAGGTTGAATATACCGTCGGAGATGTCCTGACCGTCGTATATTTGGTCAAAGTAGTTGAGCGACGTACTCGTTGAGCCCCACTTGGAGGATACCGTGTTGTAACTCTGATTGTTGATACGGCCGAGTTGCGTCTTCGTAGTCTCGTTTCCAGAGAAACACCAGATGGAGAGTTCCCGGATGGAGTTCTCGTTGCTCCGGTCTCCGATAGGGGCCGTTGTTGTGAGCAGGTACAGGTTCGTCGCCGAAACAGGGATGTACTGCGAACGTATGACCTGCGTTCCACCCGAACTGTATTCGCTTTCCGTCGTACCGTTGAATCCGCCGTATTCCCAGATACCCATGTCGATGTCCTCGGAGTCGCCGTCGTATATGCCATGCTTGAGGTCGTGGACGGCGATTGGGAGGTAGCGTACGTAGGTGGAACCCGTGTAGCCCTGTTCGGTGCTCCCGTTCTGCGAAGCGTTTATGTTGAAATCTATGCCCCGGAGAACGATGCAGTCCTCGTAAACGTCCACGACACCGCCCTGTGATTCAAGCGGTTTCTCAACACGGTTCGTGCTGGTCTCGGTTGACAGGCTCGTGTAGTCCGAGTCAATGGGGAGTGCAAGCGACGGGACGTGCACTGTCCAAGCACCGGTGACGCCGTTTCTCGCCACGTTCAGGTTGCTCTGGAACCTCTGCAGGTCCCATTTCCAGTGTGAGTGCCCGGAGAACCAGTACACGTTGGCGTATGTGTTGAGGAGACTGTTGAGCCTCGTGAGTCCGTCTCCGGAAAGCCAGTTGCCGGTCGGATAAATTCCACCGCTTCCGTTTACACGACCGAGGTTTCCGGCGAGTTCCGGGAAGAAAAGGTGTGTGAACAGGAAAACACGGTTGTTCCTGTTGTCGGAAAGCACCCCTTCAAGCCACGTGATGTCGTCGGAAAGATAAGCGTTCCCGGCCGAGTAGTTGTACATGGAGAAAAACACGAACACGTCCGTCTTCGTTTCACCGCTGGAGTCCGTGAACTGGCGGGTGAAATAGAAACTGTTCGTGTACGCCGTGGAGGTCGTGATGCTGTGGGACGTCGTATCTATGCCCCTCGTGTTATAGTAGTTCTTGAACGTTGACGCACCGGAGTGGCTTCCGTACACGTCGTGGTTTCCGGTACAGGTATAGAACGGTATGTTCGGTATCTCGTTGTCGATTTCGGTTCTGGAGAGTTCAAACTCGGAGTCGTTACCATACTGGGACAGGTCACCGCAGGCACATATCAGGTCAACGTGCTCAACGTCCCTGAGCCAGCGTAAAGCACGCCTGAAATCGCCCATACCCTCATCAGAGTACGGGTAGGCGTTCAGGTACTGCGAGTAGTTGTAGTCCGTGGTGTCAACGTGTATGTCGGAGAGGAGACCGAACCTGTAAATCGGGGTCCCCAAGTCATTCGTAAGTTCGCCGAGCGGGATTTCCCCGACCCGGTTCCCGGTCGTGTCGTATACGCCGATGTAACGGGCTTCGGCAGGTGCGATGTTGGTTTTCGTGAAACCGCTATAGTTGAACTGTGCCATATACCTATACTGTGAATTCTGTTATCTCGTCCGTGTTGTCGAGCGGGCTCTTTCCGGCGTCCTCGTAAACGAACTTGTACGTACCGCTCTGGAGGGCGTTGTCGTTGACGGTAATCTGGATGCTTCCGTCAGACGTGCGTATGACCTCGCCGACGATGGTGGAGCCGGTGTAGTGTCCTCCGTAGTTGAACACGCTTTCCGAAATCTCCTGATTGAACTCGGTCTTTGTTATCTCGGTCCATTCACCGAGAACCTTCTTGTAGTATTTTTTTATTTCCACGTACCCT
>JAEEGL011466369.1_pt1 | contig 10249 bp, 8 predicted proteins | sample 9134231 | NCBI WGS metagenome assembly JAEEGL01 (sample SAMN16246548, study PRJNA631951) | gut metagenome | biome: gut microbiome; feature: rumen; material: fiber-attached | host: Bos | place: Iran: Karaj | collected 2018-10 | reverse complement strand
CATGGCCAGAGACATCAGCTTCATGGGATTGTCGTCCGCCGCGATGCGGTTGGAGCTCAAGGCCCCGCAGATCCTGCAGCGATGGATGAGCGCCCACTCGCCGTTTCTGCGTACCCACACGGCGATCGGCTCCATGGCGCCGCCGCAGTCCGCCGCCCGGTCCCCCGGCTCAACGTCCAGATGCTGACTGGTCAGGCAGTAGGGACAGTGGTTGCGGTGCTCCGTCCCCGCGCCTGTGGGTACAACGGTCCTTCCGCAGACCTTGCAGATAAAGCTGTCTTTGCACGGATGGGTTTTATAGTAATTTTTCTCGTATGATTTTTTCTTATTCTCCCGGTTCATGGGGATCGTCCTCCTGAAAGTAAAATCACAAACCTTTTGGGAGGCCTCCGAGATTGCGGCTGACCTCCCGGTCAGGACGCAATCTCCATTGTTTTGTTTTGGATCTTCAAAAAGCGAACTCCTTATGTTGTTTTCGGCTCAATGGCCTGTTCCTATGTTACCATACGCCCCCGGCTTATGCAAGCCGGGGCGATATGCGATCACACCTATGAAAAAATGGCTGCTTTTGCAGCCATTTTTTCGTGGGGTTCCCGTTTTTCAAAAGCCCTGATGCGGTCTCAGCCGCCGGAGACGGGGAAAAAGAAGCCGAGCACGTCGCCCTCCTTCAGCTCCCGGTCCAGCTCGCTGCGCTCGCCGTTGACGCTGACCAGCAGGAGCTTTGCCTTGAGCGGGCTGCAGCGCACCAGGCGCAGCGCGTCCCGCACGGTGCTGCCCTCCGGCAGCTCCGCCCAGGAGCGCTCGTCCAGCATGCTCCGGTCGCTGCCGTATGGCGGCAGGATCTTAACCCTCATGGCGCTCCTCCATGCGGATGGCCTCCATGGGACAGGCCCCTGCGCACTGGCCGCAGCCGATGCAGCCGTCTGTCACCAGCTCCGGGAAGAGGTTGCGATATTTGCCGCTCTTGCCCTCCTTCTGCATCCCCAGCGCGGAGACGGGGCAGGTCTGGACACAGATGCCGCAGCTGACGCAGAGCAGATAATCGAATACAGGCGTCTTTTTCATCATGCCTCCACCTCCGTCAGTTTATCGATGCCCAGCCGCCGGATGGTCTCTTCCAGCGGTACGCCGGTCTTGTCGTCCCAGCCGAAGGCCCGCCAGTGGGAGGAGACCTGGGCCCGGTGCTGCGCAAGGGTCACGCCCTTCAGCGGTCCTGCGGGGAGCGGCGGCTCGCCCAGCATGCGCTTGGGCAGCTTGAACGAGGCGGGGTCCACGCCCTGTTTGACGTTGAACATCTGCCGCAGGGTCTGGATGCGCTCGCCGATCTCCATATAGTGGTCGCCGTCATAGTTCCAGCCCTCGGCGGCGTTGAGATATTCCACCAGCTTCCACATGTGCACACCCATCATCTGCCCGTAGTAGCAGCCGCCGGCGCCGTCGGTGAGCATGGTGTAACAGGCGTTGGCCTTGGTGATCAGCGCCATTTCCTCGCTGTCTTCCAGGTCCTTGGACTTGGAATGCAGCCTGGCCGGCGGCGCCCAGGAGCAGATATCGCACAGGCTCATGGCGCCGTATTCCAGACTCATGCCCACGGTGTGCTTGCCCGGCGCGGGCTCCGCCACAAAGTGGACGCCCAGCTGGGGGTCGTTGCGGGCGTCGTGCATGCCGGGTTCCTGCCCGCCGATGTGCATGGCGTATTCCTTGCCGCCGAACTTCTCCGAGGCGCGCTTGACGCCGTCTGCCAGGGCGTCGCCGAAGCCCTCCCGGGCGATCATCTTCTCCACCAGGCTGAGGATGGCCTCGGTATTGCCCCAGCGCAGGGACAGCCCGTCGGTCTGCCGCAGGTTCAGGATGCCCTTTTCATAGCACTCGATGGCCCAGGCCACGGTGTTGCCCGCGGAGATGGCGTCCATCCCCGCCCGGTTCAGCATCTCGTTGAGCTGATAGATGGAGTCCAGGCTCCAGTTCATCAGCAGCGGGCCGAAGGCCTCCAGGGTCTCATACTCGGGCTTGTGGGTCTCGTCATAGGACACGTGCTTTTTCCCGCGAATGTTCAGCCGTCCCCCGCAGCCCAGGGGGCAGGAATAGCAATGGTACTTGGCCATCTCGATCTTGTTGATCTTCTCGGGGTTATACACCGCGTCCATCAGGCGCACGTCCTTGGGCGTGCCGCCCCAGTTTTTGATGGGGCCGTCGCCGCTGGGGATGGCCAGGGAGGTGTTGGCCTGGGTGCCCCACTCCCGGAACATGTAGGCGGTCAGGGAGCCGTCCAGCGGCATGCTGGGCAGATGGCCCATCATCCGGCCGCCGGCGCCGATGAATACCCCCAGCCCCGAGGGCAGGGTCATCTTCAGCAGCTTGCGCCCCAAGTCCCTGGACAGGGCCTTGACCGTGTCAGGGTCATTGCAGGGCATGGGCTTTGTCCCGGCCAGGACTACAGCCTTGAGCTTCTTGCTGCCCATCACCGCCCCCACACCGCTGCGGGCGGCGATACGCCCGCCCTCGTTGCAGATGCCGGAGATCAGGGACAGCTTCTCCCCCGCCGGGCCGATGCAGGCCACGCAGGGCTTTTTGCGGCAGACGCCGTCCAGATCTGCGTGCAGCGCCTTCTCCGCCTCGGTGGCGTCCAGACCCCAGTAGGCCGCGGCGCTGCGGATCTCCGCCTTCTTCCCGTCGCAGAACAGATAGACCGGCTCTTTGGCGATCCCGGAAATGAAGATCGCGTCGTAGCCGCACTGTTTGATGGCCGGGGCGAAGAGGCCGCCGCAGTTGGCGTCGCCCCAGCCCCCGGTCAGCGGGCTCTTGCAGGCCACACTCCAGCGGCCGGTCAGAAAGGCGCCCGTGCCGCACAGGGCGCCGGCCGCAAAGGCCAGGATGTTGTCCGGTCCCAGGGGATCGGCGCCAGCCGGGATGTTGTTGTACAGATACCACGCCTCCAGCCCCTTGCCGGAAAGCACGGCCTCGTAGACCTCCGCCGGGACGGCGACTTCCTCGCTGGTCCCGGAAGACAGATCCACTCGCAGGATCTTACCCATGAAAGATGTCATCGATCGTATTCTCCAAATTCACAGCCTGTGCCGACCGCCTCCATCTGGTCGATCAGCGTTTCTTTACCGAAGGGGCCGCGCTTATACAGCTCCGGCACGCCTGTGCCGCTGCCGCCCTTCGCGGGAAAAAGCAATTCTTACGCAAAAGCTCCCTTTTCCTATCGGTCTTTCGTGTAATAAAACTATACATCTTCCGGGCAGGAGCGTCAAGGTATTGTTAGGAACAGGAGGCTCCGGCGGTCTCTTTGAGCCTAAGCGGCATGAAGCAATAAGCCCCCGGATCCCGGGGATCCGAGGGCTTATTGTTCGGCCGATTCGGCCCGGAGCCGATCCAGCCATTCCTCTTTTGTGAGCCTTGATACGTGTTCCGTGCGGATATCATCCATCGGCTTCCAGTGGATATTCCTGTTGGTATGGTGATAAACAAAGCCGCATTTTTCCTGTGCCCGTCTTGATTTTTCGTTGCCGTCGAAGTACCCGCACCAAAGCGTCGCCAGAGCCAGATCCTCGAAGGCATGCCGGATCAGCTCCCTGACCGCCTCGGGGATCAACCCCCGTCCCCAGAAGGGCGCGCCGATCCAATAACCGATCTCCCCCTCGTTATCAGGCAGGGCAAGGTTGCTGTGCTGGCCGACCGTCAGGCCGACGCTCCCGATAGCGCGCCGGTCATCTTTCAGGCAAACGGCATAAATCTCCTCCGCCGACAGTACGTCCCGGATGATCTCGCGGCTGTTTTCCACACTGGTGTGGACCGCCCAGCCGGCGACGGGCCCCACGGCCGGATCTTTGGCATAGCTGTACAGGTCCTCCGCGTCCGTTTCCTCCCAGGGCCTCAGGAGCAGACGCTCTGTTTCAAATGTCACGGTAAACCCCACCTCTCGCCTTTACAGGTGATTTCCGGAGATGTTGAAGTCTTTTTGTCAATATACCATATTGACCATGGCGATTCAAGTCCGGGCCGGGTCGGTTTTTGACGGTTTCCCCGAGAACCAGGTAAGCTCCTTGACGCAGGGGTGCCGATACGGCAGGGTGCATGTTGACAGTCAGGGATGTGCCGTGCATTTTTGCATTTTTTCAGCAGCGCGGTTGTCAATCGATTTGGGATATGTTATCATCAAGTCAAATATTGGATGTATTCAGGATCTTTGAGGGGATGGACAGCTGATGGCATATTGTCCGAATTGCAAAAAAGAGCTGCCGGAGGGTTCCGACTTTTGTCCCGTTTGCGGCCGGACGGCGGAAGCGCCCAAGAATATGGAAGCAGTCGGTATGGGCAGGCTCACCTTTTTCAGGCAAAGCTGCCTTACGGCCAAGGCAGTAAAAACAAAAATCATCGTTGACGGCAAAACCGTCGCCGAGCTCAGGGAGAAACAAAAGATATCTGTCTCTCTTCCATACGGGACCCACAGTGTGACCATGAGGGCGCCGCTGGCTCCGTCTTATAAAACCAGCGTTGTACTGGACGCAAACCATCGTGATGTACGCTGCGAGTTTGCGATCAACAAACGCAGCGGCAGGCCGGAGCCGGTCCTCATCCCCAATGGGAAAGCAAAGAGGGGCACGACATATTTGCAACCGAAAGCACCCAGCAAAAAGTGGGAATGGATCCAGGGTATTGTACTCAGTCTGCTCTTTTTCGCGCTCATGGCTTACGCCAGCTGGCAATCAAACGGCCGGGGCATGAATGTTTGGACCATCCTCCTTCTGCTCGATGCGGCCGCAGTTGCGGTCCTGTTGGTTCTGAAATACAGAAAAGCGAAACTGTCTCGTTCGACTGCAGCAAAGAGGAGAGAAAGCGACATGACACAGCTTCCGAATGATGAGATGAAGCAGGAGCCCGCGAAGGAACAGTCCGCAGAGAGTGCGGAACTTTCGGCCAAATCGATCTATCAAACGATCCTGGAAAATTTGCAGGAGGGAGAACTGCCCCAGGGTTTCCATATCCAGTGCGACGATGAAAAGAGCTCCGGGGTCAAGTTTGCACCGGGAGCCATGGACGGCATACTCCTCTATCATACGACGCCATACGCTGCCGATGAAGAGACGCAGCAGCAGATCCTGCAGGCGCTGCAGCTGATTTCCGACGAGGATAACGGCCGCAACCTTCCGCAGATCATGGATATATTTGAAAAGCTGACGAGCAACAGTTCCACCGTAAAGCTATATGATACCATTGTCCACGTCATGTTGTCCAATCTCCAGACGCTGAATCTGGAAAGACTTCTGAGGTTTGGAGATTTTCTGATCTCTTACGGCACCAAATTCATGCCGGTCAAGATGGGTCTCACCCTGCTCTCCATCTTCAATGATAAAATTCCATTCGTGAAAGAAGTTCACCTGACGCTCGGCGCTTATGAGGAGTTTACCTGGTTTGCGGCGAGATATCTGTCCTCCGGCGCCTGCGAGGACGGAAATCAGGCACTGTTTGACCTGGCCCGGCATGTTCACGGCTGGGGCCGGATCCATACGGTAAACTGTCTGGAACCCGAAACCAGGGAGATCAGCGACTGGCTTTTGCATGAAGGGGCAAAGAACACGGTCCTCCCCCAGTATTCGGCGGACCTCTGCCTGATGAAGGCCGGCGCGGAGGAGCGCTTGAACGAGGGCGTATCCGAAGCGGAATTTACAGCGATCAGCTTTCTTCTGGAGTCTGCGCTGGAGAAGGACGGGCCTTGTCCGGGCCTGGGCTTCTCAGACGCCGGCCTGCTCCCGGCATATCTCCGTGCCGCAAAGCAGTTTCCGCTCAACCGGGACTTGATCCAAAGCGTGCGCGACTGGAGCAAAGCTTGGCAATTGGATCCGCAGATCGCGGAAACGGCAGAACAGCTGCTCCAAACTTCGGAATAAAAGGGATCTGAGCTTTTCACCTGTCATTCTGCCTGGCGTTTCGATCGTTTTATGAATGCGTAATTATTTCTATAATCCGATAAGCACTCCCGAGAAGAGCAAAGCAGGGGCCGCCTGGCCCCTGCTTTGCTCTTTGGTCCGAGTAGAGGGACTTGAACCCCCGACCTGATGGTCCCAAACCACCCGCGCTACCAACTGCGCTATACCCGGTCATGTTCTTTGTGCCCTCGCATTATACCGCATCCGCGGCGGGGGCGCAAGGGTTTTCTGTGCGGCGGCGAAGCGGCCGAGACCATTCGATCCGACAACTCTCACCCAGAAAATACTAAGAAAACTTAAGATTCCCTCAGATTGACATTGTTTTCGCTTCGCGATATGATGGGAATACAGAACGACGCTCGAAAAACGGGAACCTTTTTCCTGTCGACGCCGTCGGATTCAGTATAGAGATGTCCATTGGCTCCGCAGTTTAAGGAAAGGATATGCGATCTCACCATGAAAACGATATGGAAACAGATTTTTTCGCTGGCGCTGGTTTTCTGCCTGCTGGCCGCCTTGGGCGTGACCGCTCACGCTGATAAAAACGTCACCGTCTCCGCCACTATCGGAAAGGAGTTTGAGTACTCCGAGACGATAAACGCCGAGCTCAAGTCCATGCAGATCCGCGGCGAATGCCCCGGCCTGGTCTTCGGCACTGTCACAAACGGCTTTAAGATCTTCGGCACGCCGACCGCCACAGGCACCTACACGCTGCAGACCATTGCTGAGAAGGAGGCCGCGGGCACCGAGACCTACACGGTCACGATCAACGTCAGCGCCGAAGGCAGCCAGAACAGTTCCGGGCAGCAGGCCACCGTCGTCACGGACAACGGCACCAATCCCGTCGTCCCCGCTGTGATCAACAACGGCGAGGTCACCATCACCAAGCATCCCACCGGTGAAACGGTGGAGGAAGGGGGCCGGGCCCTGTTCGTTGCCCGGGCCGAAAACGCCGACAGCTTTAACTGGGGCCTGTACAATCCGGCCACAGACGATTACTACACCTCCTCCCAGGCCCTGGGCCATTTCGCCGGTCTGGATGTGGAAGTGGAGGGTGACGCCAGCGATACCACGCTGATCCTGTCCAACATCCCCTATTCGCTGGACGGCTGGTTTGCGGAAGCCCGCTTCTTCGGGACAGATAAAACCAACCGTGCCTTCTCCAACGGCGCTCGCATCACCGTTATCAGTGAAACGATGCACACTCCCAGCATCACTACGCAGCCCAGCGGCGCGAGCCTGGAGCGCGGCAAGACCACGACTCTCTCTGTGACGGCCTCCGCTCCGGACGGTGCCAACACCCTGCGGTACCAGTGGTATAAAAACGACACCAATAAGAATTCCGGCGGTACCGCCATCAGCGGCGCCACCTCCTCCAGCTACACGCCGCCCGAGACCACCGGGACCACCTACTACTATGTGAACGTGTGGAGCGCGGACGCCACCCGGGAAAGCACCCATGTAAATTCCGCAGTCGCCGCTGTGGAATATCCCGCCGCGCCGACGCCTGCGCCCACTTCCGCCCCCTCCGGGAGCCAGAGCGGGCAGGACGGGCAGGCCAACATCGTAAGTGACGGCGGCGGCCAGCAGGGCGGGACCGCCGGACAGTCCGGCGGGTCTGCCGCGGCGCAAAATAACGAGCCTTCCTCCGGCGGGTCTAACCCGGCGGTAGTGACCACCCCCGCGCCGCAGAGCAATTCCTCCGCCACGCGCAGCCACACGGGGATCATCGTGCTGATCCTGGTCCTGGCCGCTGTCCTGCTGGCAGCCTGTGTCTCGCTGTTTATCTTGAAAAGAAACGGCCGTTACGATGATGAGTAATAATACTTGTCTCTGCTGTCCCTTTCCGCTATAATATACATTGACCGAATACTTTATGAGAGGTGACAGTGTATGGCATCCAAGGTTTATTTTACCAAAGAAATCACTCCTGAAAAGGTAGTTGAGCTGTTTAAGCTGCTGGGCATCGAGCTGCCCGGCAAGGTGGCCGTCAAGGTGCATTCCGGCGAGAAGGGCAATCAGAACTTTCTGCGTCCCGACTTCTGGAAGCCCATGGTGGAGGAAGTCAAGGGCACCGTGGTGGAGTGCAACACCGCTTACGGCGACGCCTTCGGCGGCGTGCGCGACCACACCGAGTCCCACCTGCAGCTGATTGAGTATCACGGCTGGAGCAAGGTCTTTGACGTGGATCTGATGGACGCCGAGGGTCCGGACGTGGTCTGGCCCATCCCCAACGGCAAGATCCTCAGGGAGAATCATCTGGGAAAGAACATTGAAAACTACGACTCCATGCTGGTGCTGGCCCACTTCAAGGGGCATCCCCAGGGCGGCTACGGCGGCGCGCTCAAGCAGCTGTCCATCGGCTGCGCCTCCGCCGCGGGCAAGGCGCTGATCCACTCCGGCGGCGCTTCCAACGATAACATTGACGCCTGGAAAAAGCACGCCAGCAATGTGGTCTTCCCCGAGGCCATGGCTGACGCTGCGTCTTCCGTGGTGGAGCATTTCAAGGGCAAGATCGCTTTCATCAATGTGGCGAAGAACCTGTCTGTGGACTGCGATTGCGTCGGCAACGCCGCGCCTCCCTGTATGAAGGACATCGGCATTCTGGCCTCTCTGGATCCTATCGCCATCGACCAGGCCTGCGTTGATATGGTCTACAGTTCCGACGATCCCGGTAAGGCCAAGCTCATCAAGCGCATCGAGAGCCGCAACGGCATTCACACCATTGAGGCCGCCGCGGACTTGGGCTTCGGCTCCCGTGAGTACGAACTGATAGAGGTCTGATCCTCTCACAAGTTAAAAGCTCCGAGGCATTCGCCTCGGAGCTTTTATATTACATAACAAATTGGATCGTGCAAAAGGCCGCGTAGATCAGCAGCAGCAGGATCCCCTGAAACCGGGACAACTTCCCCCGGGCCAGGGCTGGGACCGTCAGCAGCAGCATCACAAGGAACATGACCGGCAGGTCCAGCACCAGGGACGCATTGTGCCCGAAGAGCATGGCGCTGGAAGGCAGCTGGAAGGGAGCCAGGCTGATGGACACGCCGCAGACCAGCACCAGGTTGAAGAGATTGGCGCCGATCACATTGCCCAGAGACAGGGCGCTGTGGCCCTTCACCAGCGATGTGATGGCGGTGACCAGCTCCGGCAGAGAGGTGCCCAGGGCCACGAAGGTCAGCGCGATGACGGATTCCGGCACGCCCAGCATCTGCGCGATCAGCGTTCCGTTATCCACAAGCAGCTTTGCGCCCACAGCGATCAGGGCCGCGCCCACCACAAGAAGCAGCAGCGCCTTTCTCAGGTCCATGCTCTCCCCTTCTTCAGCGGGCGTTTCCGCTGGGCTGTTTTTCATCTGCCGCACCGTCATGATCATATAGATCACGAAGAGCAGCAGCATCAGCAGACCGAAGATGCGGGTGAAATCACCGATAAAATAGGCGTTGACCGCATAGAAAACCGCGGCTGTGAAGAAAAAGATCACCGGCGTTTTGAGGCTTTTGGTGTCTGCCTTTCCGGGGCGCACCGCGATGGTCAGCGCCGCGATCAGAGCGGTGTTGCAGATGACCGAGCCGATAGCGTTGCCGTAGGCGATCTCCCCATGGCCCTCCAGGGCCGAGGTGGTGGACACCATGACCTCCGGCAGGGTGGTGCCGATGGACACCACGGTGGCGCCGATCAGCAGTTCCGGCACATGGAAGCGGCGTGCGATCCCGGTGGCGCCGTCCACGAACCAGTCACCGCCCTTGATAAGCAGCACCAGCCCCAGTATAAACAAGAAAACAGGTACGAGCAAGTGAGTCCTCCCCTTCCGTTTGTAACCAAACAAGCGGGCTCATTATATCACGCCATGGGCAAATTGCAAGCACCCGCCGGTGCCGTCCCCTACGGGGACGGCACCGGGGCCGATTATTTGCACTTTCTTCACCGTATTCTGTCAGAGTTTACAGAATGGTCGTGTCTTTCTTATCGGCAGGTGTTATAATGATTGTGTTAAAAACAATGCTCTTACCATAGAAAGGAACGGCTTTATGCCAAAACTGATCTCCGATCTTGCCATCATGCTGCTGACCGCCGGCGTGGTGACTGTGATCTTCAAACGACTCAAACAGCCCCTGGTGCTGGGTTACATATTGGCTGGCTTCCTGGTGGGCCCCTACATGCCCTATTTCTTCACAGTGGCCGACGCGGCCTCCATCGAGACCTGGAGCGAGATCGGCATCATCGTACTGATGTTCGGTCTGGGTCTGGAATTCAACCTCCACAAGCTGGCAAGTGTGGGCGGCACCGCCATCGTCACAGCCCTGACCGAGGTGGTG
>JAEEGL011320680.1_pt1 | contig 10249 bp, 8 predicted proteins | sample 9134231 | NCBI WGS metagenome assembly JAEEGL01 (sample SAMN16246548, study PRJNA631951) | gut metagenome | biome: gut microbiome; feature: rumen; material: fiber-attached | host: Bos | place: Iran: Karaj | collected 2018-10 | reverse complement strand
CATGTCGAAAAGCTGCCGCTCATGATCATTCATGTTCTGCGGCTCCAAAACAGGGGTAGTTATCCCTATTTCTGCAATGTCCTCCGGCGTTTCGGCTCCTGATACCTCCGGCACTACTTCTTCCGGGTTTTGCATCATTTCCGAAGGACTGAAAAACCTCCCCTCTGTCATCAAACGGTCTATCCGTTTGACGACGTTATTCCATGAGAGCTCTACATCCACACAATCCGGTTTCCGTAATTTGATTCCCTTACTGCTGTGGTCCTCGAAGCTGGCGCTGTTATGGGAAACAGCATTTGAACTGCCCCCGTCGCCATATTCGTATTTCAAAAACGCGATCTTATCCCGTTCGGAATGTCCCTCGTTGAAATACCGGGCAATCCGTTCTTTTCCTCCCTCAACCTGCCCGCCGGAACTGAGAGTATGGGAGATTTCGTCTTCCGTGATAAAGGCAGATACAGACGGCATATCGGGTATATCCGAAGAGAAAGGCCGCATGGAAAGATCAAGCTCCTCTAAGCGGGCCAGCAATATTGCGGGACGATGATAATGAAAGCGAAGTAAATCCCGGTCTTCTGTGTAGTCCCGGATGAACGTCCGGATATCCCCTGCAAGCTGCGCTCGGAAGTCAGAATCCGAAATTTGTTCCGCGATACGGTTCATTGACTCGTCTGCGGGATACGGTTCAAAATCCGCGATAGAGGGCAGGTACCGATCCCGTGCTTCCTCACTGAAATCCTGCCGTAAAAACCAGATACTTTCAGCGATCTGCTGCCGCTCCGTTCCTACGGCTTCGGCAATCTCCACGTTGGAGGCAAATGTCCCGGCTACAAGCATAGCGTCGATCCGCTCCGCCGCTTCTGTCCATGTCAGCATCCGGGCGTCCTGACGGTATTCCGCTGAGATTCCCTGTGAGAAGCGAAGACCATCTTCCGCATACCATGCCGCATACTTACCGCTTTCCGTGTTCAGGCCATAGCCGTCGTGAAACATCTTTTGCAGATATGCCGCGTGAGCCCCCATCGGCTTTTCCTTCATGAACTCCGCAGCAATCAGCCTTCGAGCGTTATCAGAATTGCTTCCGAAACGGAGGAAATCGTCGATTACCGTTTCCGGGACGGAAAAAGCGAAGGGCCGGTCATCCCGGCTCTCCGCTCCGATAATATTCCTGATTTGTTCCTCTTCTGTGGGAAACAGACTTAGCTGAACACTACCTCCGGCAAAAGTATCTCTTCTGCCTGGGCTTTGCAGTTGTTCATCAGCCCCACCCACATCATCGGGTTCGTCGCTTTCAAGGCTTCCGTCGCGCCCGCTGTCTCCGCCAGCTTCGGAATCAGTTCCTCCATCCGCCGTTCCATCGTCTCCTCGATCTCCAGAAGATGCGGGAACAGGGTCTCGTTCAGTGTCATCCGGTTGAACAGGATCGGGCGGTTCTCTTTCAGAAATTCTTTCCGCATTCTCCCGTACCTGCCGATTGGTCTGGTCTCCCTCAATTTGAGATCCGGTATCAGATAATCCCCGTTCTGTTTGTACTCGATCATGGTCTGCACTCCTTTCCTGTAATGCAATTACACTTTCTCTCTGCTGTGCTCTTTCGCGGTTCCGAAGGGTTATTTCAATCTCTCGCAGGATTTCCCGGTCAATCTGGTTGACCGCGGTTCCAACAATTTCTGCAGTTTCCGGTGAGAAAAACTCTAAAAGCGGCTCAAAATCCTCCACGTCCATGTAGTTCATCGGTTCCTGCCCACAGCGTTTCATTACCGCAAATGCCGCGCTGACAGTCACAGAATCCAAAAACCACCGTTCCCCCGCGTCTATATTGTACTCCTCACCGTCGATTTCCGCAAGGATGGCGTGGATTTCCCGCGAATGTCCGTCAAAATATTCCTGCGCCAGATTTGCCGCCGCCGTCCATAACTGATCCGGCAGCGAAGCAACTTCCGGCGCATCGTAATAGTCAACCAGCATGGAAGAAACAGCGGGCTGGGTTTCCGCGTTGATCCGCCAGAGGTTTACCGGGCGGGATTTTTCCCTCGCCCCGGTGTCCGCCACATCGAACACATATCGGAGCTGCATCGTATCCCCTGTGTTGTCAAGAAGGGCTATCCCTTTCGACCCGCGCCGCACAAAACGTCCCATCCGCTGATTCCACAGATCGTATTCCGCGCAAGCGGTCGCCTGCGGACGCTGTGCAAAAATCAGGACCTGATCTGCATAGGAGTATTTGTACATCCGGGAGGCGGTTTCGAGGAATCCCCTCCATTGATCCAGATCGCGCGTGATCTGCCGTGTTGTCGACTCCGACAGTTCCATGTAGGTCTGGATCTTATCCGGCATCCGAATCCTCCTCATCGTCAAAATCGGGAACAAGGTCAAGGGCCGCAAATTCAGCATCGGTCATGGCGTTCAACTTCCCGATCACCTTATCCGTCAGCTCCCGGAGTTCTGTTTCATCCCGTTCCAGATACTCCCTCATTGCCATCAGGTCGGTAATAAGCCCCTCCCTGCTCCCCGTGTTGTAGATTGCCATAATCATGGTTTCATCATAGGTGAGGTTCATTCTTCTTCGTCTCCTTTGCTTTTGTCTGTGGTTTTTGCTTCTGTCCCATCGCCCGGAGTTTATCAAGGACGGAAGGCTGTCCTTTTGCCACTGCCTCATGTCTTTCCCGGGTATGCTCCGGTTTCCCGAAATTCGGCAAATCCTGGAACCCGTGGCTATCGCAGTAGTGATATGATACCACACCGTCCTGCTTCAGTGCAACGATGTCGCTGACAGACATACTCTGCCCCTTAAATCCTTTTGGCTGTTCATCCCCATTGAACAGGGTGAAAAGCGCCTCGAGTACCTGTTCTCGAACTGCTTTGTCCTTCAGATCGTATTCTTTGGGAATTCTTGCAGTATAGACTGCTTCGTAGTTTGCTTTCTTCGGCTCTCCTTCGATGGAATCCATCGGCATATAGCGTAATTCTGCGACAGAAGGATCATCTTTCAGCCGGTAAAGCGCATACGCGCTTCCTTTCATCTCCTGAAAATCAGCTTCAACCGTCACCTCCGGTTCTTTCACATTTACCTCCGGAGGCTTTTCCTCAATGACGATTCCCCTGTCCTTGCAGATTTCGGCGAAGTTCCGGTCAATGTCTCCGATTAGCTTGGAAGCCGTTCGATTGATGGTTTCAAGGCTGGCCTTCAACTCCGGCAATTCGCGGTTCTTCGACCATTCGGCTATGTATCCGAAAGAGTTTTCTGATGTTTCGATCCCGTAATACTGGCAGACGGAGTAAGAGACACTTTCTGCCTCCACTTCCTGCGTGCGACGATCTTTCTGGTGATCCGCCCGGAATGCTGAGACCGTAATATCCTCCCCCTGAAAACCGAAGTCCTCTTCGCTGAATTCCAGCGCGCCGGATTCCGGGATGGGAAGAGGCTCCATTGTAAGAAGACAGCCTGTGAAATTCACCACAACACCGGTTTCCACAGCACAGGGCAGCCCCGGGTCATTGTCCCGTCCTCCCCGAAGACTGTACCGATACATTCCCTCCGGCACGTTGTCAGGGGAAATCCATTGATCCGAATACAGCGCATCGACACCGAGAATATCCGCGTGAGCATATGTTTCGTTTTCGCGGTTGTCCTTCTCAGCATCCGGGATTGCTGGTGCCGTATTATGCAGTACGGCATGGGTTACCTCATGAACCAGAGCACAGATCGTCTGCGCCTCGCTCATCCCCTCCCGGATATGAATTTCCTTGTTTTCGGGACTGTAAAACCCGTCTGTTCCGCCAGGCATCGGCTCAAAGACAACCGGGGCAGGAGCAGAACGCTTAACTGCTTCAAGGAAAGCCTCGTAATGCTCCACGTTTCCAGTCAGATCCGAGACAAGCTGAGGAAGAGGCCGCCCCTCCGTCTGTGCCACATCAAAGACGAATACGGGCTTGAAAAAGGGGATGGTTATTGTTTTTTCCTCGGTGATCTCGTTTCCATCCTTATCCAACAGCGGGAGCTTTGTGTCCGGGTCTTTCTTGACTTCATCAACCTTTTTCTTATACGGCGTCGGGGCAATGATGGTGATACCGTGTTCCCCCTTCTTCACCTGCCGTCCGAAGCTGTCCTTCCACTTGGTATAACTGGCAACGCGGGTAGCTTTCGGATTCTGCATATAGATCAGCATTGTGTTATTAAAGCTGTAATGGTGGAACCGCGACATAACTGCCAGATAAGTCTTGTATTTGTCGCTGGCGAACAGGTCCTTGATCCCGGCTTCGATACTGTCCGTGATCTGCTTCAATCTTTCCTTGTTGGTAGGCTTTACAGCCTGCTTTTCATCCGGCATGTTCTCCTCCTAAAACAAAATATGCCGCCCCTGCACAAACCTATACAAGCCCTTTTGCTGTGTATGACCAGTCCGTGCAGGAGCGGCTCCCGTGGTTTCCTTATACTGCGCTCATCGCACGCTCTTTTGCCTTCTGCTTCCACTCGTCCGTATGGGGCGGGTAGATAGTAATGCACGACTTCGGCACCGTGAAGGTCAGACACTTCCCGCCTGCGGTACTTTGCGTCTGCTTGATCTTTTCAGGGAATCGCCGGGACAGTTTCATCAGCTTTCTGATGAATGCCCGGTTGAATGTACAGACACTGGCAGTTTCCTCTGCCTCATTGAACAGGACAACAGTTTCCCGTTCAATCTTCCTGTATGTTACTCTCACCATTGATCTTTTCCTCCATACGCACCTGCATCCCTTGTCTCTCGATCATGGGAATGATCCCCTTTCCTTTCAGGAAGTTATATAGGAAGAGTCTCCCCTTCTGGGTCCAGCACATATGGGACTTGGCTTTATCCCCACGCCTGTATACGTTATAGTGGACATACCCCAGATCGGCGTAATCCTGATACAGTGCCCATGTCTTGCCGACTTTGTACTGAATCCCGAATTTCTTCAGCATCTTGTTGAAGTGGACCGCAGAATCCCCGTAATCCTTTGCAATCAACGTCACCGGCATGGCGTAGGGATTCTGGAGGATCATATCGTAGTAGCTCACCTTCGGACGAGCTTCCGTCAGCGCACTCTGAAGGATTTCATTCTTCCCGGCAAGCTGCTCTATTGCCACCCGATCCGCCGTCAAGTTATCCAGCAGTCTCTGTCGCTCTGCTTCGTTCTTGTTCAAAGCATCGAGAAGTTCCGGAACGATGTAAGCCCCGTGCTTGCGGATAGAAGGAAGGACTTCGTCGAAAACCCATCTTTCAAATCTTTCTGCACCTTCCAGCTTAGATCGGCAGATCAGGCGGTAGAGGTTTCCCTCGGAAATGTAGTTGGCAGTATTTACCATCTCCATGGTACTCCCGTCCTTGTTATGCTTCAAAAATACGGCGTCACGTTTCGTTACTCCGTATTCCTTGCAGTGATCGAGGACTGCTTTCCGGGGGTTAATATATCCCAAAATAGTGGCGCATTTCGTAGCCGGAAACCAAAACTTGTCCCCTTCCTGAATGACTTCAAGCTCGCCAAATTCTGTGTTCGAAAAACTCTGGACGTTCTGAATGTTGTGATCCATATTCTTTTCCTTTCTGATCTATATCACTCTTTTTCCGTGTTTTTCGGGAACTCCAGATCGAAGAGCGTCTTCTCGCCGTCGTCGTTCATCACGGCAACACAGTCAAATTCTCTTCCCGTTCTCCGTGAGACACATCCCTTGAGCGTGACCCGTCCGGTGTTCAGGAGCGCGGCAGCAGTATCCCGATCCATCGTCTTGCCGATGGCTTCAAAGAGCCGCTGGTCATGCCAGAGGACAAAACGACACCCGCGGTTCTCGCAGAAGAATCCTTTCTGGGTTTCCGTTACATCGTTCCCGCAGCGGGGACACTTTCCCACCGGTTCCTTTCCGGACGGGAACAGGATTTCCGATCCGCGCACCGGCTGGTAGCTCTCCATCATGTCCGTCAGCATGGTGACGATCCCATCAAGGAAATTTTCGGCAGTCCGTTCGCCCCGTTCCACCTCTTTCAGGCGGTGCTCCCACTCCGCCGTAAGGGAAGGCGACTTCAGATCTTCCGGGAGGATGGCGATGAGGTTCTTTCCGAAATCCGTGGGAACAAGAACGGTGGTCTTCTGCGACTTTTTTCGCTCAACAAATCCTGCCTCGATCAGCTTCTCGATGATGGACGCCCGCGTAGCGGGAGTCCCGAGCCCTCTGCGCTCCGCATCGTCCGGCATTTCCTTCGCTCCGGCGTTTTCGAGAGCGGACAGAAGGGTGTCTTCGGTGTAACGGTGCGGGGGAGTGGTCTTGCCCTCTTTTACCGCCGCCCACTGAATGGGAAGAACCTGACCTGTTCCGAGAGTGGGAAGCACGTCGTCCGCGTCTTCCGGCTCTTTTCCGTACTGCTTCCAGCCTGCTTCCAACACGGTCTTTCCCTTCGCCGTGAAAGTCTGCCCGGCACATACGAGATTCACGGTGGTTTCTTCATATCGGTACGGCTTTGCCAAAGCCCGGATCACGGACAGGGCAAGCAGCTTGAGGATTTCCTGTTCCCCTCCCGGCAGGAGGCTGAGATTTTTCTTGCCTGCTGCTTCAGTAGGGAGAAGCGCGTGATGATCGCTGACCTTTTTGCTGTTGCATACTGCCTTTCCATTCAGATTTCCAATAAAGGTATAACCGGAAATCGCTTCGGCAGCGGCAAGGGTTACAGGAATCGCGGCTTCCATGTCATCCGTCAGATAACGGCTGTCCGTCCGGGGATAGGTGCAGAGTTTCTTTTCGTATAAGCTCTGAAGATAGTCCAACGTCTGCTGCGCCGTAAAACCGAGGATACGATTCGCGTCTCTCTGAAGGGTGGTGAGGTCATAGAGGGAAGGCGGATTCACCGTCTTTTCCTTCCGTTCCACCGACTGGACGACGGCCTCATGGCAGGCGGATGCAAGGCTGTCCGCCATAGCGCGATCCGACATGCGTCCGGACACAACTTGAAACCCGCAGTCGATCTGTACTGTATAGAAAGGTTCCGGCATAAAGGCGGCGATTTCTGCCTCACGCTGAACGATCAGGGCCAGCGTCGGCGACATGACTCTTCCGACATTCAGCTTGTTCCGATACAGCAGCGTGAAAAACCGGGTGGCGTTGATCCCGACAAGCCAGTCCGCTTCCGCGCGGCACAGGGCGGCCTGATACAGATTGTCATACCCTGCCCCGGATTTGATATGATCGAATCCATCTCGGACGGCGTTATCTTCCATCGAGGAAATCCACAGGCGCGTGATCGGCTTCTTGCAGCCGCAGAGGTCATAAACCGTGCGGAAAATCCGCTCTCCCTCCCGCCCGGCGTCACAGGCATTGACGATTGCTTCCACGTCGGGACGGTTCATCAGTTCGGTCAGCAGTTCATACTGTTCGTTCGTATCCTGTTTCACGGTAAACAGGAAGGGCTTCGGCACAATGGGCAGGTCTTCCTTTCGCCACTTCGTAAGGGACGGATCATACGTCCCGCAGTCCGCCAGCCCAGCCAGATGCCCGTAACACCATGAAACCAGCCAGCCATTTCCTTCAATATATCCTTTGTTCTTTGTCTTTGCCCCCAGTACAGCGGCAATGCTCTTGCCGACCGAAGGCTTCTCTGCGATTACAAGTCTCATCCTTTAGTCATCCTCCTCTTCGTCATCGTCCGGCCGGAACGCCCCGAACTCTTCTCCGTCGTCTTCGTCCTCCGGTTCTTCTCTTCTGTTTTTCGTCACGGGCTTTTCCCGTCTACTTCCTTTACTGCTTTTGCCGCCCTTCCCTTTGAAAACAAAAAACAGGGCAACGCCGCCGATGGCGACCAAGAGTACCATTCCGACCAACTGTACGGTATTCGTTCCCGTTTCAGCGGGCTGCGGCGTTGTTTGCTGAGATGGAACCGTCACGCTTTCCTTTGCCGTGCATTTGCTGCTGTCAACGACGCAAACGGGGCAGGATGTATCGATGTGTCCTGCCGAACAACGGTCCTTACAGGTGCAGGTCTGCTCACCGGGGAGGATGGGAGTTGTTTGTGAATCTGAGGGAAGATCGTTTTCCCCGACGAGTCTCAAAAAGTAGACGTTTTGAGAAATTCCCGCCCGATCGATGATGATATAGTAATAGTCCCCGTCTGCCGTCTTCACAGTGATGAACTGCTTGTCCCCGTCTGCGGAAGTGAAGTCGTCCGTCAGGGTCATATTCCCCTCCGGGGTCAAAGCACCGCCGTCCGCATAGATGGGAATCGTCAGAATCAGAAGGAGGACTGCCAGCATTAAGACCCCAATCCCCGCCTTATTCCTTTTCATCTGCAGAACCCTCCGTAGACTCCGACGAAACTGGCGACACACCGTCCTCCGGATTGCTCTTTTCTTCTTCCGCGTCAGCTCCGTCGCTCAGTTTTCCGATTTGAACAAAGAACTGCGCGAGTTGCTCAGGAGACATATTGATGTTATTGACAATACCGACAATTGAAGTTTTTTCCCTCTCATGGAGTTCTTCGGTTATCGCTACATTCCGGTCATGCAAATCCCTGATTTTTGCGTTGTTGTTCGCTAATTCTTCTTTCAGCTTTGCAATCTTCGGATCAACCAGCTTATTGCTCGTCCTTTTCTTCATTGCTGTCCTTTCTCACGGCGCGGCGGTCTCCGGGAAGAGATCGGGCCGCAGGCCGTGCGTTTCCATATACATTTCAAACCGCTCATACTGCTCCGGTGTCAGGTATGCCTCCGCCACCTCCGTCAGATCGTGATTCCGGAGGGACACAGTGCAGACCGTATAGTGGTAGGGCTGCTGTACCGTGTATGGCGGATCAGGGATGGACACCGGGCGGTAACGGGTTTCGTACAGTACATTCTCTCCCATCCTGTACTGCTTCCAGAAGATCGTTTCCAGCGTTGCCTGCGCCTGGGCAAGCGTCCAGCCGTCCGGATAGACTGCGGAAACAATGGAGATCAGCGCATAGGGGTCATGTCCGATTTCGTCCAGATCATAAAGGATTTCATCGTAAACACCGTTCGTCTCATACGCCGCCAATGTCTCCCGCAGGGTCTCCTCAAGGGCGAGATAGGCTTCCTCCCCACCGAGAATATCCTCATCCGTAGCAGCATAGCTGCTTTCGCTCACCACACCTCCGACGCCACTGACAAAGACGGAACAGGTTGAGAATACGCTTGTCAGGAAAACAAGAAGAAGGGCTATCGCTCCCACAATGGCAATGCCCTTCCAATGTTCCTTTATGAATTCCGCCGCTTTCTCCGCGGCTTCTTCGGCGGCACGGGCAGCTTTTTCAGCCGCCTCCGCGGTCTTTTCCGCTGTCCTTTCCGCTTCCTCCCCATGACGCCGGGCGTATCTCTTTTTCATGACACGCCGCTGATTCTGTTTGCTCTCCGGATTGCTCTCAGCCTTATGTTTTTCAGCTTCTTTCTGCTTGTGCCGGATGTCTTCGCGGGTTTTCCACACAGATAGCTCTGTGATCCGGGTTCCGGCGTCAACCGCATCAACGGCGGAGTTTTCTTCCTCCGGGGGCAGTTCCCCCTCCGTAAACATCAGTCTGCTGTCCTTCATAAGCGCACCTTCCTTTTCAGTCTGAGAATTTGGTACTCATGATCTTGTACAGTTCGGTATCCTTCGGAAAGTGGTCGATAAACGGCAAGATTGTGTTGCCGTAATACAGAAGTCCCTGTCCTTCCCCGGATTGCGTGACATACCGAAGCTGATCTTTCGAGATATTCAGATGCTTCGCCAGAATCTCCTGGTCATCGTGGCCCTGATTCAACATCAGCACAAAATCGGAGTTTTCAAAGATGTTTGATATCTCGGCAGAGTGGAGAAAATCCTTTATATTCTGGGTGATTCCCGTGGGGATGCCGCCCCATTTCCTGAACCGCTTCCAGATTTCCACTGAGTAGGCCGCCGTCTGCGCTTCATTCAGGAGCAGATGGAACTCGTCGCAGTAGAAGCGGGTGGACTTCTTTGCCGCCCGGTTGATCGTTACGCGATTCCACACCTGGTCCTGCACGATTAACATCCCCAGCTTCCGGAGCTGTTTTCCAAGCTGTTTGATGTCGTACACTACGATCCGGCTGTTCACATCGGCTGTTGTCCGGTGATTGAACACATTGAGGGAGCCGTTGACATAGATTTCGAGGGACGTGGCGATATACTGCGCCTCCGGTTCCGCCTGCTTCCGCAGCTCGTCGTACAGATCGCCGAGCGTCGGCATGTTCTCCGGCTTCGGGTCATGCAGATAGGTCTGGTATATCAGTG
>JAEEGL017030118.1_pt1 | contig 10250 bp, 10 predicted proteins | sample 9134231 | NCBI WGS metagenome assembly JAEEGL01 (sample SAMN16246548, study PRJNA631951) | gut metagenome | biome: gut microbiome; feature: rumen; material: fiber-attached | host: Bos | place: Iran: Karaj | collected 2018-10 | reverse complement strand
CTTTCTCAGACTCAGGACGAAGGTATCGAGATACAGGATCTGCCCGAGGATGAGGAAGATGAACTCGAAGAACCTGAGCCTGAACCCGAAATGTCTATGTGAACATTGTAGGAAATCGGGCGGTGTGTATAGGTGAAAAAGTAGAAAAATCCACTTAGGTATGCATTTTTGAAAAGCGGTGTGGTATAGTGGAAGCTGAAAGAAGGTGGAAACTGTGAAAAAAATCATCTCTATCTTAATCATATCCGCTATACTCACAGGCTGTGGTCATATCTCAGAAGATAAGCCGTATGTTGTCGAGGAAACTACGACGGCTAGTCAGAATACGGAAACAACAGCCTCAGATGCAATAGATACGACTACTTCAGCAGAAACAGTTACGAGCGAGGTCACAGCAGAAAAAAGCTCGCAGTCGGTAACTGAGAAAACTGCTGAGAGTGTGACAACAGCAGCCGCAAATACAGATATTCAGCCTAAGAAGGAAAGCAAACAATCTCAAAACTCGCAGGATAATGGTACTCCAGAGGTTAAGAAATCCGAGAGCAAAACTACAACAAAAGCTCAGACTTCGCCTCCAAGGTCAACTACAGCTCCTGCGGTAAAGGAGAATAAGACTACAACAACTGTACGCACTGTTCCTCCGGTGGTCACTACAAAAGCTCCGCCACCAGTAACTCAGCCGCCAAAACAAACGGAACCACCAAGACAGACCGAACCGCCAAGGCAAACTGAACCGCCTGCACCTAAACAACAGGTACTTGATTACGACAGACTGAATGACCAGATGCAAACCTTCATAGACGGCTATGACATAGATTATGACTGGCTGTACGATAAAGGAAAAAATCTGAGTCATGACGGTACTGACTACGGTAAGGCTGTTGCAGTATGCAGCGAGGCTGAGAGCATGGGCGGAGTCAACTGCATAAACTACGCCATAAACGCTTACTTCATGGCACAAGGTGCAGGACTGGAATGCTATATAGCCAGATCATCAAAATATGATTGGTATGGTCACGTAGCGAATATAGTCAGACTTGACGGCAAATGGTACTATATGGAACCTATGGGAGATATTGTAGGATCACCAAACACATTTGCAGAAGGAGGTATAGCTGACGATGGTTCAGTAATTACCTATCCTGATGGTCTGGATATAGTGACAGATATCTATGACAACAGAAAAAATGTAACAGTCGAAAGTGACTGGTACAAATAACAAACATCAAGAGAGCTGAGAAATCGGCTCTCTATTTTCATTTATGAAAGGGAAAGAATATATGACAAAGAATAACAATTTTATCAGAAAGCTCAGCGCAGGACTTATGGCAAGCCTCTGCGCTGTTTCTATGTTAGCCACACCAATGACAGGAATTATCTCCGCAAGTGCGGCAAGTACTGCAACTGAGAATGAGGCGTTCCCGTCTGCCGATGAAGTGATAGCACAGGCAGCAACTCTCCTCGGTTCTCCCTATGGCTGGGGCTTCAAGGGATATACAGGCGTATACTATCAGGGCAGCTATTCTCCGCTCTCTCTTGACTATGTCAGACAGCAGGGCGTTGACTGCTCCGGTCTCATCTACTATACCCTTGCACACCTTGGCTACAGTACAAGCGGCTTTTCATGGAACAATCCTGTTCCTGTGGATACACCTCACTGGCTGTCGGTCAGCGATAACTGCACAATTACCTATAACGGTGTAACATCAAAGATCGACGTTGAAAAGGAGAATATCCCCTACAAGGAGCGTCCCTATTGGGAGTGTGCCGACGGCTCTACTATTACGCCCGGTTCTGTGGTTATTGCAGACAACCTTGACGGCGAGGATCATTCTTGGATATATATCGGTGAATTCAATAACCGTGATGAGGTCATCGCATATCTCAAGAAGATCGGCGTTAACGAGAGCTACATCAACAGTAATACTGTCGGTGACGGCAGCGGTGACGGTGGAACACACTGGAGAATCGAATCCAACGGCTCACAGGGCTGTGTTATTAATAACCGCACAGATGGTAAGCAGGCAACGGCTCTGAATATGTTCGCATTCCGTGTATCCAAGACAGACGTGGAGTTTTCTGTAACAAAGCTCGATAAGGACACTCAGATGGTTATCGGCAAAAGCCCTGTTGACAACTCCTCTGCTGTATACGGCGTATACAAGGATAAGGAGTGCAAGAATAAGGTCGGTGAGATCACTATCGGCGAAAAAGGAAAAGGTACTATCAAGCTCCCCAGCGGTACTTATTATGCTAAGGAGATAAAGGCTCCGACCGGATATGACCTTGATTCAACGGTATATACGCTTACATCAGGAAAGTCTGTTACAGTAAATGAAACACGTACTTCAGGCAAGATCATTGTCAACAAGACCGCTGAAGATGGTGTTGTCGGTGACAGAGAGTTCAAAGTTACAGGATCAAATGGTAAGACAGTAACAAAGAAGACAAACGGCAATGGTGTTGCAGAGTTTGCAGGACTTGATGTTTATGATCTTACAAATGGTAAGCCTGTAACATATACGGTTTCAGAGATCAACGTGGATACTCGCTATGTTGTACCAAAGACTCAGGATGTTACTCTTATAAACGGCAATGCTGATCTCACGGTAGCAGTTGACTTTGAAAACGATCTCAAAAAGGGCAATATCAAGATCAACAAGCAGTCTGAGGATAATCAGAACGGCGACAGGACCTTCACAGTTACAGGCGGCGGTCAGACCTACACGATGACTACTGCAAATGACGGTACAGCGATATTTGCAGGTATTCCCGTGTATGACAGCAACAACAAGCCCATCACCTATACCATATCCGAAAAGGATGTACCTGTAAGGTATGTAGTTCCTGCTGATCAGAAGACTACCCTTACAGCAGATGCTACAGTCGATGTAAAGTTCGAGAATAAGCTGAAGAAGTTCACAGCAGAGGTCGTTAAGAAGGATGCGGAGAACGTTACCGCACAGGGTGACGCAACACTCGCAGGCGCGACTTACGGGCTCTATCATGACGGTAACCTTGTTGCAACATACACAACAGATGAAAACGGGTACTTCGTTACAGATGAGTTCGTATGCGGCAACTATACTCTTCAGGAGCTTACTGCTTCAAAGGGCTATACTCTCAATGACGAGATCTACAAGGTAGGTGCTGAGCCTCAGAACTATACAGTAGAGGTCAATCCTATTGCTCTCGACGTTACAGAGGACGTAGTAAAGGGCAAGGTATCTATCATCAAGCATAGCGATGACGGCACAACAGGCATCGAGACTCCCGAGGCAGGAGCTGAGTTTGAGGTATATCTCAAGTCAGCAGGCAGTTATGAGAGTGCAAAGGAAACCGAGCGTGACTATCTTACTACAGATGAATACGGCTTTGCCGAGACAAAGGAGCTCCCTTACGGAACATATACCGTTCATCAGACCACAGGTTGGAAGAACACTGAGTATGTCGAGGACTTCGATGTTATTATCAGTGAAAACGGAAAGACCTATCCATATATCCTCAATGATGCTGTAATTACAGCGAATATCCGCATAGTGAAGAAGGATGCAGAGACCGGTAATATAATCCCTGTATCAGGTATCGGTTTCAAGGTATGGAGCGTTGATGATGGGAAGTACATTTCTCAGTCAATCAACTATCCCACAGAAGAAACAATAGACACATTCTATACAAATGAAACAGGCAGCCTTATGCTCCCTAACGAGCTTGTTTACGGCAATTACGAGCTTCACGAAGTTAAGGCACCCACAGGATACTTCCTCAATGCTGAGCCTGTTGCTTTCGTTGTTGACGGAACAGAAAAGACTATTGAGGTTGAGAAGTACGATATTGCTCAGAAAGGCATAATTTCTGTAAGCAAGCGCGGTGATATCTTCAAGACAGTAAAGTCAATTGCTCCTGCAATCCGCATAAACGAAAACGGAGAAACAGAAACTGCAGGCTGTATGACTTACTATCCTATTTTCGAGGAAAGCGGCCTCGGCGGTGCAGAGTTTGAGATAATTGCAGCCGAGGACATCTATACAGCTGACGGTACACTCAGAGCTTCAATTGGCGAAGTAGTAGCAGATATCATTACAGACGCTAACGGAAACGCAGCCACGGAGCCTCTTTATCTTGGCAAGTACATTGTCAGAGAAAAGAACGCTCCCTATGGTTATGTACTGAATAGCGAGGAAAAGAGAGTAGAGCTTACTTACGCAGGACAGGAGGTTTCTATCACAGACGCTGTTAATAACACATTCAACAACGATTATCAGAGAGTAAAAATCAGCCTTGCCAAGTTCATGGAGCATGACGAGCTCTTTGACATTGGTAACAATGACGAGTACAAGAACGTCATATTCGGTCTTTATGCTGCTGAGGATATTACTGCCGCTGACGGCACAATCATTCCCGAAAACGGCTTCCTCGCACAGGTAACACTTGGTGAGGACATGACAGCAACTATCGCAGAAAAGCTCCCATTCTCAAAGTATTATGTTCAGGAGATCGCAACCGATGAGCATTACGTCATCAACGGCGAGAAGTATCTTGTAAACTTCGAGTATATGGGACAGGAAATGACAACAGTCAATATCGACTGCGGCACATTCATCAATGACCTCAAGAGAGGTTCAGTAAGCGGTAAGAAGGTCAACGAACACGGCGACCCTCTCGGAAACGCTCTCTTCGGTCTTTTCAAGGCTGACGAGACTGAGTTTACAGCAGAGAATGCTTTTCTTACAGACGAGTCCGACGAGGACGGTAACTTCGGATTCACAGGCATTCCTTTCGGTGATTATATCGTCAAGGAAATTGTAGCTCCTACCGGATATATCCTTTCTGAGGAGCAGTATCCTGTTGTTATCGCTGAGGACGGCGATGTAATCGAGATAAACGCAGAGAATAATCCTATCACAGTATCAGTCAGCAAGGTTGACCTTTACGGAAACGAGCTGACAGGTGCTTCTATGCAGCTCATCGACGAGAACGGCGATATTATCGATGAATGGACATCTGACGGTGAAAACCACATAATCACAAATATTCCATCTGGCGGCTATACTCTCAAGGAAGTCGCAGCTCCCAACGGATATATAATCGCAACAGACATCATCTTCACTATCGACGAATACGGTAATGTAATCGTTGACGGCGTTGAGGCTATAGCAGAGACAGAAGACGGTATTCCTTGCGTAACTATGATCGATAACACAACTATCGTCAAGATCAGCAAGCAGGATATGACAACAGGCACAGAGCTTTCAGGTGCAAAGCTCCAGGTCATCGACAAGGACGGAAATGTCATCGAGGAATGGGTATCCACAAATGAGCCTCACTATATCGAGGCAAAACTCATCGCCGGTGAGACTTACACTCTCCGTGAGATAACTGCTCCCGACGGCTACAATACTGCCGAGGATATTGAGTTTACTGTAAACGCAGACGGCTCCGTCACAGAAGTTGTTATGAAGGATTCAAAGATCATCACTACAACGCCTACTGTTCCTACTGGCGACGCAGGCAATAGTCCTCTCGGATATATCCTCTTATTCATCGGACTTATTATTGTAAACGTACTTCTGTTCACAAGGAAGAAAAAGGAAGAGCCTGCTGATGATTATGCAGAGCTCTGTCCCGACTACATCGAAGGAGAAAATGAATGAAAAAGAAGACTATTCTTCGCGCTCTGGCGGTTGCTTCGGCAGCCGCCCTCCTTTTAGGAGGCGCATATCTGCTCACCAAAGACGATTTCAGACAGAAGCTCAAAGAGACTGAAATGAAGCCATATATGCCGACTCCGACAATTCTGGCGGCGCTTGATGAGGCATCTGAGCCTGAGACATCAACTACAACAGCAATAACGACATCGATCATAACCAAGGACGAAGTATCGCCGACAACAATATCTGAGACTACAACAGCTACTCCCGAATTACCATCAGAAGTAAAGGAACAGCTCATTGACACAGCGCAGTCGCTGAACTCAGCATACCCTGACGCTATTGGCTGGCTGTATATCCCCGATACTGTTATAAACTATCCTGTTATGCAGTCAAACGATAACTTTTACTATCTCGACCACGCATATGACGGCAGTCCACTGAAAGCAGGCTCTGTATATCTGGACTGCAGGTGCGAAGGACGATTTCAGAATCCTATAAACATCGTATACGCTCACAACATGAAAAACGGCTCAATGTTCGCTCAGATAACCAGATTCAAAAATGACAGCTTCTTCGAGAGCCATAAATACGGCTGGCTGGCTACGCCTGAGACGGTATATAGGATAGAATTCTTCTCGCTTGCTGTAGCAGACTGGCATGATGATCTCTACAAAGGAGGTACTGCCATATCCGAATGGATACCGCATATCTATGACAGATCGGCAGTTAGCCGTGAAATGACATACACCGCCGATGACAGGTTCGTATCTTTTTCGACCTGTTCATATGAATTTGAAAATGCAAGAAATATCCTTACGGGTAAGCTTGTTGAAACAAAGGAGGTTTGATCTTATGAGAAAACTGAAAGCAAAAATAGTATGTGCCGTTGCTTCTGTAATGGCAATGCTGAATATTGCAGCAATGAACGCATACGCCGCAGGAGATGTGGCGAGTGCTGTTGAAAGCACTTGGACTACAGCAAAGGGACAGATACAGACCGTGGTAAATAACGTCGTATTTCCCATAATTGACGTAATACTCGGCGTTCTGCTCTTTGTCAAGATCGCTACGGCGTATCTCGAATATCGCAAACACGGCTCCCTTGAGTGGACTCCTATCGCAATTATCTTCGGCGGTCTGCTCTTCTCGCTGACTGCTCCTCTGTATGTATGGACGATACTCTGATGAAAAAGAAGGGGTGAATAAATATGAATTTTTTCACAGACGAACTAAAAAAGATAACAGACAGGAGCAAGTACATCCAGAAGCCTAAGTTTGTCGGCCAGTCCTGTGTTTTCAGGCTGTCCGATGATGTTACCGGAAAACTGCAGTTCGTGACAAGAGGACACGCTGATAATTACACTGCATTAAAGCTATCGCTGTTCAATAAGCGTGAGGGACCTATCGATATTCAGATAATGAATATTGTCGATGTAATAGGACGCAAGCGTGTACTTGGAGAACTCAGATCTCCGTATATATGGAAATACGGTAATGACATCGACTGGTATAGTTATCATCCTGATGATAGTGACTACTCAGCCATGTCTGAAACGGTAGATGATTATCTCTCCTGCTTTGCTGAACAGGAACTTACAGAAGACGAAGAACTGAGCATTTCGCTCAACTAAAGGAGGAATTTGTATGAAAAGAATAATTAAAACAATGATCACCGTGCTCTTAGTCGGCACAGCATTGACCGGATGCGGTACCATAAAGCCGCCTCAGCTCAACAATACGGCAACAACTGTACCGCCTGTTACGACAACAACAACAACTACTACGACACTTCCCATTACAACAACTGCCACAACGTCTGTAACCACTACTTCAACTGCCAAAACAGCAACAACGACTGCTGTGACAACGACAGACGCAGAACATAATGATGTACCTGCTGCTACAAGTCAGACCGTTAAAAAGTGAGGAAGGAATATGAATGTTACAATAAGGGGCGGCAAAATGAGTCAGACTGAGATAGACGAATATATACGTCGTTTAAGAAAAAAGCATCCGGATCGCATAATAAAGCACCTGATGCTTACAATAGACGGAGAATTCGTTGATATACAGTATAACTATGATACCGTCCCGTTTGAAAGGATCCGAAGGATAACCGGTTATCTGGTTGGAACGCTTGACCGTTTCAATAATGCAAAGAGAGCCGAAGAAAGCCAGCGGATAAAGCATGAGATATAACAAAAGCTCCCGATATCGGGAGCTTTGATGCTATTCCTGTAATAAGCCCTGAATATATGCTTCAGCCTTCGCTTGCTGGACCTTGCTCAGCCTGCGGAACATTGAAAGCATTTCCGTTTCAGCTTCTGTAAGATCAGAAGAAATAAACGGCGATTTTACGTCAGTATTCTCAAGCAGATAGTCGATAGATACGTTGTAATGTCTTGAAAGCGTTATAAGCATAGGAACATCAGGCGTCGCCTGACCGAGCTCATAACGGCTGATCATTGTCTGGGATACATTCAGCAGTACAGCTAATTTCTGCTGATTTTCATTTCTTGATTCGCGCAGTTCTCTCAACCGCATAATATCACCGCCTTAAATATATGATACAACATTTTTGCATATTAATTATGCATATTAGTTGCAATTTGTATGCAGAAAAGTTATAATGAGTATAACTAAATGTTGTGGGGGTGCGTTATGATCGACAGAAAAAGGACTGCGTGTTTTACAGGTCACAGAAATATCCCTGTAAATGACAGAGTGAAACTCGACAAACTCCTTGATAATGTGATTGAGGCGTTGTTCAATAAAGGTGTTGTGTTTTTCGGCTGCGGAGGTGCATACGGCTTTGATATGATGGCTGAATATGCGGTATTAAGGGCTAAGGAACGGCATAAAGAAATAAAACTGATACTTGTTCTCCCATGCAAGGAACAGGACAAGTATTGGAATGACGAAAGCAAGGCGATGTACAAAGATATCTTATCTAAGGCGGACAAGATAGTGTATACGTCTGAGGTGTATACAAGTGACTGTATGCATAACCGCAACAGGCATCTTGTAGATTACAGCGGATATTGTATCGCCTACTGTACAAAACAAAGCGGCGGTACGTTGTTCACCATAAACTACGCCAGAGATAGCGGTGTCAAAGTAGTGAACCTTGCTGATTACCTATAACAGAGAGGTGAAACTATGCCATATATACCATTCACGGATGAACAGAAAGTCATGGCAAACTCCGTGGATCTTGAATACTTTCTGCGAAGTCGTGGGGAAACACTTGAAAAGGTAGGACGTGAGTATAAGCTCATATACTCCGACGGCAGCGGCAGACACGACAGTATAACTATGTCCGGCAGTACATGGTTCGATCATAAGAACCAGACCGGCGGCGGTGCTATCAAGTTCATGCAGTATTTCTACGGTATGAGCTTTACAGACGCTGTACAGAATCTGTTGGGATACACCGTGTCTCCCCTTGCAAGAAGTGTCCCTGAGACAACACCAGAGCCTAAAAAGGAATTCACTCTTCCGCCTAAGAACAAGACCATGAACAGAGTATACGCATATCTGATCAAACAGCGATATATCGCTCCCGAGGTCGTATCGTTCTTCGCAAAGGAAGGAAAAATATATGAGGACTCGGAGCATCATAACGCTGTATTCGTGGGATACGACGAGAGCGGAGTCCCGAAACAGGCTCATAAACGCTCCACAAACAGCTATGGAAAGACCTTCCGTATTACCGTCGAGGGCTCTGATACCGATTACAGTTTTGCACACTACGGTACATCAGGCAGGCTTTATGTATTCGAAGCACCGATAGATATGCTGTCATATATCACACTCCACCCTGAAAACTGGCAGGAACACAGTTACATCGCCATGAACGGAGTTTATGAGTCTGCGGTGATGAAAGCGTTGGAACTGCACGATAATATAGAGCATATCGTTATCTGCACAGATAATGACGAGGGCGGTATCGACGCATACGACAGGCTCAATGACTTGCTTCAGGAGCGAGGATATACCAATGTTACGAGGATATATCCTACCAACAAAGACTTCAATGAGGATCTGAAAGCACGAAACGGACAGTCTCCGATAATTGCAGTACCCCATGAAAGAAAGCAGACGTTCTATGGAAACGTCGATAATTTAGGGTATTATCCCTGCCGTACGGATAAGCTGACATCGCAGCTCAGGGCAGCATTCAAGAACGGACAATACAGATATCTTGCCGAGTATGCATTAGCAGGCTCGGCTTTCTTTATGCGTGTGAAAGACGAGAGCAAGGCACATTCCGCACTTAAGGCAAAGCTGAGAAAGGAATACAGAGCATACAAGGATAAGGCAAGGCTCGATGTTAAATGCAGAGATCTTAGCAATAAGCTGAAAGAGGTTCTCAGTGACCTGAAACAGCCTGCGAGGACCTATGAGCAGTCCATAGCTACTGCAAAGAAGCTCTATGAGCTTGCAGACTGCGCGGTAAAGATGCAGACTCAGGAAGAACTCGACAATCAGCCAAGTGAAGAAATATCTGAAAATGAAGACCAGGACGAGGAAGCGGAGCTATCTCCGCTTCCTTCATTGTCATAGGGGGCGCGTCAATATGTCATAGGCATATAT
>JAEEGL017014043.1_pt1 | contig 10250 bp, 2 predicted proteins | sample 9134231 | NCBI WGS metagenome assembly JAEEGL01 (sample SAMN16246548, study PRJNA631951) | gut metagenome | biome: gut microbiome; feature: rumen; material: fiber-attached | host: Bos | place: Iran: Karaj | collected 2018-10 | reverse complement strand
TACCAAGCTGAATGAAGTCAGGGATGAGTTGGATGCCGCCGAAAAGGAGAGCGAAACCAACCCATTCAGCTTCAATCTCTTTGCCCGTGTCGGGCTGAAAATGCAGTACGACCAAGTAAAAGAGCAATTGAACGCCGCCCAAGGCGTGCTTGACAATCTCGTTGCCCAGCAGCCCGAAACCTACGAATCAGCCTTCAACAATGCGAAAAAGGCCTACGAGGATGCCAATGCGCTTGTCGAAAAGATGAGGAAAAACCGTGCCGACTACACGCAAGCGGAATGGGTTGCCGCCCAAGATGCCTTGAAATCGGCCAAGTCCGCCTTTGAGAAACTCGGCGGAGAGGTGAAGTCGGCCTCCACATTGAAGAACGAGGCGAAGAAGGTTCAGGAGGCTTTGGAGCAAATCAGAGAGACCCGTGCAGAGGGTCAGAGGAAAGTGGATGAGGCACAACTGAAAGTCCTTGAAGACGGCAAGGAAAAACGCCTGAAAACCATCGAGCTTGAACGCCAGCAGACCATCGCCGCCATCGACAAAGAGCAAAAGGAGCTGCAAAAGAAGCTGAAGGAGGCCGGCCAATCGATGACCGCCGAAGACATGGCCATGTTTGATGCCCGCCGTGCCGCCGCCAATGAACTTGCAGCCGCCCAAATCAGGAAAACGGAGGCCGAAAACGCAGAGTATGTGGCTGGTCTTTATCAGGAGGTTTCCGAGGTGTTTATGACCGAGGAACAGCGCAAGATTGCGGCAGTAAAAAAGACCTATGCCGAGACCCGAAAGCAGTTGCAGAAGGATTTGGAGGCTGGCAACCTGACCCAGCAGCAATACGATGATTTGCTTTTGCAGAACAACAAGGCAGAGGCTCAGGAAATCAAGGACGCTTGGTTGGAAATGTACGGCGACTACTACCAGCAGCGCGAAGCCCTTGCGAGGCAATGGGAGGCCAATTTGGCCAACATACCAGCCGAGTACCAAGCGCATGCGAGGAAAAAGATGGTTGAGGAAATGTCGGCATTGGATAGCGACCGCTTCAAGAACCTGATTGATTGGGACAGCGTTTTCGGCGACCTTGACAACCAGTCCATCCAATCGTTGAGGGCTAACCTCGATAGGATTAGGGCTTACTTCGAGCAAAACAAAGAGTCCATGAGCGCGACCGAAATCAAGGACTACACCGAGGCCATCAAGCGGATGGAGGATGAAATCGCCGACCGCAACCCCTTTGAGGCCATGCACAAGTCGTTGAATGACATCGGGGCTGCAAAGACGGAGCTGGTGAACGCCCTGAATGATGTTGCCGATGCGCAAAGGGTATTGACCGATGCGCAAAACGAGTACAACCTTGCGGAGGAATACTACAACCAGCTTCAGGCCGAGGTGATGAACGGCGACCTTGCGGAGGATAGCGAGGAAATGATTGAGGCCAAAAACCGAATGGCCGAAGCCCAAACCAAGCTGAACCAAGCCGAGGAAAGGGGTGTGAAAGCCGAGAACAATGTCATCAAGGGGCGAAACAACCTGACCGCCTCTTACCGCAACTTCGCCACGGCATTAAAGAATTGCGGCTCGGTGGTGGGCGATGTCGGCACCAAGGCAAAGAACCTTGCGGCCGTGTTCTCGAAGGATTTGGCCGACAGCATGGAAAAGGGCATCGACTTCATGGATGAAATCATCGATGCTGCCTCCAGCGTGATAAACGCCATTTCGGATGTGGGCAAGGGCGCGGCCACGGGCATTGAGGCCGCCGTGGAGGCTTCGGCTCAAGGCTCGACCGCCGCTGCCGCCGCCGGTGCCACGGCAATCTCGACCATTGAAAAGGCATCGGTCATCCTGGCCGTGATTTCAGCCGCTTTGCAGGTGGCCACGGCAATCGCCAGCCTATTCAATAGCGATGACGCGAAAAACAAGCAGATTGAGAGCCTGCAGAAGCGTATCGACCAACTCCAATGGGAATTGCAGAATCAAGACATTGTGCGATTCAACCGTGAGTATTTGGATATTTTGGAGCAGGTGAACACCACCCTTGACGATTCCGTTGAATATGTCAGGCAGTTCAACGAGGAATACAAGGACGCACAAGCCGAGGCCGATGCCGCTTGGAGAAAGTATATTGAGAACCAAGACCAAGAAAACTCCGAGTGGCTATACTTGGAGTACCTGCGTAAGAAGGCCGTTGCCGACCATGTTTTGCAGATTCAGTCGGAGAATGAGGCCGTTGAGAGGCTTGCGGATGCGTGGGTTGATGTTGACTACAACACCACCCGTGCATTGGGCGAGGCTCGCTACGAAAGCGCAAGGGAAAAGATTGAGAACCTGACCAAGCAGGTCATTCTCCTTCAGGAGCAACTTGAGGCCGAGCAGGACAAAAAGAATCCCGATGACGATGCCATTCAGGACTACCAGCAGCAGATTCAGGAAACCGCCTTTGAAGCCGCCAATGTGGTGAAGGATATGATGGAGGAAATCATCGGCAGTTCAGCCGCCGATATCGCCTCCCAACTTGGTGATGCCTTCATTGAAGCCGCTGCCCAAGGCGAGGATGCTATGGAGGCGTGGCACAAGAAAGTGAACGACATCGTGGCCGATGTGATTAAGCGGATGATGGTTCAGAAATTCCTCGAGGAACCCATTGGCAACCTCTTCAACCAAATGCAAAAGAAGTGGTTTGACGATAGCGGCAACTTCAACGGCATTCAGGCCGTGATTGATTCATCACAAGACTTTGCCAATGGCCTGAATCAAATCGGCACCGACTTTCAGTCCATTTGGGAAAACCTTCCCGATGACCTGAAACAATGGTTCGGGATGGATGAACGCGAAGGCTCACAGCGGGGCATTGCCACGGCCTCGCAGGATTCGGTGGATGAGAACAACGCCCGCCTGACCACCATTCAGGGTCACACCTACAGCCTCGTTCAAGGGATGGATGAACTGAACGGGACGGCCTCCCTGATTCTCGATAGGGTGACGGGCATTGAGCGGAACACCGATGAGGCCAACAATAAACTTGACAATATGGGCAACCGTGTGAGGAACATCGAGAACACGATTGACGACATACAAAGGAACGGAATCAGGATAAGGGGATAAAGCCATGAAAGAGATTGAGAACGCGCAAAGGAATTGGCTGGATGCCAAGGAAAAGGCCGCAAGGTCGGAGGAACGCAAGGGGCATTCGGGCATTGCCCGCAAGTTGGATGCCTGCAAGATGTTCAAGGGTGACGAAACGCTGGAGGGCATGGTGGACTTGATGTTCAGCCCGCAAGGCGCGGAGTTCCTGACCAGGTACAAGTTCCCCGACTTGGCCACCTTCAGGAGGTTCAGGAAATACGACCCTGAACGGCTGGGGGTGCATATAGACCGAGGGGAAATCTCCCTTCAGGACGAAAAGAGGGTGTTTTTGGTAGGGAAAACCACCGCCCGACTGAAATACACCGTGACCCAAGGAAACCGCCTCGTGTTGATGCACGGGGCGAAGGCAATCGTTGAGGCTTCGGGCTGGGCTATCGTGAGAATCGAGGCCGATGACAGTTGCGAGGTGGTGGTGAAAACGAATGACCATGCAAAAGTACTGCAATGAGATACGAGAACAAACTATTCATAGACGGTGTGGATGCGATGGTTGAGTATGGCGTTTTCGTTGAACGCAACGGCTATCGGCAGGTCGTGCAAATGCCCGTCTTCAAGAAAATCGAGCAGACGGATTGGCCTGAATATGACGGCGTGGAGGCCGACCTTTCAAACCCAAGGCTGGACGCGAGGCAGTTCCAAGTCCAATTTTGCATCAAGAACGTGCGATGGGCGGAAGATCTCTTCATCGCCCTTTCGGATGGCGTGTACCATAAATTCGACTTCAGGGAGATTGGCAAGGTGATGGATTTGAGGCTCGTTTCGAACGGAGCATTTTCTTCATATATACGCCTTGGCAAGATGACCCTGACCTTCGCCGATGACGCGCCAGCGGCGTTGAATGGCGACCCATACGAGCTGGGCGAGAGTGAGGTGGTGCAGCGTGGCTACGAGCTGGACGGCATCGACTTTTCGCGGTTCGGGATGTATGTGCTTCGCGGCACTGACGATTCAATCAGGAAAGCCCCGAATGTGAGGGAAAACCTGAAAATATCGGCAAGGAACATGACCGGCGTTCAATATGACGGGCAAGGCGATGTGCATTGGAAATCGAAGGACATCACCCTGAAACTATTCGTGAGGGCTACCGACATCGAAGAGTTTTGGGAACGCTATGGTGCGCTTTACCAAGTGTTGATGGACGATGGCGAACACACCTTCCATTTCAGGCCGATTGACATCGACTATCATTGTTTCTATAAGAGCAATGCGGTGTCGAGGTTCGAGATACTGACCAGCGGGAAAGTGTGGTGCGAGTTTTCAGTGACCCTGACCGTGCTTGATTGGAAACCCGTCAGTTCGTGGCTGCTGTTGGAGACCGAGCGTGAGGAATTGGTCATCACCGAGAATGACGGCAGCAACATCAACTACAATATCAAGATTCGTGTTTAACCATTTAATTACAATTGATTATGGCAGATACTCCTACAAAGAAAATCTCCGAGTTACCGTTGACCACGGTATTGACCAACCTATATACCATAGGAGTTGACGATAACGATGAGAGCGTGAAGATTCCCATTGGGCAGATACTCAATGGGATGGCGCATGACATTGACGATGCGGCTCATGTCGCTGACTCGGCGTTGTACCAAATCGCTCATTTGGTAGTGACCACGGCGATGCTGGAAGATGGGTGCGTGACCCGTGAAAAGATAGCCGACAATGCCATCAACGCCTCCAAGATTGCCCCTGATTCCGTGGATAGGGACAAAATCGCGGATGAGGCCGTGAATGAGGATAAGCTGGCGGATGAGGCCGTGACCGAGGCCAAGATTGCTGATGAGGCGGTGACGGAGGATAAGCTGGCCGAGGAATCCGTATCGACCGACAAGATTCAGGACGGGGCTGTGACCGCCGAGAAACTTGGCGAGGGTGTCATTGGCAGCACGACCTTGGCCGAAGGCTCCGTGACCACCCCGAAACTTGCCGATGGAGCCGTTACCACCGAAAAGCTGGCCAACAGCTCCGTTACGATGGGCAAGATTGCCGACAACTCCGTTGGAGCGGCGAAGATTTTGGACAATGCAGTCGGCACAAACAAGATTGCCGACAATGCCGTTACAAGCCAAAAACTCGGTTCAGGGGCGGTTTCGACCGAGAAGATAGCCGACAATGCAGTGACGGGCGAGAAACTCGCTGACGGGGCTGTTACGGAGGGGAAAATCGGAAACGGCGCGGTGTCGCAGTCCAAGATTCAGGACGGTGCCGTTGGTGCATCGAAATTGGCTGACGGTGCCGTTGGTACGGGCAAGATTGCGGACGGAGCCGTGACGGGCGCGAAGATTGGCAGTCAGGCCGTTGGGATGGCGAAGCTGGGGGATGATGTGTACGCCAGCCTCCTTTTCTTCAATGTGAACGTGAGCGGCGGCAATTCCATTCAGACCCTGAACGCCGCCCGTGCCCATGTGGCTGGCCTCTCCAATGCCTCGTTGTTGCAAAAGGCTGGGTTGGTTCTTGTTTTCAGGAACGCCAACGGGACGGTTGAGAATTGGCAGTACAACGGCGGCACCTGGGGCGAGGAATCGTCATGGAAAGCCCTTGGCAGCGATGTGAAGCAGCCGCTTATCAATGTGGATAACCTTTGCGGGTCGCCAACAAGCGCGAGCTTCTACAACCTTCAGACGGCCATTGCGGCCATTGTCGCGCTGGGCAACTCCACGGGTATGGATTACAAGATGAGCGGCCTCGTTATCACCTACATGACCGCAGAAAACACGTGGGAAACGAAGCAGTTCAAGGGCGCGGTTTCGGACTTCAACGAGACGGGGCTTTGGCAGGACTTTGGCGGCGGTGGCGGTGTGGTGGAGACCTCCGACACGCCCGCCGAGGATGGCGAGGATGCCTTCTCAACGGGCGGAGCGTATGAGTACATTCCCGCCGGATTGGAGGTCGATACCGAGACGGAGGGCGTGGTGAAGTTGCAGATGGTGAATGCGGGCGGTCAGCCCGTGGGCGACCAGGTGCAGTTCCCCATCGGCACGGGCGGCGGTGGCGGCGGCACGGGTACTGTTGTGTCGCTGGCCTTCCAAAGTTCCCCGCTGTATGGCAGCGCGGGCGGCTCGTTCATATTGAGGGCTGCGGTGCGCTCGGTGACGATGGTAGGCAGCACGGAGCAGGCCAACACGATTATGACCGTTGAGCTTTATGACCGTGACACCAACACCCTATTGCAGACCTTCAACTTCAATCAGGCATCTTCGGCCTCGATGACCACCTACGACTTTTTGATGTATGTGACCCAATCCTTCGCCACGGCTGGGACGCGGCGTTTCCGTTGCGTGGCCACTGACGATTCGGGCAACACGGGAAGCCGCAATATCAACATCACGGCGGTGGATGTGACCGTTACAAGTGTGCAGACCCTGCAATACACACAAAGCACGGCGTTGGTGGTTGGTGGTTCCCCAAAGAGCATCCCGCTTTACAAGTTCGCCAACAATGCCAGCGACCGAGGCATCAATGCCATCGCCGAAATCTACCTCAACGGGGCATGGCGTGTGCTGGGTCAGTCGGTTGTTCAGGACACCTATTCTCACAGCGTGACCATCGACCCGCGAAACTGCCTTGGCGTTGCGTTGCAGCATGGGGCTTACCAAGTGAGGATTCACGGCGTTGATGTGGCTTCAGGCGTGGTGGGTAACTACCTCTACACGGGCATCTTTGTGATTGACGAAAGCAGCACCGTTCCGTTGGTGGTGGAAAGCTGGCTGAGTGAGACCGCCGATGCCGTTGTCAAGCTGTATGAGACCATCACCCTGAATTACGCCGTGTATGACCCGCAAAACACGGCACCGACAGCCACCGTTTACCTTGACGGCGTGGCGGTGCAGAGCCACACGGCCTATCGGTCTGCGGCCTACACCTATACCCATCAGGTTTCGGGTGTCCCTTCAGATGGGACATTCAGCCATTTAGTGAAGGTTGGTTGTGGTGCATCGTTTGGCGTGGTGGCCTCGTTCCTCGTCAGCGGGACGGTGATTGATGCAGCCCTGAAAAGCGGTGCCATCTATTCGTTTGATTTTGCCAATAGGAGCAATGACGAACCGAGCCACGAAATCGTCAGCGGTGGCTACCATATCACCGTGAACGGGTCGAATTGGAGTACCACGGGCTTCATCGAGTTCAACGGCGAAAAGTGCTTGAGGATTGCGGAGGATGTGACGGCCACCCTTGACCATCACCCCTACCAGCCCACTTCCATTGAGGCCAACGGATTGGGCATTCAGTTTGCCTTCGCCTCAAAGAACCTCGTTGATGACAACGCCGTGTTGATGGAATGCTACAACGAGGGCGTGGGTGCCGGATTCTATGTGACGGGCAAGGTGGTGGGCATCTATTGTTCCACGGGTTTGACCAACCATGCCGAGGAACGCGCCTATAAGCAGGGCGAAATGAACACCGTGGCCGTGGTGGTCGAGCCTGCCGTTGAAGGGTTGGGCGTGACCCGCTCGGGTACGACCTACTACTTCATCAAGCTGTACCTGAACGGTGAGGAAGTGGCGGTCATCGGCTATGTGGCCGGGCAAAGCAACCTGATACAAAACAAGGAAATCTCGTTCAGCGGGACGCAAGGCGACTTCTACCTGCGCTATATCCTTGCATGGGAAGATTACTTCCAATTCGACCAAGCCTTCCAAAACTACCTCGTCAAGCTGACCAACACGGCCGACATGGTGAGGGAATTCGATTTCGAGGATGTGATGGCCTCCCAGCAGGTGACGGAGCAGGGCGTTACGACCACGAAGCTGCGCCCGCAAGCGGCTGACTTGGCCGATAGGGACATGGCATATATCATCGAATGCCCATTCAACGGCTCGGACATTGAGGCGTTGGATAACACCACCAGCACCAAGCAAAAGAACTATGTGACCCTTTACTACATCGACCCGAAACGGCCTTGGACGAACTTCAGGGCTGACGATGTGCAGCGGAGGAATCAGGGTACCACATCGGCGAAGCGACCCGTGAAGAATCCCCGCTATTACTTGGCTGCAAAGAACGGTTCCACCTACGATAAAGTGACCAAGACGGGCGGCACCACAATCACCCTTTTGAATCCCGACCCGACCACCACGGCGGGACAAAGGGCAATCGAGCTTGCGGCCATCAATAAGGTGCAGATTCACGATGATTCAATCCCCGTTGACATCATTACGGTGAAGGTGGACTATTCCGACAGCTCCAATGCCAACGACTGCGGCATCTGCGACCAAATGAACGCCACCTTCAGGGCGTTGGGCAGCAATTACCTGACCCCAGCGCAAAGGGCGTATGACGGGACTTGGAAAAAGGGCAGCATCGAGTTGGAGGGGTTGGTGATGAACCATTCCACGGCCAACTTCCCCGTGGCCATGTACCGCTCAAAGAGCGACACGGGCAGCAGCCCCTACTTCCATGCCAAGGGCAATTGGAAAGAGGATAAGAAGGAGCAGGTCGCATTGGGTTTCAAGGATGTGCCTGGCTATAACAAGGGATGCCTGAATTATGGCGACTTCGTGGAGTTCTACGGCAACAGCGGCGAGACGCTGGCGCAGACCAAGACCCGTTTCCTTGCCTCCAACCCCGACACGGGTACGACCTACGCCCTGACCCAATACTGCGGCAGCTCCTACAAGATTATGATGTATGAAGAAGGCCAATGGGTCGAGAAGTCAGGCTCGATGGTGCAAGGCTCAAACGGCAAGTGGACGGTGACGGGCAAGGTGCTGAATCCCGTTGACGGCTTCGAGTTGCTGAACTATCAGGGCATGGACTGGTTCAAGGGTGTTTCGTCCGTGTCGGACATGATGGCACCTTCGACCTCGTTCTCAAAGTGGGTGCAGCAGCTTGTAGATGACGGCGACATTTCCGTTGAGACCGTTCCCGCTTGGACTTATTATTTCGAGTGCCTGCTGGATGATGACGACCTGGCCGTTGCCTACGCCCTTGGAAAGAAGGTGCCGTACAACCTTTATCGCTGGATGAGGTTCTGCGATGCTTGCGACTACGATACCTATGGCGGTGCATCGAGGCTCCAGCTATGGAAAACCGACCTTTACAAGTATGCCTCCCCTTATTCGTGCTTCGCCTACGATGTTTTCACCGACTATGACGCTGCCGTTGACCAGCGGGCAAAGAACATGCAGCCCATGTGGTTCCTTGAAGACGGCTGCAAGGTCGAGGATGGTGTGTATAAGAACGCCAACAATGAGGCATACGACACAACCACGGGGATGATGCCGATGAGGATGTACCTGAATAAGGTGTACGACTGCGATACCTGCAACGGCAAGGATAACGATGGCGGTCAGACGGTGGATGCCGAGGTTGACCCCAATAAGATGCCTGACCCGAACACGGGCTACACCAACCCCTATGCAGGTTACAACAGCGTATTGTTCAGGAATATGTACCTGCAGCAAACCGTCTATATTGATGCCAACAATACCGAGCTTTCGTTGCGGACTGTTGCTTCGGCCATGAGATCGTGCACGACCACGGTTGACGGTCAGACCTTGAAACCGTTTTCGCCCGAAGGGGCGCAATACTTCTTCGTTGAGGCGAGGATTAAGCGTTGGCAGAAGAAAGTATCGTCCTACGATGGAGAACGCAAATACATCGATTTTACGGCCACCTCCGACAATATCTATTTCTACGCCCTTCAGGGGCTTGGCCTGACCTCGTTGCCAGCCTTCATCGAAAGAAGGTGGCGCATCCGTGACGGATTCTATGGTACGGGTGACTTTTTCAGCGGTGTGCTGGCTGGCCGTGTGAACGCTCCATCAGGGGCGAAAATCCGAATCACGGCGGCAAAGACGGGCTACTTCGGCCTTGGCAACGATTCAAGCGGCTCCCTGACCGAGAGCGTGTATTTGGAGGCTGGGCAAAGCTACAACTTCACCCAATTCAGCCATGAGGAAGGTGCCTTGCTATACATCTACCAAGCCGATAGGATGTCGATGATTGACTTGTCGGAAATCACACTTTCGAACAACTTCGATTTCAGCGTGATGACCCTTGCCGAGGAAATCTACATCGGCAAGGTGGGCAAGGTGAACCTGACCATTGGAGCCTACACCCTTTTGAGCAGCGTGAACCTTGGCGAACTGCCCTTCTTGAAGGTGCTTGACATCAGGGACAC
>JAEEGL015849404.1_pt1 | contig 10250 bp, 6 predicted proteins | sample 9134231 | NCBI WGS metagenome assembly JAEEGL01 (sample SAMN16246548, study PRJNA631951) | gut metagenome | biome: gut microbiome; feature: rumen; material: fiber-attached | host: Bos | place: Iran: Karaj | collected 2018-10 | reverse complement strand
AGAACACCGTGTTGGTTTTCGGAAGAACAAACTGCTTGCAACCCTCGTGTCCATGCCAGAAACAGCCATTGACAAAGATTGCTGTTCTGTATTTGCGCATGACGATGTCCGGTTTGCCGGGCACACTCTTTACATTTAGCCTGTATCGGTATCCATGCGCCCACAGCCATCTCCTAACAAGCATTTCCGGCTTGGTTGCCTTACTGCGGATATGCGACATGCAGCGGTGACGCTGTTGTGGATTCAGGACGTCAGACATAAATTTACCGTCTCACTACCTTATATTACTGCACTCTAAAGCCATGCTCGACAAGTTCATTGTAGTTAAGTCGGAAACCATTAATTAAGCGGTCAGTCAACTCAAGTTCTCCATACATTACTTTCTTCATGGCATTCCGCTTCCATCCCTGCAACACTCTATGTTGCTCATCAAAAGCAACCATTTGTGCTACAACATTGGGCGTGATTTCAATCTCCTCAGCAGAAGGTGCTGCTGTTTCCTGTTCTGCCGCAGCATTGGCCGTAAGTGTATCTGCCTCTAGCAATAATTCGATATTATTTGCACAAACTATTTCATAGATTCGGATTGCCGAATTACGAACAGCCGCAATAATATTCTTTTTATTCTTTGTCAGATATGCTACATTACGCGCATCTTGTTGGAGTTTTTGGTTAAGAAGTCCTGTTTCTTCTCCCCAATCTGCAAACTTATTCCACAATACACTTGGAATGGCATTAATAAGCGACAACTCATGTTTAATGATAGCAGAACTATCATCCGTTACACCTTCGATCACAGGACGTTTTTGCGCTTGTTTATCTGTAACAAGGTCATTCCCGATAAGTCCCCAATTTACCATCCATATATTGTTATCACATACTTTCTTCCAGCAATCTTCTTTCTTTGCCCATTCTATGTAGTGAGATCCTGTACAATGCTTGATAATAAAAGAATTGACTTCAACCATCAAATCATAGATGAATTGCGACAACTCTTCAGATACACTTTGAGCCTTCCATATCTTATAGTAGTCAATTTGCTTTCCGCGTTGTGTTACGATATGATTAATAAGTCCCAAAGTATATGGTACTACTACTTGCTTCATCTCGCCAATGTTATTGCCGGAACGCTTATTACCGTACAACTTGTCGGCAGTCTTGAAAAGAATAGCTTTCGCTATTAAATCCTCGTAGTAAACATTATTTATGGCACGTACTTCCGGCAGTGTAAAATTCAAGAAGGCAGCATAGTTCTTCTCGTTTCCTCGAACTACCATATGCGGAGATACGATAATTCCCTTCTTCTCCTCCACTTCTTCGAAAGTGTTAATGTACTTAGCCAATTCAAACTTACCAAAGACTTGTGCCTTCGGATACTTAAGTTCAAAGGCTTTCTTACGAGATGTCGTGAATCCTTCTTTCAGACTGAGATTCTTATATTGTCCTCGTGTGCGCTCGAAGAACCAGATAGAAGGAATATTATTCCTTTCATTTGCTGGCGTTAACAAGAAGCGAGACCATTTCTCAATCGCCAAAAGTCTTGGATTATTAGAAGAGAAGTCAGCGCTCTTCACTTTGTTTTGGGTATTTGAGAAACGCGAGATATCAGAAACAATATTGCTATACTCTTCCTGTTTCTTAATAACAGAGATCTTTGCCTGTACAAAGATATTGGACAAATCAGCCTTATCCTTTTTCCATGTATGATAGATAGAAGCTGTGGTCTGACCACCATTCACGATCTGAAGATTAGATAGTCTGGTCACACAACCATCCTCTGACAATTCGATATTATCGGCAGTAGCCGCCAATCCGTTATTATATGCCAAGAACATATGCGGTGCCTCTAATATCGTTTTACGGATACCGGTATTAACGCTCTTGCTATTTCCAAATTGAAGGAACGTACGCACGTTCTGCTCCAACAGGCGAGCGCCAAACTGCTCATATATATCTGCTAAGAAACCACCCGGGATAATTGCTATATATGCCGCATAGTCATCGTTCTTAATATCCGCTGCCAGACAGTGAATCTTGTATTTTGAATAGTTCTCGTCTGTCATATCAATCTCAATTGGCACACGAGATTGTTCTGAGATACGATACAAGTAGTTTACATCTATTACACGATAGAACAATTTATGTCCGTTGATAGTAGTAATAGCAGGCAGCTCTCCCTTATACTCTCCATTCGTCAAGATACAGATATTGACACGAATAAGGCTCTCCTTCAAGTCCTCATAAGTAGCCAATGTGTGTGCAAACTCAAAGATGTCTGACGATTCTGCAACCTCACTTTGATAGTCGTCATACACAGCCTTACGGAAGAAGTTCGTGATACGAGTAACGGCTTGGTCAATAAATGCCTTAGGCACCGATTGGATGGTTGACGCACTATTGTATATGGAGATAAAAAGATCTAACGTCTCATAGTCATCCGCTATGGCATAACCATTAATCTTGTGCTGACCTTTCTTACCTATTTCTTTCTCGTCATAGGCAACCGTTACACCTTCTACTTCTCCAGCTTCAGACAACATCTCAGCCGCAATGCGTGTGAACGCTTGCTCTTGGGTATCGCCTTCCTCGCTTGCTGCTTGACGAACAGCTACTTCCTCCTGAAGGTAAGAATAAAACTTATCAATGAGTTGTGCCATAACTATATCTTATTTATGATTGAAAATGCGTATGTATTAGAAACAACAAACTGTTCACATGCCGCCAGAACAATGGAATAATGTACTTCTCCTACTCCAGAACGCAATTCATTCTCACGAATACGTGGGAATTCATCTGCTACTTTGTAGAATTTGTCGGAACGAATAAGATAGTGACTATCCTTATAATGTTCGATGTCCTTATCCTGATAACCGGTATGGTATAACTTCTCTTCAAACAATGCTCTTGCTATGAAAGAATGAGCCAACAAGCTACGAACCTCTTCCACCATGTCAGGAAGAGTGATACCACTCGCGTTAGAAACATCCACTGAGCAATGGAATAAGAACATATTCTCCACTAAGGTATCATCTAATTGTCGCTCTCCATTGATCGTTACTTTCTGTGGACGATTGGTTGCTGTTGTTTTTACCTCTACAACCCAATTGCCACCTTGGAAATCACGGACAGCACGTTCTTCTTCCATTCCATGCCATGTGTCCACTATCTCATTCTCAGCCACACCGGTTTTCTGGAGCAACATCTGCTTCAACAAGTACAACTCTCCGAATAACCCTTCTTGTTGAGGTTTGGAAAGCGGACCATGCGATAACTTATCAAACAATGACTTCCACTCACATAGTTTGCTGACAACCATCTTAACCATTGTCCGTTCCTCAGTAACGTTCAAGGCTGCTGTTACCAGATTCTCGCACAAGGTAGCAAACACCTCTCTGTTCTCATTGTTGCGGAGTTGAACTAACAGCAATGACGAATCGCTAAACGACGTGTCAGACAAAAGTTGCACGGATAATTGGCGCAAGTCTTGGAATGGCTTTAACTCAATCTTAATGGCACTACTAAAGGATATAGCGATACCACAGATATTGCCCGGACAAGACATCGTAGCATAGATACGATACGGCGATTCTTCTGCATAGGCGATCTTAACAGTTCCTTGCTGGCCATCTCGTTCCAGCTTGTGCCATAGTTCTACAAAATGGTTATTCATTGTCGTACTGGTTATCGTTCAAGTTATCGTATTCTTCTTCCGAAGTAATATACTCGGTTGGCTGATTCGTAGCGTACGAAATAGCTACTCCCGAATTAGATTGCGGGAATGAGATAGCAAAGCCAATATATGGATCACTATTGCGTTCTTCTATTGGGATAATCTCTTTGCGTTCTGTACCTTGCTTATAGAAGAAACATCCCTCTGCATCCAAAGGATAAAGGAGCAACAATGGCTTCTTATGGTCTCTGAACTCTTCACGCATGATACGAGAATCCGGATACTCTTTGTCCCAATCACTTTTACGTTCTTTCGTGACCCGTAAAGCCTCATCTAATTTCCCTTCATCCAGATATTCAATATCCACAAACTCATCCATGGGACTTCCCAAGATATGGTTTTTTCTTAAGCAATAAAGCGATGGATCGTGATTATCATTACGTGTACGCAGGAAGGTGCCTACACTATAATTTCCCAACAAATATGGCGTGTCAGTCTTCTTAAACAAAAGTGCTACATTCCATGATGTCAGTTCATCATAGTGTTCTGACAGATCCGTTATGTACTGCGAAATCATTTCCAGATTCACATTGGATTCCGGCAAATGGAAGTCCCGCAGGTATTTGCAAACATCTTGTGCTTTAATGTTTTCCCACAGATAATAACCTCGCTTCTCACGCGTATTATCGCCAGGATATTCAGTATGACAGACATCTCCTAAAGAAGATATAAAGTTCTCAGTTGCAACTAAGTTGTGACGCTTATGACCGTTGCCAGAATACAGACGATAGGCTTCCACTAACTTACCTGCCCATGATACTTGTATGTTGGTCGCGTTACGCATCTTGCAAATTGCTGTGATCTGTAATAATCCATCGTGATTTCGCACCTTCAAAGCAAAGTTATCCGGTGTCTCATGACGATCGGCCATATAGTCAAACTCAGCCCGCAGTTCATGACTTGCCACCGCTATATGCTGATACCAACTATTCAGTTCATTACTCGTATATAAACGGCATAAATCTACATAACCGGGACGGTATCCAAACCAACGACCCATCTGCATAAGTGTATCGTACATCTTCGACGCACGCAGAAAATAACTAATTGATAGTCCTTCCAATGTCAAACCTCGAGATAGTTTATCGCCACCAATAGCAATCACAGATATACCGTTCTCCTTATTATCCTCATAAGTTAGTGCGTCATTGGAAGAACCGTTAATAGCCATTACATCTATTTTCTGAACTGCATTCCACAACAATGGCTTAATCTCATCCCATGAATGCTCCCGAATGATATAATCATTCAGTTCTTCTTTTGACTCCAATATCTGTTTCGTAGTTGGCACAAAATCCCGCAGATAGAGTTCTTCCATACTCTTCATAAAAGCGGCATCATTCGCCTCTATCTCTGACTTATAGAATCGGAACAAATCGTTAACAATCTCCCGTATCTGCAATTGCCACACCTTGTATCGCGTGACATGGATAAGCATGGAATTATGTTTCTTATCCTGTCCACGAGCAATACGTATCGCACATGTCAGAATGAATGCCTTAACTGCTTCCTTTAATGAATTTGGTATTTCCTCATATTCCGGAAGCAAGTCTCCCGGTTTGTGTCGATCAGGAACAAATTCATGGTAGTCATTGATTATACGCACGATAGGCAATACATTCTTTTCATCTTCAGGATTGGAAGAAATAGCGAACACTCGTTCCGGACCAATATAGTTCGTTGGGGCTGGCAGATTGATTATGAAATCACGCGGGAACAAATCTTCAGGACTATCTTGGTCAATGAAAATATTTGCGAATGGTGTTGCGGTATAACCCACATATGCTGTTCTATTAAATTTCGTCAGCAACTCACAAATAAGACCATTGATGGTAGAAGGAGATTCCATGCCTGCTTTGGTGTTGATAGAAGCATGGTCTGCCTCATCGTCTATCAGCAAAAGTGACTTATTCTCTAATCGTTGTCCTTGTTCAAAATGATTGGTCAGCCATTTATTGAGACGACGTAGCACAGAAGCGTTCTTCTTCACTACCAAAATACACGGATATTCAATATCAAAATTGAAACCTGCTGTATTAGCGGCTTTGGTCGTAAAATCTCCTTTCTCGTTACTTGTCGTATAGGAGTTCGCTATAGCTGCATCATAACCAACTATTTTTCCAACTCCTTTCTTTGCGTTACCAGTACGACACACTCTGTCAAACTCTGTATCAAATCCTAAGAAGCCCTCATCCAAACGAACTTGTGTTTGGCTACGGAGATTATTATGAATACCGGCTAATACGATAATGAAATTGAAACCTGCATCTGCTGCCTTACATATCAATCCTGTGTAATTAGCGGTCTTTCCGGATTGCACTTGACCAACGACAAGACCTTTCTTGGCTAATTGAATACCTCGTTGGTTTGGATCAAAAAGCTTATCCAGAATAGTATCTGTCAGCAAATCTAATTCTTCAACTACTGAAGGAGCAAAATGCTGTTCGCTCTGAAGGTAGAATTTATACCTTGACCAGAAGTTCCACTCACGATGATTGGCTTTGAAATCTTTCAACCATGGCTTACGACGTTCTCTTCCTTCCAAGATCCGGAAAGATTCAATCTGTGTGGAATAACTTGCCTGTACAGCTTGCTTGAACTCGTCACGATCAAGACCGGGAAATAACGGAAGCACAAGACTTACATACTGATCTATCTCCTCGTCCGTAAAGGAGGTACGAGTAGGATCTGCAACTTGTGCAAACGTTACTAAAGCTCGTTGTATTAACTCGTTGTTCATAATTGGTCAATCAAATCTTCGTAAAGATTAAACGGTTCTTGGTATCTAAGCAAATCCTTGGCTTGCTGAGGTGTCCGGTCTTGCTTCAGATAATTCTCATAGGCGCATTGCAGAGCAATCCGTATAGTTTCCGTTGGCACATCAGAGAACGGTTCTTTATTCTCATTCTCCTGAGAAGCGTCTTTGATATGAATAGAGGGAATCGGCAGAGATTCCTCCACAAACCGCAAAATCATATTAATCGCTTGTTCGGGTTTGGTCTTAGCCAATACGGTAAGTGACTTAATCACATCATTGTCGCGATTAATTACAAACGACCACTTACCATCTTTATTCTTATCCAACCACAAGGGTGAGAAATTACTTCCGGCTTTGATCTTGATGATTCGACCACGATGACGATATACCTTCTCCGCATTGGAACGGATGGTATTGGCATATGCCTTCAATTGATTGATATAAGCAATTGGCGGACGAGCCGTGGATTTCTTAATATCTATCTGCCACAAGCCATCTTGCGTATTTGGCAAATCAATGCGGATTCTTGCTAACTTATAATGTTCCTCTTTTCGGAATAGTCCTAACCAATCACCGGCTAATAGCAATCGTTTGCCGCGATAGATATAGAAGCCTTGCTGTTCAACCCAACCTTTGATACCTTCTGCCTTGCGGTATTCTAATTCCGAAGAGAAGTTCTTGCGATGAGGAAGAACGTAACCCTTAATAGTAGCTCCGTGACTACCAACAATATCCTCCTCTGGAGAAGGTTGGGTCTTATTCTCACTTGTGCAGAATGGATTCCATGGCTCGATCTCATGTTCTCCCCAGAAGATTTTGATGGTTTTATCCTCTATAAAACGATGGAAGGTCATTGCAAGATGTTCCTTCACTCGATCAAACTGTTTCGAGAATTTTGCCTTTGCCGTTTCGTCTTCTTCACTGGTCTCACTTGGAATCACTCTGTCCATATCGGTCCAAATAACCATTGTGCCTGAAAGAGATTCTTCTGTAAATTCATTCACAAACTCTTCTGGACACCAATGAATAAGACTCCATTGGTTCGTTTGAGCAACATAATCCAAATCCCATGCCCAATATACGGGCATATAGTTAGCTCGCTTACTGATAACCGATAGTTTGCGGCATTGGGAGAAAGAAGCCGTTTTAAGACCTAAGCCAAATCGTCCAAGGTCTGTAGCCTCACGTTCTGCCAACGGATTGATAGTTCCAGGACGAAGTGCATTGACCAACTCATTATTATTCATACCGCAACCATCGTCCTTGATAGTCAGAACCGATTGACCACCATGCCAATAACGGTTAATCCAGATATTCTTTGCTCCCGCAGAAATGGAGTTGTCAATAATATCTGCCACAGCCGTTTCCAAACTATAACCTATTGCTCGGAATGTCTCTATCATCGAAGAAGCATAAGGAGTGGCTTCTGCTGTTGCTATGTTCTTGTAATCAATGCTCATGGTATTTGGATAATAATATGTTTACTTCATTTGCTATCTTTTCCGCCAATAAAACAGGCACTGCATTTCCAATCTGCTTGAAAGCAGCAGAACGAGAACCTTCAAAGAAGTAATCGTCAGGGAAAGACTGGATACGTGCAGCTTCACGAATTGTGATGGATCGTACGTTGTCTACAGTCGGATTCTCTGTCGGATAGATATAATAGTGCCCATCCATTGCGATATGCGCCACTAAGGTATGGCAACACCCATTGGGATCAACCACTTGGAAACGATTTAAGAAAGTCTGTTTATTCTTGTGTTTCTGATGGTCTGCGGGAATATCGGTATATTTCAATCGTTTACCCCTCTTCCACCATTCAACAGCCATCTTGTATATCTCGCGGTCATTCAAGTTATTGGGGCGTGCTATATGTTGCGTCGTAAACGGCATCTTACCGCGCAATCCCTTCTCTACCAAATACGGCATTTCGTTGGCAGGCTTCGTGTATTCTATAGGTGCGCACAAATGACCTTCACCGGCTTTCCGCTCTGGCAGGTCAGCTAATATATCGCGACGTATCGTGTAATTACTTAATTCTGGTTGAAGTTCCGGATAACGTAAGTTAGATCCTTTCTTCCACCCCACAATAATCATTCGTCTGCGATTCTGAAGCACACCGTGGTCTGAAGCCAATTGCACACGGAAATCCATTTCATAACCGGCTTCATCCACTACTCTTCGAAGATCTTTGAATGGTTCTCCTTTCTTGGCGGTTTGAATACCGGGTACATTCTCAAAAACAAACATTTCCGGCGTATATCGCTTCAAGAACTCAACGTAGTACTTGTACAACTCATTTCGTGGATCGTCCAGCACCTTATCGCCCATACGAGCACGACCGGCAATAGAATAAGCCTGACAAGGAGGACCACCAATGATTAAATCAACATGTTCGCCATTGGTTAATTCATCTACACGTTTGAAAATGCCATCTATTGTATTTGCACCTATGGTTGCTTCTATTACGCTATCGATCACACGCTGCGGAACTTGTTTCCACAACGCCTCTCCATTTTCCTTTTCTTTCTTGGTTCTAAGATATTCTTCATAGATATCTAACTGGTTGTGCTCATCCAAGTAATGGAACGCTGCTCTGGTACGCAACGTATCGCAAGCGTAATTGTTCATCTCTATATGAGCAATCGGCTTGAAGCCTGCACGTACAAATCCTTCAGACAAACCACCGGCTCCGGCAAATAAATCAATAAAAGTGAATTTCTTGGCACTGAGAGATGTTTGGACATCCTCGCCTTTTATCACAAAAGCACTATTCCGATAGTGATTACCGGCTACTATTCGTTTGCTTTCACGAAGAATTGATATTTGCACTTCAGGAATCTCGTATTCCTTAGTCAAAAACAAGACTGCATATTTCTCATGATGAGGGTATGGGTAACCACTTGCTATTATTTGCTCTTTGTCCCAATTCTCTGCGTATTTTACAGAGTAAACATGCAGCGCTGTATCTTCCTTATCTGTCTGGAAAGAATACAAAAGCAAGTACTTCGCTTTCTGTCTCAAACAAGCAATCGTATTCGGATTAAGAGGTAAGTTATACCGTTTTATCTCCGACTCACCCGCTTTCATCCAATCAATGTGCTTCTGCGTGGTATGTGCCCCAGCCACAAGGAACAAATCCTTGCTATGCTTGGTAAAATCAAATATTTCAGACTCCTTTGCCATTTCCTAATCAAAAAACCGAATAGCGTGAACTATCCGGTTGATCTCTTGATGAGAAAAAGCACAGGCCAGTGGGGCAAACAACGGAGTCGGCAAACTCGGCAAGAATACCCCACTAAACCTATGCAACACACGGATAGCGGGGACATATTCTCCTTCTTGCCATTTAAGTTTGCCGACTCGTTGTTGAAGGAATATGCCTACTTGACTATGCGATAATTATGTAGTATTGTTTTACTTTCTGTTTTGTATCAATCAATCTAAAAAGATCCAACTATTGGCGATGTCGCTGATACGGTCAACGTCCGGTTCCAAACCTTCGTCGCCCTTGCGCAACACACCGGCAATAGCATACACTCCATCGTCCTCCGAGCCTGCGAGGTTATCGTCCACCTCTGCGCGATAGATCATATCGTCCTCGTCCAGCCAGACGTGTAACCCGGCATTTTTGTACGCCTCGGAGTTAGCGAGATACTCATCTACTGCGTCGTAGATGCGTTCTTCCAATGCTCTAATGTCTTGCCAATTAGCCATAGTTTTTATTCGTTAACATACATACACAAAAAGCGCAGGACCTGT
>JAEEGL015507674.1_pt1 | contig 10250 bp, 8 predicted proteins | sample 9134231 | NCBI WGS metagenome assembly JAEEGL01 (sample SAMN16246548, study PRJNA631951) | gut metagenome | biome: gut microbiome; feature: rumen; material: fiber-attached | host: Bos | place: Iran: Karaj | collected 2018-10 | reverse complement strand
TTTCCCTGTCTGCAGGATCAATGGCGATGATTGCAGTTGCCTCTCTCGGAATGGCATTGACCATCAGTCCGCCGGTGATAGAGCAAAGCCTGAACCGTACTTCCTTCTCGACATTGTGAAGGATCCTTCCCATTATCTTGTTGGAGTTTCCAAGCTCGTCGGTGATCCTCATGGCTGAGTGTCCTCCCAGCAGACCTCTTACGACAATGGAGATGGTGGCTCCCTTCGCTTCTTCAAAATCTGTAGGACATGAGAATGTGACTTCCTGGGCGCCTGCGCTGGTGATGCAGATCCCGTCCTCCGGACCGGCGTCAAGTCCTATAAGTCTCTTGCCGGTAATGTCAAACGTATCGAATATGAACGCTCCCCAGAAGCCTACCTCTTCACCGGTGGTAAAGATGAACTCAAGCGGAGGATGAGGGAATCCGTCAGAATCGGAATCCATGAGCGCAAGCATGTATGCAACTCCCTTGCCGTCGTCCGCGCCAAGAGTGGTGCCGTCTGCCCTGAGCTTGTCTCCTTCAACGATGAGCTTCAAGCCGTCCTTCTTGAAGTCATGTATGGTATCCGCGTTCTTCTCGCAGACCATGTCCAAATGTCCCTGAAGTATGACTGCAGGAAGATCCTCACAGCCCTTGCTTCCGGGCTTCTTGACGACCACATTGTTCCTTTCGTCTACGCGAGAGTACAGTCCAAGCTCCTTTGCCCTGTTGGCAACAAACCTTGCCACAGCCGCTTCATTATATGAGCCTCTCGGTATCGCAGATATGTCTTCAAAATACTTCAATGGCAGTTTGGGTTCATAATCGTTAAGAATATAATTCATTTCCTTTCTCCTCCATAAAATCGATATGTGAGTATTCTACATTTATGGAAAAATGATATCAAACGAATATGGGTTTCTTTAAAGTTGATTTATAGTGTATATAAAGCAACTGACAATATACAAACCTCGTTATTTGCTTTGAAAAAGAAAAACGCCCGAATGATATGAGCGTTTTAAATTAACTCTGTCAATTTATAATCAACTTTTTATATGATTTAGAAAACACGAACTAAAGGGGTCGCGTAAAAGTACAGCGTGGATAATTGGAACACCCATAAAACTGATTTCCTTCATTAGGTCCTCTTTTTACTGTCCTCAGTACGAGCTGCCCTCCGCATCTGGGGCAGATCATACTGTTGAACCTATTGTTAATCGACTCTATATGAAATTGTTTAGTGGCAAAATCTACATTTGTCAGTGGTCGCAGGCAGTCATAAATCGACTTGATATCTTCATCACTGAGAATATCAGGATTTCCTCTCCATGTATCTTTAATGACCCTGGAAAGATTTGCCTTGGTACAAACAACCACATCAGAGCTATGGACGCTCATCTTCTTGATTTCCGCCCTGTCAGAAAAAACGATTACCGACAACATTGGCACTATTCTGTTAAGGTATTTTTCAAGAAACCTGGCATGTGTCAAATTCTGTTTTATTGGATTATAGAATTTATATTTTTCAACTTTGCTTCGCCCCAACCAGTCTTCCCCTGCATATAGAGTAACTGTCCACTGTTGAGAATCTTCATCACCAAAGATATACCCTGCATAGTTCTTACTTTCAATAACAAATAGTCCTTTAGCAGTAATATATATGATATCGATTTCTGTAGTCTCGCCATTTCCTTTTGGGACATATACATTTTGAAGTATTTTTCCTCTGTATCCAAATAAATCCAGCCAATCAAGCTTGTTGGCTATTTTCTCTTCGCCGATCCGACCAACTTCTTCCGCCGTATATAGTCCAAAAAGGGATTTAAAAAAACCCATTTATGACCCTCTTAAACTCACTGTATTCTAATAAATGCTCTTATATCATTTATCAGTTCATCTGTCGGCTCCCCTATGTAAACTGTATGGCCTGACTCGTAGAACCTCTCCACCGCCCTGTCCCTCGGCAGATCCAGCTGTGCAAACAGAAGCTTTACGAAGTCAAAGGTGGACAGTGTGTCATAATAACCGTTGATGAACATCATCCTCAGCTCAGGCCTGGTCTTCAGGAGCTCCTCGGAAAGCCTCAATGTGTCCTTGTCATAGGAAACATAGTCCCATCCGGCTGCGATCTCATACAGATTGAGTGCCTGCCTGCCCTGCGGCAGTCCAAGACTTTTTTCGTACTCTGTCATGCAATCATCGATCCGTGAACCAATCTTTACCAGGAAAGGTTCCTGGCTTATGAGATCCTTCCGTGGATCTATCGCCCGCTTTTCAATGCTTACCCTTGCATCATATATACTTATAACGCGATCAGGTATGGCATTCATAATGAAGTCTGTTTCTGAGAAGCGGAGTTTGTTCTTAATGAGAAACTCTGAATCTAGATTGGTGTATCTATGTAGCTTCTCGGCAACTGTCTTTTTCTCTTCTTCACTAAGATTGTTGCCTGCAAGCAACGCGTGTGCATAATCCGTGTAGGCGAAGCCCATTGCTTCCTTTATGAAGTCTTCCTTGGACATCTCATCTCTATGCAGATAGTACCAGCAGACGGCAGCATTGAGTCCAAGCCTTCTGACGTTCGGCTCTACAAAGAACTGTGTTTTGGATCCGACATTGAAGGATACTCCTATGTGAACTATTCCCTTAAGATTGACCGATTCAGGAAGTCTGTCTCCTACGGCAAGATTCCTTATCGTTCCGTAGCTCTCTCCAATGAGATATACCGGACTGTCTTCCCTTCCATTCTCCTTCAGCCAGTTGCATATGAAAGAAACAAAGGAATCTGCATCGCCTGCAGTGCCGAAATACTTCTTCTTTGCTGAATCACTTGTATCTGTATATGCCGTGCCAACAGGATTGATCCGCACTATGTCACAAGTGTCCAGCAGGCAGTTGGTATTGTCTGTAAGGATCGCCTTTGCAGGATTCTCTGTTTCGGGATACCCCGGTATCTTCAGCACCTTTGGAGCAAGAAATCCCAAATGTACCCATTTACTGTCCGATCCCGGTCCACCGTTATATGCGAAGGCCACCGGTCTATTCCTGTCTTCAGGCAGCCGGATGTATGAGTAGCTGAACATGCTTCCTTCAAAGTTGCCTTCTTCATCTTTGAGAATGAAGTCGGAGGTTCTGACGCGGTACTTTAATCCCGAAGACGGTATCATATCCTCTTTCTGCCATGAGAACGGTTTTGATATCATTGCTGTTTCTCCTCTGTTGATCAATTAATATATGAACAGTATACCCTTTGAACAGTAACGTTATCAAGAACAGTCATTCAATACCATTATGTTCTCATTTTTGACAATAGCCCTAGGCAATTATATACTGAATGAAAATAAGACTTGAGTTTATGGAGCAAAAAATGGACGTTAAGAGTTTTCTTGCCAAGTATCCTCCGAGAGGTGATGAATCAAATAAGTACACCGACGGTCAGACTCTTCTTATAGGCGGGAGCAAGGGTATGGCCGGTGCGGTATGTCTCAATATATATGGAGCTATGACAGCCGGTGCAAGATTCATCACCTGTGCTCTAGATGAAGAGATATATCCTATAGCTGCCTCCCGTTTCGTCAGTACAGTTTTCTTCCCTATGAATAAGGAAACATATGCTGAGGAGATCAAAAAGGCTCTTGAAAGGGCATCTGCAGTCTCCTTTGGTAGTGGGGTCGATAAACTCAGCTACCGCAAGGATATCTTAGACCTGCTCATAAGCGAATGCAAGGTTCCTATCCTACTTGATGCAAATGCATTAAGAATGGTGTCCGATGATTTGTCGAAACTGAAAAAGGCTCAATGCCCATTGATCCTTACGCCTCACATCGGTGAATTCAGCGCTCTAACTTCCATTTCAACGAAGGATATCCTTAAGAATCCTATTGAAATTGGCGCAGAATTTGCAAAGAATTATGGTATTTATCTAGTCCTTAAGGATCATGTCACCAGGGTGTTCACACCAGCTGGTGAAGCATATATTAACGACACAGGAAATCGGGTTCTTGCACAGGCTGGAAGCGGTGATGTGCTTAACGGAATCATCACCGGACTTCTCAGCATTACAAAGGACCCTTGGGATGCCACCCAAATGGGAGCATGGCTCCACGGTTACCTGGCAGATTATTCCTTGAACGAGTACTCCCAACACACATTTCTAATGGAAGCCTTTCCAAGACTTATGAATGATTTCCTGAAGGAAAACGAAAGATAGGCAACAAACAGTTTCGGCCCCGGGTTCTTTCCCGGGACCGATTTTTATGAGTGTGTTTGTTCAATATATATTATCATTTATTGAAATGGCATTTCATCTTCAGGTGGGAGTAAACTCACAATTGCCTCAAGAACAACATTACCCCATATATAGCCCGGCGGTCCACTTGATTTATCAATTGATCCATCTGCTTTATATGACATTAACTCCCATGCTACGCCATCAAATCCTGTTATGATTTCATCAGGAGGTCTCCATATTTCCGCATTAACAGCCTCTTTAAGCTCTGCAAGCTCGCTCTCTTTCATTTTGCCAGTTAATATCTTTGGACAAACCAAGCTTTTTAGCAGATTATCTTTTACTATTTTGGGAGAGGTACCATATTGAGTTATAACTGAATAATAGCCATCATCGCAAATCGTCCATTCAATTGTGTCCCAATCATATGCCCACCTAAGACCCCAATTGTGTTTGACTGCAGTTAATAGTATACTTGCCATCCTAAAAAATCCAATATCATTTCAAATAGAGCTAGTTTATTCGCTCGATCTCCTTAATCCTGTTTTGAATCTCCTGTTGCATTCTGGCATAATTGGTGAATGCTTCTACGATGTCTTCGTCATTTTCGAATCGTGGCCTAGACTTATACTTCTTATCGAGAACAAATGCCTTTGAAACCTCTGCAAATCTTACTGTGATCCTATTAAAGTCCTGCATAACTACGACGCCTTCGCCATATTGTTCTGACGATACAGTTACTCCAATCAAAGAAATATCTTCCGTGCCTTCACATCTATTTTCAAGATCAACAATCTCCCGTTCCAAACTTGCGATTCTTTCCAGCCTTTCCGACTTCAGCATCTCCTGCTTTTCCAAAAAAGCTGCTTTGGATGTACTCTTCTTAATCTTTCCTGTAATGGCATATGTAAGATCTTTGTAGAAGTTATAACCCTTACAACAGTAAATCAAGTCAAAAGCAAGCAGGTGCAGGCTTTCGTCCTTATAACAGTTTTCATCCAGTCTGAAAAAATGTTTCTCCAGCAGCGATGGATGCTCTTTCAGTGCATCAACAATCTCATCACAGAGTTTATAGTAGTTCTTTAATTTGAAATCCCCGCCCGAACCAATTTCCAGTCCAAATTCAAGGTATTTAGCCATTGTATGGGCTTCACTGCTCTTGAAAATGTAGTTGAAATATGGATTGTTCATTGCAAGGTATACGGATGCGGAATGTCTATCCTGTTTATATGACCAATTACCTGGATAGTATTTCTGTCGCAATTTCTCGTAACTGTCTAGGAATCTGTCCATATTATTTTGAACTTCTTCCACATCTCCTACGTTGTCTTTGAATAAAACATCAATAAACAAGTGTTCTACTGTATCAGATTCCTTTTCCCACAGTTTCAATACACCTGAACTTGGGTGCATTCTGCTATTGTCAGTAAGAAGCATGAAATCCTTCTTGGCTGCGGAAAATCTCTCTGCAAAACTATGAAATGAATCATCCGGTTTTGACCATTCATCTTTCCATGTCTTTAATGCTCTCCACTTAAATAGTTCATCATGTTCTTCATTGTAAAGTAGGTCTAGATTACTCTCGTATCGGCTTATTAGTTCGTGGAGATTTGCCCTGTTCATTAATTCTTGTCCTTTCTAGCTTTCAAAGATAACCCTTTTGATCAATGATTTCTTTACATCAGAGTATTTCAATATTAAGCATCTTACTAAAATGCTCAAGCAAAGCTTTGTCCTCACAATAGATAAAACATCCTTTCTGACCTCGTGATAGAAGAGTTTTGTATGTATTTCTTATGAGCTTATCTGCTAAAACCCAATCTCTGCAGGTTCTGATACCCGAGCTTGTGTCACTTTTTGCAACTTGGTTCCTATCGGTTATAACATGTCCTTCCCTAAAGCACAAATCTTTCCCTATTATAATCCCGCAATATTCAAACTCCAGACCCTGTGTCGTATGGATACAACCCACCTGATCAAATGAAGCTGTATCTATGGCAAATATCTCATTATTGAAATTCCACTTAGCTTCAAAACCATCTTCAAGAATAATGTCCGGCTCAGATTCTTCAGGGTTATCTTTTGATATCCATTCATAGCAATAACCTGCAATCATCCTGGACTTATTATTCAATGAATTCTTTTTTCTGAGTTCCTCTCGCATTCTTGTAGGACTGTTGAATAGCCTTACATCATAATCATAGTCAAAGCTGGTATTGGCTGTCTCCCTGATTTCAAGAACATTGTCAAGAAAATTCAAATAGCCGTCACTACCATTGCATCTGAATTGGGAGACAAGATTATAGTCATCGCCTTCAAGGAGTTTCGCACCGTAGTATTTCGCCCATTTGCGTATCTCATCAACAGATCCAATATCCTTCGTTGTTATTTTCTGATCTTCGTCGATGAAAAACACTGTCACTTTGCCAGCATTTATCAGTTCCTTCACCTGATTTTCGCCATGGAAGATCTGCGACTTGTTTCTCAGTCGATGAGCTTCGTCAACTATAAGGCAATCTATCATGTTCTTCGGCTTGTCCCAGAAGAAATCCGCCGCCTTGAACAAAGATTTGATATATTTCTGCTTATAGTTCGCTTGCGTAAGCTTCTCAGAATATACTTTTCTCGGAGCCGCGTTCTTGGTAACATAGCAGGAACTGTATCCCATTGCAATAAGGTCACATAGCAACTTTACTGCAATGACTGATTTCCCCGTGCCCGGTCCACCTTTTACTATTACAACATATTTATCGGCATCTATATTTACGGAGTTTACCTTCCTTAGAGAATTCTGAACGAGCTTTTTGACTGTCTCATACGCAACTTTCTGCTCATCAATCAGATAAAACTCTTCATTTGACCTCAACATTGACACAACAGAATCCTGCAGAGACTTTGCCGGTTTGAGCTTTCCGTGATCAATTGTCATCAAGAGATCAATATTGCTCTTTCTTTTTATAAATGACTTGACATATTTATTGAGTTTGGCTGTATCCGACTCGAGAAAGACCGGAGCCAAAGATATGGCATCCCTGTATAATTCATTATCTATCAGGTTTCGATTTTCTTCTCTGTAGTTATGAAGATAGGCACACGGTCTGAGATGTATATTATCCTGAGTGATGCTCTCATTAAAGGATTCAATAATCTTGGCATAGTTGTATGCTTGATAGCTAGGGTGTACTACCGCTCTATTTGCACCACCGGTATACGCTGTTACTATGTCTGCCCTCGATGTTTTACCACTAGTCTCCCATTGCTTCAGCTCAATAATTACAATATTGTCTTCTTCCTTTTCATCTACACCCGCAATCATGAAATCGACTCGCTTTGACGTAAGAGGAATTTGATACTCAATCGCAACGGAAACATCATCTGAAATTTCTGCGTCATCAATAACATCTCTCATATACATGAGAGAGTTTCTCCATGCGTTGAACTCTGCCTCGTTATTATTTGGAATGTGATGGTCGGCTAAGGCGGCTCTTATCTTCTGAGCAATCATATGCGATTTAACATCGTTAACAAAACCACCTTTAGTGTTTTCATATACTATCAAATCAATTACCTCTTAAGCTCTGTGTACTTGTCTGCATTTCCTTTTGAAAGCTCAATAGGATACTTCTTCTCATTTTCTTCCATCTTTTTGTTGATTATCTCATCTGCATCCAATCTCAAAACATTGAGCATATCAATACAGTAAATAAGCACATCCGCAAGTTCTGCTTTTACAGAATCTATTCCATAATCCGGACTCCATTGAAAGCATTCTAGAAGCTCTGCCGCCTCTATTGATATTGATTTGGCTATATTCTCTGGCGTATGGAACCGAGCCCATTCTCTTTCAGAGTTAAACCTTTCTATTCTTTCGATCGTCTCTTTACTGATTAGTTTTTCCATTACTCAATCTCTCCTTCATATATATTCTATCAAACACAGATATCCTTAACAATATTCTTCATTTTTGTGTGCGGAAGCTGGCGATTGTCTAGCATGTATTATTCTAGAGATAGACCGTGAACAAATCTTTGTTCACGGTCTGTACTATTTTGTATATTTTGATTATCCTTATGTCTGTTTAGTTATCATACCTATTTAATGGTTTATCCTTCAAACATACTCCGAATAACCATTATGTCCTTGGACCTACCTGTTCCAGTTCCTTTCCGTGCACATTGTCAGTGAATTTCTTGAAGTTCTCTTCAAATCTTCCGGCAAGGTCTTTAGCCTTTTCATCCCATCTCGCGGAATCATCGTATGTATCTCTCGGATCGAGGATATTGTCGTCGACACCCGGTAGGCATGTTGGGACAGCCAGCCCAAAAAACGGCACCGTCTTTGTTTCGGTCTTTGATATGCCTCCAGAAAGGATGGCATCTATTATCCCTCTTGTATCCTTTATGGATATCCTCTTCCCGGTCCCGTTCCAGCCTGTATTGACCAGATATGCCTTAGCCCCGCTCTTTTTCATCTTCTTGACCAGCTCCTGTGCATACCTCACCGGATGAAGCTCCAGAAAGGCCTGCCCAAAGCATGCCGAGAATGTCGGGGTCGGCTCCGTCACGCCCCTCTCGGTTCCTGCAAGCTTTGCAGTAAAGCCAGAAAGGAAATAGTATTCTGCCTGTTCGTCCGTAAGTATCGAGACCGGAGGAAGGACTCCGAAGGCATCTGCGGAAAGAAATATGACATTCTTGGCGTCGGGTCCCGAGCATCTGTCCCTCACTTTCAGGACCGTATTCTCAATATGCTCGATCGGATAGGAAACTCGGGTATTCTCAGTTACAGACTTATCAGTAAAATCTACGACTCCCTTATCGTCCACTGTAACATTTTCAAGGAGCGCATCCCTTCTTATCGCGTTATATATGTCAGGCTCGCTGTCCTTATCAAGATCTATGACCTTGGCATAACAGCCTCCCTCAAAGTTGAACACTCCGTCATCGTCCCATCCGTGTTCGTCATCTCCTATCAGAAGTCTTTTCGGGTCAGTAGACAGCGTCGTCTTCCCTGTTCCGGAAAGGCCGAAGAATATGGCCGTATTCTCCCCGCTCATATCTGTGTTTGCAGAGCAATGCATGGATGCGATTCCCTTGAGGGGGAGGAAATAGTTCATCATGGAGAACAGTCCCTTCTTCATTTCTCCTCCGTACCATGTGTTCAGGATCACCTGCTCTCTGGAGGATATGTTGAAAGCGACACAAGTAGGCGAATTAAGGCCGAGCCTCCTGTAATCATCGACCTTTGCCTTTGAGGCTGTATACACGATGAAATTAGGCTTAAAATGTGCAAGTTCCCTCTCCGCAGGCCTGATGAACATGTTCTTGACGAAATGTGCCTGCCAGGCAACTTCCATGATGAATCTTACTGACATCCTGCTATTCTCATTTGCGCCGCAGAATGCATCCACCACATACAGCTTTTTCCCTGAAAGCTGATCCAGAGCGATGCTTTTGATCTTCTTCCAAGTCTCTTCACTCATCGGGTGGTTGTCATTCGGATATGCCGGTGAGTTCCACCACACCGTGTCCTTTGAATTCTCATCATAGACTATGTACTTGTCCTTGGGAGAGCGGCCGGTATATTCTCCTGTCATGACATTTACGGCACCGAGTTCTGTCACTGTTCCGCACTCAAAGTCCGTAAGACCCTCTCCTGTTTCTTCCCTGAACAGCCGGGCATATGTAGGATCATATATTATTTCTTTTGCATTGTGTATTCCGTATCTTTCCAGATCCACCATCATTTTTCTCCATGTCGCTTGATACTTGGTGAACTACTCCGACTTTCGCTTCGCTTAGAAGTACGGAGCTTCTTGCTTCACAGACATGGCTTACAGTGCACGACATATCTCACACCGCAGTGGTCATTGTCTCCACAAGCTTTAGGTTCGGGCAGTCCCTGCCCTACCGTATTATTATGTTATGAAATAATCCTTAATCCCTCATTTAGGATATTGATCGCAGCGTTCAGGTCTCTGTCTATAACACAGCCGCAGCAGGCGCACTCATATGTTCTGACATCAAGCGGCATGTGTTGTTTGC